>Ga0187781_10001328_pt1 | contig 18652 bp, 15 predicted proteins | sample 0715_SJ02_MP02_2_FD_132447 | JGI IMG/M metagenome (GOLD analysis project Ga0187781, IMG submission 132447) | Tropical peat soil microbial communities from peatlands in Department of Meta, Colombia - 0715_SJ02_MP02_20_MG | ecosystem: Environmental > Terrestrial > Soil > Wetlands > Peat | place... | reverse complement strand
TTCCTCCCGGCAAAAGTTCAAATATTTCGCGGCGCAGCAATTTCGGCTGTACCGCCCGTGCTTTGCAAAGTATGCACGGCGCATCGGGCTTGAGAAGCGGGGCGATCCGTGCCGCTTCGCCGCGGTTGGCCTGGGAGGGTGATCGCGTGCCAACGCCGAAAGCCGCCGCGGCATTCGATTCGCCGGCGTTCCGCCTTGTGGCGACGCTCGGCATCGTCAATCTGTTCGCCGACATGACCTACGAAGGCGGCGGCAGCATCAATGGCCCGTTTCTCGGCACGCTCGGGGCGAGCGCGACCGCCATCGCCATCATCGCCGGTGCCGGCGAGTTCCTCGGTTACAGCCTGCGCTCGGTCGCCGGATACATCGCCGACAAGACCGGACGGCATTGGCTCATCACCTTCATCGGCTATGCGATCAATTTGCTTGCCGTCCCGGCGATGGCGCTCGCCGGCACTTGGCAGCTCGCCGCCGCGCTGGTGCTGGCCGAACGCATCGGCCGCGCCATCCGCAAGCCGACCGTCGAATCGATGCTCTCCTACACCACCGGAAGGCTGGGAAAGGGATGGGTCTATGCCGTCAATACCGCGCTCGATGAGACCGGCGCCACGATCGGACCTTTGCTGGTAGCCGCGGTCCTGTTGCTGAAGGGAAGCTATCAGACCGCCTATGCGTTGCTTTTGCTCTCCTCGCTGCTGGCGCTTGCGTCGCTCGCAGTGGCTCGGATCGGCTTTCCGCTGCCCTCCGAGCTGGAGCAAGGCCGCACTGCGACGCAAACGAGGTTTGCGCGCTCTTACTGGCTCTATATGGCGGCGGCGACCTGCTTTGCCGCCGGGCTGATGAGTTATGAGCTGGTCGCCTACTACCTGACCAGCACCGGGCTCGTCGCCAAGGCCTGGTCTCCGGTTTTCCTCGCATTCGCCACCGGCTGCGGCGTCATCGCCAGCCTCGTGCTCGGCCGGCTCTACGACCGCCTCGGAACGCCTGTTGTTGTCGTCGCGGTCGCGCTGTCGTCGCTGTTTGCTCCGCTCGTCTTCGCCGGAAGCTTTGCGACGGCGCTGATCGCGATGCCGCTGTGGGGAGTGGGCTATGCGGTTCAGGACACGCTTCTCAAAGCGATCATCGCCGGCGTGCTGCCGGACGGAAAACGCAATCTGGCCTTTGGCCTGTTTTACACGGGCTATGGCGTCGGCTGGCTCCTCGGCAGCACGGTGACCGGACTGCTCTATGAATATTCGCGGCTCGCGCTGGTCCTGTTAGTGGTCGCCGCGCAGCTCATCTCGGTGCCGATATTCGTGGTGGCGGCAGGCTCAGCAAGGAGACAACGCGGCTGATACCGGCGTCTCAACGTGAGACTGTTCGCGGCCGCATCGTTCAAAGCTTGATGATGCTGTCACGCAGCGCGAGCGCCACCGCGTGAGTGCGATTGAGAGCGCCGAGCTTGCGTACCGCCGCGTGGACGTGCTCGTCGACGGTTCGCTTGGTGATGTGAAGAATGCCGCCAATCTCCGACGCGGACCTGCCATTCGCCACCCACCGCAGCACCTCGATCTCCCGGGCCGTCAGCATGGGTTTTCTCGCCTGCTTTCGGCGCAATGGTGGGCTGCCCATCCCGATCGGCCCCTCCGAGTCGCACGCCCCCTTGCCGATGTCCCCCATAAGAGACGGCGCCAGCAGACAAGTTGAATCTGCTGATGCATCATTATGCATCACGGCTGGTGACGCTGGTAATTGTGATTTTTACGGGTACTATCTTGAAGTTGCGGGCGAAATTTTGATCTGGGCGCAACGATCTGGTGGGAGTTGCCGGCGGGCCGCGGCCGCGGCGCCCTGATGTGCAATGCGGGAGGGAACCATGGCTGACGACGCCGACGTGATCATCGTCGGGGCCGGCTTGTCCGGCCTGGTCGCAGCGGCGGAACTGGCGGACGCCGGCAAGAAGATCATCGTTCTCGATCAGGAGCCCGAGCAATCGCTCGGCGGCCAGGCGTTCTGGTCGTTCGGCGGCATCTTTCTGGTCGATTCGCCGGAGCAGCGGCGCCTGGGCATCCGCGATTCGCATGCGCTCGCGCTCGATGATTGGATGGGCACGGCGGCGTTCGATCGCGACGAGGATCTCTGGCCGCGGCGATGGGCGGAGGCCTATGTCGCCTTCGCCGCCGGCGAAAAGCGGTCATGGCTTCACGCGCGCGGCATCCGTTTCTTTCCGGTGGTCGGCTGGGCCGAGCGCGGCGGCGGCAACGCCACCGGCCACGGCAATTCCGTGCCGCGGTTCCATGTCACCTGGGGGACCGGGCCCGGAGTTATCGCGCCCTTTGTCGAGCGCGCACGCGAAGCCGAGCGGCAAGGGCTCGTGCGCTTCAGTTTCCGCCACCGCGTCAACGAGGTGACCAAAGCGGGCGCGACCGTCGACGGCGTACGCGGCGACATTCTTGAACCGTCGCGCGTCGAGCGCGGCCGCAAAAGCTCGCGCCAGGTCGCTGGATCATTCGCGCTCAAAGCCCAGGCCGTGATCGTCGCCGCCGGCGGCATCGGCGGCAATCACGACCTGGTGCGCCAGAACTGGCCGCAGCGCCTGGGTCCGCCGCCGCGGCGGATGATCACCGGCGTCCCCGATCACGTCGACGGCCGCATGCTGGCGATCACCGAGGCCGCCGGCGGCACGATCATCAATCGCGACCGCATGTGGCACTATGTCGAGGGGATCGAGAACTGGAATCCGATCTGGACCGATCACGCCATTCGCATCCTGCCCGGTCCGTCCTCGCTCTGGCTCGATGCGCGCGGCCGCCGCCTGCCGGTGCCGCTCTACCCAGGCTTCGACACGCTTGGCACGTTGCGGCACATCATGCACACCGGCTACGACTATTCCTGGTTCATCCTGACCAAGCGGATCATCGAGAAGGAATTCGCGCTCTCGGGCTCGGAGCAGAACCCCGACCTGACCGGCAAGAGCTGGCGGCAGGTCTTGAGCCGCGCCGGCAAAGGCATTCCCGCCCCGGTGCAAGCCTTCATGGATAAGGGCGAGGATTTCATCGTCGAACGCGATCTGGCGGCGCTGGTCAAGCGCATGAACGCGCTCGCCGGCGGCGGAGCGTTGCTCACCGTAGAGCGCGTCGAACGCGAGATCGCCGCGCGCGACCGCCAGCTCGACAATCCCTACGGCAAGGACATGCAGATCGCCGCCATTCGCGCTGCGCGCCGCTATCTCGGCGACCGGCTCATCCGCACCGCGCGTCCGCATAAGCTCCTCGATCCCGCCGCCGGGCCGCTGATCGCGGTCCGCCTCAATATCCTGACCCGCAAGACTTTGGGCGGACTGCAGACCGACCTCGACAGCCGGGTCATCGGCGCCGACGGCAAGCCGGTGCCGGGGCTTTATGCCGCGGGCGAGGCGGCGGGGTTCGGCGGCGGCGGCGTCCACGGCTACGCCGCGCTCGAGGGGACCTTCCTCGGCGGCTGCATCTTCTCCGGCCGCGCCGCCGGGCGGGCCGCGGCGCGGGCGGTGGCGTAGGCCGTCGGCACGCATCGGCGTATTCGCGGCTCGCTACAAATTGAGTAGCATCGGACGACGCGCGATGCTACTATAATTGTAGCATCGCAAGGAGAAGTACCCATGGCCCGCGTCGCCCCGCTCGATCCGCCCTACGCGCCGGAAATCCAGGCCGCATTCGACGCCATCATGCCGCCGGGCGTGCCGCCGCTCGTCCTGTTCCGCACCCTTGCCGTCAATGACCGCATCTATCAGCGCTTCCGCGCCGGCGGCCTCCTCGATCGCGGTCTTCTCACGCTGCGGCAGCGCGAGATCGTTATCGATCGCACCTGCGCGCTCAACCGCTGCGAATACGAATGGGGCGTGCATGTCGCGATTTTTGCCGCCAAGGCGAAACTCACGCCGCGGCAGATCGAGGCCACCGTGCTTGGCGGCGAGGCCGGCTGGACCGAGGACGAAGCGGCGCTGCTTGCGGTATGCGACGAACTCGACGCGACGCGGACGCTGTCGGAGGCGCTGTGGGCGCGGCTTACGCGGCATTTCATGGCCGAGCAGATCCTGGAAATCATCGCGCTTGTCGGCTTCTATCGCACCGTCTCGCTCCACGCCAACGCGCTGCGCCTGCCGCTCGAGCCGACCGCGGCGCGATTTCCGCAAGCGGCCAGCTACGGCGCGCTCGCATCGAACTGATAACCCGCTGCGGCTCGCCCATCCTCGTCCATGATCAGCAAGGTCGAACCCGCACCAGCATTGCCGTCTGCATCCGCGGGCGCAATGCGCCAGCCGATATGCGCCACGTTGTGATGGCGCTGCGACCGCTCCGCTGGCGAAAGGATCTGGTCGCGCGCGGCAAGACCGTGCTGCACGGCCGCCGCCTTCGCCGCGAGCTGTTCGAGGCCGCGCGTTTGCGTCTGCGCGTCGAAATACGCGCAGTCTGGCCCCCAAAGCGCGGCGAGCGAACCTCGCCGCCGGCCGGCGTCCGGCTCGTTCCACGGCGCCAGATATTTCTTGGCGAGATCGGAGGCCCCGTCGATCGTCGGATTGAACTGATAGTCGTCAGCAATCCGGTCGTTGTCGTCCAACAGCAGGTAGCACAGCCCCTGCGCCTCGATTTTGCCGTCGGCGGTCGCAACCATGGCGAATTCAAACTTGACCGCGCGATGGTGGGAAGCCGTCCGCACCGCGCGGAAAGCATATTTCCCTTCGCGCAGCCAGCGCTCCCAGGAGCCGGCGACGCGCGCTTCAATCGCCTCATATCCGCGCGCGTCGAGCAAGCGGTGGCAGGTGGCACCGCCCGGCGTCCAAACCGATTCGATCCGGCGCCGGCGGATGTCGCGATCCGGCTCGTTCCATACCGCGACGTAACGGTCGATCAGGTCGGTCGCGACTGGCATGCTGAGTTCTCGTGCGATCACGCAGCTTTGTGTCGCGCGAGCTCGGCCTGGTAGAGCGCCATCTCTTCCTGGAACGCTCTGGCGATGCCCGGGCGGGTGCGCAGCCGCTCGTGATAGGTCTTGACGGCGGGCCACGGCGCGAGATCGAGCCGCGTCGGCGCCGTCCAGTTCAGGATCGTGTAGAGGTAAGCGTCGGCGACGCTGAAGCGGTCGAGCAGGAATTCGCGGCCGCTGAGGTGGTCGTCGAGAAACTTCAGACGGGAGGCGGATTTGTTGAGCGTGTGCTGCCGCGTCCCCTCCGGCGCCTTTTGATCGAACAGCGGAATGAATAGCGCCTTGTGCAACTCGGTGCCGATGAAGCACAGCCATTGCTGCAGGTGAGCCCGGCCGATGTCGTCGCTCGGCGCGAGGCCAGCCTGCGGATAGCGGCCGGCGATGTATTGCAGGATCGCCGCGTTTTCGCTGAGCACCGAGCCGTCGTCGAGGCGAAGGAGCGGCACCAGCCCGAGCGGATAGATTTTGAGATAGTCGGCGCCGTCGAGGGTGCGTTTGGTCTTGGGATCGACCTCGACGAAACGGGCCTCGCCGCCCGCCTCGTAGAGCGCGATCCGGCTCGCCAGCGAGCAAGCCATTGGCGAAAAATAGAGCTCCATAACCGGTCTCCCTGGTTGATTTTTGTACCATCTCGCATAAATTGAGCACGAGTCAAGGATTTTTTGCGGAATGGTACAAAAAAGATCAAAGCCGGCCGAAGCCCGGCCCCGCGGCCGGCCGCGCCAATATGATCCGGAGCGGGCGCTCGCCGCGGCCGCCAAGGTATTCTGGAAAAAGGGTTATGCGGCGGCCTCGCTTGACGATCTTGCTGCCGCCACCGGCATGAACCGGCCGAGCCTCTATGCCGCCTTCGGCGACAAGCGCGAGCTTTATCTCAAGACACTCGCCCGCTATCGCGAGCGGTCCCGCGCCGCGACCCTACGGCTCCTCGACGACGATCCGCCGCTGCGGGTGTTTCTCAAGCGCTACTATGACGCCGCACTCGACATTTATCTGTCGAGCGGGGACGACGCGCGCGGCTGCTACTCGATCTCGACGGCGCCGGCGCAGGCGACCACCGATCCGGCAGTGCGCGCCTTTCTCGCCGAGAGCTTCGGTACGACCGACGCGTTCCTGACCGGCCTCATCCGCAAGGCGCGCGAACGGGGCGAGATCGCGGCGAGCGCCGAGCCCGCGGCGCTGGCGCAAATTGCGACCGCGACCTTGCATACGATCGCGGTGCGCTCGCGTGCCGGGGTTTCCCGCAAAGAGCTCGAGGCGCTTGCCGCTGGCGCCGTCGAGGTGATCTGCGGATCGCCGCCGCGGCTCTGAGTAACGAAGCTTGGCGCCGATTTGAGCGAAACCGTCGACGCGCCGTCAAGGTTCGGCGCCGGATATGAGTTGCGGGCGGTCGCTCAGTTCGGATAGTAAGGACTATCAGGTTGAGGGCGTTGCAACATGGCCGAAGCCGATCTGCGCGCCGAGCTGGAAGCGCTGCGCCGCGAGATTGCCGCCATGCGCGCCAAGCAAACGGCGACGGATGCGGTCGGCGACGCCGACGAGGCGGCGGCCCCCGAATCCGGCGCTGCCGATCTCAACGAGCAGCTGCATACGCTCGGCCACGAAATTTCGGTATTGGCCGACGAGGCGGAAAAAGTCATCGCCAATCATGGGCTCGCCAGCGTCGTCGGCGCGTTCATCCTCGGCATTCTGATCGGGCGCATTTTCCATCGATAGAGGACGATTTCTCTTGCAACGCCTCATTCGCCAAATCCGCGTCCTTACGCGTGTGCAGTCGGGGATTGCCGAGGCGCGGCTGCGCCTCTTCGCGCGCCGCTCGATTCTGTTGCTGCTGGCCGGACTGATCGCGGTGTTCGGACTATGCATGCTCAACGTCGCGGCGTTCTTTTGGTTGCGATCTTTGTGGGGGCCGGTATGGGCGGCGGCGGCCATGGCCGGCAGCGATTTCGTGATTGCGATCGCTATCGGCGTGATCGCGGTGACGGCAAAGTCGAGTGCCGAACTCAGAGCGGCGGTCGAACTGCGCCAAGCGGCGATCGACGGCATCGAGGAGGAGTTCTCCGGCCTCAGAGATCAGATCTCGCTGCCCCTTGTCCTTATTCCGCTCATCACCGCCATCATCCGCGGCGTGCGAAAGAGCAAGCCGGGCCCGCAATAGCCGACAAGCTTTGCCGGTGGGAACTTGAAGCTTGAAGCGGCCGCCACGCCAGTTCGCTGTCCTCAGGTTTGCAGCATGCTCCTCACCAAGCGGATCGACGGCAAGGCGCGCGCGGCCCGCCTGATCGCTGAGGTCACAACGGCGACCGCCGCGCTCAAGGCCGGGCCGGGCGTGGTTCCTGGGTTTGCCGCAGTACTTGTCGGCGATAACCCGGCGAGCCGGAGCTATGTCGGCAGCAAAGGCAAGGCCGCGACCGCGGCGGGCATCCAAAGCTTTCAGCACAAGCTCCCGGAGGCGACCAGCGAAGCCGCACTGTTGGCGCTGATCGAGGAACTCAACGCCGATGACCGCGTCGACGGCATCCTGGTGCAATTGCCGCTGCCGCGGCACATCGACCCGCAACGCGTCATCGACGCGGTCGACCCGGCGAAAGACGTGGACGGTTTCCACCCACACAATGTCGGTCTCCTGTGGAGCGGCGGCCGCGCGCGGGCGCTCATTCCCTGCACGCCCTATGGCTGCCTGCTGCTGCTGAACGAGACGCTGCCCGATCTCTCCGGCGCCGAGGCGGTCGTGCTCGGGCGCTCCAATATCGTCGGCAAGCCGATGGCCGCGCTCCTCTTGGCCGAGAACTGCACGGTGACGCTCGCGCACTCGCGAAGCTGGGATCTTCCAGCGTTAGTGCGCCGCGCCGATGTGCTGGTGGCGGCCGTCGGGCAGCCCGAATTGGTGCGCGGCGGCTGGATCAAGCCGGGGGCCGTAGTGATCGACGTCGGGTTCAACCGCATTGCCGGCGCGGACGGGACGTCGAAGGCGGTCGGCGACGTGGCTTTTGACGAGGCGCAGGGCATTGCCGCCGCGATCACCCCGGTGCCGGGCGGCGTCGGCCCGATGACCATTGCCTGCCTCCTGCGCAATACGCTGATCGCGGCGTGCCGGCGACGCGGCACGGCCGAGCCGCAAATCTGAGTTGATTCAGGACAAAGCCGCCGCTGTAATTCCGATTCAATGGGTTTCGGCGAGAAAGGCATCCGCATCGCCGAAGCGGCGCGCGGTGAGGATGATGTCGTGGAGCAGCATGCCGAACTACTCACGGGAGCGGTCTGGCATCCGCGGCGCGCCAATTGGCGCGATCTGGTGGCGCTTGTTCTGATCGTCACGATCATCCTCCTGATCGGCACCGGAGCGCGGCAGATGCTGGCGCCGTTGACCGCCGCGCAGCAGCCGGAGATTTCGCTGTCGCCGAGCGCGCTGCCGTCCTACGCGCTGCGCACGACGATGCGGATGCTGGCGGCGCTGATCGCCTCGCTCCTGTTCACCTTCACCTACGGCACGGCGGCGGCGAAGAGCCGCCGCGCCGAAGCGGTTCTAATCCCGCTCTTGGATGTCCTGCAGTCGGTGCCGGTGCTCGGCTATCTCTCGTTCACCGTGATTTTCTTCGTCTCGCTGTTTCCGGACCGGGCGTTGGGCGTCGAGCTCGCCGCCATTTTCGCGATCTTCACCAGTCAGGCCTGGAACATGGCGTTCAGTTTCTTTCAGTCGCTGCGCACCATTCCGCACGATCTCGACGAAGCGAGCCGCGGTTTCCGTTTCTCGGGCTGGCAGCGCTTTTGGCGTCTCGAGGTTCCGTTTGCGATGCCGGGATTGATCTGGAACACGATGATGTCGATGTCGGGCGGGTGGTTCTTTGTCGTCGCGTCGGAAGCGATCGCGGTCGGCGACCTGCACCTCGCGCTGCCCGGTATCGGCTCCTATGTCGCACGCGCGGTCGAGGAGCGCGATCTGGCCGCGGTGGGCTGGGCGATTGTGGCCATGACCGTGACGATCTTTATCTACGATCAGCTTATGTTTCGGCCGTTGGTGGCCTGGGCCGACAAGTTCCGTTATGAGCAAACCGCCGCCGCGGTCGTGCCGCGGAGCTGGATCCTCGATTTGCTCGGGAGCACAAGCCTGTTGCGCTCCGCCGGCGAGTCGATCGGCGTGGCGACGCAGGCGGCGGCACGCGCCAGGCTGTCGTTGCCGTCATTGATACCGGCACGCCTGACGCGGGTGCTTCCGCCCGCGCTGCTTGACGTCGGTTGGTACGGGCTCGTCCTCCTCGCCGTCGCTTACCTTGCCTGGAAGTTGCTGCAATCCGCCGGCGCCGAATTGTCGTGGACCGACGCCTCCGAGGCCGCACGCGATGGCGGCATCACCTTGCTCCGCGTCGCCGTGCTCATCGTCCTTGCCACGCTGATCTGGGTCCCCGTCGGCGTAGCCATCGGCCTGCGTCCGAGGGTGGCGGAGAAGGTGCAGCCGGTGGCGCAGTTCCTCGCGGCGTTTCCCGCCAATCTGTTGTTTCCGGTCGCGGTCTATCTGATCCTGAGGTTTCAGCTTTCGCCCGTGATCTGGCTCAGCCCGCTGATGATCCTCGGGACCCAATGGTACATCCTGTTCAATGTCATCGCCGGGGCAAGTGCGTTTCCCACCGATTTCCGCGAGGCGGCTAAGGCGTTCCGCATCGGCGGCTGGCGTTGGTGGCGCAATGTCATATTGCCGGGCATCTTCCCGTATTACGTCACCGGCGCCATCACCGCTTCGGGCGGCGCCTGGAACGCCAGTATCGTCTCGGAGGTGGTGAGCTGGGGCCCGACCAGGCTCAACGGCTTGGGGCTCGGCGCCTACATCGCGCAAATGACCGAGGCGGGCGATTATCCGCGGATCGCGCTCGGCATCGCCACGATGTCGGTGCTCGTCGTCGCCATGAACCGCCTGTTGTGGCGGCCGCTCTATGCCTATGCCGAACGCCGGACGCGGCTCGATTGAGGGAAGAGGCAGCAGCTTGTCCGACGCCAAGGGTGCGATCATCGAGTTGCGCAAAATCTGCATGGCCTTTGCCAAGCGGTCGGGCGAATTGCTGGCGGTCTTGGACGACATCAATCTTTCCATCCATGACGGTGAGATCCTCGGTCTCCTTGGTCGGTCGGGTTCGGGCAAGTCGACGTTGCTGCGGATCGCCGGCGCGCTGATCAAACCGACTTCAGGCGAGGTGCTCTACCGCTCTAAGCCGCTTCTCGAGCCCGCCGCCGGCATCGCCGTCGTGTTCCAGACGTTCGCATTGTTCCCGTGGCTGACGGTGCTCGAGAACGTCGAGGCCGGCCTCGATGCGCTCGGCCTGCCGCGCGACGAGAGCCGACAACGCGCGCAGGACGCAAACGATCTGATCGGCCTCGACGGCTTCCAATCGGCCTATCCGCGCGAGCTTTCCGGCGGCATGCGCCAGCGCGTCGGTTTTGCCCGGGCGATCGCCACCCGGCCTGATGTGCTGCTGATGGACGAGCCGTTCTCCGCGCTCGACGTGCTGACGGCCGAGACCCTGCGAACCGATTTTCTCGATCTGTGGGAGGAGCACCAGCTGCCGACCAAGTCGGTGCTCATGGTGACCCACAACATCGAGGAAGCGGTGCTGATGTGCGACCGGCTGATCATTCTGTCGTCGAATCCGGCGCGGATCGCCGCCGAGATTCCGATCACGCTGGCGCGTCCGCGCAACCGGCTCGACGAGGAATTCGGCAATATCGTCGACAATGTCTACTCGGTACTGACGGCGCGCACTGTCGCCTCGCTCGGCGCGTTCGCGCAAACCCATGAGGCGTTGGCGCGGCCGCTGCCGCCGGCTTCGGTCAATCGCATGAGCGGGCTGATCGAAATCCTCGTTGCCGCGCCCTATGGCGGGCAGGCGGAGCTCGATAGGCTGGCTAGCTCACTGGCGCTGGAGATCAACGACCTGTTTCCGATCGCCGAAGGGCTTCACATTCTGGAATTCGCCGAGCTCAAGGATCGGGCTCTGAAGCTGACCGCGGCCGGGCGCGTTTTTGCCAACAGCGACACCGACGAGCGCAAACGGCTGTTCCGCGAGCATCTGCTGCGCTTTGTGCCGCTGAGCGCGCATATCTGCCGCGTCCTGCGCGAGCGCAAGCAGGGCCGGGCGCCGCGCCTGCGGTTTGAAATCGAGATGGAGGATCATTTGTCCCGCCGCGATAGCGAGCGCACCTTGCGCGCCGTCATCGCATGGGGTCGTTATGCCGAGCTTTTCGCCTATGATGACAAGAGCAGAACGTTCTCGGTGATCGCGAACGCCGGATAGTCGCGGGACCAAACAGCCGGCTATGTGACATTTCCATGAATGATCTGGCTCAATAACAGCATCAACCGGCCGTGCTGTGCTGTTTCTGGATGGACGGGTAATCGCGCAATGAAATCCGAGATCATCGAACGGCTGGGGCAGACCGACATGCTGCTGCCATCGCTGATCGGCGAGGGCTTGGCGGCAAACGAGCGGGTGAAGGCCCGGCTCAGCATCTTGCAAGCGGCTTGCGGCCGCGCCCGCGATCCGCAGTGCCCCCAGTTTACGATGGCCGAGGAGTGCCGGGCGGCCGGAATCGATCCCATGCCTCTGGAGACCCTCGTCAATGAGGCCACCGTTGCGGCCGACGAGCGCCTCGCGGCGCCGGGTCTCGCCGAGTTGGGCGCGGCGATTTGGGACGACATGGCAGCCATGGTCCGCGCTGTCAAAGCCGGCGACGCCGCGCTCGGCGACGGCGCCCTTGAACGATTGGCGTCAATCAAAGCCGGAACGGCGCTCGGATTCTCCGGTGCGCTCGAGATTGCGCAAATCGCCAGGCTGACCGGCGTCAGCGTCGGCAATGGCGATAGCCTGCATCGGCTGATCATGGATTTGCATAAGGATCTTAACCGCCTTGCTGCCAGCCACGCCGAAGAGACCATTGCCGGCGCGCACGCATACGGATTGCGGCCGCAGGATCGGGCCCCGGTCGAAGCGTTCATGCGCGGGCTCGAAGCAACGCGAAAGCTCAAGTTCAATCACCCCGGACTGGCGACCATGGCGACATGCGCCGGCGAGCGGCTGATGATCCAGAACGACATCGGGGAAACCGACGCGCATGTGGTGGTGATCGCCGTCGAGCCGGACGCTGTGACCGTCACCTATACCGACGGCCATCTCGCCCGCACGAAATTTTTCACCGGACTGTTCCGCAATTTTGCCGTGCAGTGGAGCGGCCTCGAGCGCAAGAGCGCAGCCGGCCTTGGCGACGACGGCGTGTTCTATCTGGTCACTGGACGCTATCGGGCCGTCGGCGGCGAGGCCCGCGATGCGTTTCTCGAAGCGATCGGTTCATCGCTCGTTTTTCTGATCGACTGGAACAAGGCCCGCAAGGTTCTCAGGGAATGGATCGCCAATGCCGACGCCATCCGCGTTCTCGACTGGTCGGCGCGCCATCGCCTCGGTCATCGCGGGTTCCTCGAGCTTGGCGGCGCCGAACTCGTGGCCTCGGCCGTCCACCACGCCGCGCCGTCGCGTATCGGATTCGGCGAGCGGCTGGATTACGCGCTCGGCCGCGACGCCGCGGTCGACTTCCTCAAAGCCGTCCTGCGGATTTCGACCGAGGCGCTTTGTTCCGGAAGTTCGGTGCGTCTGGCGCGGGAGCGCATCGAAGCCGCCCTCGTCGGGCATTTGCAACGCGTCGAGGCGACGCTTTTCGCCGTGGTGATCCGGCAATGCGGGCTTGCGCGCGAGATCGCGGTCGGGATCATCGATCTTCTCGGCGAACGCAAACGGCAAGCGGCGGCGGTCGACGGCGCCGCGTTGACGTCGCGCGCGCGGCGCATCGAGGAAAAAGCCGATCGGATCGCGATCGAGGCCCGCAGCGAGATCCGGCGTTTCAATGCCGATCGCGGCGTCGAGCGCCTGGTCAACGAAATTGAAGACGCAATCGACGAACTCGAGCAGGCGGCGTTTGTCGCCTCGCTGCTGCCGAAGGAGGTCGCGTCGCGCCTGCTCGATCCGCTCATCGAGCTTTGCGGCGCCGCGATTTCCGGCGTCGAGGCCGCCGCCACCGGCGCGGCGGCGGCGGCCGAGGTGCCCGAAGGTCACCGCGTCGATTCCGAAGCCGCGCACGCGGCGGTCGGCGAAATGATCGAAGCCGAGCACCGCGGCGATGCCGCCGAACGCCTGGTGACGACGAATATCCTGAGCGGCGAATTCGATCTCAAAACCGCGCTCTCGGTTCTCGACTTGGCGCGCGCTCTGGAGCGGGCGACGGATCGCCTGGCGATGTTCGGGCACCTGTTGCGCGAGCATGTGCTCGCCGGTCTGTCGGCATGAGATGATCGCTCGGCCATGCGAATCGTACGCATAGGTGATGGACCGGCCGACAGCGCCGCCGTCGACGTGGTCGGCGCAAAGGCGGCGAACCTCGCGCGCATGGCGGCGCTCGGACTTCCGGTCCCGCCGGCTTTTGTCCTGCCGATCGAGCTCTGTGCCGCGGTGACGCGGGCGGATTCAGCGGCAAGGCAAATCCTGGCGGACGGTCTTGACGAGGGCATCGAATTTCTTGAGCAGGCGACCGGCAAGGTGTTCGGCGACCGGCGCCGCCCGCTCCTGGTATCGGTGCGCTCGGGCGCGGCGCGCTCGATGCCCGGGATGCTTGACACCGTGCTCGACGTCGGCTGCAGGCCCGCGGCGGTTCGCGGGCTGGTGCGGCTGACCGGCAATCCGCGCTTCGCCAATGACTGCCGCTGCCGCTTTCTCGAAAGCTATGGCGGGGTGGTGCTGGGCATCGATCCGGCGGGCTTCGCCGAGCGGCGTAACGAACTGGCTGCCGCCGAGGGGCTCGAAAGCGATCAAGCCCTCGACGGCGAAGCGCTCGAGCGTCTCGCGGCGGCCTATGAGGAGCTGATCGAGCGCGAGGATGACGCGCTCCCCGAAGATCCGATGGAGCAACTGACCGCGGCCGCGGAGGCGGTCTATCGCTCATGGATGAGCGATCGGGCCCGGACCTATCGGCATCTTGAACGGCTGGAGGATTTGCAGGGGACGGCCGTCACCGTGCAGGCGATGGTATTTGGCAATAGCGGCAATTCGTCGGGCGCCGGGGTCGCGTTCTCGCGCGATCCTTCGACCGGAACGCCGGAGCCGGTAATCGATGTCTTGTTCGGCTCACAGGGTGAAGACGTCGTATCCGGAAGGCGCAATCCCGAAACCGAGGAGGCCATCGTGCGCTCGCTGCCGGCGGTCGCGGCTGAGCTGCGGCAGGCGTTGACACGGCTCGAGCGGGAATTCGGCGACGTTCAGGACGTCGAATTCACTATCGACAACGGCAAGCTGTGGCTGTTGCAAACCCGGTCCGCGAAGCGGACCCCGCAGGCGGCGCTGCGTTTCGCGATCGATCTCGTCAAGGAAGGCCGGATCGCGCCGGTGGAGGCACTGCAGCGTCTCAAGGGCGTGGACCTGCAGACCCTCGCGAGCCAGCGGCTGGTCGGAGCCGGGATGCCGGTCGCGCGCGGTGCCGGAGCATCGGCCGGCATCGCCATCGGGCGGGCAGCTTTCGATTCCGAGGGCGCGGCGCACCTCGCGGCAAGCGGCGACGCCGTCATTCTCCTTCGGCCCAACGCCAATACCGGCGATGTCGCCGGTTTCGCGGCGTCGGTCGGGATCGTTACCGCCGTCGGCGGCCGCACCGCGCATGCGGCGTTGGTGGCGCGGCAAATGGGGCGGCCCTGCATCGTCGGCTGTCGCGGCCTCACCATCGACCTGGCGCATCGCCGCGCCTCCTTCGCCGAGACCGCGGTCGATGAGGGCGATTGGCTCTCAATCGATGGGGAGGCTGGAACTGTCCACCTGGGTAAAGGCCAAGTCGCTGTCGAGCGTCCGCTGGCGGCATTGGCGGAGATCAGGCGTTGGCAATCAGAACTTACTGAGATTCCAAGCTAATTTGCCCTGGAGCGGGCCCGAGCGCGGCGATCGGCCGGTCACGGTGGCGAGGGCTCGATCAGTTCGTGTCCGTGAGCTCGCGGAGCCGTCGTAATTATTTTTAAACCGAAGCCGATCCCGGTCGGAACCTTCGCGATTTCGTCGCGTTCGGCTTACGGCTTAGGAGGAGTCCCGTGAGGGGGAAATTCACGTCCGGAGCGGTGGGCGGGGTGGCCGGTATTGAGCCGCCCGCGCGAGCCATTGCGGCCCCGCTTCAGGGCACCGCCTTCCTGGGCCAAATCTTCCTAAGCCAAGCCTTCCTGGCCCAAGCCTTCCTGGCCCCACGCTTCCTGAGCCGCGTCTTCCTGGGCCATGTCGTCCTAAGCCATGTCGTCCTAAGCCATGTCTTCCCCAGCCACGTCTTGGTGTCCACCGCCAGTTCCGAGCGTTGCGTCGTTGGCGCCACGCCTGATGCCGGTTTTCGGAGATCTCCATGTCTGATGTAGTCGGCGCCGCGAGCGCCAACGGGTCTGCGGTCGATTCCTCGACGAGGCCGCAAGGATCGGGGCCGGTACCGGAACTCGGCGAGATCGAATCCGGCGAACTGCGCGAATTGCTGCACGCGCTGCAGGCGATGCGGGTCGGCGATTTCTCGGTGCGCATGGCCGGCGACCGCGTCGGCATCATGGGCAAGGTCGCCGATACCTTCAACGAGATCGTCGCCGCCAATGAGCGGATCGCCGGCCAGCTCGAGCGCGTCGGCCAGGTCGTCGGCCGCGAGGGCAGAACGCGCCAGCGCGTGCGGTTCGGTCTCTCCGAAGGCGCCTGGGGCGAGATGGAATCCTCCGTCAATACTCTGATCGACGATCTGCTTTGGCCGACCACCGAAGTGACGCGCGCGATCGCCGCCGTGGCGCAGGGCGACCTGCTGCAGACCGTGCCGCTCGACGTCGACGGCCGCCCGCTCAAGGGCGAATTCCTGCGCTCGGCCGAGATCGTCAACACCATGATCAAGCAGCTCAACGTCTTCACCTCCGAGGTGACGCGCGTTGCCCGCGAGGTCGGCACCGAGGGCAAGCTCGGCGGTCAGGCGCAGGTGCGCGAGGTGACCGGCGTATGGAAGGACCTCACCGAGAGCGTCAACTCGATGGCCTCGAACCTCACCGCTCAGGTCCGCAACATCGCCGAGGTGACAATCGCGGTGGCGAACGGCGACCTGTCGAAGAAGATCACGGTCGACGTGCGCGGCGAGATTCTGCAGCTCAAGGAAGCCATCAACACGATGGTCGATCAGTTGCGCTCGTTCGCCTCCGAAGTTACCCGCGTCGCCCGCGAGGTCGGCACCGACGGCAAGCTCGGCGGCCAGGCGATCGTGCCCGGCGTTGCCGGCACCTGGAAGGACCTGACCGACTCAGTCAACGCAATGTGCGGCAACCTCACCGACCAGGTGCGCAACATCGCCCACGTGACCACCGCGGTCGCGCGCGGCGACCTGTCGCGCAAGATCACGGTCGACGTGCGCGGCGAGATCCTCGAGCTCAAAGACACCATCAACACGATGGTCGATCAGCTCAACGGCTTTGCGTCCGAAGTCACCCGCGTCGCCCGCGAGGTCGGCACCGAAGGCAAGCTCGGCGGCCAGGCGCAGGTGCCCGGCGTCGCCGGTACCTGGAAGGACCTGACCGACAGCGTCAACTTCATGGCCGGCAATCTGACGGCGCAGGTCCGCAACATCGCCGACGTCGCGACCGCCATTGCCGGCGGCGATCTGTCGAAGAAGATCACAGTCAACGTCTCCGGCGAGATTCTGCAGCTCAAGGAAACCATCAACACGATGGTCGACCAGCTCAACGCTTTCGCCGGCGAGGTGACCCGCGTGGCGCGCGAGGTCGGCACCGACGGCCGCCTCGGCGGCCAGGCCAACGTGCTCGGCGTCGCCGGCACCTGGAAGGATTTGACCGATAGCGTCAACTCGATGGCCTCGAACCTCACCGCGCAGGTGCGCAACATCGCCGAGGTGGCGACCGCCATCGCCTCAGGCGACCTGTCGAAGAAGATCACAGTCGACGTGCGCGGCGAGATTCTCGAGCTCAAGGACACCATCAACACCATGGTGGACCAGCTCAACGCCTTTGCCGGCGAGGTGACGCGCGTCGCCCGCGAGGTCGGCACCGAAGGCAAGCTCGGCGGTCAGGCGCTGGTGCGCGGCGTTGCCGGCACCTGGAAAGACTTGACCGACAGCGTCAACTCGATGGCCTCGAATCTGACCGGCCAGGTCCGCAACATCGCTGAGGTCGCGACCGCGGTGGCCCGCGGCGACCTGTCGCGCAAGATCACCGTCGACGTGCGCGGCGAGATTCTCGAGCTCAAAGACACGCTCAACACCATGGTCGACCAGCTCAACGCCTTCGCCGCCGAGGTGACCCGCGTCGCCCGCGAGGTCGGCACCGAAGGCAAGCTCGGCGGCCAGGCGCAGGTGCCGGGCGTTGCCGGCACCTGGAAGGACCTGACCGACTCGGTCAACTCGATGGCCGGCAACCTCACCGCGCAGGTGCGCAACATTGCCGAGGTCGCGACCGCGATCGCCGGCGGCGACCTGTCGCGCAAGATCACCGTCGACGTGCGCGGCGAAATCCTGCAGCTCAAGGAAACGCTGAACACGATGGTCGATCAGCTCAACCGCTTCGCCGGCGAGGTGACGCGTGTTGCCCGCGAGGTCGGCACCGAAGGCCGCCTCGGCGGTCAGGCCAACGTGCCGGGCGTCGCCGGCACCTGGAAGGACCTGACCGACTCGGTCAACTCGATGGCCGGCAATCTCACCGCGCAGGTGCGCAACATCGCCGAGGTGACGACCGCGGTCGCCCGCGGCGACCTGTCGCGCAAGATCACGGTCGACGTGAAGGGCGAGATCCTGGAGCTGAAGAACACCATCAACACCATGGCGGATCAGCTCAACGCCTTCGCCTCGGAAGTCACCCGCGTGGCCCGCGAGGTCGGCACCGAAGGCAAGCTCGGCGGCCAGGCGCAGGTGCCCGGCGTCGCCGGCACCTGGAAAGACCTGACCGACAACGTCAACTTCATGGCTTCGAACCTGACCGCGCAGGTGCGCAACATCGCCGAGGTCGCGACCGCGATCGCCGGCGGCGACCTGTCGAAGAAGATCACGGTCGACGTGCGCGGCGAGATGCTGCTGCTCAAGGACACGCTCAACACCATGGTCGAGCAGCTGCGCTCCTTCGCCGCCGAAGTGACCCGCGTGGCGCGCGAGGTCGGCGCCGACGGCCGGCTCGGCGGCCAGGCGGTCGTGCCCGGCGTCGCCGGCACCTGGAAAGACCTGACCGACAACGTCAATCTCTTGGCGGCTAACCTGACCACCCAGGTGCGCAACATCGCCGAGGTGACGACCGCGGTTGCCCGCGGCGACCTCTCGCGCAAGATCACCGTCGACGTGAAGGGCGAGATCCTGGAGCTGAAAAACACCATCAACACGATGGTCGATCAGCTCAACGGCTTCGCCTCGGAAGTCACCCGCGTCGCCCGCGAAGTCGGCACCGAGGGGCTGCTCGGCGGCCAGGCGCAGGTGCCCGGCGTCGCCGGCACCTGGAAGGACCTGACCGATACCGTCAACGTCATGGCCGCCAATCTGACCGAACAGGTGCGCGGCATCGTCAAGGTGGTGACCGCGGTCGCCAATGGCGACCTCAAGCAGAACCTTGCGGTGAAATCCAAAGGCGAGGTGGCGGCGCTCGCCGAGACCATCAACAACATGACCGACACGCTCGCGACCTTCGCCGATCAGG
>Ga0187781_10001327_pt1 | contig 18662 bp, 8 predicted proteins | sample 0715_SJ02_MP02_2_FD_132447 | JGI IMG/M metagenome (GOLD analysis project Ga0187781, IMG submission 132447) | Tropical peat soil microbial communities from peatlands in Department of Meta, Colombia - 0715_SJ02_MP02_20_MG | ecosystem: Environmental > Terrestrial > Soil > Wetlands > Peat | place... | reverse complement strand
GGCCCCGTGGATCATCGGCAGTGCATGGATGATAACGTCGGGGGCGGCGGCGGGGACGGCGACCATCCACAAGACCTTCGGTCCCGGAACGTACAACATCCAAGCGGTGTTCGAGGGGACGAACTCATACGCCACAAGCACATCGGCATCGGCAACGGTGACGGTCAGCAGCGGTCCGCTGCCGACGACCACCACCATGAATAGCGCCACGGGAACGCCGGGTGCTTATGCCTTGAGCGCAACCGTCTGGGCGGCTAACGGCCCGGCACTGCCGACCGGAACCGTCTCGTTTCTGGATGCCACCAACAGCAACTCCGTGCTCGCATCGGCGCTGCTGAGTTCGGGGGTGGAGACATCGGGTTTTGCTTTTGCCGGCACTTCGGGACCCGCCACAAGCACTCAGAACCAGGCCATCGCAGTCGGCGATTTCAACAACGACGGCAATCTGGATTATGTGGTGGCCGGCCAGAACACGGCGACGGCAACCGTCATGCTGGGCAACGGCAACGGAACCTTTACGGCACAGGCTACAACGTATTCGACAGGTATTTATCCGGAAGGGGCAGTCGTCGCCGATTTTAATGGCGACGGCAATCTGGACATCGCGTTTGCCAACTCCGCAGGCAATGGGGTGACGATCCTCCTGGGCAACGGCGATGGCACGTTTACGCCGGCGGCCAGTCCTGCGGTGGGTTATGCGGCGGCGATCGCGGTGGCGGATTTCAACGGAGATGGAATTCCGGACTTAGCTGTGGCCAACAACGCCAACGGCTACGTGGTGACGATTCTGCTGGGCAACGGTGACGGCACCTTCACGGTTGGAGCCAGCGTACAGGTGCCACAATGGTCGATAAACCCGGAGGGCATTGTCGCCATGGACTTCAGGGGCGACGGCAAGACGGACCTGGCAGTAACGAGCGTAAACAACTACTCTTCGAGCTACGTGGTGACGATTCTACTGGGCAACGGTGACGGAACCTTCACTCAGGGGCAGACTTACAACACGGGCAACGGCGACCAATCCATGGTGGGCGGCGACTTCAATGGTGACGGCATTCCGGACCTGGCCATCGCAAACTACTACGACAACACGGTGACAATTTTGCTGGGCAACGGCGATGGTACCTTTACCCCCGCTACCGCCCCCGCCTTGCCAGCCACCGGAGCGGGTCCTTTTGCGATTGTGGCGGGAGACTTTAATAACGACGGAAAATTGGACCTTGCCACGGCGAACTTCTACGACAACACAGTGACGATTCTACTGGGCAACGGCGATGGAACGTTTGCCGTCGCGTCCACCGCGCCGGCGACGGGAAACGGTCCTGACGGCATTGTGGCTGGCGACTTCAATGGGGATGGGCTGCTGGACATTATCACGGCAAATTATCAAGCGACCACCCAATCGATTCTGCTGCAGACGGCCAACTCTACGACGGTAAATGCCAGCGGCGTGTCCGTACCAGCGCCAACGGATAACGTTTTTGCAAGCTACAGCGGCGATAGCAATTACTCTGCAAGTCAGTCCAGTACGGTTGCTCTGAATTCCCTCCTCCTGACTGCGCAGACGATCACCTTCCCCAATCCTGGAGCCCAGACGTATGGTACTCCGCTGACGCTGAGTGCATCGGCAACGTCGGGTCTTCAGGTGAGCTTTACGGTGATCAGTGGGCCTGCGACGCTGAGCGGCAGCACGCTGACATTCACGGCGACCGGGTCGGTCACGGTCCAGGCTACGCAGGGCGGCAACGGCAGCTTCGCAGCCGCCCCTCCGGTGAGCCAGACCTTCGCCGTGAACCCGGCTGCGCAGACCATAACATTCCCGAATCCAGGGCCGTTGCCCAACGGCGTCGCGCCGGTGACGTTGACGGCGACCGCAAGTTCGGGGTTGGCGGTAACGTACACGCTGATTTCTGGGCCGGGGTCGCTGAGCGGTAGCACGCTGACGATCACGGGCGTGGGCAGCATTGTTGTGGAGGCCGACCAGGCGGGGAACGCGGACTATCTGGCGGCACCATCCGTACAGATCACCATTTCAGTGGTGGCTTCGGACTTCACCGTGGTGCCGCAGTCGGCTGCGCCCACCACGGTCCCGGCCGGCCAGAGTGCAACCATACCGGTGACCGTCAATGCCGCCAGTGGACTTACGGCAACCGTCAGCTTTACCTGCACGGTGCCAGCGGCCATGCTTGAGGCCTCCTGCTCGGCAAGCTCAGTGCAAGTAACGGGCAGCGCGCCGGTGACTGCGAAAGTTACCGTGAACACAACGGGCCCGCATCAAGTCTCCGCCTTGTCATGGCCCAAGCCGTGGAATGCGATGCCCTCTGGTATCGCGTTTGCTGCCGTCGTCGTGGCCTCCGGCGCGGGCAGAAAGAAGTGGAAAAAAACAATGCCGTTGGTTGCGCTCATGATCGTCATGCTCGCGGGACTGGTGAGCTGCGGCGGCGGTAGTTCGGGAAGTTCGACAATGACAGATCAGGGCACCCCGGCAGGAACCTATAACTTGACTTTGGTGGCCACCGGCGGCAGTGCCAGTTACACCGTCACCCTCCCGGTCACGGTGGAATAGAACGGCAGGGTGATCGAATTAATGCAGAAGATGCTTACAGGGCTGTGAGCCAAATCAATATGCCTAATGGCTTCACTGTTATCGAAGTACAGGAGAATCGACAGATGCTGTGTTTGAGAATAGCGGAGAAGAGGGCGGCGCTGTGCTTAGCGTGATTTCCAACAACACTTCAGAGGAAAGTGTTTTCTTCAATTACTTAGTTGCCGTGTACGGTGGTAGGACGATTGCCTTGGAGAAGGCTGTGAGACTGCACGTCGCTTTTCGATGAGCTATGATCGAAGCAAGGCTATCGAAAACCAGCGCAAGGTTGCCGCGTACTCATGCCATCAACTGCCTTCAAAGCCGTAATCGTGGGCGCTGGCCCGGCGGGACTGACCGCGGCATACGAACTGTCGAAGCAGGGAGTACCCGTTGTCGTTCTTGAAAGTGATCCTGAATACGTTGGTGGGATCTCGCGAACGGTCAACTACAAGGGCTTTCGCTTCGACATTGGCGGTCACCGGTTCTTCTCCAAATCGAGCGAGGTTGAAGATCTTTGGACAGAGATTGCTGGCCCCGACATGATTGATCGCCCACGATCCTCGCGCATTTACTACCGCGGCCAGTTCTATACATATCCCTTGAAACCGTTCGAAGCTCTGTCGAAGCTTGGATTGATCGAATCGGTCCGCTGCATGCTCTCTTTTGCGAAAGCGCGCCTGCGGCCCACGCCCAACCCCAAGACCTTTGAAGACTGGGTCGTCAACCAGTTCGGCAAGCGCCTTTTTCGGATTTTCTTTAAGACCTATACCGAAAAGGTGTGGGGCATGAGCTGCCGTGAAATCTCCGCCGATTGGGCGGCCCAGCGCATTAAAGGCTTGTCGCTCGCTTCCGCGATCAAACACGCCCTCCTGCCCAAGCGACAGTCCAAGGAGCGCAAACGGGTTGTGAAGACTTTGATCGATTCGTTCCGCTATCCGCGGCTTGGACCGGGAATGATGTGGGAGATCTGCGCCGCGAAAGTTCGCCAGCGCGGAGGAGAAGTGCTGCTCGGGCGCCGTGTGACGGGCTGCCGTTTTGACTCCGCCCAGAACGTTTGGATTGTTACCGCCCGCAACCCCGATGGTCAGGTCGAAGAATACCGCGGCGAGCACCTGGTTTCCTCCATGCCCATCCGCGAATTGGTGGCCCAGATCCAACCGCAGCTTTCGAATGACACCCTCCAAGCGGCGCGTTCATTGCGCTATCGCGACTTTCTGACGGTTGGACTCATCGTGCACGACCAGGACCGCTTTACTGACAACTGGATTTACATCCATGATCCTTCGGTTCGCGTGGGACGCGTGCAGAACTACAAATCCTGGTCCCCGGAAATGGTTCCCGATCCCGCCTATTGTTCCTATGGACTTGAATATTTCTGTTTTGAAGGCGACCGCATGTGGAGTGCGTCGGATAAGGAATTGATTGAGCTGGCCAAGAAGGAAATCCAATATCTTAATCTGGCCAATGCCCAAGACGTCGTGGGTGGCCGCGTAATTCGCCAGAGCAAGGCCTATCCTGTTTATGACGACACCTACCAAGCACACGTCGAGACCATACGGGCCGCACTGGAGAAGCACTTTCCGACTCTCCACCTGGTGGGCCGCAACGGCATGCATAAGTACAATAACCAGGACCATGCGATGATGACGGCTATGCTGACCGCGAAAAATATCCTGGCGGGGGAGCGTCAGTACAATGTGTGGGCGGTGAATCAGGACGCGGAATACCACGAAGCGGGGACGGCGGGCGAGCCGCCGGAGGCCGCAGAGACGCACGTTCCAATCAGGAGCGGCTCTACAAGGGTTGCCGGAATGGATCCTTCCTAGGCGAACAGGCTAACGCACTGCGGAGCGTCAGCAGGGCGCGGCGGGCGTTGAAGCGCGATCCGAAAAAGAGTTCTCGGAGTTAAACGTCCTAGCCGGCATGAAGACTGGTGAGCCAGCGCGGCAGCGGAAGAATCGTCAAGGCCCGGACAAACAAGCTCAGAACTGTTCCGAATTGCATGCGAAATTTCACGGTGGTGGACACGCTGGGAACGCTCAAGGCATGCCTCGCTCTTCTGCCATTCATATTTGCCCCAGGGTATGCCGCGGGATGGGTGCTCGACCTCTTCGAGTTCCGGCAGCGGCGTCCGATTCTGCGGCTAATTCTCGCAGTCCCACTAAGCATTGCGATCTGTCCGATGCTTTCGTATTTGCTTGCTCGTTTCCTGGAACCGGGGCTCTGGGTGTTCTATATCAGTGTGTTTGCCGGCTGCGTGCTGCTTTTGGCAAGGTTGACTCGGCGAGCGAAACTGCGGTCGGTTTCAAAATACACCTGGGTTGCTCTGGGCCTGATGGCGCTGTGGGGAATGGCAGCCATTGGCTCGATGGTGGACCTTCAGATCGGGGACAAACTCTATCCGCCAATTGTGGCTTATGACCATTCCGTGCGCACCGCCCTAACGGTTGCTATCGCACGCCATGTCCCCCCGGACAATCCTTTCTTTGCCAATGCGGGGGTTCCACTGCGCTATCACTACTTGTGGTTGCTGTTTTGCAGTCTGCCCATGAAGGTATTCCATTTGTCGCCGCGATGCGTGGTGTATTCCGGCGTCGTTTGGTGCGGACTGAGCTTGATGTGCGTGATCGCGCTGGGCGTCAAGTTCCTGGTGCGGGTCCAAACGGGCATCGAACGAAAAACGTTGCTCGCGGTTGGCCTGCTCTGTGTCACCGGCCTGGACATTTTGCCAACTTTTTACCTTAGAGTTGCGGAAGGCCTGTGGCTAAGCGATATGGAGTGGTGGAACGAACCGCAGATCACCTCATGGGTTGGCTCCTTGCTGTGGGTGCCGCACCACGTCGCCGCGTTGATCGCATGTTTGGTTGGATTCTTGCTGCTGCGACACCAGGCCGACGTTCGTGGCAGGTGGGTGACTGCGCCCGTGATCATGGCGGGGATGGCGTTTGCCAGTGCGGCGGGGATGTCGGTTTACGTTACGTTCACGTTTGTCCTTGCGGTCGGCCTTTGGCTGCTGGCTTTGATCGCGCGGAAGGACTGGCTGGAACTGGCGATGTTCGTGTGCGCGGGTACGGTGGCATTGCTCTGGGCACTACCCTACCTTTCTGGCCTTCGCGGTCCCGGCAGCGGCGCCGCTTTTGTGGAATTCGCGTTGCGCCCGTTTCCATTAGGGGTTCTTCTCGCGCAACAAATCGGCATCAACCTCCGGACGCAATTCGCGTTGACCATCGCCAACGCGATCCTCCTGCCCATCAACTATACGCTTGAACTAGGGTTCTTTCTCGCCGTCGGCCTTCTGCGCCTGCGGCAGCTTGTGCGTGGCGACGTTGAGGCCAGCGCCAACGAACAGGCCGCCTGGACGCTGGTCATGACTAGCTTCCTGGTTGGCACCTTCCTGCGTTCGAGTACCACCAGCAGTAACGACCTAGGCTGGAGGTGCTTCCTTCCGGCACAACTGATTCTGGTGCTCTGGGGAGCTACGCTCGTTCATGACTGGTGGTTTCATGATTCCAGCGTCGCGGCAGACGTCGCGTCACAAGCTGCGCTGCGGGCTGTGCCACAGGCCGCAGCGCCTTTAGGGGCTGGCGGGGTGCTGGTCGCGCTGGCAATTCTAGGCGTGCTCGGAACTGTACATCAGGTGTTCATGCTGCGCATGTTCCCGGTCCTTTCCGATCGCGGAGTGATTGCGGGAATGAGCTGGGTGGATCCAGACCGGGAGTTCGGCAAACGAGCGTACGAGCTGCGGTCGGCCTATGAAGTTCTTGATGCGCGACTGCCGGCTTCGGCAATCCTGCAGAGCAACCCGGCTACGGTGCATGCCGTCCTGCACATACTATATTCCGGTCATGAATCCGCCGCCGCTACCCCCATTGGCGATTCCGAATGCGGGACTGCCTTTGGCGGGGACCCTCGTCTCTGTGCTCTGCGCCAGCAGAAGCTCGTGGAGTTATTTGAGCTTCCGGATGGCAGCAATTTAGACGCGGCGTGCCGGGAGTATGGTATTGATGCGCTCGTTGTGGAAGATCTAGACCCAGTGTGGCGGGACCCGACCTCCTGGATTTGGAGACAACGGCCGACGGTTGCGAACAACTATGTCCGGGCATTTCGCTGTGGCAACGCTTCGGCAATTCCTGGTCTGCCGCATGCCCATGGTGTTCCCTAGTGCCATGGCTTTCTTGATGTCAGCATCAACGCCAGTGAGATTAGCGTAAATATATTCCCCAAGCAGAAGCAGTTCTGCACGTTCAAATTAGAGAATTGATGAATATCACATGCGTCCCACCAACGTAAGCCGAAGTTTAACAACCACGAGGTTACCGCTGGTCGTTTGGCAGTTGTCGGACAGCACTCATTTGCCTTCTCCAATCACGTCCACAATAGTTTGACACCCTAACTCAATCCCGCGTTGAATTTAAGTAATTTAAATAGTACCGGTTTGCTTCCTCAAGGTTTCCAATGTGCCAGTAGTAGCGAGCCATGTCGCGATTTGCGAGGGGGAAATCCGGATACTGGTCGAGCAGTTGTTTCAGCAGCGGATACGACTCCTGCATTCGATTTGCAACCTGATACGCCTCTGCGAGATTGTATTTGGCCATCACATTTCTGGGGGCAGTCTCGACCGCCCGACTGAACAATGAGATGTCGTCTTGCCAGATGCGTAGGTTCGAACGAGTGCACCAGCAAAAGGCGACTGCAAGCGCGCACATCGCCACTGACCGCGGGAGAGTGAAGCGGACCCGAAGTAAGCATTGGGCTACGATAAGCGCCAAGCCAACTGATGGCAGGTACAGAAAGCGATCATGGGTATAATCATCCCAGGTTAGGTAGCGGATGGACAAAGCCGGAAGAAGCGTGATCGCGAACCAAGCGGAGGCAAATCGAACCTTTGCTGAGCTATTGCGGATGATCCACGCCACGCCCAAAATAACAGCAACGAGCAGCAGCAACGGCCATAGGGATGTTTCGATAGGAACATCATAGGAAAGGCTGAGATGTACCGGCCAAATGAGGTGCCTAGCGTACACCACCAGCAGGCGGGGCCATGTCAGGACCGTGGCGGACACGCTCACGCCGGGCGTTCCACCGATTACTGAGTTGCCTAAATTAATTGTATGAAGCACGAAATAGAGAAGAGCAGAAGGCAAGTAGGGAAGAACATTGACGAGAGCAGGTTTGAAGCCAGTCCGAGTCCATTCGTAGACAAGAATCAGCGCTGGAGCCACAATACCGACTTCCTTGGTGAACATCGCCAATGTCGCAAACAAAACGGAGGGGAAACTAATAACCCCTCTCCGCTTGGCGTAAAAGAAAACGCTAAGCGTCACAAAGGTTGTGAGCAGCAGATCGCTAACCGCTGAAACCCACGCCACTGCCTCAGTATGAATGGGATGAATCGCGAACAAAGTGGCGGCGAGCACCGTGGCTTTGAGATTATTAATCAAACAGCCTATAAGCAGGAATACGCAAGCGGTGGTCATTAGGTGAGCTAGGATTGAAGAGAGATGCCAAATCGCACTTGGAGGCCCCAGAATCGCATACTCTAGCCGGAGCCAAACTGGAATTATCGGGCGATAATAAAGGAAGGCAGGACTTGGCGCACTTGCCGAGGGGTGGGCTATGAAGTATCCGGGAAAGTAGCCCCACGCCTGAAACTGCTGCTGACTTAACACGAGTCCATAATCATCGTACACCAGCGAATAATGGGTCTCTGGCAGGAAGAGCAAGAACGTGCCCAGCAGAATGGCAGCCAATTGCAGTCGCGACCGCATCGTGTAACCCTATAGTGGTTTGAAAAGCTGCGCTGTGACTTGGGTCACAGCTGAGCCGAAGATGGCCTTTGTTATGCAGTTAGTCCCTGAAGCTCAGCTCAGACCTTCGGAGCCGGGTGAAGGCCGCCGTCGTTGAGTCGTCCAAGGTACCACCTGGAACGATTCCAGTTGCTGCCGTCCCAGTGCCCGCCGTTTGGCTTACCATCGCTGGTGCCGCAAACGCGAAGCGCACAGCTGATTGTGACTGGGCTCATTGACGTGCGTGATAAATTCCACTCTAATTTTTGTGCTATGCGCGAGAGGCTGCAATTAGGAGCTGTTCTCCTGCTTGTGTTCGTCGTTTTCATGCCAAGCATGCATTATGAGCTCGTCTACGATGATTTTCAGCAACTGGTAACCAATCCGCGGTTGACAGCATGGAGTTACGTTCCAGGATACTTCACCTCCAATCTCTGGTCGCATTTGCCCGAGTTGCCTCATTATTATCGGCCGGTTTTCTTACTCTGGTTTCGTCTGCTGTACGCCACCCTGGGTGCCCCGAGCTCGACCTGGCATTTTGCCTCGATTCTAGCGCATGTCGCGACGACTGCCTGCGTGTTCGCGCTTATTCGCCGGTTGGTGGATGACTTCAAGGGCGCGGCGCTAGCTGCCGTCCTATTCGCTATTCACCCTATCGATGCCGAGCCGGTGGCATGGGTTTCTTCGGCGGGCGATCCATTAGTCACAATCTTTCTGACGCTTAGCGTTTCTTATTACGTAAAGCGGAAGGGACCTGTGAGCCTGTGCTCGATTCTGTTTGCGGCTTTGGCCATGTTCACAAAGGAAGCGGGCATCGTAGCTCCGCCACTCATCCTTGCCTACGAATGGACGCACTCTCGCCTCAAGAATGCAGTAGTTGCTGCTGCGCCGTATGCACTCCCTGCCTTGCTGTATCTCGCATTCCGGGTACATGCGCTTGGCAACCCGATGAAAGTGGCGGGTCCCACCAGCTTGGCTGCAATGATCTTTACCTGGCCCCGCCTACTTTCGCTATATGCGCTGCATCTGATTTGGCCGGTGCATCTCGGCCTTGGCTACGACGTTCCTGTTGAAACCGCATTTTGGCCGCTGCTGCTCCTTCTTGGCGTGATTGCCGGTTTGGGATGGCTGCTCCGTGGCAGCTCTGCCAACATCCGGTTTGGAGCCGCTTGGTTCGGGATCACACTCATTCCATCTCTGGCAATTCGCTACATTGATTCGCACGATTACGTCCATGATCGTTATCTTTATTTGCCAACAGTCGGGCTGGCGCTCGTAGCAGCGGTATGGTTTGCTCGTATCCGCTTTACCCGTCCTCGCGTTATAGCAGCCGGCGCACTCGCATTGGCGCTTTGCTGGGGAACCCGAGCAAATCTGCGCGTCTGGCAAAACAACATCTCTTTGTTCAGCCGAGCTATCGAAACCGATCCCCAAAATCCGGATTTCAGAAATAATCTGGCAGTTGCCTACATTGACGCGCATCGCGAGTCCGAAGCATATCCTCTGTTAAAGCAGTTAATTGAAATGTATCCATGGTATGCCGATGGGTATTACAACATGGGCTACTACTACCAGCAGATCGGGAACCCTGAGGAAGCAAAACGCTATTATCTGATCTGGGCTTCAAAGCAACATAACTGACTTGGGGCAGCAGGTACGAATCCCTAAATTCATTGCAGACGATGCTTGACCCAGTAGTTGCCGCAATTCCTATATCGGGTCCGGTGCGTAATCTTGACAATCAGGCGTTCTGTAGCTATGTTAAAGTTGAGTGGCCATATGGCGTTGCGCACGTCCCACCTCGCGTCGGCTATTGCGTCTGTCCTGCTAGGCGTGATGGCGGCAGCGCAAGGTGTCCCGCAAGCGTCTTCTGCCCCTAGGCAAGTCGACGATTTCCAAACGGTCTTCCTTATCAATGCCAATGCTGACGGGGATGTTTTCGACAACGTACGCGCTGGAGTACAGGAGTGGGGGCGCTGGAAAATTGTGGGACAGCCCGAGAAAGCCGACCTTCTGTTGGTTTTATCGGAAAAAAGAGAAACCATTTCGATGCAAGGTCCCATGCCTATATTCGAGTCGATCCCATATTATCACTGGGAAACTGCGATAGAGGTCGACATGTTGACTTTGGTCGTGGTGGATCGGGCTTCCGATCGCCAACTGCTGACCGTTAGCTGCGCGCGCCATCATTTCCCGAGCGCTCCCAAATGGCTGGTGTCTCACCTGAGCAAGAACTTTGAAAAGTTTGAGAAATTGGATAAATGACGAAGGCCGAGTAGCCAGCTAAATTAATTTGGCGAGAATAGACTTTGGTGGTGACGAGAAAATCTGCACTTTGCGCCTAAGCAGGCTAGAGCCTTTATTTGAATTTCCTGATGGCAGTGATTTAGACACTACCTGCCAGGCATAGTGTATTGACGCAATTGTAGTGGAGGGCTTGGGCCTAGTATGGAGGGACCCATCTTCCTGGGTTTGGGCTTGACGGCCAGACGTTGCTAACGAGTTTGCGCGCCGTTTCGCTGTGGAGCGGCTCCGGATGGCATTCGCCCTTAGTTACGTGTTCTTTCTTAGAACATGTAATTGCCAGGCACCAAGGCAGAGCGCTTGTTCCGCGTTTCCTTCAAAACCTATACTGAAAGCCTGTGCGGAATCACTCGCATTAAGATTTCTGCGGATTGGGCGGGGCGAGGAATGAGAGAGGGCTTTCACCGGCCTTTGCTATCAAACATGCCCATGGGCAAGCCCGAGGACCGCACGCAGATTGTCAGAACATCGATCGACATCGCTATGCCGCCTGGGCACTCGAACCAAAAGGAATCATCCCTCCCGTCCCATCGCCCAAGATCCTGTCAAAGACAGCGGGCGTTTGTCGCAGCCATCAGCCTGCTGGCGACGTTTCCCGTCTGGCTGGCACACTATCCGCCGCTCGTGGACCTGCCGCAGCACATGGCCCAGATCGCACTTCTCAGGGACCTGCATGACCCGGGCTTTCGTTTCGCGCAGCTCTTCGAGGTCAACTGGTTCACTCCCTACCTCATCGGATACATGGCGGTGTACGTCCTAGTCCCCCTGCTGGGATTGGTGACCGCCGGCAAAGTGGTGCTGAGCGCGGCGCTGGCCGGGTTGCCTGTGTGCACCGCCCTACTGCTGGAAGAAACCGGAGCTGATTCCTTCTGGGCTGTACTGACAATTCCGTGCATGTACGGCTTCTCGTACCAGTGGGGCTTCTTGAACTTCCTCGTCGCCGTACCCATCGGCTTGGCATTCCTCGTCGTAATCATGCGCAACCTGCGCGCGCCGCTCCCGCAGGGGCAGATTCTGGCCGCGATTCTGGCCGCGCTGTTATTTTTCTCGCACGTGCTGATGTTCGCGTTATCCGTGCTTGCTGCTGCCGCTTACGTGCTGCTGGAGAGCCGCGATGTGCGAAGGACCGCGAGAGCAATGCTCCCCGTCGCATGCGTGTTGCCCGCTGCCGTGCTGTGGTACGTCCGCATTCAGAGAGACGTGCGCACCCACATTTCCCTTCTCTGGGACCTCGACTGGTTCCGTCCGGAGGGCGCTGTCTCGCTCGGAGGGCGCTTGAACGGCTTCCTGCCTCGCATGCTCGGGGTGGAGGCCAGTGCAATCTGTCTTCTGATGGGTGCTGTTCTCTTCATCCTGCCGCTGCTGGCTGGAGCACGCCCGGCGAAGCGGGCGGCAGTATGGTCGCCGCTGTTAATCGTCGTTTGCGTGCTTCTGTTTTGCCCCACCGGTGCCATGGGGACCGAATTTCTGTACCAGCGTTTCACCGTGCTGGCACTGCCCTTCTACCTTTGTGTCCTTGCCGTGCCTCGCGCGACACCGCCCCTAGGGCGAGTCGTGGCCATTCTCTTCGTGGGGTTCTGGGTCATATTGCTCGGGATTCGCACTCGCCGTTGCAACGCCGACGCCCAGGGCTTTGCGAAGATACTGGAGGCGATGGAACCCAATCAACGTGCGCTGTCGTTAATCTTCAACCCGTGGCCCGGCGAGCAGCCTCCATCTGCTTCAGGCGGCCTCATCGCTTTCTTCGCGCCGGTCACCGACTTAGTTCGGGCCCCAGTCTTTGTGCACTATCCCGAGTGGTACTCGGCGATGAAAATGGGCGTGGTGGATGTCAGCTTCGCGCTGGTTTACAGCGAGCTCGTGATTTACCGGAGCGACCGAATGCCGGCAGTGGAACTCGGCTTTGAACTAGAGCCAGAGAGATTCTCCTGGAGCAGGGTGGACGGCGGATTGTATCGCTACTTCATCTTCCGCGCGCCAGCGGACCCGGGTGCATCCCTGTTTCGCAACGCCCCCTGCCAGGTGGTGCTGGTGGCACATTCCAATGAGTGGTGGCTATATGAGAAGGACCCGCAGTGCCGCAGGTAGTCAATGTGCTAGTAGGGACGGATGACTCTTCCTTGTGTGCTCTCGCGTTCGTTAGCCGTGTTCTGGAACGGGGTGTTTGGCCACGCAGTGGGTGAGGCGCACGGAATGCGTCAATTGATTCTGTGGTGTCCTTTGCCTACGAAATGGATATGGTGTGTGGTTCCATTGCTGCTCCTCACTATTGTCAGTTTTTGGAAGCGTGCCGCCGCACCGGTGTGGGGCGTTGTTGTCGCGGCTGCGCTGGCAGAGTTGCTGTGGATCCCCCAAGTGCTGGTTTGGATTTACATCTGCTGCTCTGCGGATTTCTTAATGATTACAAAGGGCGGCCAGCGCCAGCAGCGACATGACTGGCTTCTGGCGAATGGGACTGAGGTTATCGGCGAATTGCGGACGGAAAACAAGGAGCGCTGTGCCCAGGGTTACCAGCGTTGGCAGGGCGTCGACTCCACCGACCTCACTCCTTATTTGGAAAGAGCATGCGCTTGTTCGAGAGCCTGCTCAGCAAGCTGCTGCCGTCCAACTGCATCGTATAGGTCCCCCAGTGCTTGCCAGCGGCTCGCACTTTTCGGTGTTCTTCGTATCGCTTCCTGCAGCAGTTCGATTGCCCGTTGCCGCTCTCCCAATGCAAGATACGCCACCGCGCGTCCCTCGGCAATCTGGGCAAGAAATTCCGGGTCCAAATCTTCCCGACCCTGCTCAGCCTCTTCGGCCTTGGCATAGTCAATCAGGGCCTGATGAGGCTGCCGAAGCTCCAGATCAATATAGCCCAGTTCGGTGTACTCGTTGATGGGAATCGTGGAGAGTTGGGCCGCGGTCAGTATGTACGGCCGTGCATCCGCATAGCGACCATGTGAATAGTAGAATCGCCCCAATCCATCCCAAAAGGCGGCATCGTTCTTCTTTACCGATAGAGCGGCCTTAAATTCCCGTTCCGCATCTCCAAGCTGTTGCTTTGCATCATACAGGCGGGCAAGAGCCAAATGTACGCTCGGGCTTTCGGGAGAAATTGCGACGGCGTGATCGAGAACCTCCTGCGCCTCGTTGTAACGCCCCAAAAGCAACAGAATTGCTCCCGCATTGGCATAGAAATTGGACAGTTCTCCGCGCGATGCGTGCAAAGGCGGCGCAAAGTTGTGGCTTTGGCAGTTGACCTCGTATCGGTCGATCCACGGGCGGTTCTCGCTTCGATTGCGCAGCAACACTAGAGAAACCTCATCCATATAGATGGGGCGCCATAGCTGGCTCTGGCATAAAGACAGCAGATTCTGGTCTCCCAGGCCGTAGAATCGTGCCAGCGAAAAAAATAGGATATTGATGCTTCTACGATCCGACTCCGCCTCCCAAACGGGAGAGTCAAGAGGGGAAGAGAGGAGTTCCTGCTGCTCCTCCCAAACCGCATGGCTCACGTTGCGCCCGTCGATGAAATCGCGGTAAGCGGGACCCAGTCGCCAGGCAGTAAACCCACCCAGATTGTAGAGTTGAAAGATATTGCCGGGAAAATGCTCACGCTGGATAAAAGCAGCGGCACGCTCAGGGAACCACCAGGACTCTCCCGGGCCAAACAGCACTTCGGAATCTGACCCGAGATAGGATCGATCGGAGGCAAGATCTACGATACGCACGCACGTCAGCAGGCACAGAACGCTAGCGGCAATAACGGGTAGTAAACGTAAAAGGCCAAATCGCTTGGCAGCAACCTTCGTACTTCCTCGTCTTCTGTCTAGAAGTGCTTCCGCGAAGATGGTGCTGCCCACCACGACGACAATACACGCGAACAAACTTTTATAGCGAAGATGTTGTATCGAAAAATAGAGGGCGGTGGCCATTAGCAACGTCGCTCCGAATTGCCGCCGCCAGAGTGCCAGGGTAATCACCAGCACAGCGGCAAGCGCCAGCCACCAATAACTGCTGGCCGGATTTCGCCAATCCAAGGCCTCGGCGAAACTGGTAAACGATAGCGGCACGGCTGTCAGCTCCTTCACGGAAGGACCGGTGCTCGGCAGACTTGATCGTTGCAGGCCAGCGAGGAGAATCGAAGCTTTGAATATCCTTAGGCCATACGGATTGAACAGGGTAGCAAAAAGCGTAGCTGCGAGTGGTGGCCATGCCTGCTTCAAGCGCTCCAATGCCGCGCTCCTACCTCTCGAGAAAGGCAGTTCCAATCCTTCGATTAGAAGGTAGGCGAATAGCATACCAAGGCCAGCGACAAAGCCAGGATGAAGGTTGACCCAGAGCAGCATTACCACCGGCAGCGTCCATAGCCGCCTTGTGGTGCCAACGACATGCTGTAGATAGGCTCCGGGGGTCAGGCTAATAGGTTCCATTGGGCTGCGCGAGAGAGCGGCATTACTCGAGTGAAAGGCCCACAGTTGGACAAGAAAAACCGCAAAAAACAAGTTAGTAAAGAGGTCGGCACGAGGTAGCGCCCGCAAAGACAACTCAGGCACAGCGATGATCGCCAGAGCTGCTGCGGGGCCACTCTCCTGTCGGGAAGGGCTTCGCAAGAGGCATGCAACCATCGCCATCAAGGCCATGGCACAAAACCAGCTCAAGCCTTTGTATCCAAAGGCACTGAATATGCCATAGAGCAGCACGCCAGCAAACGGTGGATAAATCCACTGTGCCTCGGGTGACGTGTAGGAAAGGACGTCCGTGCTAGGAACGACATGATGCTGAACCACGTAGCGGCCGGTGGCTAGGTGCCATCCCATATCTAAATCGAAAACCGTGTGGAATCCGGCCAAGAACGCATACACCAAGGCGATAACCATTAAAGCTACCGTCGCTTGCTGCCGCGTGACGCGAAACAGCATAAAGTGCTCGACCGAATCACGAATTTTGACAAAAAAATGGAACATGCTTGTCCGCGCCGTTTTTCGTCAAAACGGGATGGGTTTGTAAGTCCTGTTTGCAAAGCATCAAATGCGATCCGCACCATCAAACGAGGATCTGAAGCGGCACAACGGATTCGCTTTGCTCCTCTGGTTTCCGCGCGGGGCCGTCACTTGCCAGTGTGATCTTTGCCACAGACAAGGCTGTGGTACCGGCTAGTCTGTCTAAATGGTTGCCGAAACAGAAGAGGTGGGCACACCTCAGAATCCTTCTTAGTTTGCCAATAGCTGCCGCACAATAGCGATATCGTTGTTGAGATCTTGAGTCATGCGGGTGGCTTGGAACTGGGCTGCGCGCGCCGCTTCTGTCTGCCCGCCGATCTCGAGGGCCTGGGCCAGCAGCAGATAACCCACCGGCGTCGGCTGCAGTTCGACCGACCGTTGGTAATCCTTCATAGCCTCGATCATGTCGCCCTCTCTCTGTGCCAGCAAGCCCAATCCGCGATAGGCCGACGGATATTCCGGCTGCTGGTTCAGAGCGGCTTCGAAGTCTTGTCTTGCGTTGTCGTACTGTTTCAAGGAGTAGTGCACATATCCGCTGTAGCCTAGCGCTGTGGCCAGCAAACCGGGGTTCTTGGTGAGTTGAACTACTGTCGCATAGCCAATGAGAGCGGCCTGATAGTTGCCGTGCATGTGCTCGTAGGTTGCGATATTGAGCGTGGACAGCGGGTCGTCGGGACGCAACTGTCGTGCCCGCAGAAGGTGAGGGAAGGCTTCTTCTATACGGCCTTGGGGAATCAGCGCAGTGGCAAGGCCATCTTCGGCGATAAAGTTTGCGTCGGTGATTTCCAGAGTGTGGGTCCAGAGGGTGACATTGTCGCTCCAGAAACTCACCTGCCGATGAAGCGCTAGCCCAATGACCAGCAGGATGGCTGCCATGCCGGTCGCCGCCACCGCCGTGGGAACATGCCAACGTTTTATTAGATCCGCCGCACACCAGCTGACGATTACGAAAATTCCGAGCAGAGGAATATAGGCGTAGCGGTCGGCCATGGCGTGAACCCCAATCTGCACCAGTCCGATCATCGGCACCAGCGTGCCCAGGAACCAAAACCACCCCACAAAGAGAGGGCGGCGCTGCCCAAAGATCACGGCAGCAATGCTGACAGCGATGATTGCGAGTGCCGAGAACTCGGCCCCAGGGATGCTGGTTGCAAGTCCTGGATGCGGGTACACGAGCGCCAGATTGGCCGGCCAAAAAGCTTTCCCGAGATATTTGACATAGGCGATCGGCGCGGTTGCCAGACGTACCCAGAGCGGGAACTTGGATTGACTTGCGTCCGTCACCACCATATAGTTGAAGGCCGCCCCTCCCGTTCTCATGGTGATGGCAGCGCCCACGGCCGAGAGCGCAAACCAAGGGACCTTCTCCCAAATCAATTTCCAGAAAGAGGGAGCCCGGACTGGTGTGTCTGCCAGCTCACCTCCAACTTCCTGCGTCGGCGCGATACGACCTAAGGGCCAGTAGTCCAGGAGCAGAAGACCAAACGGGAACGTAATTACCTGCGCCTTGCTCATCAGCCCCAAAGCAAAGGCAAGAGTCACTGCCAGGTACCGTCCGATACCGGGCCGGCGCGTGTACCAGCCATAGGCAGCCAATGCGAGGATGAAGAAGAACATGCTGAGGACATTCTTACGTTCCGCGATCCACGCCACCGACTCCACATTGATGGGATGGAGAGCGAAAAGCGCGGCGACCGCCAGGCTGCGCCAAGCCATGCCCGTAGCACTCTCCAGAATCAAGAACAGGAGCACGGCGTTGGCGGCATGGAGAAGCACGTTAGTGGTGTGGTAGCCCGCTGGGTTCAAGCCAAAAATCTGGTAATCGAGGGCATACGAGAGCCAGGTAATCGGGTGCCAGTCCAAAGCTTTAGGGGTTCGGAAGGCCCAAAGCAGGGTGTTCCAGCTGAGTGCGGCACGAACCTGGGGATTGTCGGTAATGTAAACGACGTCGTCGTAATTAAGAAAGGGAGCGCGGGTGACCGGCTCATAGAGCACAAGGGTTGCGAGAGCAAGCAGCAGGCAGAGAATCAATCTGCGTTTTTGTGGAACGTGAGAAATAAAGGCTCCAGCCGGATGCTGGCCATCCTGCTGAATCGAATCAATCGAATTCATTGAACCTATTTTTAGCGCGTACTACAGCAGGTGTCAAACACGTGTCCAGGTAGCGTCCTAGGAGTGCGTTGACGTGTCACGCCAGAGCACGCCAAGTTATGCGATTGGTTACTTTCGGGACGTATGACGTGCTTTGGCTTATCCCTCGGACCTTGTGAACCAGAGAGTGTGTCCAGAGCCTTCTCCGCCCCAGCATACTTACGCGCCTCATTACTCAACTCGCTCTCTCTTTCCTCGCCATGCGATGGGCGCTGCGCTTCGAAGAAGAGATGGTGCGGACCTCACTTGCCAGTGTGATGTCTGCCACAGACAAAGCGTGGGCCTCCCGGCTACTCTGCCTCATGGCCGAAATAATCGTTCAACCTCACAAAGACTCCGTGCGTTTCCTGCGCGATCTCGGGCATCCGCCGCTAGCCTTTTGCGACAACAAAACGAAACTATGCCCACGATAGCGGAGGATCAGGGCGTGGCCGTGGTTCATGCCCCAGATCGCGTACCAACGAGCGCGATCGACAGCATCCCCAGTGTGCTCCGCGAGCGTCGGTGGTTGGAATGGTTGATTGCCGCGGCCATGTGTGCCGTCATGCTGGGACAGTTGCTCTTAAGCGTGCGGCAGCTCTCGCAGACCTGTGACGAGCCCACCCACCTTTATGCTGGATATCGCTACTTAAAGTGTGGCGATCTCACGATCAGTCCGGAGCATCCACCGCTGGCCAGGATCGTCGCCGCGGCTCCCCTGCTGCCCTTGAACTTCGCGGTAGACTGCGCAGCGTTCCAGGGAACCAATCTCCAGCAAGCGTTTGCGGGCCTCACCTGGTTGTACAGCCAGAACTGGTCGGCGGCCTTGGCCAGTGCGCGCATGGCAATTTCTGTTTTTGCCGTGGGGCTCTG
>Ga0187781_10001326_pt1 | contig 18668 bp, 17 predicted proteins | sample 0715_SJ02_MP02_2_FD_132447 | JGI IMG/M metagenome (GOLD analysis project Ga0187781, IMG submission 132447) | Tropical peat soil microbial communities from peatlands in Department of Meta, Colombia - 0715_SJ02_MP02_20_MG | ecosystem: Environmental > Terrestrial > Soil > Wetlands > Peat | place... | reverse complement strand
ATCCTTGAGCGCATCAGCCACCTGTCGCAGTTCACCGGAAACATGACTGGCCTTGGACGTCAGGCTTACCCGCTTGGCCCGCCGGTCTTGCTCATCCTGTTGCCGCTCAATCCAGCCATCTGCCTGCAGCACGTCCAGCAGGCGCACCAGCGAGGCAGGCTCTATGCCCACCCTGGCGGCAAGCTCGTTCTGCAACAGCGGCTCACCGGCGCGCCCCAGTTTGAGCAGTACCTGCCATGTCGCCTGGGAAAAGCCATATGGGCGCAAACGCTGATCCAGCAAGGCTCGCCATACTTTGGGTACCGCGCCCAGCAGCTCGGCAATTTCCTGATAAGACTGATTCATGCCTTGATCACCAATTTAGTTAGCGCACTAATTATATTGGTGCAAATAAATTGCCGCAATCCACATGCACTGCGTGTTGCAGTTGCCGCGGCCAAGAATCACCATCGCAGGCCGGGGTGGAGGCTCCCCGGCCGGCAAGAAAGGGTCAAGCAGCGCTCACATACCGCCCAACACCGCATGGGCAGGCTTGGGCGGCTCAGGCAGCGCCAAGCCGTTTGGTCAGCACACTGAAATGTAAATACAATTTGCTGAAATCTGTATCTGCTATGCTCAGTACAAAATCAAACTGCGAAATCCATCATGCTCCGATTTTTCCTGCCCCCCCTTCTCATCGCCCTGCTTGCACTGCCGGCCATCACGCTGGCCAGCGGCCCTGACTGCAGCCGCAACTATACGCTGGCCTTGCATGAACACGGCCTGCTGTACAACGCCACCAGTCGCAGCGGCATAGACAAGGATGTATCGGATGAACTGATTCGCCGCAGCGGCTGCCATGTAGAGGTCAGCCTGCTGCCACGCTCACGGATCTGGAAACTGCTGGAAGTCGGTGCGCTGGACTTCAGCCTGTCCGGTATCACCAACGAGGAAAGGGAGCATTACGCCGCCTTTGCCTGGTATTTTGCCGACAAGTTCAGCCTGATCGTGCGCAAGGATGCCGCAGTACAAAACCTGGACGAATTTCAAAAACGTACCGATCTCAAACTCGGCGGTATTTTGAGCTTTCGCTACAGTGAGACAATCAATCAGGTGGTGGACAATCTGGATCATCAAGGTCGGCTGATTGGCAGCTACGACTACGATGCCCTGTATCAGAACCTTCGCCAGGGACGTACCCAGGCCATCATCATTGAACCGTTTGATTATTCCGACCTGGAAAAATACCAGGTCGGCAAACTGGTGCGCATTCTGGACACCAATGATCAGCCCACGCCACACGGACTGATCATGTCCAGAAAAACCATCAATGCCGAGCAGCAGGAACGCTGGCGTGAAATCATCAACAGCATGCGCCGTGACGGCACCATGCTGAAGATATTCCGCAAATATTTCAGCCGTGAAGAAGCACAGCAAATGACCACCTTCTGAACAGAGGGGGTCAGGACGGGTCCGCAGCGCAGGCAGGACGGCGCGGCCAGTCGAATATCAGCTTCATGACCAGTACGGCACTACTCAGCAGCAGGGTCAGGCCATTGGCCAATACCACCGGCCGGGAATGAATCAGCAGGCCATAGGCCAGCCACATGGCCACGCCGCTACACATCAGCAGATACATGCCCAGCGAGATATCTCCGGCAGAGCGTTTTTTCCACACCAGCCATACCTGCGGCAAAAACGACAGGGTGGTCAGGCAACCGGCCAGCAGGCCGAGGATTTCCACCAGGCTAGGCTGCATGGCGCTACTCCTGTGGCCATAGGGCAGGCTGCAACAGGTCCAGCCGGTCGGTACAGACACTATCCACCCCCCAGGCCATGATTTCCCGCGCCCGTGCCACCTCGTTCACCGTGTAGCACAGCAACTGGTAGCCGGCTGATTTGATTGCGGCAGCCAGCGGCTGGGTCAGCGTGGCATGGTCGCAATGCAGCGCAATGCAGTCCATCTCCTGCAGCCTGTCCTGCCAGTCGGCGGGAACCTCTTCCACCAGCCAGGCACGCGGCAGTTCCGGTACGGCTCGCTGAGCCGCCTGCAACGCCTCGGTACTGAAGGACGACAGCAAGGGCGGTACTGCTGCCCCTGCCCACAAGCGAGCCGCCTCCTGTGCCACCAGTCGACCGGTTTCCGCATCCCGTCCCGGACAGGGCTTGATTTCCACATTCAACAACATGCCCTGTGCCTGGCAATACGCCGCCACATTGGCAAAGCTGGGCAGGGCCTCGCCGGCAAAGGCGGCACCTTTCCAGCTACCGGCATCCAGCACGGCCAGCTGCGCCATGGCCAGTTGAGCCGCCAGGCCCTTGCCATTGCTGGTGCGATCGACAGCATCGTCATGCAATAGAAAGCAGACATTGTCCGCCGACAATTTGACATCGCACTCTGCTGCCCGATAACCATGGGCTAGCCCGGCACGGAAACCGGCCAGCGTGTTCTCCGGCGCCAGGGAGCCACCGCCACGGTGGGCAACCAAGGCCGGGTAAGGCCAGCGGGAACGGGCTTGCTGCTGGGACATCATTGTTCTCCATCTTGATAGCTGGGGATGGTATCTGCCATATTCCTTGCCGCCACAAAACCACAGCATGCCAAGGACCAATCCATCCGACATACTAGCCTGTGCCATCGAATACGCCAGCACCAGTTTGCAGTTATTTCGTCAAAGCCGGCACACCTTGGCATTACACAGGCAAAACCGGCGGATTATCCTTAGCCCAGGTGACAACTACATGACAAAAACCGACATCCGACGATGAATGCCGGATTATTCCCCCCGCCTTGGGCTCCGCATCGCCAGCACCGGCTCTCCTTGCAGCAAGCGGAACCTGTCCCTCCAAACAAGAAATCGCCGCGACGGCAGCCTGACACCTCCGCCTGGCTACGGTAAAATCGCCGTTTTGTGTCAGCGCCCCGCCCAGCGGGGCGTTGTCATCTGCACACCAATGGCACCAAACAAGAGCACCCCGCCCATGAGCACGCCCCAGCACACTCCCATGATGCAGCAGTACTTTGCCCTGAAAAGCCAGCATGCCGACAAGCTGCTGTTCTACCGCATGGGCGACTTTTACGAGCTGTTCTACGAGGATGCGGAAAAAGCAGCGCGCTTGCTGGACATCACCCTCACCACCCGCGGTGCCAGCGGCGGCAACCCCATCAAGATGGCCGGCGTGCCCTACCACGCGGCCGAGGGTTATCTGGCCCGGCTGGTAAAGATGGGCGAATCGGTGGCCATTGCCGAACAGATTGGCGACCCGGCGCTGGCCAAGGGACCTGTAGAGCGCAAGGTGGTACGCATCGTCACCCCCGGCACGTTGACCGATGCCGCCTTGCTGGACGACAAGCGCGACAATCTGGTGCTGGCCGTCAACATGATCAAGGGCACGCTGGGCCTGGCCTGGCTGTCGATGGCCAGTGGCGAATTCAAGATCATGCAAACCAGCGTGGAGGAATTTGCCAGCGAACTGGAACGGCTGAAACCGGCCGAGCTGGTGCTGCCGGACGACAGCGGGCTGAATATCTTCGAGCAGCTGACCTGCCCGCGCAAAAAGCTGCCGCCGTGGCAGTTTGACCACGACTCCGCCCAACTGGCCCTCACCCGCCACTTCGGCACCCACGATCTGGCCGGTTTCGGGGCTGATACCCTGCCGGTAGCCGTTGGCGCTGCCGGTGCGCTGCTGGAATACGTCAAATCCACCCAGAGCGTGAACCCGGCGCACATCGCCCAACTGGCAGTGGAAGACGCCGGTGAGCTGATCCGCATGGACGCGGCCACCCGGCGCAATCTGGAATTGACCGAAACCATACGCGGCGAACCCTCTCCCACCCTGGCCTCCCTGCTGGACACCTGCGCCACCAGCATGGGCAGCCGCCTGCTGCGCCACTGGCTGCACCACCCCATCCGCCGCCACGACAAGCTGCACCGCCGGCTGGAATCGGTACGCGCCCTGCTGGCCGTACATCAGGATGTACACACCCAGCTGCGTGAAGTGGCAGACATCGAACGCATCACCGCCCGCATCGCCCTGCGCAGTGCCCGGCCGCGTGATCTGGCAGCCCTGCGCGACTCGCTCAAGGCACTGGTCGGTGCCAAGCAGCTGGTCGCCAGCCTGGATGCGCCACTGCTGGGCGAACTGGCACGGTTGCTACCGGACGAATCCCCGGTCGAGCAACTGCTGACCGCGGCCATCCTGCCCGAACCTGCCACCTTTCTGCGCGATGGCGGCGTGATCAACCATGGCCTGAATGCTGATCTGGACGAGCTGCGCGCCATCCAGACCGACTGCGGCGACTTCCTGCTGGCGCTGGAAGCACGCGAGAAGGAACGCACCGGCATCACCACCCTCAAGGTGGAATTCAACCGCGTGCACGGTTTCTATATCGAGGTATCCCGCGCCCAGTGCGACAAGGTGCCGGATGACTACCGCCGCCGCCAGACACTGAAAAATGCCGAGCGCTACATCACTCCAGAATTGAAAGAATTCGAAGACAAGGCCTTGTCGGCACAAGACCGCTCGCTGGCGCTGGAAAAACAGCTGTACGAGCAGTTGCTGGACCAGCTGGCACCCGCCATTCCCGACCTCAAGCTGATCGCCCAGGCCGTGGCCGGGCTGGACGTGCTGGCGGCCTTTGCCGAGCGCGCCAGTTGCAATCATTATGTCGAACCGGAATTCGTCAGCGACACCCGGCTGGAGATCATCGAAGGCCGTCACCCGGTCGTGGAAGCCGAAGTGGAACGCTTTATCGCCAACGACACCCGCTTGAGCGAAGCACGCAAACTGCTGCTGATCACCGGCCCCAATATGGGCGGTAAATCCACCTATATGCGCCAGAATGCGCTGATCACCCTACTGGCTCATATCGGCAGCTTTGTCCCGGCAGAACGCGCCGTCATCGGCCAGATCGACCGTATTTTTACCCGGATCGGGGCTTCGGACGACCTGGCCGGCGGCCGCTCTACCTTCATGGTGGAGATGACGGAAACGGCGAATATCTTAAACAACGCCACCGCACAGTCGCTGGTGCTGATGGACGAAGTGGGCCGGGGCACTTCCACCTTCGACGGCCTGGCGCTGGCCTGGGCCATTGCCAAGGCGCTGATCGAAAAAAGCCGCGCCTATACCCTGTTTGCCACCCACTATTTCGAGCTGACCACTCTGGCCGATCAATACCCTGCCGTGGCCAATGTTCACCTGTCTGCCGTCGAGCACAAAGACCGCATCGTGTTCATGCACCATGTAGACGAAGGCCCGGCCAGCCAGAGTTATGGCCTGGCGGTGGCCCAGTTGGCCGGGGTGCCGCCCAAGGTGATACGCGAGGCCAGACGCTATCTGGTGGAGCTGGAAAACCAGTCCGCTGCCCGCGTTCAGCCCGACCTGTTCGCCGCCCCGCCGGCCTCCGCGGTAGCGGTGGAAGCCGAGCCGAATCCGGCACTGGACATGCTGCTGGATATCGACCCGGACGCGCTGACTCCACGCCAGGCGCTAGATTTTCTCTATCAAGTGAAAAAAGTGCTGAATTGATTCAGCAATTTCCCGATACTCTTCTATGATGAAAAAATCATTACAGCCAGAGAACAGGAGTCAGCATTATGCCGTCGCAGAGCACTGCCACCAATCCAGGTTTCGTTCGTTTGTTTGGACATGCCGGAGTAGATGGCAGCATTACTCTTCAAGCCATCCGAGAGAGAGCCAACAAACAATTGGCCCGCTTTGCCAGCCTGGCTGAAGAAGAACTGGTGGCACGCCAGATCAGCATGCCACCGGCTATCAGTCTTGTCAGTTGTCCGGGTTGTAGCCTGACCCTGGAAAACAATCATCCCCAGTCTGACGAAATACTCGACTGGCTAAGCAATAACGCCAAATTATCGAGCCAATTCAAGGAAGTAGAAGTTCTTTTTGAAATTGTACGAGCCACGGAAGCGGCAGGGGAAACTTTTCCGGAGTCCTCTTGTTTTCATATCGGTCTGACCAGCGCGGGTCCCATTGCCTATTTTGAGGACCACGTGTGCTGTTCAAACAAACAGTAAGTCCCTTTCCTCATCACCCAACAACAAAGCGGGGAGCTTATCTCCCCGCTTTATTGTTTCTGCCCACCGCCCTGACGCTGCAGACCCGGTCTCGCAAGCTCGCTGCTTATTGCAGCATAGAATTAACAGCTATTTAAAGGGAAATTTCCTAGGCAATCACCAGACTCGGATGCGGAAGTGGCCTTCTAACATTCTAGATGTAAGCCCAACCTTGGAGTTTCATCATGCCTCTTACCGAATCACCCAATCTCGGCACCGCATCCATTGCCGATTTGCTGCCTCTGGATAGCACCAGCCTGGACCGCAACTTGCGGCTGCAAGCCAACACCCTGCTTGGCCATCTGGGCGACATCGCACGCCAGGAACTACAGGCACGCAGCATTCATATTCCACCGGCCCTGTGCCTGAAAACCAATCACAGAGGAAGGCTCATGCTGGCCAGCCCTCACCCGCAAGCAAAACAGATCCGGCTGTGGCTCAACAACAACCATGCACTGACCGAACGGTTCAAGGAGCTGGAACTGCTGTTCGAACTGGTGCACTGCAGCGAGGAACAGAAAGCCCTGCCCATCGATAGCCACTTTTGCCTGGGCCTGACCTCCGCCGGACCGCTAGCCTATTTTGAACAGATCCGCCACCAGCCGCGACACCCAGGTCATTGAGCAAGACAGGATGGCACAAACATGCTCACACTGTTCCACTTTGCCAAGCAAGAAAAGATGGAGCACACCGTCCTCTGCAATATTGAAGACCTCCATCACACCGCAGTGACATGTTCCAGACAGGGGAGGCCGTGAGCTTCCCCTCCTGCATGATGGCAACCACCGGATTTCAAGCCGTCGGGGAGTCCCGCTTCACACGAGCTTGCTGGCGTGCCTTGTGCCAATGCACAAAACGCATTCCCTCCGGATACGGATAAAAGTCCTCGACAAGCCCATCCCGGATACGTTGCTGGCGCTGCTGCCAGAATTGTGGGTCCAGCAGATCACGGTGGTACTTGAGGAAGATCTTGCGTATCAGTGGATCACCCAGCAGAAAAGTAGCGAACTCTTCCGGAAACACATCATTGCGGGAAACCGGATACCAAACCTCACCCGACATTTCCATTTCCGGATGGGGTGCCGGCGGGATACGACGGAAGTTGCAATCGGTCAGGTACTCGATTTCGTCGTAATCATAAAAGACAACCCGCCCATAACGCGTAACACCAAAATTCTTGAATAACATGTCGCCGGGAAAAATATTGGCAGCAGCCAGCTCTTTGATCGCCAGACCGTAATCGCGAATCACCTCTTCCTTTTCCTCGTCATCACAGCTCATCAAGTACAGATTCAGCGGTTTCATACGTCGTTCGATATACAGATGACGGATCACCATGCTGTTCTCCCCGTCCTCGATCATCGAGGGAGCCTGGCTTTTCAACTCTGCGATCAGCTCCTCTTTGAATCGATTGCGCGGGAAGGCCACATTGGAAAACTCCAGCGTATCCGACATACGCCCTACCCGATCATGCCGTTTGACCAGATGGTATTTCTGTTTCACCGTTTCCCGGTCTATCTCCTTCGGGCCGCCAAAGACATCTTTGATCAGCTTGAACACATAGGGATAGGAAGGCAGCGTAAACACCAGCATCACCAGCCCGCGAATGCCAGGCGCGATGACGAATTGATCATTCGAGTGTTGCAAATGCTGCATGAAATCACGGTAAAAGGTGTTCTTGCCCTGTTTTTGCAAACCGAGCATGGTGTATAGCTCGGCCTTGGTCTTGCCCGGTAGCATGCTGCGCAGAAACTGCACATAGCCGGAGGGAACCTCCATATCAACCAGGAAATAAGCCCGACTGAAGGAAAACAGCACACCGATACGCCAGGGTTCCAGCAACACGGTATCCAGATACAGCCGTCCCTGATCATCATGCAAGACCGGGATGGCAAACGGATAGCTGATACCGCCATTGATCACCTTGCCAAAAAGGTAGGCCGTTTTGTTGCGGTAGAAGGCAGAGGACAGTACCTGCACTTGCAGGTTGGCCTCCACATGTGGCCAGTGCCCGGCAAAAAAATCATGGGCATAGTGCAATATGCAGGCTAGATCACGATGCAGGCTGGCAAACGGGCGGTGCCAGCCCATATCGCGGATCACCTGCCGCAGGACCGAGCGCAGGCTGCTGCTGGCCGGATAATAACTTCGATAAGAAGGCGGATCGGATTCGATATATTCGGTAGAAATGGCCGGCCGGATAAAAATGAAATCGTTGTTGAAATAATCCCGGTGCAGTATGCGGGTGAACACCGAGTTGAAAAAGGTTTCAGCCAGTTCCGGTTGTTTGTGGTTGGTCAGCAGGCCGATGAAATAAAGCTTGGCCTGCTGCCAGATCTCATCATCCAGCAAGTCGGCGTGAAATTCCTGATGCAGCCGCGCCACGGTTTCTTCCACCCGCTCATCGTAAAACTGGATGCGATCACGGATGGCTTGCTGCACACCCTGCCACTGCCCCTGTTCAAACAATGCTTTGGCCTGACGGCTACAGGAACGGAACAGGCGGTAATGCTTGTCAAAACCGCCGATCAAAGCCTGGGCGATATCACGGGCTACGGGATTGTAATACTCGGGAATCTGCATGATTTCGCCTCGTCATTATCCACGAACCACACTTCAAGCAGGCCAGGCAGGCTGCTGACTAAACATCGCATCAGGGTTTGCTTTTACGGGCAAAGCGGAAAGTGGGCTGCGCGCCGTTCTTGCTGCCCGGTCGGTCCCGCATTGGCGTGGAAAGCACTGCCGGTTTCTCCAGACGCTCAGCATGGGACAGCGCCGGTAAATCTTCAAGATTCACCTCGATGCGGCGCAACTCTCCCGGCTGCAGATCCCCCAACTGCCACGGGCCGATGGCCGCACGCACCAAGCGCAAGGTTGGCAGCCCTACCTTGGCCGTCATCCGCCTTACCTGGCGGTTCTTGCCCTCGCTGATGATGATTTCCAGCCAGCAATCCGGTACGGTCTTGCGAAAACGCACAGGTGGCTTGCGCTCCCACAGTGCAGGTGGGTCAATCTGGCGTACTTGTGCCGGCCGGGTGATGAAATCGCCCAGATCAACACCGGCCCGCAGTGCAGCCAGCTGTTCTTCACTGACCCGGCCTTCCACCTGAACCCAGTAAGTTTTGGGCAGCTTCCAGCGCGGGTCACTGATGCGATGCTGCAAAGCACCTTCTCCCGTCAACAACAACAGGCCTTCACTATCGGTATCCAGCCGGCCTGCCGGATACACTCCCGAAATGGCGATATGGTCTTTCAGTGTGGGATGCAGCTCATGCTGAGAAAACTGGCAGATGACACCAAATGGTTTATTAAACAAGATGAGCTGTGGCATGGCAGGAGGGGTAGTCATTGAATGATGGGCTGGATGATAGCAAGGTCTGGGTGGCACGGTCATGCCGCTTCATCACCCGGTAGCATGGCAGGTAGAGACTACGCGTGGCATCCGCTTATCAATGACCGCTGGCTTTGAAAACCCGTATTGATAGGCCCTGCCTTCTTGTCTAAAACAGAGCAGGCACACCATAGCTCACAGCATAGGTGCCTAAAATTCACATTCGAACAACCGTTTACCCCTTCTGCGGTAGCAAAGTTCGAATATGCTACAAACAGAGCGGGTGATTGGGAGGTATAATTCATTTTCGAAAAGTCGCCTGAAGATATGCAGCGTTTTCTGTTTCCAGCCACCGCCCAATCGCGTGGCCGCGTGATAACAGACCTGCCTGTCCGCCGTCTTTCCTGCGCTTGGCGGGACATTACCCCACATGCCACAGCCGCTGTGCGCAACCATTCTGACGTCAAAATAATCATTGGAGATAGAGTATGCCCACAAAGCAGCCGACCATCATCTACACCCTGACAGACGAAGCACCGGCGCTGGCTACCAGTGCTTTCCTGCCGGTCATCCGTACCTTTACCGGCGCAGCCGGCATCAACGTCGAAACGGCAGATATCTCGGTTGCTGCCCGCGTACTGGCCGAATTTCCCGAATACCTGACTGACGAACAAAAAGTCCCGGATACCCTGAGCGAACTGGGCAAGCTGACCCAGAACCCGGACACCAACATCATCAAGCTGCCGAACATCAGTGCCTCGGTTTCGCAGCTGATCGCCTGCATCAAGGAACTGCAATCCAAGGGCTACGCCCTGCCGGACTACCCGGAACTGCCCTCCTCCGACGCCGATAACGCCCTGAAGGCCCGTTACGCCAAGTGTCTGGGCTCGGCCGTGAACCCGGTACTGCGCGAAGGCAACTCCGACCGCCGCGCACCGCTGGCCGTCAAGAACTACGCCAAGAAGCACCCGCACTCCATGGGCGAATGGAAGCAATGGTCGCAAACCCATGTTTCCCACATGCACCACGGTGACTTCTACCATGGCGAAAAGTCCATGACCCTGGACCAGGCCCGTGACGTGAAGATGGAACTGACCACCAACAGCGGCCAGACCATCGTGCTCAAGCCCAAACTGGCGCTCAAGGCCGGTGAAATCATCGATTCCATGTTCATGAGCAAGAAGGCGCTGTGCGACTTCTACGAACAGGAAATGGAAGACTGCCGCGAATCCGGCATCCTGTTCTCGCTACACGTAAAAGCCACCATGATGAAGGTGTCCCACCCCATCGTGTTCGGCCACTGCGTGAAGATCTACTACAAGGACGCTTTCGAGAAGCACGGCAAGCTGTTCGAAGAGCTGGGCGTGAACGTGAATAACGGCATGGCCAATCTGTACGAAAAGATCGAGACCCTGCCGGCCACCAAGCGCGAAGAAATCATCCGCGACCTGCATGCCTGCCAGGAACACCGTCCGCGTCTGGCCATGGTGGACTCCGCCAAGGGCATCACCAACTTCCATTCGCCCAACGACGTGATTGTCGATGCCTCCATGCCAGCCATGATCCGTGGCGGCGGCAAAATGTGGGGTGCTGATGGCAAGCCGGCCGACTGCAAGGCCGTGATGCCGGAATCCACCTTTGCCCGTATCTATCAGGAGATGATCAACTTCTGCAAATGGCACGGCAATTTCGATCCGAAAACCATGGGCACCGTACCTAACGTTGGCCTGATGGCGCAGAAGGCGGAAGAATACGGCTCGCACGACAAGACCTTCGAAATCGCTGAAGACGGCGTGGCCAATATCGTTGACCTGGCCACCGGCGAAGTACTGCTGAGCCAGAACGTGGAAGCCGGTGACATCTGGCGCATGTGCCAGGTGAAGGACGCACCGATCCGCGACTGGGTGAAGCTGGCCGTGACCCGCGCCCGCAATTCCGGCATGCCGGCCGTATTCTGGCTGGACCCGTATCGTCCGCACGAAAACGAGCTGATCAAGAAGGTGGAAACCTATCTGCAGGATTACGACACCAGCGGCCTGGAAATCCACATCATGTCCCAGGTCCGCGCCATGCGCTTCACCCTGGAACGCGTAGCCCGCGGTCTGGACACCATCTCGGTGACCGGCAACATCCTGCGCGACTACCTGACCGACCTGTTCCCCATCATGGAACTGGGCACCTCGGCCAAGATGCTGTCCATCGTGCCGCTGATGGCCGGTGGCGGCATGTACGAAACCGGTGCCGGTGGTTCCGCGCCGAAGCACGTGCAACAGCTGCTGGAAGAAAACCACCTGCGCTGGGATTCGCTGGGCGAATTCCTGGCCCTGGCGGTATCGCTGGAAGAACTGGGCATCAAGACCGGCAACAACAAGGCCAAAATCCTGGCCAAGACACTGGACGCCGCCACCGGCAAGCTGCTGGACAACGACAAGTCGCCGTCGCGCCGCACCGGTGAGCTGGACAACCGTGGCAGCCAGTTCTACCTGGCCAGCTACTGGGCCGAAGCACTGGCAGCACAAAGCGAAGATGCCGAACTGCAAGCCCAGTTTGCCCCGCTGGCCAAACAACTGGCTGACAGCGCAGACCAGGTTATCGCCGAACTGAAGGCCGTACAGGGCCAGCCGGCCGATATCGGTGGCTACTACCTGCCGGATGCTGCCAAGTGCCAGGCCGTGATGTGCCCGAGCAGCACCTTCAATGCCGCACTGAAAGCCGTGCAAGCCTAAGCAGCCTGCCTATAGGGGTCACACCCTTGCGAAAACGCCAGGATTCGTCCTGGCGTTTTTTTGTTCACGCGGCCTCCATTCGGCAATGTGCAAAAAAATTGTCAGCGTCTCTTCTGCAATCCCCCCGCTACGGTCTAGGCTGAGTTAAGTGGAAAAGCACTGCAGTCCACCGCTGCCACACCCCCAAGACAAGGAGAGACAATAATGAGTGAATCCCATATCAAGGTTCCTGCCGCTGGACAGAAGATCATTCCAGGTCAGGCCATTCCCGACCACCCCATCATCCCGTTCATTGAGGGCGATGGCATTGGTATCGACATCACCCCGGTGATGATCAAGGTGATTGATGCCGCTGTGAACAAAGCCTATGACGGCGTCAGAAAGATTCACTGGATGGAAGTGTATGCCGGCGAGAAATCCACCCGGCTATACGGCCCGGATGAATGGTTGCCCAAGGAAACCTTCGATGCACTGAAAGAATATTCGGTATCGATCAAGGGACCGATGACCACACCGGTCGGCGGCGGCATCCGCTCGCTCAATGTCGCCCTGCGCCAGGAACTGGACCTGTACCAGTGCGTACGCCCGGTACAGTATTTTCAGGGTGTTCCCTCGCCGCTCAAACAACCGGAACTGGTCAATATGGTGATCTTCCGCGAGAACACCGAAGACATCTATGCCGGCATCGAATGGCAGGCCGGCTCGGAGGCGGTCAAAAAGGTCATCGCCTTCCTGCAAAATGAAATGGGGGTGAAAAAAATCCGCTTCCCGGACAGCTCCGGCATCGGCGTCAAACCCATCTCGGTGGAAGGTACCGAGCGCTTGGTGCGCGCCGCCCTGCAATACGCCATCGACAATGACCGCAACAGCCTCACCATCGTCCACAAGGGCAATATCATGAAGTTCACCGAAGGCAACTTCCGTGATACCGCCTATGCGCTGGCCCGCAAGGAATTCGGTGCCGAGCTGATCGATGGCGGCCCGTGGTGCAAGTTCAACAATCCGAAAACCGGTCGCGAGATCATCGTCAAGGACGCCATTGCCGATGCCTTCCTGCAGCAAATCCTGTTGCGCCCGGCAGAATACGATGTCATCGCCACCACCAACCTGAACGGTGACTACATCTCGGATGCACTGGCGGCGCAGGTTGGCGGCATCGGTATTGCACCGGGCGCCAATATCTCGGACAAATACGCCTGCTTTGAAGCCACGCATGGCACCGCGCCCAAGTATGCCGGGCTGGACAAGGTCAATCCCGGATCGTTGATCCTGTCTGCCGAAATGATGTTGCGCCATCTGGGCTGGCTGGAAGCGGCTGATCTGGTGATCAAATCCATGGAGGCAGCCATTGCCGACAAGCAGGTCACTTACGACTTTGCCCGCCTGATGGAGGGAGCCACCGAGGTGTCCTGCTCGGCCTTTGGCGACGCCATGATTGCCCGCATGTAACACCCCGCTTCCGAAGCAACTGGGGTAAACCTCGCCTTCCCTTGCAGGACAATGGAAGGCGAGGAATCATGAAATCCCCTCCGGGCATCCTGCCGGTACTGGCAAATCACGCAGAACCAAGCAACACTGCCTGCCAGCAATCAGAAACCCTCCACCCGCGGGATTTTTCACCCATCCAGTGCATAGCGCTCGACATCCCCGACTTCGTCAAGAAACGCCTCATCGTGTGAAATCAACAATATCGTCCCAGGATAATCGCGCAGCACCTTGATCACATGACCGCGTGTGCGCATGTCCAGATGATTACTGATTTCATCCAGGATCAGCAGCGCCGGTACATGAGCGGCAACACAGGCCAATGCCAGCCTTACCCGTTCGCCACCAGAAAGCACAGCGCCTCGTTTGGCTACCTCGGTATTGCTGCGGAACAGAAAATCAGCCAGATGCTGCCTTCGACGAGGGGACTCCCAACCCGGTGTATGCCGCTCCAATGTGGAAAGTACCGACTCATCCGCTTGCAAATCGCTGAGCCGCTGGTCCAGATAAGCCACTGTCGATGCAGCTGGCAATATCCATTCGCCACGAACCGTACAGGATACCGGCCTGCCCGCTATCACATTCGCCAAGGTCGACTTGCCACAACCATTTCGCCCCGTCAGAGCCAGCCGTTGTCCGCGACTCAGGGTGAGATGAATACCGCTCAGCAAGGTTTGCGCAAAGGAAAGCACGCCATTGCTGATCTGCACCACCAGACGATCGGCTGACAAAGGGGCCGCAAAATGAAAATGCGGCACAATATCGGGAGGCAAGGCGCTCTGCGCCATCTGTTGTGCCAGCAACTGGCACCGTTCCCGCAACTCTACCTGCTGCTTGCCTGCTGTTTCATTGCCACGTCCCAGCTTGCTTGGAGAACGTACAGTCGCCCATTTACGTTGTGCTATGCTGCGCACCCCATGTTGACGGGCCTTGCCAGCACGTTCCTGTTCCGCCATGCGGGCTTCGTGCAGTGCCAGTGCTTTGCGCTTGAGCAACTGCATCTCCCTGCTCTGCGCTGTTCGCTGCCGTTGCTGTTCCCCTAAATAGTCTTGATAGCAACCGCTAAAGACATGAACCTTACCGTCGGCGACATGCCAGATGGTATCGCACACCGTATCGATCAGTGTCAGGTCATGCGAGACTATCACCAGCGTGCCGTAAAAACGACTCAGCCGGCTAAGTAAGGCGCGCTGCCGGTAGCGGTCCAGATGATTACTTGGTTCATCAAGCAACAGCAAATCAGGGTGCATTCCCAAGGCAATGGTCAAGCCACGTTCAACCGCCTCTCCACCGCTCAGCCCATCCTCAGCCGGCAGATGTTGTGACAGCATCGCCATCGTCAAGGCAGAATCACGGACCACACGGCCGGCTTGCGGAAGCAGTTCGCCCTGTATCAAGCGTAGCAAGCTGGATTTGCCACTGCCGTTATCACCGACAATCGCAACACGCTGCCCCCACTGCAGGGAGAGATTTACATCATCAAGACAGGTTTTTTCTGGGAAAACAAGGCTGATGCCTTGTAATTGAATAAGAGACATGGATTTGCTCGCGTCAGGTCGCCAAAACCGTATAAAACGGCACGGACCCCGTTGATCGGGGAGATCAGGCGCGAGAAAAGCTCATGTTCCTAGGTGTCCTAGTGAAGGGAAGATAGACAGTAATTGTCCCCCAGATATCGCCACAGGTAAATAGCCGGCAGCATAATCAGCCTTGTTAGTGTTCCTTTGCCAACATGCGAGCGGCATCCAGTACCATGGCCTTGGCTGCATCTACCCGCTTTCCCACCCGCCAGGCCATCATCACCTCCCAATGCCAAGCAGGTAACTCAGGCAGGCATAGCCGTTGTAGCGTTCCATCCTGCAAGTCTGCCTTCACCGATAGCTCTGGCATGAAGGAAACAAAACCATGACGCAAGACCAGCTCACGCGCTGCAGAGGCAGGCTGCACTGCATGAATGGGACTGGCCTGTTGTCGCACGATGCGGATTTGTTGAATCAGGGCCTCGCACTCCTTACCCCAGAACTGGGGAGCGATACGATATCTGGCGATGTCAGACAAGGCCAGTGGGCCGCGATGGAGTGCCAGCGGGTGATGGGAGGCCACCACCGGCACAATGGGTGAACGCCACAACATTTCCATTTGTATCCCCGCCATTGCCGGGCATTTCAATACAAAACCCACCTCAACTTGCCCTGTCAGCAAATCCTGCATGATTTGCTGGGAATGATCGGTGCCACAGCGAATTTCCATCGGCGCATCTGCCAGCTTCATCAACAATGGACCAAAAACCGGCGATGTCAGCGATGGCAGACAGGACAGCCGGATACGCGGCACGCTGGGTGTCCCCTGCATGGCTTCCAATCCTTCGCGATAGGCCGAGACCGCCAGGCTCGCCGATTCGAGAAATGCTTGGCAGGCATTTGTAGCTACCGCCCCACGACGATGCCGGGTGAACAGGGAAACACCCCATTCCTGCTCTAGAACCCCGATGCGCTGACTGACCTGGGGCTGCGACCATCCTCGCTTGGCTGCTGCCTGGCTAAAGCTGCCAAGCTCAACCACATCCAGTAGCAGTTGCAAGTCGGAAAGGGCTACAGTCATAAGAAAATCCTATATGAAATATTAGTTTCAATAGGCTTACATGATAGCAGGATGCCCTCATAAAATGATTTCCCAATGAGGAGAACACATGGCATCCGCAAGCCGCGCCCGGCGTATGGGCAAGTACTTTATCCTGCTGGACAACATTCTGGTGATATTAGGTTTTTTCATGGTGTTTCCGCTGATCAGCCTGCATTTTGTCGACCAGATGGGCTGGGCAGCAAGCAGTGTCGGCCTTGCCTTGGCCATCCGCCAGCTCACCCAGCAAGGCCTGGGTATTCTGGGCGGCTCGCTGGCCGACCGCTTTGGTGCCAAGCCGCTCATTGTCAGCGGCATGTTGTTGCGGGCACTGGGTTTCGCCCTGATGGCCATGGCCCATACACCCTGGCTGCTGATTCTCTCCTGCGTGCTATCCGGGCTGGGGGGCACGCTGTTCGACCCACCGCGTAATGCACTGGTCGCCAAATTGCTGCGACCGCGGGAAAGAGCGCACTTCTTCTCCATCCTGATGATGCAGGACAGCGCCGGCGCGGTGATCGGGGCCTTGTTGGGCTCCTGGCTACTGCGCTTTGATTTCCAATGGGTGGGGCTGGGCGGCACCGTCATGTTCATCATCGCCGCACTGGCCAATGCCATACTGCTGCCCCCCTATCGCGTAGCCCGTCAACGAGGCGTGACACCGCTTGCCTCGATGAAAACCGTGCTGGCCGACCGCAGTTTCATGCGCTTCGTGCTCACGCTCAGCGGCTACTACATGCTGATGGTACAGATCATGCTGCTGGTGCCGGTCAGCATCAAACAGCTGACCGGCACTTCTGCCGCAGTTGGCTGGATGTACACGCTGGAGACCTGCCTCTCACTCAGCCTGCTGTATCCGCTGGCACGGCTGGGCGAGCGCTGGCTGCGTCGGGAAACCCGCATGCTGATCGGCCTGGCCCTGATGACGCTCAGCCTGGCATTGATGGCGCTGGTCAGCCATCCACTGCTGGCCTTTGTCGTACTGGCCGTGTTTTATCTGGGCTCCATCATCATGGAGCCGGCGCGCGAAACCTATGTCGCCCATCTTGCCAATGCACAGGCGCGGGCCAGCTATATGGGGTGCAGCCGTATCGGCCTGGCACTGGGAGGATTTGTCGGCTATCTGGGCGGTGGCTGGCTCTATGATGTCGGCCGTGCCGATTCCCTGCCCGCCTTGCCCTGGCTCACGCTGGCCAGCGTAGGCTGCCTGACTTTCTGGCTGCTGAAAAAACAATTTTTTGATTCCCGCCCCCAACCCTGTGGAAACAAAAGCTGCAGCGCAAAAACAAAACCCGCCTGAAGGCGGGTTTTGTTACGAATCTGTCAGTATGCCGATCTACCGATCTGCCTACCTAGCAATCCTGGCGCATCCGGGCTGAATCAGGCAGCCTGGATGTTCGACGCTTGCTTGCCTTTCGGGCCAGTCACGATGTCAAAGCTTACACGTTGACCCTCTTTCAGAGTCTTGAAGCCTTGCATATTGATGGCGGAGAAATGGGCAAACAGATCTTCACCACCCTCATCCGGGGTAATAAAGCCAAAGCCTTTAGCGTCGTTGAACCACTTAACGGTACCAATTGACATGTTACTTCCTTGATTGACAATGGCTGGTGAGGCCGACCAACTTAAAGCCCAGTGTCCATCCCGGCTTATCCAGGAATGCCAAACAACTAAGCCAAGCACCTGTTAGCATTTCTACGCAACCATGAGGACAGCGTCAAGTCCAAAAGGAATTCGCACTCAGCCCTTGAAAAAAAGTCAGGGGGAACCAAAATTGAAGTAAACCGTGGTTTAACTGAAAGTCGACATGTCCACGCAGTTCAGCAGCGACGCCGTCAAAGAGGTGTCACGGGTGAGGACCACCCCTCCCCCTATGTATAAGGTCTTGTTATTGAACGATGATTTCACCCCGATGGAATTCGTGGTGGAAGTGCTGCAACAGTTGTTCTTCATGACTCGGGAGAAAGCCACCCAGGTCATGCTGCAAGTCCATACGCAAGGTCACGGCGTGTGTGGCGTTTATACCAAAGACGTGGCTGCAACAAAGGTTGAACAGGTGTCGCAATTTGCCAAAGCACACCAGCATCCGCTTCAGTGCGTAATGGAGGAAAACTGATGATTGCCCAGGAGCTTGAAGTAAGCCTGCATATGGCGTTCATGGACGCCAGGCGCAAGCGCCACGAATTCATCAGCGTGGAGCATTTGCTGCTTGCCATGATCGACAATCCCTCCGCCGCCGATGTCCTGCGCGCCTGCGGGGCCAATCTCGACCAGCTGAAAAAACAGCTGGGGGATTTTATCGACGAACACACTCCCACGGTTCCTGGCGAGGCCGAAGTGGAAACCCAGCCCACACTGGGATTCCAGCGCGTTATTCAGCGTGCCATCCTGCATGTGCAGTCCTCCGGCAAGAAAGAGGTCACCGGAGCGAATATCCTGGTCGCCATTTTT
>Ga0187781_10001324_pt1 | contig 18674 bp, 13 predicted proteins | sample 0715_SJ02_MP02_2_FD_132447 | JGI IMG/M metagenome (GOLD analysis project Ga0187781, IMG submission 132447) | Tropical peat soil microbial communities from peatlands in Department of Meta, Colombia - 0715_SJ02_MP02_20_MG | ecosystem: Environmental > Terrestrial > Soil > Wetlands > Peat | place... | reverse complement strand
GCGATTGCATGGCATAGACCGCCAGGCGTCGCTGGCCGTTGTCTGCAGGGACCACCCCCTTAACCGTACCGCTACACGTCAGGTTACCGCTCACGTCGATATCGCAGGAACCGAAGTAGTTGCCGCCGAACGTCTTCAGTACAGGTAATGTCGACCCAACCGTTTCGTCATTTTCGAAGTAACCCGCTGCGACCCCGCTCGGGCTGTTGTTCCAACCCTGCACTGCGAAGTTGTCGTCTGCTGTGCCCACCACGCCAGCCGCGAGATTCGTGGCATTGCCCACGTTCGTGTCGCCCCAGACGCCGAAGGGATAGGAGGCTGCCAGCTCGCCGCCTTCAGTGCTGGCACCCACGGCCGCCGCATAGGCGCCGGTGCCTGTGCTGCTGGACGAGAATCCATACAAGCCGTACGTCTGGCCGCTGGCAGCCGAGGCATCGCCGTATACCCCTACTGCATCTTGGCCGCTGCTCGATGAGCCACCGTATACCCCGTAGGCGTCCTCGCCTGTCAACGTTCCAGACTGGCCATAGACGCCTGTGCTCCCGGCGCCGCTGCTCTGCGTGAAGCCGTACACCCCGGTCGCGCCGATGGATGTAGTGGAGCTGGCCGCCCCGTAAATTCCCTCATAAAAAGCGGTGCTCGTGATGCCAAGATCTCCGGCGCTGGTCAGGGACAAGCCGTCTCCCGAGCCATTCTGGGTGATGGTCGCGATGTTGCCGCTCGAATTCCCGGTGAATACTGCCTGGCCGCTGATCGTTTGGGTACCGGTGAAGTTGTTGGCGCCCAGCGTGGCCGTGCCGGGGAACGCCTGGCCGCTGGCGAAAGTCACCGCTTGATCGAACTTGGCGGTGCCGTTCACCTCCAGCGTGGCTCCGGGCGTCGTCGTGCCGATTCCGACCTGGCCTGCCGTCGTCACCCGCACGCGCTCCGTGTTGTTGGTCACGATGCCCGCTGGCTGGTTGGTGTAGGTACCAAAAAACCCGCTGGCCGTCTTCAGGGGACCGGTTCCCAGTCCATCCGCTCCCACAATTGCCACCGTCTTGCCCATGTCGGCGTCGGCTCCGATGTACGAAATCGAGCTGGTACTCGTGGCCAGATTCGACGCGCGAACCTGGACGTTGCCCGTCGAGGCCGTACCCGCAACCTGCAGGTTTACGCCCGGCATCGCGGTCCCGACGCCCACGTAGCCGGCGCTCGTGATGCTGAGCACGTTGCCTTTATCCGAACGCCAGAAGTAGTCCACATTTCCCGTGCTGTACCACTCGCCGGAAGCGTTGCTGCTTCCGGCGCGGTCCTGGAATTCCAACCCCGCTCCACTGCCCGTGGAGTAGATCGGTGTTGCGCCATTCACCTGGAGCAAATTGGTGGGAGTGGCCGTCCCAATTCCCACCAGGCCGGCGCTTGTCTGGAACAGAGCCGAATTGCCCAGTGTGGTGCTGCTGGTCCATAGCGGAATGTAATCTGTGGTACCGGTGCCTGTGACGGTGGAACCGGACTGGGCCTTCGCCTTGGCGCCCGTCTTGACCCCGCCCATGGACTCGGCACTCCCCGATGCCAGGTTGGCGCCAACGCCGGCAGATGCCGGGCTGAAGCCCGGCGCTACGCCGGCTGCGTCGGTGGTGATGAAGGCGGAGGCCGGCTTGCCGCCCAGCGTGTCGGCGTCTGCGGCCTTTAAAGCATAAGGAACGCCTACCAGCAGCACGCGCGGCTGCTCACCAATTCCGGGCAGCGCCGGCGCGACGCCAAGCCAGCGGGCTGAGCCGCTGGCGAACAGGTCCAGCGGCAGGCCGTCAGGCGAGGCGGCGCCCAGAAACGCCGTGTAGTGTCCCTTCGAATCGAGCGCCACCGTCTGCGTTTCGGACCAGAGCGGCGCGCCGCCGTCCTGAAACTCGTAAAGCGAAAACGTGATCGTTACAGTGCCCGTCGCCGGCTTTCCGGATGCGTCGGTAACGGTGGCGCTGAACTGGACGAGGCGCGGCACCACCGTGCCGGCACTCGGTCCAGTAGTGATCGTCGATTGCGTGGTTGCATCGCCAGCCGTTTGCGGGCTCAACGCCCGCGCTGATGAGCAGAAGAAACCCAAGAGCAACACCGCTCCCGCGCACGCTGCAAAACGCGTCCCTCTCATGACAACCTCCTTGTGGCCGGGGGTGTTCTTACCCATAGTGTAGGCACTAATAACTGATGGTGTCAACGCGCGCGACACACGGCGGAGGAGCCGGGCCGATCCCTAAAATCGCGAGTGCTTGCCCCCTGAAGAGATTCGGCAGCCGCGCGCTAGTCTCCCGTCACAGTGATTCGTGGCTTAAGTCAAGCCCGCGAAGCAGGCGTCGTCGTTTAGCCCAGGGCGGAAGCCCTGGGTGTGGGGTCTTGCTATCCCGACGGCTTTTAGATTCTGGTCCACAACTCCTCCTTCTTCGCTTTGAATTCACGATAAACCGCTGCATGTACCAAACATCCTTGCACGGTGCTGTTTCTGCGCACCACCGACTGGACGGAGAGCGGCCGTCAGGCCGCCGATGGCCGCTCACTCTCGATTGAAGACTGGAAATCACTGGATCACTGTGAACCGAACGTTGCTCGTCAGCGTGCCACTGGGTGTAGTCACTACCACCGGGCCCGTCGCCGCCCCTGCGGGTACGACAGCAGTGAGAAACGTATCCGACACCACGCTGAACGGCGCTGGCGTGCCATTGAAGCTGACCGCCGTTGCGCCGGTGAAGCCCTGCCCGAATATCTGTACCGTGGACCCAACCTTTCCTAACTTGAGCAGCAACTTCACGAACGGGCCGAGACCAACATCCAGGCTGCACAGGACACCGTCGCGCGGGTGGCGACAACATTGGACCACGATGTTGTCGCCACCCGAGTAAAGAACCGTATGGCTATGCCGTGCGCCAGCCACGGCCGGAATCAAGGAAGCTGCAGGAATTTGAGGTCGTCCAGGACGAAATCGTTTGCATCCGTGGCTGTATTTTCGTCGAAGATGGCCACGACCGCGCTACTGCTGTCACCAGAAGGCCAGCTAATCTCAAGCTGCACCCAGCTTCCCCCGGTAATCGGGCTCTGGTCCGGAAGCGTGATCTGCCCAGCCACTTCGCCGTTGATCTGAAGTACCAATTGCGCAGGCGACGTAATTGAGGTGTTAAGTGTGGCTGCCCAAAACGAGACGAGGTACTTGGTCTCAGGATCGACGGTCACCGTTTCAGTCCAAGCCGTCTGAGATACATAGTTCGCGCCGTTGGCAATGAACATTAGGCTCCCATTGTGGGGAGGAAAGCATTGCCAATCAAACCAGTGTCCAGGCACCTCGCAGGGCTCGGGGCCAATAACATAGGTACCGGGATTGTAGTCATTGCCGTAAACGTAGTCCGACACGAAACCGGTATTGCCCATTCCGAAGGCGCCATTGACAATCAGATTGGGCCCGAGATTTCCTACGGTGCTCGGGGTATCTCCTCTCGGAACATCGTTGTGTGCGTAATCGAAGCTGCGTTGCGCGGAGGAGCTTTGCCCGCGCGACACAATGGCTGTAATTCCACAGAGCGCGACAGCCGCGCATACCTTTGCTATCCCGACGGCTTTTAGATTCTGGTCCACAACTCCTCCTTCTTCGCTTTGAATTTAGGATTAACCGCTGCATGTACCAAACATCCTTGCAACGGCGCTGTTTCTGCGCACCACCGACTGGACGGAAAGCGGCCGTCAGGCCGCCGATGGCCGCTCACTCTCGATTGAAGACTGGAAATCACTGGATTACTGTGAACCGAACGTTGCTCGTCAGCGTGCCACTGGGTGTAGTCACTGCCACCGGGCCCGTGGCCGCCCCGGCCGGTACGACAGCCGTGAGAAACGTATCCGAAACCACGCTGAATGAGGCTGACGTGCCATTAAACGACATTGGGCGCCTGTGGTCAATCGCAAAATGACGCGGAACAGCGTGTCGGTCAGGCTTACCTGCCGTGGGCTGCCCCGCCGCCATTGTCGCTATAAAGAGTGTGCCGCGAGAGAGGCCGATTTGTCTTCGTGGTGAACGTGACAGTGATCGTGCAGGACTCGCCCGCTCCCAAGCCGGGGGACTGTGGCAGACGACATAACGTCGTCGCCAATCCCGGGATTGGCGCTCGATTATGGGGTGAACTTGAAAACGGCGCCGCAACCGGAAGCGCCGCCCCCCGAGAGCGTGCCGTAAAGATTGCCCTCCGGGTCCCTGACAACGCCGCCGAGAGGGAAAAATCCGTCGTCGGCGGTCGAGAAGAGGAAGTTGTGCAGCACCATCTCCTCGCCGGTGGTGGTGAGCTCGAAGAGGACGCCGCAGCCCTCGGCTCCGCAAGTGGTGGAGCCGCCGTAGTACGTGGTCCCGTAAAGGTTGCCCGCTGCATCCTCAGCCAAGCCGTCGTAAGGCTCTCGGCCACCGCTGCCATTAAAATTGAGCAGGACGCTGTATGAGCTGGGAGGCGTCACCTTAAATATGATGCCATCCTCGTACCCGCCGCCGACCTCGGTGACTCCATAGAGGTTACCCGCCTTGTCCAGTAACAGGCCTGTACCAGCTGGAAGTTTCCCTCCGCAGCCGTGACCGAAAGGGTTGCAGTCGAAACTCTGCAAGAGAGTCTCTGTGCCGCTGGCCGAAACTTCGAAAACAGTTCCATAGACAAATGGATCCGTGTCCCTATAGGTAGTACCATAGAGGTTTCCGGACGAGTCCCGCGTTAGGTTCCCAATGGGGTTCTTCCCGTCATCCGGGGTCTGTCCGAAATTGTGGAGCACGCTTTCCGCCCCACTCGGTGTCAGCTTGAAGACGACGCCGTCGCCGGCAGTGCCGCCGCCTTGGGTGGTCCCGTAGAGATTGCCCGCACCATCGCGGGCCAAACCTCCCAGCGGGCCGCCGCCGTCCGTGCCGCCGGTGAAGTTATAGAGGATTGGTTCCCCGCCGGTCGTCGCGGTCCATTTGAACACCACCCCGGCGCCAAATTCGCCGCCGGAGGGGGTGGTTCCATAAAGGTTACCGGCCGGATCAAGGGCCAAGCTTGCCACAGAGGGGTTTTCGCCGTCCGAGGGAGCCCCGGCAAAACTATGGAGTACGGTTTCCGTTCCGCTCGGAGTCACCTCGACAACCGTCCCATAGCCGAATTGCCCGCCCTCGTAGGTTGTGCCGTAGAGGTTGCCCGAAGTGTCCCGCACGAGTCCAGCTTCGGGGTACTCCCCGTCCGGGCTGCATTGAAACGAATAAAGCAGGCTATAGGTTCCTACTTCTGGTCTCCCGCCTGACCTGGCCGAAACTACAGCCATCTCTCCAAACGCAACTAACAATGCCAGCGTCGTGCCTGATGCCAGAGTTAACTTTCTCGCGATTGCAATCCGCCGTCGCGTTCTGGTTTTCATGCTTCCTCCCTGTAGTTCCCGTGTAGCCCGGGCTTGTTCTTTAAATCTGCGACCTGTTTGCTGTTCATCACTTCGTCGCGGATGCTTTTACTGAAAACGCGCGCAGCCAGAGTCGTCTTATGAAATCACCCGACGACTGAGGTTGCTCGTCGATCCGGCTGGGCCTGGTCACTTTAACGGGCCGATGGCCACCCCAGGGGGTACTCGCGCCAGGAGAAGCGTGTCCGAAGTCCTCTTGAAGGACGTCGAGTTCAGGCCAATCCGGTTCACTGCCGGCTTCCCACCCGAACCGATGGAAGATAAGGCCGAGAGCCAAGCCAACGATCACACTGGCCGCAGCCCATCCCACCAGCAATAACAGCACCTCCATACGTCACCGCCTTGCTCGAACTGATCCTCGTTGTGGCGAGGTCTCCGGACCGCGCCACTGGCGCGACCGAAGGTCTCCATTCTCCTGTACTCGTCTGCCAGGCTGCCTCCGTGCCTGGCGAGAGAGTGGCGGAGACCTTCGGTCGCAGCCGTGGCATGGTCAGGAGACCGTGCCACAACGAGCCGCCTCCCCGAAAACTGGCGCGATACTAGGACGCGCTTCTGTGGAATGCAATGAAGAGCGACGAATTTCTGTCTAACTTTTTTCTAAACGGGTAATCATATGTGGGACAAAGAGTTAGTGACCAGGCCTTCCCTGCAACACCGGCCTGCGGGCTGCTACAGCGGTTGTTCAGGCCTGCTATGGTACAATCCCAGCTATCGTCTAGGGGGTTCCTACAATGCCCGATGATACTCGCTCCCGGCGAGTCGTTCGCTTCGGCGCATATCAGTGCGACCTGGGCAGCGGCGAATTGCGCAAGAACGGCACCAGACAGTATTTGCCCGACCAACCCCTTAAGATACTGGCGATGCTACTGGAGCGGCCCGGCGCACTGGTCACACGAGACGAGTTTAAGGACCGGCTGTGGCCGGGTCAGGAATATGGCCTCTTCGACGATGGGCTCAACACGGCCGTGAACAAGCTTCGCACGACCTTGAACGACAAGGGCAAGAAGCCGCGCTTCGTTGAAACCATCCCGCGGCGCGGCTATCGGTTCATCGCGCCCGTTGAGGAGGATGTCCCGACGCCAGACCCCGTTGTGGCGCACAGTTGGCTGGCAAAGCTGATCTCCGGCCGGTTGCCTCAGATTGTAGGGCTGCCGTTGCTCGCTCTGGCCGTGATCGTAAGCCTGATGTGGGTACGGGGCGGCGCCAAGCAAGCGCCCGAGTTCAAGCTGAGGATGCGTCCCCTTACGGCAAACCCTCAGGATGTGCCGGTGCAAAGCGCCGCTCTCTCTCCGGATGGCCGCTACCTGGGCTATTCAGACGAGCAGGGCATACACCTCCTCCACCTGGATACAGGTGTCACTCAAGCCGTGGCCTCGCTCCCCAACGTCGAGAGCAAGAGCGGGCTCTGGCGATTCGGCGGATGGTATCCCGATTCCTCCCGGTTTATCGCCTTCCTCCTCGCTCCCGGAAAGTCCGTCAGCTCGTGGTCCGTTCCGATCGACGGATCGCCCCTGCAGAGGCTCGCTGAGGCCTTTGAAGCCGGCGGTGTCTTTTCACCCGATGGCTCTCAGATCGCATTTCTGACTGGCGCCACGAAATTGGGGTATCGAGAGATCTGGCTGACAGATTCCCGCGGCGAGTCGCCACGCAAGATCCTTGCGGCGACTGATCTCCGCGGATTCGGCCCGCGTCTGACATGGTCCCCCGGCGGCGGCCGGCTGGCCTATGAGGACGTCCATCGCGAGGGCAATAACGCGGAGGAGAATATCCTGCGGAGTTGCGACCTTGACGGAGCTCACGGAACCACGATTTACTCGGGCCGCCGGATCGACGATTTCGGCTGGGTCTCGCCCGAACGGTTCATCTATTCGCAAGAGCAACAAGACACCCCGCTCCATAGCCATAACCTCTGGGAAGTGCAAGTGAATAGCAGGAGTGGGGTCCCGGAGGATAGACCGCGGCGCTTGACCGACTGGTCAGGGTTCTCGGTGCGGAGCCTGAGCGCCACCATGAACGGCAAGCGAATCGCGTTCGTGCGCGCCAATGCCCATAGCTCCGTATTTGTCGGGGACCTTCCAAACAGCACGTCGTACCTTCTCAACGTGCGACGGCTGACGGCTGACGAGTATTCGAACAGCCCGCTCGCTTGGACGCCCGATTCCAGCGAGGTCATTTTCACTTCCGATCGCACGGGAACCCGAGGAATCTACAGACAAGCGTTGGACGCCGCTTCGTCCGAGGTCGTTGCCGTCTGGCCGTTCCTCAGTGTAGACGGCCTCAGCAGCAGTCCGGATAGCACATCACTCATTTTTGACGCGACCGCGGAAGGCGCGCCCAGCCAATCCCCACCGGAGCCGGGCCGACCGGCGGCTTCATTGGCTCCGACGTCTATCTCGCCGCGACCCGGGCGCACGTTCTTCCGGATTCCCGTGGAGGGAGGAACGTTTCAGGAGTTGTTCAGCGTGAAAGGGCTGGCTGACACCTTCCGCTGCAGTGTCGGCCCTGCTGGTTTCTGCGCCTATGGGGAGAGGTCGGCGGACCGGCGCGAACTGATCGTCACCGCTTTCAATCCCAATACGGGAAATGGGGCGGAATTGCTGCGAATTCCAGTCGATCCCAACGGAGATTACGACTGGTCGCCTTCTCCTGACGGCTCGCAATTCGGCATTCTTAAGTCTGACTGGGACCTGAACCAAATCTATTTGATTTCGCTGCGTACCCGCGAGACCCGCGTGATTACCGTCCAAGGATACTTCAACCTGAACTCCCTTAACTGGGCGGAGGACTCCCGCAGCATATTTGTGGGCGCCGAAAGGACAGCCCGCTCAACCGTCACGTTGCTGCGCATCGGCCTGAGTGGCAGCGTCGAGCCCCTCTGGCGCCACTACCAGATGACGTCCCTATGGGCAATTCCCTCCCCGGACGGACACCACCTTGCGCTGCAAGCTGAGACCTCGCAGGCGAACGCCTGGGTGATCGAGAACTTCTGAACGCGTGGGCGGTCGTTTCCACGCCGAAAACCTGGCTGGTACAAGGTGGAGAAGGTCGCGGCCCGCACAAGCTGCAGCTCGGCGGTGCGCGCACTCTGACCACTCGCCACTTGTCACTTGCCTTTCGTGTAGCCTACATCGTGGGCCTCGAAAAAGCTCTTGACAAATGCGCCTGATGGTGCTAGACTCGTGTTTCCTGGGAAGTGTGGGGGGGCGTGCCATGTCCGTGCACGTGTGCCCTTCAACCCGCTTATCCCCCAGCGCAAGCCGAATTGACGACGTTCGATTGCCGCGGGCCGATCGTCAGTCTCGACCGAACCCAACCAAACCCGACACGGTTAAGCCTCGCGGAAACAAGAAGTTACCGCCAAATCACCGGAAGCGAACCCGACGCCGCTATCTCCCTTGTTTTCAGAAACTTGGTCGTGAAAAACGGCCCATTTTTGGGAAGACGTATGTGTCACCGGCTTGTCCTATTCCGGATTTGTCCGCTTCTCGTGGCGACCGCCGATTGTCCGCCATCGGGATGCCCACGTGGCCCCTGCCAACGTCGCAGAAGGCTCTCGGGAGGAAAGGGCGCGAAGGTGGAAAAGATGTGGTCGAAACGAAGCTGGAATGTCGTTCAGAATCAACAAAACATTCCACAAAGTCGGCGGGCATTCAGAGTCGCTGTGGCGCGCCTCTCCCAGGCGCGTGGGCGACGACACCTGAGCGACAGTACGGAGCTTGCTTTGAGTTCGGCGGGAGCTGTGCAAAACTAAGAAGCCTATGGCGTACCGAAACTTACGAGAATTTATCGCCCGTCTCGACCGCGAAGGCGAATTGAGGCGCATTACCGAGCCGGTTGATGTCGACCTGGAGATCACCGAGATCACCGATCGCGTCTCAAAGACCGCCGGACCGGCCCTGCTGTTTGAGAATCCGCGTTCGGCTCGCAACGGCAAGGGCTACGCCATGCCGTTGCTCATCAATACGCTCGGGTCGAAACGCCGTCTCGACCTGGCGCTTGACGCAGCCTCGATCAAGGACGTGGCCGGGCGCATCGACGAACTCCTGGATGTGAAACCGCCCGCGGGACTGCTCGACAAGGTCAGGATGCTGCCGAAGCTCGTCGAGTTAGGGTCGTTCTTTCCCAAAACTGTGAGGAGCGGCCCGGCGCAGGAAGTGATCGAGCGCGAGACGCTGTCGCTCGCCCAGTTTCCCATCATGAAGTGCTGGCCGCAGGATGGCGGGCGATTCATCACCTGGCCCATGGTCATCACGCGCAGCCCGAAGACCGGACGGCGCAATGTGGGCTGCTACCGGATGCAGGTTTTCGACGAGCGCACCACGGCCATGCACTGGCAAATCCATAAGGGCGGCGCAGAGCACTTCCGGGCGTTGTCCAAAATCGCCACCGGCGAGTCGCGCGCGACAGGCGTGGCTGTAGCGCCGGTGTCCTCACCGGCGGCCTCGAGAGCGGCGTCTTCAGGCGGCGCTGAGGACAGCGCCGCTACAGCGCGGCGCATGGACGTCGCGGTGGCGATCGGCGCCGATCCCGTCACCATGCTGTCGGGGATCCTGCCGCTGCCGGAGGATCTGGACGAATTTCTGTTCGCCGGCTTCCTGCGTCGCGAGGCAGTGGAACTGGTCAAGTGCCAGACCGTCGATCTGGAAGTTCCTGCCGAGGCGGAGATCGTACTCGAAGGTTATGTCGATCTCGACGACATGCGGACCGAAGGTCCGTTCGGCGATCATACCGGCTACTACACCTTGCCCGACACCTTCCCTGCGTTTCACCTGACCTGTATCACGCGGCGCCACGACCCGATCTACGTGTCCACCATCGTCGGACCGCCGCCCATGGAAGATTACTGGATGGGTCACGCGGTCGAGCGCCTGTTTCTGCCGCTGATGCGCCGCCAGATGCCTGAGGTCTTGGACATGCACATGCCGGCCGAGGGCGTGTTCCACAACCTGATGATCGTCTCGATCCGCAAGCGCTATCCGGGCCACGCTCGCAAAGTGATGAACGCCATCTGGGGGCTGCCGGGCGCCATGTTCACCAAGTGCATCGTGGTGGTCGACGACGACGTGGACGTCCACAACCTGCGCGAGGTCGCGTGGAAGGCATTTAACCATATCGACCCCGAGCGCGACATTCAGTTCACGCTCGGACCTGTCGATCAACTCGAGCACGCGTCGCGCCTGCCCAACTTCGGATCGAAAATGGGCGTTGACGCCACGCACAAATGGGCCAGCGAAGGATTCGCGCGGCCCTGGCCGGACGAGATCAGGATGGACGAGGCAACGAAAGAAAAGGTGGACGAGCTGTGGAAAAGGCTGGGACCACAACTGGGAAGCCAACTCGGAAGATAGTTGGGTGCCGCCCGAGACGTTTACTCCGGCAATTCCAGCGCGGACCACGCGGAATATCGGGTCAGCTTGCCCTCGGTGACGTTCGCAAAGTACCGCCCGCCGGCGCTGAACTGCATCAGGCACTGCCCCTGGCGCGCCAGCGCCGCCCATTTCGACGCGGTCTCAGGATTCTGCTCGATGCCGGTCAGTTGCCGCCCTTCGTACTGGAACTCAACGATCCTCAAGCCGCGCGACCGCGTCCGAGTGACGCGATACGATCCGGAGTCAAGCGTCACCGTTGCGGATTCATCGGCGAGCGCCTGCTGCCAGACGCTGACCAGGGTGTCGCTGAGAGTCATGCCTTGTCAGCTCTCCAGCGCCTGCCGGCAATACGCATAGCACTTCTTCACTTCGGCGACGGTGTCCATGCCGGGCTGGCCATACTCGTACTCGATGTTGGCCGGGATGCGCCAGTGATTGTCGCGCAGCAACCGCAACACGGCCACGATGGGCGTGTCACCCTCGCCGAACGGCAGGTTGTCGCCGTGATTCTTCTTGCGATCCTTGATGTGCAGCGTCACGATGCGATCGTGATACTGCCTGATGAACTCGACCGGATCGCCGCCCGCCGCCACGAAGTGTCCGATGTCGAGATTGATGGCAAGATAATGCGAGGCGCCTCGCAGAGCGCGCTCGAAAGTCTCCGCGGTCGAGAACTCATCGGGATCCGAGGTATCGTCATGGCCGTGGAAGCCCACCGTGATGCGGTACTCGCTCGCCAGCTTGTCGAGCGCCGGCGCCAGGCTGACGTTCGAAGAGGCGGTGATGTAGCGTACTCCCATAGCCTTCGCCATCTCGAACCCGCGTCGCATCTCGGCGTCGTTCATGGAGTGATCGAAGCTGTAGTTGTAGGCGTAAAGCTCAACCCCCGCCTGGTCGAATTTGCCGCGGACTTCGCGAAAGAAGCTGAGGGGCGTCTTGAGACGCCATTCGCGCAGGCCGGCGTGGCCGAGCTTGTCCTCATCCGGCTCGACGTGCCCCTGCCAGAGTTCCGCCTCGCCGAGGCCGACGTCCTGATAAGCCTTGATGGCCGCGTCCAGCGGACGATCGCGAAACGAGTAGCTCTGCGCGCCGATCTGGACGCCGCGCACCACCGAGTCAATCCGCGTTACAGCCCTTGACCGGCGGGCCGCTGCCAGCACGGCTGCCGTGCCGCCCAGCATCGTCTTCATGGCATCGCGCCGGCTTACGACCATTTTTGTCTCTGACATGGTAACCTCCTCGAAATAATCTTCGCGGCGACAACTGGGCCGGAACGCTCACAGGTAAGAGTTACGTATCGATTCGGCGCGGCGAACCGATCGGCGGCTTCGCCAACCTATTGCAAATGCGGTAGTTACGCAAACAACCCGCTGTGGCACCTCCCGTGCTCAAGTGGTGACCTTACGCGAGAGCGGCGTGAATGAGCGCAGGCGGACTGAAAAACGTAGCCTTTGCAGCCTCAAAACCGCTCAGCGCGCCCGGCAATTACGGGCGACCAGGCTCCAAGTCACCCTCCACCAATGGGGCACGCTCCGGCGTGCCCCACCTACCTCCCAGCCACTTCGCGATCGCGCCCCCTGTAGCGGCCCCACTGTAGCGGAGGTGTGTCACCGCCGGTCCTGAGCTGTAGCGGCGGTGCGTCACCGCCGGTCGTTATTCTCACAAAACCGGCGCTCGCAGAGCGCCGCTGCAGCCGCGAGTACCGCACCACCAGTCCCAGGCTCACTGCAACGCTTTCTCGATCGCCGCTTCGGCCACCGGCGCCATCAGGGCGTATCCCTTGGCATTCGGGTGCAGCCCATCGTCTGAGTATCCGTCGCGCAGCATGCCCTTGTCATCCACCAGCGCCGAGTAGTAATCAGCCAGGCCGATCTGGTGTGCCCCGGCGTAGTCCCGCAGCCAGGCGTTGAGCTTGAGAATGTCGGAAGGCGGCCGATGCTCCGTCTGCTTGCTCGCGGTGTAATCGCTCACCGGCGTCAGCAGGCAGAAGATCACCTTGATGCCGTGCGCCTGCGCGAGTTCTGCCATAGCCTGGAGATTCTCTTCGATCATGGTGGCGGTTTCGGGCCCGGTATTGCGCGCGATATCGTTGGTTCCGGCCAGGATGATCAGCGTCGCGGGCTTCAAATCGATTACATCTGGAAACATGCGCACCAGCATCTGAGGCGTGGTCTGGCCGCTGATGCCGCGATTCACGTAGGGCTTGGCGGGGAAGAACTGCTCCAGCTTCCAACCGTCGGTAATCGAGTCGCCGAGGAACACGACGCGCTGCGAGTCGGCCTGCCCCGCCATCAGCCGCGCATCGTCGGAATGGTAGCGCCCGAGCTGGTTCCAGTCCTGCATCTCGTCGGCGAGCCGCTGGGCGAACATCTGCAGGCAGCAATTGGCTTGAGGCGGTTTGAAATCCTCGGTGAGCTGGCAACTCGCCACCGGTGCCAACGCCAGTACAGCCAGGGTCGCGAGAAGTGGGGCTGCGAGACGCGGACGCGGTGGCACCAGCAACGGGCCGAATCCCAATAGTCGGTTTTGGGGCAACGTTTCCTCCTTGCCGCACGTTTTCCTGTCGATGAACGCAAAGGGTGCGGGAGATGATTCTACGCGACGCGAGCAACGCTGGCAAAAACGGTGGCACGTTTCACGCGCGGCGCACGATTGATCGTTGCCGGATCTTACAGGCGTTGACAGTTCCGTTTATGCCATGTTAGTGTAGATGCTCGCTGTGATTCTGTCTTCGTCTCCCGTGGCGGGATCATTTGCTCTGGCCGCGGCTGGCCTACGTCGAGTGTGATGAGTCTGAGTTTACCCCACTGCATACGTTCCCTACACAATATGAAGATGTCAGCGGGATGTCTGACCGTCGTGGCGTTCATGTTCGTCTGCGCGCTGTCGCGGCCGTCGAGCGCTGCGCCGGGGCCTGAGCCCAATCAGACCCCGCTGGCGACCGCCGACAGTCTCTACCAGCAGCGAGCCGATTTCGGCAAGGCCCAGCAGGGCCTGCACGTGCTGCACGACGTGATCGCGGAAGACCCCAACAATTTCGACGCGTGGTGGCGGCTGGCGAGGCTGAACAACTTCATCGGGCGGCAACAGGACGATCGGAACGACGATAAGAAAGCGACCCACTCCTTCGAAGCGGGCATCGATGCGGGGCGCCACGCGGTATCGCTGCAGCCGAACCGGGTGGAAGGTCACTTCTGGCTGGGCGCAAACTACGGGCTGCTGGCCGAGGAAGAGGGCTGGATCAAGGGGCTGCAGCTGGTCGACACCGTGCGCGCCGAGATGCAAGCCGTGATTCGCCTCGATCCCAACTACGAGGAAGCCGCCGGCCAGCGCACACTGGCGCGGCTTTACTATCGCGCGCCGTTCTTCAAAGGCGGGGACAAGCAGCGGTCGATTCAGTTGCTTGAGGACTGCCTGCGGCGATTCCCCACCGATTCCTTTTCGCTGCTCTACCTGGGCGATGATTACCTGGCCGTGGGCCGGCGCGACGAAGCCCGGCAGATCTTCGAGAAAATCCTCAGCCTCCGTTCGGACCCCGCCTATGGGCCCGAACTCGCCGAGAACCAGAACGAAGCCCGCCGCCGCCTGCAGCAAGACTTCCGCGAGGGCAAGTAAGGCCGCACGCGACCTCAACCCCGACGCCATCACCTAGCTGGTCTATCCCCGTTTCGGGCCAATCGGTGCTAAAGTAGACGCGACCCGCCGCGTTGCAAACGGCCATTGGCGCGATCGGCAACCCGGCTGAGCGTCGCGTCAACTCCAGGCAATGCCCCCGGATTCCCAACATCACGTTGAGGTCCGCGGAGGACAAAACACGGTTTTCCAAAATGCGCAGTCCTGAACCGATCACCACGCTGAACGAGCTGTTCCTCACATCGATCGAGCGGCACCCGAGGCCAAACGCGTTTCTCGCCAAGCGAGATGGCGCCTACCGGCCGGTGTCGTCTGACGAGGCGCTGGGTATGGTGGCGGCGCTGGCGCACGGTCTCGAGAAACTGGGCCTGGCCCCCGGCGATCGACTCGCCATCCTGTCGGACAATCGGCTGGAATGGGCCCTGACGGACTACGCCACGCTGGGACTTGGCGCCATCAGCGTACCGATTTATCCGACTCTTCTCGAAGATGATCTCGAGTACATCCTGCGCGACTCGGGCGCGAAGGGCATCGTGCTTTCCACCGGCGACCAGCTTCGCAAGATCTGCAACATCACCACCCAATTGCCGGATTTGCGCTTCGTGCTGGCCATGGACCCGGTGAATGCGCCCTCGACGGCGGGCGTTCAGCAGTGGTGGGACATGGTGCGCGGCGTACCTCGTAACGATGCAGTCACGCGCTTCTGCGAATTGGCCCGGAGGGCAAAACCAGGAGACATTGCCACCCTCCTCTACACGTCCGGCACCACGGGCAATCCCAAAGGGGTGATTCTCACGCACTCCAATATCGCCTCCAATATCGAAGCGTCAGTTGAGCTCTTTCCGAGGGAATTGCAAGGGACAGAGATGTCGTTCCTCCCCCTATCCCACATCCTCCAGCGCATGCTCGATTTCACCTGCTTCTCGCAGGGCGTTTGCATCGCCTACGCGGAAAGCTTTGACGCTTTGCCCCAGAATCTGCTGGAAGTCCGCCCGAACCTGATGGCGGTCGTGCCGCGGGTGCTGGAGCGAGTGCACGAACGCGTGGAGAGCATGGTGGTCCAGGGCCCCGCCTCGAAGCAGAAGATCTTTCGCTGGGCCGTGGGCGTGGGCGAAAAGACGGTCCCTTACCGCCTCGAAGGCCGGAAGCTGCCCTTGGGTCTGGAGTTGAAGCGACGGGTGGCCGATCGCGTTGTGTTCTCGAAGATCCGCGAACGCATGGGTGGGAGGATGGAGATTATGCTGTCAGGCTCGGCGCCGCTTTCGCCTGACATCGCGCGCTTCTTCTGGGCCGTGGGATTGAAAGTTTACGAGGGCTATGGTCTCACCGAGACCTCGCCGGTGATCGCGGTCAATTGTCCCAACAAGACGCGCCTGGGCACGGTCGGGCCGGTGATTCCGGGGATCGAGGTGCGCCTGGGCGAGGATTACTCGAACGAAGAAGGCACGGTGGGGCGCGAGATCCTGGTGCGAGGCCCGAATGTCTCGCCGGGCTACTACAACCTGGACGACGAGAATCGCGAAGCGTTCGTCGACGGGTGGTTCCACACCGGTGACCTCGGAACACTCGATCCCGACGGCTTTTTGGCCATTACCGGACGCAAGAAGTATCTGTTCAAGACATCTGGCGGAAAGTACGTGCCGCCGGAGAAGCTGGAGAATCTGTTCCAGACTCAGCCCTATATCGCGCAGGTGCTGGTGATCGGCGACAAGCGCAAATTCGTGAGCGCCCTCATCGTGCCGAATTTCCTACTGATCGAGTCCTACGCGCGCGAGCACGGCATTCCCTGTACAAGCCGCGAGCAGATGGTGCAAGAGCCCGCCCTGGTAGCGTTCATGGAGCATCAGGTGGAGCGCCTGATGGCCTCCCTGCCGCCGCACGAACGCGTCCGCCAGATCGCGCTGCTCGCGAACGAGTTCACCATCGCCTCGGGCGAGCTCTCGCCCACCCAGAAGGTCCGCCGCAAGGTGGTCGAGCAGCACTACCGCGCCGTGATCGAGGAAATCTACCAGCGCCGGGTATCGCAGGCCGCGGTATAGTCTCTCCAGGCAGGCTCGGTGAGTCCGGGGAGAGAATCTCCCGCCCGAGCGGACCTCCCCATGACTCCCCAGCGCACATCGATCGCGGAGTGGGCCTTCGGCCCAGGACCGCCTGGCAAGTTCTGGCCCCGCTGGCTCTGGCTGCGGGCTCTCGGCCTCATTTTCTTCTCGGCCTTCTATTCCTACGCCTTCCAGGTTCGCGGGCTGATTGGGCCCGACGGCATTATGCCGGTGGCGGCCTACCTCGAAGAGGTCCGGCGCGCGCTTGGCTCGCAACGCTTCTGGTTCACGCCTTCCCTGCTCTGGATCAACAGCGGCTCTCACGCGCTTCAGGTGCTGTGGATCGCGGGGCTGATTGCCTCGGTTGCGCTAGTGCTGAACCTGTGGCCGCGGGCGTCGATCACAGTATGCTTTGTTGCCTACCTTTCGATCGTTGTCGTGGGCCAGGACTTCTCCGAATACCAGTCCGACGGCATGCTGCTGGCCGCGAGCTTCCTCAGCTTCTTCGCCGCGCCGGCCGGGCTGCGTCCGGGGCTGGGCCGCGGCGATCCGCCGTCACGCGCCAGTATCTTCATGCTGCAATGGCTGTGGTTCACCATTTACTTCGAGTCCGGGGCGGTCAAGCTGGCCAGCCACGACCCGGAGTGGCGGCACCTGACGGCGCTCGATCAGTATTACCAGAACGGACCGCTGCCCAATTGGATCGGCTGGTACGCGCAGCAGCTTCCGCACGGCATTTTGGCGGCGCTGTGTCTCCTCACGTTGGTCGTCGAACTCGGTCTCGTGTGGCTGATGTTCTTCCCGCGCCCGTTGCGCATTGCCCTCTTCTTTGTGGTGACCTTTTTTCAGCTCGGCATCATTCTGACGGCGAATTTGACCTTCCTGAATCATTTCGTGCTCGCGCTCGGCATCTTCCTGCTCGACGACCGGTTCATCCTCGGGGCGAAGCGCTGGCTGCAAGCGCGATTCGGATCCCATCCCGTTGAGGAATCCGGCGACGATCTCATGCCGGGAGTTGCCGCCAAACGGCTGGCGGAGCCACCGTCCCCGCAGCCGTCTCGTTTCACATTTCCGCCGCGCTCGTGGGCCGCGCTGCGCCATCGCGCTGCCATCGTTTTCAGCGCCATGACCCTCATCTGGATCTTCTACGCGACGTTCGTTCAGTTGCTGATGCTCTGGGTGCCACAGCCGCCGCTGCCGATTGCTCCTATCGAAGCGCTCGAACCCTTCCGCATCGCCAATCGCTATGGCCTGTTCGCCACCATGACCACGGCCCGCGACGAAATCGAGTTCCAGGGCAGCAACGACGGACAGAACTGGGTGGCGTATCCGTTCCGCTACAAACCGCAGCGTCTCAACGAAGCTCCACGGATTTACGCCCCGTACCAGCCGCGCTTCGACTGGAATCTCTGGTTCGCGTCTCTGGGCACGTGGCGGCAGTACCCGTGGGTGGTGCGTGCAGAGATGCTGCTGCTCCAAAACGATCCCGCCGTGATCACGCTATTCGCGGGCAATCCCTTTGCCAAGGCTGCGCCGAAGCAAGTGCGAGCGGTCGAATGGCAGTACTGGTTTACCGACTTGAAGACGAGGCAGGCCACGGGAAACTGGTGGCGGCGCGGGTTTCGGGGCCTGTATGCTCCGGTGCTCGAGCTCGGCCCAAACGGAAAAATCATCGCCACGGAGCTCCCCGGTCAGCAATAACCTTTGCCGTGCCTGCTCGCGGGAGCGTCCGCATCCTGCGGCGATCTTGGCAGGCGGCAACGGCGCTCGCTACAATCGAGGCGAAGGAGATTTCCATGAGTGATGTGCTCACTATAGCGGGACGCGGGTTCCGGTCGCGGCTGATCGTCGGTACCGGCAAGTATCGCAGCTTCCAGGAGACAGCCCGCGCGCTGGAATCGTCCGGCGCCGAGATCGTGACCGTGGCGGTGCGGCGGGTCAATCTGACGGATCGCAGCAAAGAGTCGCTGCTCGATTACATTGATCGTGACCGATATTTCATCCTGCCCAACACTGCCGGGTGCTACTCCGCCGATGAGGCGGTGCGTGCCGCGCGCCTCGCGCGCGAAGTCGGCCTTTCAAACTGGATCAAGCTGGAAGTGATCGGGGACGAGAAGACGCTTTTCCCCGACAATTTTGAACTGGTGCGCGCCACCGAGACACTGGTGAGCGAAGGCTTCGTGGTCCTTCCCTACACCAACGACGACCT
>Ga0187781_10001322_pt1 | contig 18679 bp, 18 predicted proteins | sample 0715_SJ02_MP02_2_FD_132447 | JGI IMG/M metagenome (GOLD analysis project Ga0187781, IMG submission 132447) | Tropical peat soil microbial communities from peatlands in Department of Meta, Colombia - 0715_SJ02_MP02_20_MG | ecosystem: Environmental > Terrestrial > Soil > Wetlands > Peat | place... | reverse complement strand
CCTTTCTCGACGCCTCGGGGGTGGCCACCTTCAAGGTCCCCGAGCAGGTCGTGATCTGGGAGGCGCTGCCGAAAAACGATGCGGGGAAGGTGCTGAAGCACCAGATCCGCGCCGCGCTCACTCAGAAGGGCTGAGGAGCGGACAGACCGAGGACAGACCCGTTAGCTCAAGAAACACCCACATCATGGCCGTCTCGATCTCCCAGTTTCGGCGCGAAGCACGCGAGTGGCTCGAGGCCAACGTGCCGCGCCAGCCGCCCCCCGAGGATGGACCCGCCTCGCGCGCGTACGTGCTCGCCTGGCAGCGAGCGCAAGCTCGAGGGGGGTGGGCGGGCATCGCGTGGCCGAAGGAGGTGGGCGGGCGCGGTCTATCGATCCTCGAGCAGATTGTCTGGTTCGAGGAGTACGCCCGCGCCGGCGGCCCCTCTCCGCTCAACGCATCGTTCGTCGGCTTGAATCACGCGGGACCCACGCTGATTGCCTGCGGTACCCCCGAGCAGAAGGCCTATCACCTACCGAGGATCCTCGCCGGAGAGGTCATCTGGTGCCAGGGCTTTTCCGAGCCGGGCGCGGGCTCGGACCTCGCGAGCCTCAAAACTCGCGGCCGGATCGAGGGCGACGAGCTCGTGATCGACGGCCACAAGATCTGGTCGAGCTTCGCCGACATCGCCGACTGGCAGGAGCTCTTGATCCGCACCGATCCCGGCGCGAAGACGGGGGCCGCCCTCTCCTGGGTCGCCTGCCCGATGAGCGCCGCGGGCATCACGGTGCGGCCGATCCGCACCATGGCGGGGCCCCGCAAGTTTTGCGAGATCTTCTACGACTCGGTGCGCGTGCCGTTGGCGAACGTCGTGGGTGGGGTGAACAACGGCTGGGCCACGGCAATGTCCACGTTGGGTTTCGAGCGAGGCACGGCGGCGCTCGCTCTGCTGATCGGATACACGCTCAAGGTGGAAAAGCTACTCGCCGCCTGTCCGGCCGACCGACCCGAGATGCGGCTGCGGCTCGCGCGACTGCGCGCGGAGGGCGGAGCGATCCGAGCGACCACGTATCGCTTTGCGCTCGATGCCGAGAACGCCGTGCCCGATGCGAGCGGATCGATGATGCGCCTCGCGTTCGCGGAGTTTACCCAGCGCGTGACGGCGGCCGCCGTGGATCTCTATGGAATCGATGCGCCCGAAGTCATCGGCATGCATGGCTGGGGCCACGACTATCTGGATGTATTCTCCGAGACGATCGCGGGCGGCACCGCCGAGATTCAGCGCAATATCATCGCCGAGCGCGTGCTCGGGTTACCGAAGGGACCGCGCTAGCGCCGAGTGTGCCCGCGGCCCTCAAGTCTCGCCGAAGCATTGTGCCGCGACCGCGCGCGCCTGTCCGCCGCGCCCTCCGAGCTCGGAGAGGATCGCCTTCAGGCGATAGGTCCAAAGATGCAGCGGATGCTCGAGCGTCATTCCCATCGCGCCGAGCATTTGATGGACGTCATAGATGATGCGGGTCGCACTTTCCTGCGCGTGCAGGGCGGCGAGCGCGGCATCGCCCGGATCCTGCGTGTCCGCCGCTTTCAGCGCGAGCCATCGCACTCCCCCTGCGAGGACCGCGCACTCCGCCATGCGATGACGCAGCGCTTGGAAGGTCCCCAGCGGCCGCCCGAACTGCTTTCTCACGGTGAGATGCTCGACCGCCGATGCCACCGCGGCCTGCAACAGGCCGCTCGCTTCCGCGGCGAGAGCGACGCGCAGCCACTTGCCGATGTTCGCGGCTTCATCGGCCGATAAGGGCGTCGCGCGAGTGCCGTCCCTCAATCGACCCATCGGATAGGCGAACAGCGACTCGACCGGCTGCACCTCCTCGGCGGCCGGGCGCACGAGGCCGACGTCGCCACCCTCGATGACGAGGATCGTGCCCGCGCTCGCGACGAAGCGTCCGGGACGCCCGTCTTCTACGACTGCCAGCGGACGCGGCCACTCACCCGAAAGCTGCGGCCGCACCAGCAGGGAAAGCGCGATCTCCGCGGTGCACGGCAGTCGCGCCAATCGCTCCACGGCCATCGCCGCCGACAGAGCACCGAGCTCGGGGACCTGGGCGATATCGAAGTACTCGCCTTCCGCAAGCTCCTCCTCCAATTCGTGGCTCACCAGGGCAAAGCCCCGAAACGCGGTGGGCTTTGCCTCGAATCGCGCGGCGAGCTTGTCGAGGGCCTCGACCAGCGCACTCTGGTCGGCGGTGAGCCTGAAATCCATCAGCGCGGCTCCCGCGGCAGCCTCAAGAGCTCGGAGGCGATGAGATTCAGCTGGATCTCGGCGGCGCCCGAGGCGATGCCGGCGACGATGGCGCGCTGATGATGCGCGAGCAGCATCGGCTCGGCGCCGGACAACGCTTCCGGCACGTGCTCGGCGACGAACTCGCCCACCAATCTCTCCGCCGTCACCGTCGCGAAACGCGCGGCACTCGCCTCGGGCCCGGGCGCGATTCCATGCTGGCGCTGATCGACGATGCTGTAGCTGTAGAAGCGCGCGGCCTCGCACGCCGCGCGCGCCCTGGCGGCCTGCTCGATCGCTCCGTGCCCGAACCGCCCCGCTCGCTGCAGCATCGAGACGGCGCGATGGAGCATCTTGGTTGCGAGGGCGAAGCGCGGAATGCCGACGCGCTCGAGCGAGAGCGCCGTGCGCGCGATCTCCCACGCCTGCCCTTCCGCGCCGAGCAATGCGCTTTGCGATACCTCGACGTCGTCCCAGAACACCTCGTGGATGTCGCCTTCGCCGATGAGGCTGGGAATCTCACGCACGATGATGCCCGGCGTATCCATCGGCACGAGGAACACCGAAATGCCGTCGCGTCCGGGCGCTGTCCGCGCGAGCAGGAAGCAGGTATCGGCATGCGCGGCATAGGAGGTCCAGATTTTCTGGCCGTTGATTCGATAGCTCGACCCGTGCTTTTCCGCCCGTGTACGCAACGAGGCAAGATCCGAGCCCGCCTCCGGCTCGGAAAATCCCTGACACCAGATCGTCTCGCCGCGGGCCATCGGCGGAATGTAGCGAGCCTGCTGCGCCTCGGACCCAAAGCGCATGAGCGTTGGCCCGATCCAGTTGACGTTCATGTACTGGCCGCCGCGCGGCTCGCCGGCCTCCCACATCTCCTCGGCCAGGATGAACGCGGTCCAGGCGCCGGCATCGCGTCCTCCCCAGCGCTTGGGCCAATGGGGCACGAGCAGGCCCGCCTGCGCGAGCTGTGCGCAGAATCGCTTCGAGAACGCGCTCTGCGCCCCGGAGCCCGGCCCATGCGCGAGCGCTTCCCAATCACGCGGTAGATTCGTTGCGAGAAAGGCTCGCACCGTCGAGCGGAATCTCTGCTGCTCAGCGTCCCATGCGAACTGCATCAGCTTGCAACCTCGAATGGCCCGAAATCGACACTGCGTCCGCTCCCGAATCCTCTGCGATGCAGACCGTCAATTCCCCCAATTACTGGATATTGCGGGATGGAGAATTATACTCGCCAGGTGTTTCGCAATCGGGAGAGCGAATGGCAACTGAGGTCATCCTACCGAAGATCGGATTCTCGATGACCGCGGGTACACTCGCCGAGTGGCTGGTCAAGGACGGCGCGCCGGTGGCGGCCGGGGCGCCGCTGTTCTCCCTGGAAAGCGATAAGTCGGTGACCGAGGTCGAGGCGCCCGCCTCGGGCGTGCTGCGCGTGCTGAAGCCCATCGGGGAATCCTATCCGGTGGGAACCGTGATCGGTATGATCGAATAGGACGAGATGCTGCCGGGCCTCGCCGCGTAGCCGTGCCGCATCGTCACTCGAGCCGTGCCGCAGAATTGATGGCGCAGGCGAAGGCCGCGACCTCGCTGGCCGATTTCGGCGAGGAGAGCTTTCGCGAGGGGCTCGAGATCTTGGTCGACTCGGCCGATTCCGAGGCGCGCCTCACCGAGCGCGGCAAGGCGGCCTTCGATCGGCAAATCGTCAATTTTCTCTCCTGCCGTCTCGAGGTCGAGCACTGCTACGCGCAGCATCCGCAGATCGACGATGAGCAGATCACCGCCCCGCTCATCGGCCTCGGCTTGCCGCGGACCGGCTCGACGGCGCTCGTCTGCTTGCTCGCCCAGGATCCCGGCGTGCGCTTCATTCGCACCTGGGAAGCGATCGCGCCCTGCCCGCCCCCGGAGGCGAAGACCCAGCATGAAGATGCGCGCATCGCGCTGGCCGAGGCCTCGCTCGCGCGGCGCGCGGCGCTGTTTCCGCGCATGACGACCATGTTGCCGGCGACGCCGGCGGGACCCACCGAATGCCAGAACTTCATGGGGCACGACTTCAAGTCGCAGATCTTTCAAGCCTTCGCTCAGATCCCGAGCTACGTCGAGTGGCTCAATCACGAGGCGGATCTGCTGCCCACCTACCGCTACGTGAAGCGCGTGCTCAAGCTCCTGCAGTGGCATTGTCCGCCCGTCCGCTGGCGGCTGAAGAGTCCGACGCACTCGCTGTTCATCGATGCGCTGGCGAAGGTATTTCCCGATGCGCTCTTCTGGATGACCCATCGCGACATCGCCAGCGTCCTGCCCTCGGTCTGCGATCTGTATTTCGAGCTCACCCGCGCGTACTCGGATCACGTGGACAAGCGCTCTCTGGGGCAACAGAACGCCGACTGGACCGAGCTCGGCTTGCGCCGGGTGATCGCCTTTCGCGACGCGGGCGCGGATGCGCGCTTTTTTGACATTGACTTCGCAGCGTTCCAGAAAGATCCGTTCCCGACGCTCGAGAAGCTCTACGCGTTCCTCGGCGAGGAGCTGACCGAGGAGACGCGTGCGCGCATGCGCGCCTGGCGCGAGAGTACGCCGCGCGACAAGCACGGTGAGCATCGCTACGATCCTGCCGATTTCGGTATCGATCCGGGCCGACTGCGCGAGCGATTCCGCTTCTACACCGAGCGCTTTCATTTGCCGACCGCGGAGTGATACTTTGAGAGACGCTTCGGCCCGCTGTCACTAGCCCGAATCATTCATGAACAACGATACCTATCACGAGGAGTCGGCTTTGGAAGAGAATTTTCCGGGGCGTGAAAAACACCGGCGCGACGCATGCGTCGCGCGGGTAGCCATGGATGGCCGCCCAGGGCTTGCGCGCAGCAGGGACTGCGCAGCGCAATGTTTTCCCCGCAGGGAGGGATTGACGGCGGCCCGGAAAATTCCCTTCCAAAGCCGGCGCCGTCGGATAAAGCAGCTGCCCTTCATGAATAAGCCGGGCTAGAACCGGGGGTACTGTCAATGAGCATCTCGCTCGATGAGCTTCGAAATGGGCTCGATCTCGACAAGGATCTCGTCTTTCCCGAAAAGCCCTCGCACCCCGAGATGCGCGAGAGCACCTCGATCTGGATGTTCGACGAGACCGGCGCCTTCGGCTTCCCGCGCATGGGCGTCGAAGCCGAGGCGGCGAGCTGGGACAATCGGCTCTTCCAGGCCAATTTCGCGTTCGCCGATGGCCGCATCCTGAACGGTGCCGGCCGTGGCGCACCGCCCTCGCCCCTCGGTCCGGACGGGCGACCCACCGTGCTCGGGGCCGGAGCCATCCGTTTTCAATGCATCGAGCCGTTTCGCCGCTGGAGCATGCTCTTCGATGGTCCGGCGATCGACGGGCACGTCTCGCAGCAGATCGCGAGGACGCTCGATCCGAACCGGCGCACACACGTGCGGCTCGAGGCAGAGATGATCATGCAAACGCCGGCCTGGATCCAGGCCACCGACGAGAAGAACGCGACGCTCGAGGACAACCTCATGGGCCTGGGCTATCGCTTCGAGCACCTGTTTCGCGCCGAAGGCATCTTCCACGTCGACGGCAAGGCGCGGCCGTTCAAGGGAACCGGCCTGCGGATCCATCGGCAGAGCATTCGCAGGCTCGAGGGATTCTACGGCCACTGCTGGCAGTCGGCACTGTTTCCCGACGGAAGCGCCTTCGGATTCATCACCTATCCACCCAAGCCCGACGGCACCGAGACCTACAACGAGGGTTACCTGTATCGGAACGGCCGGATGTGGAAGGCCAAGGCGGCCAAGGCTCCGTGGCTGCGCCGCATCGTGCCCGCAGGCGACGATGTGTCCTTGGAGCTCGAGTCAGAGCTCGGCCGTACACGCATCGAGGGCAGGACGACGCTCAGCACCTTCCGTGTGGGGAACCCCGATATCGGCGGCCTCAACCTGCAGCAAAGCGGCGTGCTCTACCGCTGGGATGATCAGACGGCTTACGGCATGATCGAGCGCTCGAGTCACGAGAGCCTGACGACGCTCGGGTAGGGCCAAGCTCAGGGGAGCGCGACTCGGCCGATCCACCCGGGGGACAGACGATCGGAATCGCTTCACGCCAGCGGTGCGCACTACGAAATCACCCGCAAGGAGCGCACGCGCGAGAAGTCGCGGTCGTGAGTGACCAACGCGTCGGCGTTGATCGCCAACGCACTGGCAGCTTGTATGGCGTCAGCCAGTTGCAGGCGAAGTGAGGCGCGCAATCTTGCGGCCCCTTCGGCGATCTCGGCTGTCAAGTCAATGACACTCCAGGATTCGAACACGCTACGGTAGCGGCGCACGAGAGCTTCCTCTCCCGCCTGCATTGGACCGGTCAACACTTCTGCAAAGGCAATTGTGGTGATGGCAAATCGCAGTTTGCCCGTGCGATGCTCTTCAAATAGCGGCTGGAACCGAGGCCCGAGGTGGGGGTGGTCCTCCAAGAAATAAATGATCGGCGGCGAATCGAGCAGCAGCAGCGCGCCTTCCGGTAGGTCGGATAGTGCTAACGACTCCATTCGTCGCGGAGCTCGCGAACGGTGCGCCGGCTATCCGGACCCCATAAGCCTCGCCCGGATCCTTTGAGTGCCGAGAGAGGGCTTTGACGGCTCGGGTGTTTGTAATCCTTCAAGGGGACCAGCGCAGCGATCGGGCGGCCGTGGCGAGTGATAACCGTGGAGCGCCCTTTTTCGGCTGCTTCGAGTAGGTCCGGGAGTTGGTTGCGCGCCTCTTCGGCTCCCTTTTGGCTAACTTTGCTCATCGCAAGTTGGACCGTACAGCACCGTACAGTTTTTGTCAACCGGCAGGGACCTCTGGCATCGGCTCCGCCGGCACCGGCGCCGGCTTGCGTCGCTCCTGCAACCAGAGGCTCAGGACCGCGCTCACCGCCACGAGGATTGCCCATCCGATGAACGGAGGCGCGTAGCTGCCCGTGGCCTCCTGCGTCCTTTTGATCGAGAAGGGAGCCAGCGTGACCAAGGGAATGAAGAACATGCACATGCCGAAGGCGCGTCCCACGCCTTTTGCGCCGAACTCCATGGCGACTGCCGCGGCGAGCAGCGCGATCACACCGCCGCCCAGCCCGACCAACGTGCACCCGATCGTGACGACCGGAAGATCCGAGCCGACCGCGAGCAACACCGCGCCCACCCCCATGAGGAGCGCGAGTCCGGCGAACGGCAGACGATTGCCGATACGATCCGAGAGAAATCCCAGTACGATCGTAGCGACAACGTGCATCCCGCTCATGAGCGCTAGCAGCCACGCACTCGCATCTTGGCTGATGTCGTGCGCCGTCGCATACGGCCGAATGATCTGCACACAGGCGCCGCTCAGGGCCAAGATCGGCAGATAGATCCCCACCAAGAGCCAGAAATTCCTGCGCGTGACGACTTCCCGCCAGCTGATTTGATACTCCCCGCCGGCCGCAGGCCCGTGATGACCCGACGGCGCAGCTTCCCCGCTGAGGTAGTAGCTCCCCTCCTCCTCGGCCGGCCGGTTGCGCACCACGAGCAATACGATCGGTACCACGACGACCGCGATCAGCACACCGCCGCCCCACCAGATCATCCGCCACCCGACCGCGTGTTGCAGCCGATTGACGACCGGCGGCAGCACGACGCCCGCCAAGCCGATGCCGAAGGCACTGAGTCCCAAGGCGAGTCCCCGACGGCGCACGAACCAGCGCGCAATCAGCGCATTGGCTGGAATGGCCGTGGACAGCGTGAGCGCGGGCGGCGCGAGCAGGCCGTAGAGCGCGAGAAGTTGCCAGGTCGCCGTGATCGAGCCGACGGCGACATAGAAGAGCGCCATGCCGAGGAGCCCGCAGACGAACAGCCTTCGCGCCGGATAGCGGTCGGCGAGCACGCCGGTCAGAGGAGAGAGCATGGCGGCTACCGTACCCATGAGGGCGATGGCGAGCGTCAGCTTGCTGACGGGGTCGTGCAGCTCTTTCGACCAACCTTCATAGAACAGCGACAAAGTGTTGTAGGTGAGCCCGTTCGCGGCCGCCTGACAAAGGATGCACACCGCGACGATGTTCCAACCGTGGTACCAGAGGCGCGCTCGATCGGCAGTGGTATTCATGGCGGTAAGTTCCTCGGCGGGGGCGAACCCGCGCCCGTTGCTCGTCGGTCGACCATGCGTGGCGCGCCGATTGGTTGATAGCCCCCACCAAAAGCCCCGCCGCCTCACCTATGGTACGCAAAGCAAATCGGCATTGCCTAGCCTGGTGTCATGCCGGCCGTTCAAGCCTCGCCAATCCGCCGAGTCACCGAAACCGTGGCGCCAAAGCTCGGCAGGGCGGCCGAATGCTTCCCCTCGCCGCCGGCCACGAGCACCAGAATATCGTCCGCGCTCGGTACCATCGGAATCAGCGCATCGGGTGAGGTCGCATTGAGCTCGGGTGATCTTGTCGTCGCCGCCCTCCATCTCGGCAAACCGCTCGATCGTTCGGCCCCACGCGCGGTCCGCCCCACCCGCACTTGCAATTCTCGTCCCAGTGCATCGTGACCTTTGTCGCCGGAGATGAAGCCGCCCCAGTAAGTCTCGGCCAGCAGGTCGAAGAGCACCATGCGGCCCTGCTGAACGCCGGTGCGGGGCAGCGATCGATGCACGGTGCTCACTTGGGCTTGAGCAGCGACCAACCCGACTCGATGTGCTTGCGCATCGCGAGCATGGCCGCCGAGGCATCCCCGTCCAAGAGCGCGCGCAGAATCGCATCGTGCTCCTTGGCGGCCTCCCTGCCGCGGCCTTCGACCGCATTGATCAGATCGAAGGGGTAGCGCGCCCAGAGGATCTGCACGAAATGCAGCGTCTGCGGCATGTCGGCGATCGAGTACATGCGGCGATGGAAGCGGTAGTTGATGCCGCGCGCCCCCGCTCGGTCGCCTGCGTTGAAGGCTTGCTCGAACTCGTCGGCGAGCGAGCGCAGCTCCGTGATATCCTGCGTGCTCAGCTTCTCGGCGGTGCCGCGGATGAGCCGTGACTCGAGCAGCAAGCGCAGCTCCAGCACCTCCTCCGAGGCCGAGGCGTCGAACGGCGCGACGCAGGCGCCTCGATAGGAATCGCCGGTCACATAGCCTTCAGCCTCCAGGAGCTTGAGCGCTTCGCGTACCGGGGTGATCGAGAGCTGTAGTCGCTCGGCGATCTCGGCCTGCTTCAAGCGCGAGCCGCGCGCAAACACTCCGGAGATGATCCCCTCGCGCAGAAAGTCCGCGACCTGCTCCTCCTTCGTTCGCAGGTCCAGCGGCTGCATCGCTCCTCGCCCGGCCGCATCCGCCGCAGGGAATCTCATTCGAAGAGCACCTCCGTCGAGCTCGTGATCTTGCAGAATCGCTGCAGCAGCTTGATCGCGCTCTCGTGCTCCTCGAGAGACAGGGCGCAGCAGCAATCCTCCAGCAGCACCATCTCGTAATCGCGGTCGTGCCCCTCGCGCACCGCCGCCTGAACGACGGCGTTGGTCGAGATCCCCGAGCAGTAGATGCGCCGCACGCCATGCGTGCGCAGGATGAGATCGAGATCGGTGCCGTGGAACGGGCTCACCCGATGCTTGACGATGTCGAAGTCGCTCGGTTGCTGTGCGAGATCCGGGTGCACCTGCGTGCCCCACTCGCCCAGCTTGAAGATCCCGTTCTTGCGGGCGTTGGAGAAGATCGGCGATTGCGCCGGACACTCCCGGTAGTCGGGCGAAAAGCCGATGCGCACGAAACCCACGCGCAGACCCGCCGCGCGCGCCTTGTCGAGCGCTTGACGCGTGTGCTCGACGATGCGCCGCGCGCGCGCCTGCTCGCCATAGGCTGCCTTACCGTTCGGCCCTTCCGGATGGACGAGATCGTTTTCCATGTCGAGCACGAGATAAACGCTGTTGCTCACGATCGAATACCCCCTTATCAAGCGTATCTGCCGCGGTCGCGGCCGCCGCCATGAGCCGCGCAGGTTCTCAGGCTCACAGGATCACCTCGCGCCGCTCGAGGTCGCGGCGCTCGGCGCCGCCAAGGCCCAGAAGCTCGCCGAATACGTAGTCCTCGTCCTGTCCGAGTGAGGGCGTCAACCGCCGGATCCCGACCTCGCGCGTCTTGGAGAATCGCGCGGGTGCGCCGACGGCAAGCCGCGCCGGAATATCCGGGGCGCTCACCTCGGTCGTTGCCCCGCGCGCGCGCAGATGCGGGTCGCGGGCAATGTCGCACATGCTCCATGACACGTGCGCGCAGACGCCCGCGCGCTGCAGCCGCTCGGCGGTGAGGTCCGCATCGCACGTGCTGAGCCACTGCGTGAGGAGCGCATCGAGCTCAACGGCGTGCTCGAGTCGAGCCCGGGCAGTGACAAACCGCGCATCGCGCGCGGCCGCGGCCCGATCCAGCTCGCGGGCGAGCGCCTGCCATTCGGCATCGCTTCGCACCGCCAGGGTCAGCCAGCGATCGGGCTGTCGGGTCGGGTATACGCCGTGGGGCGCCATCGAAGGGTGGCGGTTTCCCGGTCGCGCCGGCATGAGCCCGAGGCTCGCCTGCACGAGCGCATCACCGATCATGGCGCTCGCGACCTCGCGCGCCGCGAGGTCGATGTGCTGGGCCTTGCCGCTGCGGCGGTGCTGATGGAGAGCCGCCAGCGTGGCCACGGCCGCATGGATGCCTGCCGCGTGGTCCATGACGTGGCGCATCTCCAAGGGTGGACCATCAGAGTAGCCGCTCATCCAGCCGAGCCCTCCCCATGCTCCGAACAGGGGCGCATACCCGGCAAAGTGCGAGTCGGGGCCCCTCTGGCCACAGGAGGAAAGCGACAGCAAGATGATGTCGGGCTTCACCGCGCATAGCTCGTCGAAGCCGAGACCCAGACGCTGCATCACGCCCGCCCGAAAGCTCTCGGCGGCGACATCCGAGATCGAGACCAGGCGCTTCGCGAGCGCCACGGCCTCGGGGTGCTTCAAGTTCAGCCGCACCGACAGCTTGTTCACCGAGACCTGGTCGAAGGTCGCTGCCGACATCCGCCCGTAGACCGCGTGTGGCTTGCGAAAGGCGTCGGGCCGCGTCTTGCTTTCGATCTTGATGCATTCGGCGCCGAGCTGCGCGAGCAGCTGGGTGCCGAAGGGGCCGGCCGCGTGGATCGTGAAATCGGCGATCCGAACCCCGGCGAGCGGTGCCTGTGCGCGGTTCATGCGACCGGCTCCGTGGCTCGCTCTGCGCTCAGCGGCGCTTCCTCCCCGAGCGCGGGCACTCGCCCGCCACCCTTCAAGGGGCTCGAGAGGAACTGAAAGGGCGCCACCAGCACCTGGGCCTCGGCGCCTCCGGCCAGCGCGATCGGCGCGAACAGCGCGCGCGCTCGTTCGTGCTCGCCGTGGACCACCTCCGCCGGCGTGCGATATTTCGCCGCCGGCACGCCGAGTCGCTGCGCCCAGTGCACGATGTCGTCGACCTCGTGCCGGCTCATCCACTCGCGGATGTGCCGATTGATCTCATCGCCTCGGCGGCTGCGCTCCAAGGGATCGCGCAGCGTCTCCTCCTGCGCCCACGCCGGCCTGCCCAGAAGTTCCACCAGAGCGGCCCACTGCCGCTCTTCGAGGGTGAGGAGCTCGACGAACCCGCCGATGGCCTCGAAGACTCCGCCGTACCGGAAGCGCCGCGTACTGCGGTGCTCGAGCGAGCCATCACCCAGTCTCTGCAGCGCGAAGGCGCCCACCGCCAGCACGGCGTCCTGCACGGACACGTCGACATACTGGCCACCGACCTCAGGCACCGCCCACAAGGCCGAGAGCGCCGCGAGCGCTGCCATGGAGCCGCCCTGGTACTCGGCGAAATGACCGTAGATCTTGAGCGGCGGCCGATCCGGGAAGAGCTCGTAAGAAAGCCCATTGGGAAGGAGGAAGCCCTCGCCCCCGGCATGTAGCAGATTTACCTCTTCGCCGTCCCAGTCGGCTTTGGGCCCGCTCGCGCCGAACGGCCGCACGCTCACGTGCACGAGGCCCGGAAAGCGCTCGCCGATCGTCTCTTCACCGAGCCCTCGCGCGGCGCGCTCGCGAAGCGCGGTGTCGTCGATCAGGATATCGGCGCCCTCGAGCTCGCGTTCGAGCACGTGCTGACCCTCCGGGGAGAGAAGATCGCAGACGAGGCTGCGTTTGCCCGCGGCGAGATAAGCGAAGAGCGCGCTCTCGCCGCTCCCGTCCAGAAGCGGCGGTGCTCGCCGGAGCGCGCAGCCCTGCGGGGGCTCGAGCATGACCACGGCCGCCCCCATCGCCGCGAGCAGCCGTCCTGCGTAGGCGCCCGCCACGGTGCGCGCGTGCTCGATGACGCGGCAGCCTGCGAGCGGCGGTGACGACTCCTCGGCGGGCATGTTCCCCTCAAATCACCGCTTGAGCTAGCGAATCAGAGGCAGCTCGAGATCCACGCCCGACCCATCCATGAAGGCGGGAAGCTGGACGTCGCGCGAGGGCAAGGCGACCGTCGCCACGCCCGGTGTGGTCACCTCGCCTCGCTGATTCTCCGCGCAGATCTCGATGTCGACCAGCGCAGTCTTGTCCTTGACGTACTTGCGCACGACCTTGCCCTTGCAGAAGGTCGTGTCGCCCACGATGTTGAAGCGGCGCATCTCGCTGCGCACGCGTTTCAAGAACCCCGCATCGCCCATCCAGTTGGTGACGAGACTGCACATCCACGAGGAGCGTTGCGGACCGTAGTCGTACGTGCCGGGCACACCGACTTCCTTGGCCACCGATTCGCGGTGATGACCGATTCCGGTGTACTCCACGCCGCTCCCCGCCTCCGGATTGCGAAAGAAATGACCCGGGTGCTTCACCGCCGCCTGCAGCACGACCCCGTGGGTGTGCCCGCGACCGGAGCCGACTAGAAACCCCATCGTGTCCATGAGCGAGAGCGGGCCGCGTGCGATGGTCGGCAGCTCTTCGCCTTCCTTCACCTCTTCGAAGTAACGAACGTTCGCACCCCGAATGTTCTTGGGCTCATCGAGCACCAGCCGATCGATGCGGTCGCGCTCTTCGTTCGTGTAGTCGTGCTGCTCGATGTCTTTGTACTTGCCGGCCTCGCGCGCGGCTTTGCGCTCATGGCGGGTGCAGGTGCCGAGCGCCCGTGCGATGAGCTCGCTCCGCTGGTTGTAGTAGCAGGCCTCGACGTATTGCAGCACCAATCGCCCCGAGAACTTGCTCTGCTTCTCCTCCACCCCCACCACGCGCTCGATGGCGGTGATGCGATCGCCGGGTCGCACGTGTCGCAATAGCTCCCAGTCATTGCCGGCGTAAAAGCCATGCACCCCCGGCAGACCCCAGCGGGTACGACCGAGCCATCCGAATGCCATCGGAAACATCGGGTGCGCGAGCATCGTTCCGTAGCGAGTGGCGGCTCCGTAACCCACGTCTCGGTAGAGCGGGTTCAAGTCACCGATACCGTTGCACCAGTTGCGCAACGTATCCGGCGTCGCATCCTGAAGGTAGGGTCCTTCGGGACGCAGGTGCAGCCCGATCATGGCGCGTGCATCGGCGATCGCTTCATCGGTGATGCGGCCCTCGGCGGGCGCCGAACCGACCTCAGAGGGGTTGACTGTGCTGTTCAAGGGCAATCTCCGAAGCTAATGCATGATGCATTCTATACTCTGTCAGCCATCTGCCGGCGCCGTACCGGTGCGCAGGGCGGCCCAGGCGAACGCGTTCGGCGTGGCTTGCGCCACGGCACCCGATCCGAGCAGCGCGTCGTAGTCCGTCGGATCGATCCCGGCCGACTGAAGCACCGCGGCGGTGTGCTCGCCGAGATCAGGCGGGGGTGATGCACCGTCCTCCTCGCCCGTGCTGCTCTCCTCGCCCGTCTCGAGGCACGGGAACTCCGGCACCGCGAACTCCAGGCCGCGAAAGCGCACTCGTTGCAGCTTTCCGGGATGACGCGCCTGCGGCGCATCGAGAACGCGCTCGAGCGGCAACACTTCGGTGAAGCCCACGCCCGCCGCCTTGAGCCGCGCAGCGATGCTCTCGAAGGAGTGCGCCGCCACGCTCGCTCTCACCAGCGCCTCGACCCTCTCACGGGCCTTCTTACGCTGGCGCAATGTCGCGAGCGATTCGTCGCTCGCAAGCTGAAGGGCCTGGCAGAACTTGAGCCAGTGCGCATCGTTGAGCATGAGCAAGTAGATCCAGCGCTCATCCGCGGTCTGGTAGGCGCCATAGCCCGGCATGCTGAACTCACCGTGCGGCTCGCGTTCCGGCTTGCCGAGGAGCTGCGTCTTTAACTGCACGCCGACGAGGTCTCGCGAGGCGACGTGAAGCCCTGTTTCGTAGAGTCCGACCTCAACGTGCCGTCGCTCCCCGGCGCCGCGCAATCGACCTTGCCGCTCGTCTTCTTGCAGCTGCAACATCGAGCCGAGGATCCCGATCACCGCGTACGCGCCGGCGAACTGATCATGGTACGAGGGCCCCAGGCGGCTCGGCCGCCCGTTCACGCGGTTCGCTTCCATGACCCCGGTGGATGCTTCGGCCACCGGATTCGACGCCAGCTCGTCCTCCAAGGGACCGGCCCCATAGCCGCGAATGTGGCAGTAGATGAGCCGCGGGTTCGTCGCCTCACACTCTTGACGGGTGAGCTTGAGCTTGCGCGCCGCCTTCGGTGAGAGGTTGTGCACGAGTGCATCGGCGGTCCTCAAGAGCTTCATGAACGCCGCGTGGCCCTCCGGCCTCGAGAGATCGATGCACGCACTTTTCTTGCCATGGCTGTAGGCGATGAAGGTGCCGCTCGGACCGCCGCGCACCAGGCTTCGGGTGGGATCGCCCGACGAAGGCTCCACTTTGATCACCTCCGCCCCCAGCTGGGACAGGATGTGCGCCGCGAAGGGAGCAGCGACCATGGTGCCGAGCTCGATGACTCGGCGCCCGGCAAGGGGCAGGCGTTTCATGTGCGTGAAAAAGTCGTGACCGGTGAAGCCCACTTAATATAAAATGCATCCTATATTATCTCTAACGTCGCGTCTACGCAGAGAGGGCAAATTTGGCTTACGAGGCTTGGATCGGGCGCGAGGAGGAGCGCCGCGAACGCATTTGCCGATCGGTGGTGGGCGCCATGGCCGCAACGCTCGATCTCGAGCGCGCGCCGCAATCCGGCGAGCCGCTGCCGCCGGGGTGGCAGTGGTTGTTCTTCAATCCCGTGGTGCGTCGAAGCGAGCTCGGTATCGATGGCCACCCGCGCCTCGGCGGGTTCCTGCCGCCCATCGAGCTACCCCGCCGCATGTGGGCGGGCAGTCGCATTCGCTATCTCAGCGACCTTCCCATCGAGGCCCAGGCCACGCGACGGAGTCGGATCCTGAAAATAGAGAACAAGGCCGGCAAGCGCAGCTCTCTCACGTTCGTGACGGTGGAGCACATCATCAGTTGTGAGGGAACGCCCTGCATCTCGGAGGAACAGGATATCGTCTACCGCGATGCCGCCGCGGCGGCTCGGGCGGTACCCGAGCGCTACGACGGGGTGCCGCACTGGAGCCGTCGCTTCGAGCCCGATACGACGCTCTTGTTTCGCTACTCGGCGCTGACCTTCAACGGCCACCGCATCCACTACGATCAGGCCTACGCACAGAACGACGAGGGGTATCCTGGTTTGGTCGTCCACGGCCCGCTGACCGCGACGCTCCTGCAGGGACTTGCGGTGGAGCGCGCTGCCGGTCGCGCGCTCGCGCGCTTCGATTTTCGTGGCGTCACGCCGCTCTTCGTCGGGCGCGAGGTTCGACTCGAGGGACGAGAAGCCGAGGATGGCAGCCTCGCGCTGTGGGCGCGCGGGCCCGAGGGGGAGCTTGCGATGTCGGCGACGGCCGCATTCCGCTGAGCTCTTGCGATGAGGCCGCATTGATTCCTGAACGGCACGTTGACTCATGAGGAGAAAAGTGGCATGGCGCAGCATCTGAGTGGACCCGAAACGCTCACCGGGCAAGTGGCCCTGATCACGGGCGGCTCGGGCGGTATGGGCCGCGCGATCGCCCGGCTGTTCCAGAGCGCCGGCGCTCGCGTGGTCGCGACCGACCTCGCCGAGCACGATGACATCGGTCCCGGAATCGACTACCGCCGCTACGACGTCACCTCGCGCTCTGAGACCGAGGCCGTGATCGATGGGGTGCTCTCTCGTCACGGCAAGATCGACATCCTCGTGCTCTGCGCCGGCATCATCGCGCGCACGCCGCTCGCCCAATCGAGCGACGAGGAATGGAATTCGATGCTCTCCGTGAACCTGCTCGGCGTCGTCAACCCCACGCGCAAGCTCTTCCCCCTCATGTGCGCGCGCGGCTTCGGCAAGATTCTCGCCGCCGGCTCGATCGCCGCGAAGAACGGCGGGGTCGCTTCCGGACCCGCCTACGTCGCCTCAAAGGCCGCTGTGCACGGGATGATGCGTTGGATCGCCAAGGCCGGCGCGCCGCACGGCGTGTACGCCAACACGCTCGCGCCGGGTCCCGTGGAAACTGCGATGTGGGCGAGCGTCACGAGCAATCAGGCGCCGGCGGCGAACGCGACCGTGCCCTTGGGCCGCTACGGCACCGCGGAGGACATCGCGCAGGCGGCCTTGTTTCTGTGCTCGCCCGCTTCCAACTGGATCACCGGCACCTCGCTCGATATCAGCGGCGGCATGTGGATGGATTGAAGAAGCGATCTTCGAGCCCGACGGCCCTCGCTATGTCAACAACCCCCGCGACCTCAACTGCCACCAGCATGTCAACAGCCCCCGCGATCTCAACTGCCCCCGCCCTGGGTTTCGTCGGCCTGGGCGTCATGGGTGGACCCATGTGCCGAAACGTCGCGACCAAGCACGGCGGCGAGGTCATCGCCTTCGATGTGAACCCGGCTGCATTCGCCGCGCTCGAGGGAACCAAAGCGCGTCGCGCGGAGACGCTCGGCGCCTTGGCGGTGCGCTCGGACATCGTGTTCTTGTCGCTCCCCGGCGCACCCCAAGTCGAGCAAGTCTGCCTGGGCCCGCAAGGGCTCGCGAGCGCAACATCCCGCCCATCGGTCATCGTGGATTTGAGCACGACCACCGTTTCCGTGGCACGCCGGGTGGCCGAGCAGCTGAGCTCGCAAGGCATCGCGTTCGCCGATGCGCCGGTGGCTCGCACACGAGAGGCAGCGCAGCGAGGTGAGCTCTCCATCATGGTCGGCGCGGATGAGGGGCTGTATGAGCGCATCGAGCCCCTGCTTCGCTACATGGGCTCGGACGTGACCCGCTGCGGCGGCGTGGGCTGCGGGCAAGTGGTGAAACTTATCAACAACGCGCTCGTGTTCGAGAACACGGTGGCGATCGCCGAGATGATGGTCGTGAGCGAGCGTGCCGGGGTGCCGCCGGCGGTGCTGCTCGATGCGCTATCGAAGGGCTCCGGTGACAGCTTCGCGCTGCGCAATCACGCCCGCAAAGCCATGTTGCCGAGGCAGTTCCCTGAGAAATCATTCCCGCCCGAGTACGTGCTCAAGGACATCGGCTATGTGCTCGAGCTGGCGGGCGAGGTGGGCGTGTCGGCGCACATCACCGAGCTTGCGCGCCGCTATTACGCCGCGGCTGCGGCTCACGGTTGGTCGGGCCGCTACTTCCCCGCGGTGATCGAGGTCGTGGACCGCAACATTGATCTGCCGGCGCGAGAGAGCGCCGCGAAAGCGTGAATGCAGAGGAGAGGAGCGTGATGCTGAAGCTCGAGGGTCGTGTGATTGCGACGGGACTGAGTTTTCCCGAGGGCCCCGTGGCGCTGCCCGATGGGAGTGTGCTCGTGGTGGAGATTGCTGCGGGCCGGTTGACGCGTGTGCTGCCGGACGGCGAGCGCGTCCTCGTGGCTCAGCTGGGCGGGGGCCCGAATGGCGCGGCCTTAGGTCCCGATGGCCATTGCTATGTCTGCAACAACGGCGGCTTCAGCTGGCGCACGGACGCCGGCTTCATGCGACCGACCGGCGAGGCGCCCGACTACAAGGGCGGCTCCATTCAGCGTGTGAACCTTCTCACCGGGAAGGTCGAGACGCTCTACACGCACTGCGACGGGGCACCGCTCTACGGGCCGAACGATATCGTGTTCGATGCGCAGGGCGGTTTCTGGTTTACCGACTACGGCAAGAAGCTGAAGGACCGGCTGATGTGGGGCGGTGTGTATTACGCGCGCACCGACGGCCGATTCATTCGCCGTGCGGCCTATCCGTTCATGACGCCGAACGGAATCGGCCTGTCGCCGGACGGTCGCACGTTGTATGTCAGCGAGACCGAAACGAGCCGCCTCTGGTCCTATCCGGTGATCGGCCCGGGGGAGCTCCAGTTGCAGCCCTTTCCATCGCCGAATGGCGGGACGCTCGTGCATGGCTTGCCGGGGTATCAGCGCTTCGACTCGTTGGCGCTCGAGGAAGGGGGGAACGTGTGCGTCGCGACCCTGGTGCGTGGTGGAATCAGTGTGTTCTCGCCGAGCGGCGAGCTG
>Ga0187781_10001318_pt1 | contig 18694 bp, 15 predicted proteins | sample 0715_SJ02_MP02_2_FD_132447 | JGI IMG/M metagenome (GOLD analysis project Ga0187781, IMG submission 132447) | Tropical peat soil microbial communities from peatlands in Department of Meta, Colombia - 0715_SJ02_MP02_20_MG | ecosystem: Environmental > Terrestrial > Soil > Wetlands > Peat | place... | reverse complement strand
GCCCCCCGTCCTGCCGCGCCCTCATCGGGCCCCCGTCCTGCTGCGGCCTCGTCGGCTCCGCGTGCCGCCGCCAAGCCGGCCGGAAAAGCCGTACCGGGCGCCGGCGAGCCGTATCCGCCGATGTCCGAGGGGCTCATCAATGGCACTGCTGGAGGCAAGAACAACAAACATCTGACGCCGCGCAGTCCGCGCACCGCGCTCGAACCGGACACGGTCGAGATGCCGCCGAGCCGTCGTTCGAAGAGGGCGCGGCATCCGTTCGTCGTCATCGGCAATGCGATCATCACTTTGTTTGTTCTGTCCGCTGTTGTCGCGGCCGTCGCGCTGGTGCTCGGCAAGCAGCGTTTCGATGAGCCCGGACCGTTGGCCGAGGATCGCATCGTCAACATCCCCCGCGGCTCGGGAATTCGCGATATTTCCGATGTGCTCATGCGCGAGGGGGTGATCGATCAGCCTTGGGTCTTTGTCGGCGGCGTCCTTGCGCTCAAAGCGCGTGAGGATCTCAAGGCCGGCGAATATCAATTCAAGGCCCATGCCAGCCTGCGCGATGTGGTGGCGACGATCGTCGATGGCCGCGTGGTGGCGCATCAACTCACCATTCCGGAGGGCCTGACCTCCGAGCAGATCGTCGCCCGCCTGTTGGATGACGACGTACTGACCGGCAACATCAAGGAAATCCCGCGCGAGGGCAGCCTGTTGCCCGATACCTACAATTTCAACCGCGGCATCACCCGCGAGCAGATGATCCAGCGCATGCAGCAGGCGCAGCAGCGCGTGCTCAAGGAAGTCTGGGATCGTCATTCGCCCGATCTGCCGATCAAGGCGCCCGAACAGCTCGTCGTCCTTGCTTCGCTGGTGGAGAAGGAGACGGGAAAGCCCGAGGAGCGCACCCGCGTCGCCGCCGTCTTCGTCAACCGGCTGAAGCAGAAAATGCGGCTGCAATCGGATCCGACCATCATTTACGGACTGGTCGGCGGCAAGGGCACGCTCGGCAGGCCGATCATGAAGAGCGAGATCGAGCAGCCGACGCCGTACAATACCTATCAAATCGACGGGTTGCCGCCCGGGCCGATCGCCAATCCGGGCCGCGCTTCGCTGGAAGCTACCGCCAATCCGGCCCGCACGCGCGAGCTTTATTTCGTGGCCGACGGCACCGGCGGGCATGCCTTCGCGGAAACGTACGAGCAGCATCAAAAGAACGTAGCGCGGCTGCGCGCGATGGAAGCCGGCGATCAGAAGGACCAGGCTCCCGCCGATGCGCAGCCGGCGGCCTCGCCGCCGCAAGCGGCGGCTCCCGCAGCGCCCGCGCCCGCCGCGCAACAGCGCCGCGCTCCGGCCCGTCATAACCAGAATACGCAGAACCAGAACACACAGACTGCGCGCTGACGCCTCCATCTCTCTTGTGAGCGCTCAAGGCCGCCGCTAAGTTCGGCGCGCTTTTGCTTCTTTTTGCCGGGGATCGCGTTTTCATGGCGCTGTCGAGCATGACGGGATTCGCTCGCGGGCATGGGGTCAGCGGGTCTTATGCCTGGGCTTGGGAGATAAAATCGGTCAACGGCAAGGGCCTCGACGTGCGGCTGCGCTTGCCGCCGGGTTGGGACGCCATCGAGGCGCCGGTGCGCGCCCGTGCCGCCGAACGGCTTGCGCGCGGCTCGATCCAAGCAACCTTGACGGTGGAACGCAGCGGCGTCACGCCCGTCGTGCGGATTAATGCGGCCGTGCTCGATGCGATTCTGGCGACGGTCCGTCAACTTGAGTCACGCGTCGAGGCGGCGCCGGCTTCGCTCGACGGCCTTCTCTCCCTCAAGGGAGTGATGGAAGTCTCCGATCTCGAAGAAAACGAGGACGAGCGGCGCGGTGCCGAGGCGGCGGCGCTGGCCGGCTTTGCTGAAGCGGTCGGCGCGCTTTCGGAGATGCGCCAGCGCGAGGGCGCCGCACTTGCGCGCATTCTGAAATCCCGATTGGACGAGATCGCGGCGCTCGCCCAGCGCGCCGAGCAAGCGCCGGGCCGGCGTGTCGAGGCGATCCGCGCACGGCTCGCCGAGCAAGTCGCCACGCTGCTCGCGCAATCGGAACGCTTCGATCCCGATCGGCTGCATCAGGAGGCGATCCTGTTGGCGACCAAGGCCGACGTGCGCGAGGAGCTCGACCGCCTCGCGGCGCATGTTGCGCAAGCGCTGCAACTGATCAACGCGGGCGGTGCGGTCGGGCGCCGGCTCGATTTCCTGGCGCAGGAGCTCAATCGCGAAGCCAACACGCTTTGCGCCAAAGCCAACGATGTCGAGCTCACCAATATCGGGCTGGAGCTGAAAGCCGCAGTCGAACAATTCCGCGAGCAGGTACAGAATGTGGAATAGCTCATGGCGCTAGCGCGGCGAAATCGAACGACCGTTGCGCGGCGCGGCGTGATGCTCGTTCTGTCCTCGCCGTCGGGCGCCGGCAAGACCACGCTCTCGCGGATGTTGTTGAAGGCCGACCGCCATATCGAGCTCTCGATCTCGGTGACCACGCGTCCGCAACGTCCCGGCGAGGTGGACGGGCGCGATTATCATTTCATCGACATGGTCCGCTTCGAGGCCATGGTGAAATCGAGCAAGCTCCTGGAGTGGGCGGAGGTTTTCGGCCATTGTTACGGCACACCGCGCGCACCGGCGGAACGGGCATTACGCGCCGGCCGCGATGTCCTGTTCGACATCGATTGGCAAGGCACCCAGCAATTGCGCGAGAGGGCGCGGGATGATCTGGTCAGCGTGTTTATCCTGCCGCCCTCGGTCAAAGAGTTGCAGCGCAGGCTCGAGCGCCGCGCGCAGGACAGCCGCGCCATCATTGCGGGCCGCATGGCCAAGGCGGCCGGCGAGATGAGCCACTGGCCGGAATATGACTATGTCATCGTCAATCGCGACAAAAAGAACGCGTTTGCCGAGGTGCGGGCGATCCTGGCGGCGGAGCGGCTCAAGCGCGAGCGGCAGATCGGGCTTTCGGCCTTCGTGCGCGCGCTCCAGGCGAAATTGTGAAACCCGATCATGATCGAGGCGCCCGACTCCAACCGCGAGATCAACGTCACCCGGTTGATTGATGACGGCGCGCTCACGCGGTTCCAGATCGGCGTCATTATCTGCTGCGCGCTGGTCAATCTGTTCGATGGCGCGGATACCCAATCGATCGGTGTCGCGGCGCCGTTCATCGCCGACGAGCTCGGCATCGAGATCGCCAATTTCAGGTGGATTTTTTCTTCGGCGCTGGTTGGGGCGACGCTCGGGGCCGCGACCTTCGGGCCGCTCGCCGATCGCTTCGGTCGCAAGACGCTGCTGATTGTTGCGACAATCCTGATCGGCGTTTTCACCATTCTGACCGCGCGCGCTACCTCCGTCCCCATGCTGATAGCCTTCAGGGTGTTGGCGGGATTGGGACTGGGCGGGGCGACGCCGTGCTTTATCGCGTTGACTTCGGAATACGCGCCGGCGCGGCTGCGCGCGGCTTTGGTCACGGTCATGTGGGCGGCGTTCCCGCTCGGCGGACTGACCGGTGGCCTGTTGAACTCGTATCTCATTCCAACGATGGGATGGCGCGCTATTTTCTATATCGGCGGCGTAGTGCCGCTCGTCATCGCCGGCGTGTTGGCGTTCTTCCTGCCGGAGTCCATCAAGTTCCTGCTCGCTCGCAGCAAGGACACCGATGCGGTGCGGCGGATTGTTACGCGTTTCCGCTCGACCATGGTACGGCCTGACGCGCGCTTCGTCGTCGATGAGGAGCGCTTGCCGGGAACGCCGGTGCGGCACCTGTTCACGGAGGGCCGCATGGCCGGCACCCTCTTGTTGTGGGTCCCGTTCTTCATGGGCTTCGGCATACTGACAGTCGTGACGCTGTGGACGCCGGCCCTGTTGCGGCTCAACGGCATTTCCGCCGCCAACACGGCGTTTGTCGTCGCCTTCAACGGATTGGGCGCGGTCATTGGCCAATCATCCGCGGGACGATTGATCCAGCGCTTCGGCATTCTGCCGGTCTTGCTGCCGGGCTTTCTGCTCGGCGCCGCGGCGACCGTCGGCCTGGGCTATGCGGCCTCGTCGGTCGCTTTGGCCGCAACCTTTGTTGGATTGGTTGGCCTCTTCCTGGGTTTCGGCACGGCCGGAGCGATCGCCTTGGCGGCGATCATGTATCCGACAGCGATCAGGTCGACAGGTGTCGGTTGGGGCATGGCGATGGGTCGTTTCGGCCAGATCGTCGCTCCGTGGATTGCCGGCGTCTTGCTCGGTGCGGGCTGGACCGCCGATCGCATCATGATCGTCATCGCCGCTGGGGGCCTGATCGCGGCGGTGTTTGTCGTGCTGTTCAGGGCGTGGTTTGTTCGTAACGCTGGCGGTATCGGCGTGGAAGGTCCTTCGGCCAAAACACCGAAAGCGGCGTGATCTCGACGCACCAGCCGCGGGTTCAATGCTTGCCGATCGAGGGGCTGGTCAGAGCAGCGCTGCAGGCCGCGATCAAATCTTTGCTGCGCCGCGAACCGTGCGTCATCTGCAACAGGCTTTGACCGAAGATGAACGAGTAAAACAAAAACGCCTGCGCCTCTGCTTGCTCGGCGTCGAAGCCGAGCGCGCGATAAAGGAGCGCAACGCTTTTCAGCCTGGCCTTGTCAACCCGCGCCACCACCTCCGCGGCCGTCTCGTCGCCGCGCGACCATTGCCGGATCGCGAGCTCGACGGCCATGCCGCGGGGATTGACCGTTGCCGAATAGAGCCGGATGAGCTCGAGGAGCCGCTCGCGCGCGGAAACGCCGTCGAGTTTCGCCTGCTTCTCGATGGCGGCGATCCGGCCGCGGGCCCAAGTGTCGAGGATGGCGACAAGAAGCGCGTGCCGACCGGAAAATCTTCGATAGAAGCCGCCTTTGGTCACGCCAAGGTCCTTCGCCAGAACCTCGACCCGTACTTCATCGATGCCGCCGCGCGCCAACGCCGACAAGCCGGCTTCGATCCACTTCGTGGTTCCATCGTCATCGGTCACGGCTTGGCGTCCGGCTGATACGGTACCGTATTGATAACGCATCGCAGCTGTGATACGGTAGCGTATCGTTCGCCCCTCGGAATGGTCCATGGACCCGATCACCTACAAAGGTAGCGTCTATCCCTGGCAATGCGATCAGATCGGCCACATGAATATCATGTGGTATGTCGGCAAATTCGACGAAGCGAACTGGAATCATCTGGCGCGCATCGGCCTCACGCCGAGCTATTTGCGAACCGAACAGCGCGGCATGGCGGCGGTTCAGCAGAACATCACCTACAAGCGCGAGCTGCTCGCAGGTGAAATCGTCGAAATCCGCAGCCGCTTTCTGGAAGTCCGCGACAAGGCATTGCGTTTTATGCACGAGATGCGCAATGCCGAGACCGGCGAAGTTGCCGCGATCTGCGAGATCACGGCCGTGCATATCGACCGACGTGCGCGCAAGGCCGTGGCCTTGCCGGCGACCGTCCGAGAGGCCGCGAGCGCGGCGCTCGCACCGGCGATGCCCGCGAGCTAGAGCATGTCCCGATTCAATCGAATCGGGATGTGCTCTAGGTTCTTGTTCTGTCGCATGTCCTTTTCGGAAAGCCGACTTCCACCCCCGGATCAAGTCCGGGGGCAGGCTTTTTCCGGGACATGCTCTAAGTCATCAAGGCAAGGCTCGGTCGGCGGCTCGCTGCGTGGCCAGGGCTCGCGCCAATGCCACGAAGCCGGCGACCGGAATATCTTCGGCGCGCGCGGTCGGGTTCAAGCCCGCGGCGGAAAGAAGTGCGGACGCGTCGGCGCCGAGTGAGCGCAAGCTTTGGCGCAGCATCTTACGGCGCTGGCCGAAGGCGGATTGCGTGACGTTTTCGAGGAGCGCGCGGTCGCACGGCAGCGGGTCCGGGCGCGGCGTCAGCCGCACCAGCGAAGAGGTGACCTTCGGCGGCGGGACGAACGCGGAAGGATGGACATCAAACAGGATGCGCGCTTCGCAGCGCCATTGCACCAGAACCGAGAGCCGCCCATAGCTTTTGGAGCCAGGCGCGGCGACGATACGTTCGGCGACCTCGCGTTGAAACATGAGAATGGCGGCGTCGTACCAAGGCGGCCACGGCTCCGTGGTGATCCATGAGACCAGCAGCGGCGTCGCGATGTTGTACGGCAGGTTGGCGACAATGCGGATCGGGCCTTGCTCGACGTGCGGACGGGGATCGAAGGTGAGCGCATCGCCCGGCACGATATCGAGGCGATCGGGATAATGTTCGGCGATTTCATGAAGTGCTGCGATGGCCCGTTCGTCGCGTTCGACCGCAACGACCTTTTTGGCGCCGAGCGCCAGCAGAGCGCGGGTGAGGCCGCCGGGACCTGAACCGATCTCGATGACGGTAACGCCGGCAAGCGCCCCCGCCGCCCGGGCGATGCGTCCGGCGAGATTGAGATCGAGCAGAAAATTCTGGCCCAGCGACTTCTTGGCAGTGAGACCATGCCGGCGAATGACTTCGCGCAGCGGCGGCAGGGTGTCGAGCCGGTCGGTCACGGCGCGCGGCGCGCGGCCGGAGCATCGGCGGCCGCCAAGCGCCCCGCCAATCGCATCGCCGCGAGGAGACTCGTCGGGTCGGCTACGCCTTTGCCGGCGATGTCGAAGGCCGTGCCATGATCCGGCGACGTACGCACAAACGGCAGCCCGAGCGTGACATTGACCGCGTGATCGAAAGCAAGCGTCTTGATCGGGATCAGCGCCTGATCGTGATACATGCACAAAGCTGCATCGTAGCGCGCGCGCGCGTCCTTGTGGAACAGCGTGTCGGCGGGCAGGGGACCTCTGGCATCGATGCCCTCGGCGAGCAACCGCGCAACGGCCGGCGCGACGATGGTGCGATCCTCTTCGCCGAGCATTCCATTTTCGCCGGCATGCGGATTGACTCCGGCGACCACAAGGCGAGGGCGCGCAAGGCGAAATCGCGCGGACAGGTCGCGTGCGACGATGCGCCCGGTCTCGACCACAAGATCGCTGGACAGATGCTGGAAAATCTCGCGCAGTGGCAGATGTATCGTCACCGGGACCACCGCAAGTTCCGGTGACCAGAGCATCATCACCGGCCGCCGTGTTTCGCCGGTAGCTTCCTGCACCAGGGTGGCAAGAAATTCGGTGTGTCCCGGCTCGGCAAAGCCGGATTGGTACAAGACGTTCTTGGCGATTGGGTTGGTGACGATCGCCGCCGCCGCGCCGGCCAGCACGTCGGCCACCGCGCGGCGAATTGATTCGATCGCGGCCGGCGCGCTCGAGGCGTCCGGTCGGCCTGGTTCGGCGGTCACCTTCGTGCCGATCGCGACGACAGGCAGTGCCGAGCGAAATACCTTTCCGGCGGTCGCCGGCGTTGCGTTCGCGATTGGAACATCGAGCGCAAGCTGCGCCGCACGGCGGCGCAGAAATTTCTCGTCGGCGACCAAATAGAACGGCGGAACGTTCAGCTCGGCGCGCCGATGCCAGATCGCAAGGGCAAGGTCAGGTCCGATCCCCGCGGGCTCGCCGAGCGTCAGGGCCAAAGGCTGCACGGTCTTACTGCTGACCCCTTATTTTTCTTCTCGAACTTTGTATTCGATCATCGCCTGGCGCCGCAAAGTCTCGAGATAGCGCTTGGCCTGGGCGCCAAATTTTTGCTGGAACATCTGCTCGCGGATTTCCTTCATTTCCGGCGTATCGGACTTGGTCTCTTTCTTGGCGCACACCGCGAACAACTGGATCCCCTCGGCGGTCTGCTCCGGCGGGGTCAGGTGGCCGACGGCAGTCCCGTCAAGGATCTGGCGCAATTGCTGAGCGAGATCGGCGGAAAATTTCGAAACCTGATCGCGCACGGCGACATCCGGCAGCGCCCGGGCGAAGGTGACGCCGTCGCTGCAGTTTTGGAAGCGCGAGCGCAGCGCTTCGGCCTCGCGTTTGCGCGCCTCGTACGCTGCATCCGGCGATCCGCGCGGCACGATGAACACCACCGGCCGCATGATGTATTCGTAGCCGACTTCGCTTTTTTCGTCGGGCTTGTGCAACTGCATCTGCGCTTCGACGTCCTTGTCGCGGATCTCAAGGCTTGCCTTGTAACGACCGCGCACGAGATTGGTCCAGGCCAATTGCGCCCGCAGGCGGCGCTTGAGCGTGTCTTCGCTGGCGCCGCCGGCGGTGAGCAATTGCGTGAGCTTTGGCGCATCGATGCCCATGCGGGTCGCGACCGTATTGTAGGACTCGTTGACCTGCTCGTCCGGAATGTCGAGACCGTAACGCTTGGCTTCGGTTGTCTCCAGGATCTCGTCGATCAGGCTGTCCATGACCTCTTTGCGCGAGGGCGGCTTGTTCTTGTTGCTCATCTGCAAGAACTTGGCGCGGTGCTCGATATCGAGGACCGTGATCGGCTGACCATTGACGAACGCCACGACCTGCTGCGCGGTCGCGGCAGACGGCAGCGCGAGCATGATCGCGCCGGCGAACGCGGCGGCGGCTAAGCCCTTCCAAGGGACGTGGAAAGAAATCTCCAGTCTCACTTTGTCTCGCTCCTTAGCTGGACAGCCGGTGTCCTTCCCTTCATCCCCCCAATAGCCCGCCCGTTTCCTTGTATACTACCGCCGCATTGCCGCACTCAGTATGCGGAAGCGATCGGAGCCAGGTAGTCGGGTCCAAGCGTACGCAAACTCAGCTGCAGCCCGAACGTGCTGTTCGGCGTCGGCGTCGTGCCGGTATAGGTATACGACGTGAGGTAATTCAACGACAGGAGCAGGCAGTCGTCGGTATAGCCGATGCCGAGTCGGGTCTGGTCGAATCGGTTGACCGCAAGATCGTAACGCACCGAGCCGAGCAAGACCCAGTTCTGCGTCAGTTTGACTGAGGCGCCGGTCAGGATTTCCTCGCGCCTATTCAAATATCCGACCAAGGGCTGAGCCGCGTAGTCGCCGTACATCATCTGCAAGGTCCAGCGGTCGAAATTGGCGCGGGCTTCGAATTCGAGGCGCTCCGGCGTGAAAACGCCGATGTCGTGTCCCAGCCCCGGATCGAAGCCGCCGGAGGAGAACCGGCCGCGTGCGATGAACGAGTAGATCTGGTTGGGCTGATACATCACCCGCCCGACATAGTCGGAGTAGGTCTTGTCGAGACCGCTTTCCAGGCCGGTATTGGTCAGGTCGCGCTGCGAATAGGAGTTTTCGCCGTAGATCTGATAGGATTGACCGAACAGAACGTTGAACGAGCCGGCTCTGTTGACTTGCGCCGTGTATTGAAATCCGGCGTTGACGCGGCCGCCGCCCTCGACGCGATCCCAGCCCGAGAATTTGTTGATCGAGAACAGATTGCTGTCGCTGAACGCCACGCTCTGAGCGTCTTCGTTGGGAAACTTGCCGATCTGCGTTTCATTCGGCCGCACGATGAGCTGCGCGATCGGCTCCACGGTCTGCGTGCCCCAAGGCTCCACGTCCATAAACGGGTAGTGATATTCGATGCCGGCATCGGGCATCCCGCGCGCGACATCGGTTTCGCCCGGGTTGATGAAGTTCGAAGTGCCCGGCTGATTCTGCAGCTGCAACGCGGCGGCGTCGCCGCGCACGCCTGCGAACGGCGTGATCATTTGCCCGCCGTCGGTGACGAACGTGCGCCGCCAGTCCGCCTCGCCGGAAGAGCGCGTGTAAGTGCCGGCGACGCCGCGCAGCAAGCAGTTCGAGGAATTGATCGTGGCCGGACTGTTTGCCGCGCACAGCTGGTTGTTGGCGGCATTCGAGTTGATCGCGTCGAACTCGGCCTCCTGCCGGGTCAGGCTGGTCAAGTTCACCTTGTAGGCGAGTTCGCCGCCGAGGATCGGCTGCGCGAGCACGTTTGAATAATCCAGCACCGGGTGAATGAACGGGATCTGCGATTGGACGTCGGCTCCGGAGAAGCCGTAATAGTAGATCGTTCGTATATCGAAGTAACTGCGATCGCCCGCGCCAGTCAGATAGAGCTGGGAAACGCCCTCGGTAGCGACGCCGGTATGGAACGGATCGAACTGGCCGATGAACTGCGACAACTGATAGTCGAACAGGAACTGGCTGTCGGTCATCAGAAGCCCGGTCCAGCCCCACACCCACTTCTCGCTCAGCGAAAATTGTCCGGCGGTCTGGATGGCGCCGCGGAATGTGTTTGCGGTGGCGCTGCCGGGGCCGTCGCGGTTTGCGAAGTAACCGGGGTCTTGCTGGAAGATGCCGGCGGCCTTGATCGAGTAAGAGCCTTCCAGCAGGCGCTGGCGCCAGACGCCCTGAAACACCTCGCCCTGCTTCCAGGTCGCATTTACTGAGGCGGTCAGATCGGAGCTTGGCGTGACCGCCCAGAAATAGGGGATTTCGATTGCGGGGCCGTAGGCCGTGCCATACGTGATGTTGGGAAACAGAAAGCCGCTCTTGCGCGACACCGACGGGTCGGGTGCCGACAGGAACGGGAAATAGGCGAGCGGCACGCCGAAAAACTCAACGCGCGCATCCTCGAAATAGATCATCTTCTCGCCCTGATCGTGGATGATCCGGGCGGCCTGGATCTGCCAAAGCGGCGGTTTTTTCGGATCGTCCTTACAGGCCTCGCAGGCGGTATAGACGCCGTTTTGCAGCACCGTGTACCTGCCTTCGTCGCGATCCGCGCGCGTCGCGGCAAAGCGGGTGTCGTCTATGGTTTCGAGCCGCAGTGAATCGACGAAGCCATCGCGATAGTCGTCGGTGAGGTCGATGAATTGCCCGTAGGTAATCTTGCCGTCCGCTTCGGTCAGTCTGACATTGCCGTGCGCTTGCAGCCGCTTGGTCTTTTGGTCGTAAGTCACCTCATCGGCTTCGACGGTCGAGCCGTTGTAATAGATCTGAACGCTGCCTACGGCGGAAACGGTGTTGTTGGTGTAGTCGTACCTGATCTCCGCCGCCTGCAGGAGCATCGGCGTGTCGGAGGTCGGCGCCGGTGGCTTCGGCGGTGGAGCGGGCCGGGGCGGGAAGCGCAGGAGGTTGCCGACGCCTTGCGCCGACACTGGCGCTGGCGCGAGCAATGCGCCGAAAACGAGCAGGGCGATCAGGATCGCGATGCTCGAACGGACGTAACCAACTAACCCGAAAGCGCCAGGACGGATTGGGCTCGCCACTAGCCGTCCTCCTGGTGCAACAGCACAATAAAGCCGGTCAGACTACCTACCACGACGGGGATCCACGCCGCCATGACCGGCGACATGAGTTCCGATTTGCTCATATCTTCCGTGAACTTGGAGAGGACGAAAAGCAAGAAGCCTGCGGAAATTCCGCCGAGCACCATCTTCTGCACGCCGCCGAACCGGAAGAAGCGCAGACTGACCGAGGCTGCGAGCAGCACCATGGCGGTAAGCAGGAACGGCCGCGACAGGAGTTGCTGGTATTGCAGTCGATAGCCGGCCGCCATCAGTCCGGCGCGATCGGCGAGCTCGATATAGGAGGGCAGTTGCCAGAACGGCACGGTCTCCGGCGTAGCGAAGCTTTCGCGCACTTGTTCGAGCGTCAGGTTGGTCGGAAGCCGATAGCTCGCTTGGGTGACCGGCGGATTGCCGCTGGCATAGATGCGGGCGTCGTCGAAGCGCCAATAGCCGTGCTCGAGGCTCGCGCTCTTGGCTTCGATCCGCTCCTGGAATTGCCCCTCGGTGTCGAAGGTGAACACGCTCACCGCGCCGAGCTCGGCACCCTGCTGGCGGCTCGACTTGGCGTTGATGATCGCCGCGCCATCCGAGCTTCGCTGGCGGACCCAGAAGCCGCCGGTGCTTTCGCGCACGGCCGACGACGGAAGCTCGCCGGTCATTTCGGCTTCCAGGCGCTTCGAGCGCTCATGCATCACTGCGGCGAGCGGATTGTAAATCGTCGTCGCCACGACCCCGAACAGGAAAGCGGCGACCATCGAGGGCGCGACGAATTGCCAGGCGGAAACGCCGGCGGCGCGCGCAACGACAAGCTCAAGCCGGCGCGACAATGCCAGATAGCACGACATTGCGCCGACCAGCACGGCAAACGGCAGAATGCGCTCGGAGAGTTGGGGGACGCGAAACAAGGAAATTTCCGCAAGAAGGAGCGCAGTTGCTTTGGGCCAATCGGAGCCGCGGCGCAACAGCTCGACGTAATCGATCATGCCGGCGAGCGCCACCACGCCGAAGAACGAGCCGACGACGGACTTGAGAAAACGAAATCCGAAGTAACGTGACAGCGTCCCGGCTACCATCGGCCCGTTCCCTAGCTCGCCGTCGCCTTCGCGAGGCGTTCACCGATGATGGTCGCGATTTTCGACACGACCGCGGCAGGCTCGATCGCTTGTCCGCGCGAGATTTGCCAGGATCCGGCCGCAATCGCGCCGAGCAGCGCGACGTATTGCCCGGCAAGCGCGCTCGGCGTGTGAGTCCCGACGATGACGCTGAGGAAGCCTACAAGCCGCAGCAAAGCCACTACGCCTACCAAGGCCAAAAGCGACAAGGTGCGGCTTTGCCGCGTGGTCTGCGGCGGACCAAGGAAAGCATAAGCGAGCACGACAAAGGCGATCGGGTAGAGCGGCGTTGCGATGCGATCGTGCAGTTCGGAGCGGTACTCGCCGGGCTGCGCCAGAAACAGCGCGTCGTTGGCGGGCGGCCACATGAGTTCCCAAATGTACTTCTCGCGCGTGTTGTAGGTGACGCCGCCGGTCTGCGGCCCGACGCCGAATTTCGACAGGTCGAAAGCGTAGCGGTCGAAGGTGACAATCCGGGGATCGCGCTGGCCCGATTCGAGCCGCTGGACGCTGCCCTTTTCGAGGACCAGGAAGGACCCGGTATCGTTCTTGACGATCTCGCCCTGCTCGGCGAGATAGGTCGCGTGTTCCTTCGGGTCACGCCGGTCGTCGAGGAAAATGCCGAGCAGGAGGCCGTTCGGCTTGCGATCGGCGATGTGGAAGGTGAGGTTGCCGCTTACGGTGGTGAAGCGGCCGGGCTGCACGATATTGGTGAGAATGTCGGCCCGGACTTGGGTCGCCCAATTGCGCAATTCGCGCAGACTCCAGGGCGAAACATAAACGGCGAGGGTTGTGACCAAGACCGACACGACGAGCCCTGCCGCAAGGAAGGGGCGGACCAGGGGCCACGGCGAGACGCCCGCCGCATTCATCACGATGATCTCGGAATCGGAACTGAGCTTGTTGATGATGTGCGCCGTCGCCAACACCAGCGATATCGGCGCGATCATCATCACCAGCAGCGGAATCAGCAGGCCGGTAATGCCAATGAACACGAACAGCGTCTGACGCTGGCTGGTGATCAGGTCGAATTCGCGGATCGCCTGGGTGAACCACATCACCACAGTCAAACTGACACACGTGATCAGGAACGCACCCATGGTGGTGCGAAACATGTATCGGCCGATCGACCCCATCGGACTCAACTTCCCCGCAGACGGGCGCTATGGCCGCTCCCGACTCCCCCATGAGGCGCAAGAAGCGCCACCCCGAGCCGAGTTCCCCAAACTCGGTAAATTCATGCTTTCACAAAATGGCCTCGCCAAGGCAAAGCCTTTGAATCTGCAAAGCTAAGGGTTGCTAAGAGTTAATGTTTTCCATCCGCGCGCGTGATCCCTGACCGGGCCCTCGCGCTTTGCATGCACCTGCGGCCGGGTTCATATGGTGTGGATAAAACGACACCCGTGTTTCACCCGTAAGAAGGACCGACCATGCCCGACCTCCCCAAGATCGGATTCACCTCATTCGACCGTTTGAGGGGAGTTCTCATTGTGTTCTGTGCCGAGGGTCTCAAATTCGGCCCTGCGACCCAAAAAGCGCTATCCCCGATCGGCGACCAGTTCCGGCGCGCCGCCGCTGCGGACCGCTTTACCGGCAAGAACGGGTCGTCGCTCGACATAGTTGCCCCGGCCGGCCTCGACTTACCGCGCCTGGTTGTCGTCGGCACCGGCAAGGAACGCGACCTCAAGGATCGCGATCTGGTCAAGCTTGGCGGCGTCGCCATGGGGCGGGTGCCAGCCGCTGCCACTCAGGCCACGATCGTCGCGGAATTCGGGGCGGGTGCTCTGAAACCGGAGCAGGTTGCCGGCCTCGTGCTTGGGGCGCGCCTGCGGGCGTACAGGTTCGATCGCTACAAGACCAAGCCCAAGGAGGGGGAGGAGCGGGCGGCCAAGGTCGAGGTAAACTTCGCTTGCGGCAATGCGGCCGCAGCCGAAAAGGCATGGGCGCCCGTCGCCGGCGTCGCCGATGGGGTAGTGTGGGCGCGCGATCTCATCAACGAGCCAGCCAATGTGCTTTTTCCCGGCGAATTCGCCCGCCGCGCATCGGGCTTGAAGAAGCTCGGCGTCGTGGTCGAGGTTCTTGACGTGCCGGCCATGCGCAAGCTCGGCATGGGCGCTCTTCTCGGCGTCGGCCAGGGTTCGGCGCATGAATCGAAAGTCGTGGTCATGCGCTGGAACGGTGGCAAGCGCGGCGTTGAGCCGATCGCGTTTGTCGGCAAGGGCGTGTGCTTCGACTCTGGCGGCATTTCCATCAAGCCGGGGCAAGGCATGGAAGACATGAAGGGCGATATGGCGGGGGCCGCGTGCGTCGTCGGGCTCATGCATGCGCTCGCTGCGCGCAAGGCGAAGGCCAACGTGGTTGGCATCATCGGCCTTGTGGAGAACATGCCCGACGGCAAGGCGCAGCGGCCGGGCGACATCGTCACCTCCATGTCCGGACAGACGATCGAGATCATCAATACCGATGCCGAAGGCCGCCTCGTGCTCGCCGACGTGCTGCACTATGTGAACAAGCGCTTCAAACCGAAATTCATGATCAATTTGGCGACACTCACAGGAGCGATCATCGTCGCGCTCGGGCAGGAATATGCCGGCCTGTTCTCCAATGACGACAAGCTCGCCGAGCGACTGGCCAAGGCCGGCGAGGCGACGGGCGAGCGGGTGTGGCGCATGCCGCTTGCCCCCGAATACGACAAGATCATCGATTCGAAATTTGCCGACGTGAAGAACAGCGGCGGCCGCTGGGCAGGTTCGATCACGGCGGCGCAATTTCTGCAGCGCTTCGTCAACAAGACGCCCTGGGCTCACCTCGATATCGCAGGCACCGCGCTCGGCTCGCCGCAAACCGACATCAACAAGAGCTGGAGTTCCGGCTGGGGCGTGCGGCTTCTCGATCGCTTGGTGGAGGACTATTACGAGCATTAATCGGGCAAGCGGATCGGATGACCGAAATTCTCTTCTATCACCTGAAAGGCCAGACGCCGGAGCAGGTCTTGCCGACGCTGCTGCAAAAGTCGCTCGATCGCGGCTGGCGAGTCGTCGTGCAAGCGTCTTCCGAAGAACGCGTCGAGGCGCTCGACGCGCACCTGTGGACGTGGCGCGACGACTCCTTTCTTCCGCACGGCACCTGGCGCGATGCGGAGGCGGCGCAACAGCCGATCGTGCTGACGATGAGCGACCACAACCCCAACCGTGCCACCGTGCGGTTTCTGGTGGATGGCGCGCTGATGCCGGAAGACGCATCCGCCTACGAGCGAGTCGTGCTCCTTTTCGACGGCGAGGATCCGGACGCACTCGATGCGGCTCGTGCTCGCTGGACTGAGGCAAAATCCGCCGGTTTTGAGGTCACCTATTGGCAGGCCGACGAGAATGGGCGGTGGCGCCGGCAGGCTTAACCCATCAGCAAAAGTCGAAGTTTAAGGATCTGCTGTAACAATTTGAATGCAAATATTTTTTCGTTTTAATCATTCGCAGCGATCAGGCATCGCAAAAGCCGGTTTGCGACACTATATTTTTTGCGCCACAAGCAGTTAGGCTATATAGTGTCATTGCTATGAATAAGCGTTCAGTCCAGAAGCGGCCGGCAAAAGCAAGCCGCAATCAAGTTGCTCGCAAGGCCGCCGCACGGCGGATTTCGGGCAAGTCCGCGGCGGCGAAGACAGTTCACGCAGTGAAGCCTGTCCAGCCACCCAAGCCGATCCAGAATTCGATCCAGAATTCGATCCACGTGTCGACTGTTCCGGCGGCCAAGCCGATCGCGATGCCCGGTCCGGCGTTGCGCACGCACAAATTCCGTGTCGGCGAAACCGTGCTCTACACGTCGAGCCCGATTACGCGTCCGGGCGCGAGCGGCACGTACAAAGTCGTCAAGCTGTTACCTTCCGACGGCGACGATTATCAGTATCGGATCAAGAATTCCGGCGAAGCGTTCGAGCGCGTGGCCAAGGAAAGCCAGCTCGAAACCGAGCATTGATGCCCGGGCATCATCGTGCGCCCTTGTGCGCTGCATGAGCGGATCTTGACAGTGTGAAGGCAAAGCGGCCTGACGCCTTGCTGGCCTGAAGGCTGGCATCGACGATGCCGCTGGGCCATACTTCCGCAAGCGTGATGGTTTTCTCTCCGTTGGCGGAACGCGTTGATGGGCGTCGATCCCGAATTCGGTGCTTCGCTTTTGCGCTTGTGGATCGCGGCCGGTTCGGCGGCGTTGTTGGTCGTATTGTGTGTGGTGGTGTTTTTTCAGCCGCAGCCACGACTCGCGGCTATTCCGGCGCTGCGCATCGGCTTTGTCATCGCCGGCGCCGTATTCGGCGCGGTGATGACCTGGGCCTTCCTGGATCGCGCTGCACTCGGCGGCGCCGTTGCCGAGCGGCGCGCGCTTGAACTGCGCGCCCAGCAGCTCGGTTCTCAGGTTCTCATTCCCGGCTCGCCGCTTGCGTGTCTCGACGCTTTGGTGGGCGAGAGTGTCGAAGCGGCCTGCGAGAAATTGCTGTTTGGATCGCCGGCAACCGTTGCCTCGGCCGCCGCCTATATCGGCGCGCAGCTCACGCTTCTCGCCAACACGATCGCCTTCGCCCGGCGCCAAGGCGCCGATCTGGAACCCATGTTGGCGCCATTGCGCCGCTCGCTTGAAACCGACCGCTTCGGCTTTGTCGCTTATGTGCTCACCATCCGCGACGGCTGCACCGCGCAAAATTGTAAAGCGCTTTCGCTCTTCCGCGACGCTAACCGGGTGCGCACCAATCTGACCACGGCCGCACTCGAGCGGTATCTCGAACATTACGCTGCAGCCTGGAGCGTGGACGCGCCGCTTGCGGACGCCGCCCAAGCACCAACCGGATCAGCAGCGCCCGCCGCCGCCCAAGGCCCCCGCAAGATCGTCAACATCGACTTCCCGAGCGCTGCTTCCATTCCGGCGGTGAGCATCATGAACCCTGAACCGACCGGCCCGGTCTTGCCGGGCGCAGCGGCGGCGGCTGCCTCCAATCCAAATCCGACGGCGCAACGGCATGCGCGCAAACCGCCGTCGTCACCCAATCCCAATGCCACCATCACCGGCCAATCGGGCCAATCGGGAGTCGAGCCGATCTGGCCGGAGCCGATGCCGGCGCCGCCCTCGGCGCAAGCGCCACAGACCGCCGCTGCACCAGCGCCGGTAGCCGGACCGGTTCAACTCACACCTCCGCCGGCAAATGCCAATACGGGTGCGCCACCACGCACCCAATGAGCAAGGCGCAAGCCGAACTGTTCTCCGATCAATTCCCAGATGTTCAACTCAGTCCTCATTGCCAACCGCGGCGAAATTGCCTGCCGCATCGCCCGCACCGCCAAACGGCTGGGAATGCGCACGATCGCCGTGTTCTCGGCGGCGGATGCACACGCGTTGCATCGGCGGCTGTGCGACGAGGCCTATTTCATCGGTCCCGCGGAGCCGCGTGAAAGCTATCTCTGCATCGAGCGGTTGATCGAAGCCGCGAAAAAATCCGGCGCCGAGTGTGTGCACCCGGGCTACGGGTTCTTGTCGGAGAGCGGGGATTTCGCCGAAGCCTGCGCGCAAGCGGGTCTTACATTCGTCGGCCCGCCGGCGGCCGCGATCCGCGCCATGGGCCTGAAGGATCGCGCCAAGGCGCTGATGGAGAAGGCCGGCGTGCCGATCGTGCCCGGCTATCACGGCCAACGCCAGGACGCCGTATTTCTCAAGGAGCGAGCGGACGAGATCGGCTATCCGGTGCTGATCAAACCGGCCGCCGGCGGCGGTGGCCGCGGCTTGCGGCGGATCGACAACAAAAACGATTTCGAGGCCGAGCTCGAAGGAGCCGTACGCGAGGTCGCGGCGGCATTCGGCTCCGGCCGTGTCCTGATCGAAAAATTCGTCGCTGCCCCCCGTCACATCGAAATTCAGGTTTTTGCCGATCGCCACGGCAACATCGTTCACCTCGGCGAGCGCGACTGTTCGTTGCAGCGACGCCACCAGAAGGTGATCGAGGAAACGCCGGCGCCGGGAATGACCGGAAGTCTGCGCGCCAAGATGGGTGCGGCGGCGGTCGAGGCGGCGAGGGCGGTGGGCTATGTCGGCGCGGGAACGGTCGAATTCGTCGCCGACGGCAGCAAGGGCCTGCGCGACGACGGCTTCTGGTTCATCGAGATGAACACGCGGCTTCAGGTCGAGCATCCGGTGACGGAGGAAGTAACCGGGCTCGATCTCGTCGCCTGGCAGTTCCAGATCGCGGCAGGCGAGAAGCTGCCGCTGACGCAGCAAGAGATCGCCTTCAATGGCCACGCCATCGAGGCGCGGGTCTATGCCGAAGATCCGGACAATGGCTTTTTGCCCTCCACCGGCCCAATCGTCGGGCTTGAATTTCCCGCCGACATGCGGGTCGAAAGCGGCGTCGAGAAAGGCGGCGAGGTGACGCCGTTCTACGATCCGATGATCGCCAAGCTCATCGCGCATGCG
>Ga0187781_10001316_pt1 | contig 18716 bp, 11 predicted proteins | sample 0715_SJ02_MP02_2_FD_132447 | JGI IMG/M metagenome (GOLD analysis project Ga0187781, IMG submission 132447) | Tropical peat soil microbial communities from peatlands in Department of Meta, Colombia - 0715_SJ02_MP02_20_MG | ecosystem: Environmental > Terrestrial > Soil > Wetlands > Peat | place... | reverse complement strand
TTCGGAATCACTCAGCCTCTCAACCACCCCCCACCCCCTCCTTATCAAGGAGGGGAATCGCGATGGCTGTACTCGCCTCGACTTGGGCGGCATTCCTCCTCTGCGCGGCGTGTTCGCGCTCTCACATTCCCCCTGAACCGCCCGCACCCAGAGGTGTGGTCGATCTGGATGACAGCGGATGGGACAAGGCGCGCGCCGACCAGCGCGGCCGGGCTCTCCTCGTCAATTTTTGGGCGACCTGGTGCGACCCTTGCCGCGAGGAATTCCCCAATCTGGTGCGCCTTCACAATACCTACCGCAGCCGCGGGCTCTCCGTCGTGGCGATCTCCATGGACGACCCGGAAGCCGTTCCCGCCATAGAACAGTTCCTGAAGGCGCAAGGAGCGCAATTCGGAAGCTATCGGCAGCATTTCCACGATTTCGAAGCGCTGGTGAATTCCATCAATCCGCGCTGGGGCGGCGGCATCCCTGCCACCTTCCTTTACAACCCGCAAGGGAAGCTGGTGGCAAGCTGGGAGGGCGCCACAAGCTTCCAGGAGTTTGAAGGCGCGGTGCAGCCGGTGCTGCCGTAGTCGAGAGTCGAAAGTCAAGAGTCGAGAGTTGAAGGTCGCAAGCCGGCCCTCAGGTTCCGGCCAGGTTTTTAGCCGCGAATTTTTAGCCGCGAATTTTTTGCTTGACAAACTCGCCTAGCTGGAGTAGCCTATAGTAGTGAGATGCGGGAAAAGCCCCGAAGCATCGCCGGGCGGGTACGCACGGCTGGCTTCAGCAGGTCTTCCTTTGAGTCTGCTCCGAAAACCTCCGCAAAGACCCCTCACCCCATTACGCCGTTCCCGTCTTCCCTCTCCCGTGGGGGGAGGGAAGACGGGGAAGCGAGTTGGGGTGAGGGGTGTTTTCATGCTTCGGGGTGACGCGAAGCGCCGCGAGAGACTCGGCTGCTCCTATTCCGGTCGGCCCGAAGGAAAGGCAAATTCGAAACTCTCCATTTGGGCTGGGAGCACATTGTCGTACGAACAAACAAAAAACAGTGGGAACGAAGCTAAGAAGTGCTTGAAAACAAAGGAGATCACTTTTTTGAATGTGCAAAACGAAGCTAAAATGAGCACTTTTTTGCGTGCAAAATGCGTTGCAAAGACACCGAAAAGGGCGTTTGGAACGCGCATGCGTCACCACCTGCAGACGACCGGCATCAGGGTTGCCTGGATGTCATTCTTGCTTGGCGCCTGTCTGGCATCTGGGAGGTCGGTCTCGGCCCAGACGCCAAGCGACGCGTGGAAAGCGCAAGGAATCATCAATATAGCCGCCAGCCCTAAGGCCAAGTTGCACTCGGTGCCCATCCGCGCCGTGACCATGGGCGACGGTTTCTGGGCGGAGCGGATGCGGACGAATGTGGAGGAAAGCATCCCCAGCCTGCTGGCGCTTCTCGAGGAACACGGCGTGGTGGACAACTTCCGCCGCCTCTCGGGCCGCAAGAATCAGGGGCGCCATGGCCCGCTTTACACCGACTCCGATCTCTACAAGTGGATGGAAGCGGTCGCCTTTGTGCTCCAGTCCGGTGACCGGCCGCAACTCCGCGCAACCCTCGATAAGCTCATTGACGATGTGCTGGCCGCCCAGGAGCCCTCGGGGTATCTCAACACCTACTATGTTGGAGACCGCGCCAAGCTGCGTTTTAACGAACTGTACCGCAGCCATGAGCTGTACTGCCTGGGTCACCTCCTGCAGGCCGGCATTGCTTATTACCGTGCCACGGGCGACCGCAAACTGCTGGATGGCGGGATCCGGTATGCCGATTACGTGCTGCAGGTATTAGGTCCCGAAAAGAAGCCCGCACTGACCGGACATCCGGAACTCGAAATGGCCTTGGTGGAGCTTTATCGTACCACCGGCGATCAGCGCTACCTCGAATTCGTCAACTACCTTTTCACCGGCGAGAAGTTGCGCCTGCAGTTGACCGACGAGCAGACGACCTACCTTTTCAGCGGCATTCCCTTCACTTCCCGAACCCAACTCGAAGGCCATGCGGTGCGGGCGCTCTACGCCTGCAGCGGAGCCACGGACTATTACCTCGAGACGGGGGACCATGACTACGGAGACACGCTCGACAAGCTCTGGAAGGATCTGGTGGAACGCAAGATGTACATCACCGGGGGAGTGGGATCGTACGCCGAAGGCGAATCGGTGGGCGCGGCTTATGACCTGCCCAACGAGCGCGCCTATGCGGAAAGCTGCGCTGCCATCGCCAACCTGATGTGGAATTGGCGCATGTTGGCCGCCCAAGCCGACGCGCGCTATGCCGACGTGATCGAAGAGGCGCTTTATAACGGCATCAACTCCGGCATGTCGCTCTCCGGCACGCTCTATTGTTATCGGAATCCGCTGGCCTCGCGCGGCGACGAAGAGGCGCGCCAGCCCTGGTACGACACCACCTGCTGCCCGCCTAACCTCGAGCGAACTTTCGCCTCGCTTCCCGGTTATTTCTACTCCACCAGCCACGCCGGCGTTTACGTCAATCTCTACCACGCTTCCACCCTCGATTGGCGCCTCGAGGACGGCACCGGGCTCAAAATCGCGGAGCGAACCAAGTACCCCTGGGACGGCGATGTCAGCTTCAAAGTCAGCCCCGCCAAGGCCTCCACCTTCACCCTCTTCCTGCGGATTCCGGCCTGGTCGAGCAAGGCAACGGTGACGCTCAACGGCAAGCCGGTTCCGGGGAAAACAAAGCCGGGGGAGTACTTCCCCATCCACCGCGAGTGGCAGGGCGACAGCACCGTGGGCCTGCAATTGGACATGACGCCGCGACTGGTGGCCGCCAATCCCCTGGTCAGCGAGGATTACGGAAGAGTGGCCGTCGCGCGCGGACCTCTGGTCTATTGCCTCGAGCAGGTTGACCAGGAGGAGAAGGGGTCGATCTTCGAGGTGGCCTTGTCGCCGGCCTCCGGTCCCAATTCCGGATTTAGCGGAGAGTTTCACCCGGACATACTGGGTGGCGTCGTCATGCTGCAGCACAAAGGCGCCGCCAGCGCCCAGCCGCTGGCCGAGGGTCCGCTATATCACACTTTGGAGAGGCCATCATCGAGTAATAGTAAAGAAGTTAATCTCACTTTCATCCCCTACTATGCCTGGGCCAACCGGATTCAGGGTCAGATGGAGGTTTGGATTCCTTACGCCGGCGGGGCCTCGGCTGCGGCGGCCAAGAGCCCGGCCACGAAGCGCGCCAGCGATTCGCCACCCTAGGCGAGACGCGCCGCCTGCTCTGCCGCCTCATCTCGCCCCGCCCTGAACTGAGCTGCTATTCCGGGTGCCCATGGGCCTGCGGCCTACCCAGCCCAATTGAAATCCTGCGGAAGGGCGGGGCTTCAGCCCCGCCGCCTTGGAACCGGCTATGCGGGGGCCTTTAGGCCCTGAAGCCGCGCAACTGTCGCACAATTCGAGATCACGGCTTTGGTAGCCCACCAAGCACCGGTCAACTCCGTTTTCCCCGTTCGGGGATTATGCCAACGAAGCCGCCGAACCGATATCTCAACTATGTGATGGGAGTCGATCAACTCGAACCTAAAGAGTTGATTTGCGGGTGAAAGAATTGTGCGCTGGTAGGGAATCGAATCCTTCGTGCGTGGGTCTAGGCCCGACTCGAGCTGTAGTAAGGCCGTCGTCGCCACCATGTACGGATCGCTGCGCCAGGGTTGATGGCCCTGCCCCATGCCTTCTTCCACTTGCGTAATCTCGCGATCCGTAACCCTGATGTGGACGAGGCGCTTCGGGCATCCGGCCCGCTCAGTGCCCAGGCTGAATGCACACGACAGCACGCTCGCCAGGAAGGCAAAGCCGCTCAACGCTTGCGTCCGCCTGCCTCGGATCAGATTTGCTGTCAACGCGCGCTCGACTGTGGACTATCAACTGTCGACTGTTAACTGTTTTAGAACGCCAGATAAACCGGGTTCTCGAGAATCTGCTTGAGCGTCTGGAGGAACTTCGCGCCCGTCGCCCCGTCCACCACGCGATGGTCGCAGGAGAGCGTCATGCGGCAGCGCAGGCCCACCGCCAGTTGGCCCTTCACCACAACTGCTTTCTCCCCGACCTCGCCCACCGCCAGGATGGCGCCTTCAGGCGGGTTAATCACGGCGGAAAACTCCTCGATGCCCATCATGCCGAGGTTCGACACGGAGAACGTGGCGCCGGTGTATTCGTCCGGGGTGAGCTTGCGGTTGCGCGCCCGGGCAATCAGATTTTTCGCCTCCCGCGCGATCTCCTGCAGGCTCTTGCCCTCGCAGTTTCGAATCACCGGCGTGATCAGCCCGCCTTCCTCGATCGACACGGCAATGCCCAGATGGATGTGGCGATAATAGCGGATGGCCTCGCCCTGAAAGGACGCGTTGACGTGCGGATGCAACTGGAGTGCGGCGGCGCACGCCTTGAGGATGAGGTCGTTATAGGAAAGGCCCAACTCGGGGTTCAAAGTCTTTGCCGATTCCCGCAACTCCCGTGCGCGGCCCATGTCCACTTCGATCGTCAGGTAGAAGTGCGGCACGGGAGCTTTGCTCTGCACGAGGCGCGTGGCGATGACTTTGCGCATCGTACTCAAGGGCTCGTCGTAGTAGTCGGGACCGGCCGGGACGGCCGCTGGAGGCTTGGGCAACACAGGCGACGGAATGGGGGCTTGCGCACCCGCGCTGACGGCTTCGGCAACGGGCGCCGGCAGCGCCTCGACTGCCAGCATGGCAGCCCGTTCCACATCCTGTCGCACGATTCTTCCCGCCGGGCCCGAGCCTGCAATGCGGTTCAAGTCGAGACCCTTCTCCTCAGCCATTCTGCGCGCCAGGGGCGAAGCTAAAACCCGCCCGCCATCCGTGGGTGCGGGCGTGGGCGCAACACCGCCGGCCTTCACGGCCTGCCCTGATCCCGAAGCGAGAGGAGGCGGAACGTCATGGGATGCAGCCGCGATGGGCATAGCCGGCGCACCGGCGGCGCCGCCGCCCTTCACACGCTGGCTTGATCCCGCGGCGAGAGGCGTCGGGATCTCATGGGACGCAGCGGCAATGGCCGGCGCACTGGCGGCGCCTTGGCCTTTGAGCAGCGAGGAAAAGTCCTCCTCCGGCTTGGCGATGACGGCGAGCAATTCCCCTACAGGGACGACCTTGCCGGCCCCGACGAGAATCTTGCGCAACACCCCGCCGCCCATCGCTTCCACTTCCATATCCACTTTGTCGGTCTCGATCTCGACCACCGTGTCTCCGGCCGAGATCTGATCCCCTTCCTGCTTGACCCATTTCAGGACCTTGCCCTCTGTCATCGTATCGCTGCCCTTCGGCATCAGGACCTTGACCATCGCTATTCCCCACTGGCGCGTTGCCTGTAGGGGTAGGGCTTGCCCTACCCCGCCAGGGGACGGCAAGCCGTCCCCCTACCTGCGGTAAAGCACCTTGTTCACGGCTTCGATCACCCGTTGCTTGCTTGGAAAGGCCAGGTGTTCGAGATTCTTCGCGTAGGGCGTGGGCACGTCGGCGCCCGTGACCCGGAGGATCGGCGCATCGAGATAATCGAACGCCTGGGACTGAAGGGTGTCCACAATCTGCGCGCCCACGCCGCAATGCGGCCAGCCCTCCTCGACCACCACCGCCCGGTTGGTCTTCTTCACCGACTCGACCAGCGTCGCGGCGTCGAGCGGCCGCAGCGTTCTCGGGTCGACCACCTCCGCCTCAATGCCTTCCTTCGCCAACTCGGCGGCAGCCTCGAGCGCCACGAAGACCATCTTCGAGTGCGCAATCAGAGTGACGTCTTTGCCCGGCCGCTTGATGTCCGCCACGCCCAGCGGGACCAGATATTCACCCTCCGGCACTTCGCCGCGCGTTCCGTAAAGCACTTCCGACTCGATGAAGACCACAGGGTTGTCGTCTCGAATCGCTGTCTTCAGCAGCCCCTTGGCGTCGGCGGGCGTCGAGGGCATCACCACCTTCAACCCGGGCACGTAGCAAAACCACGATTCCAGCGATTGCGAATGCTGTGCGGCAAGTTGGTGCGCCGCCCCGCCCGGGCCACGAATCACCATGGGCACAGGGAATTGCCCGCCGGACATGTAGAGCATCTTGGCGGCGCTGTTGACGATCTGGTCGAGCGCCAGAAGGGCAAAGTTGAAGGTCATCATCTCCACGATGGGCCGCAGCCCCGCCATCGCCGCCCCCACACCCAGGCCCGTAAAACCCAGTTCCGTGATGGGCGTGTCCAGCACGCGCATCGGCCCGAACTCCTCCAGCATCCCCTTGCTGACCTTGTAAGCTCCCTGATAGAAGCCCACCTCTTCGCCCATCAGAACGATCGTCTCATCACGCCGCATCTCTTCACTCATGGCCTGATTCAACGCTTCACGGTAAGTCAAAATCGACATGGCACTCCCTGGGAGATTCGGAATGGAGAATCAAGAAGCAAGAATCAAGAAGCAGGAATGACAATCGCCGCCATCGCGCTTCTGCTGGCCGCTCGTTTCCTTCTTCTTGCTTCTTGCTTCTTGCTCCTGCTTGCTTACCCCACGTAAATATCCGTGAAGAGCTCCTGCGGTTCGGGCTCAGGGCTTCGCTCCGCGAAGGCCACGGACTCCTCCACAATGTCACGAACTTTCTGATCCAGCTCTTCCTGAAGTGTGGCGTCGATGACGCCAATGTTCTCGAGCGCGGCGCTCAGGTTTTTGATCGGGTCGTGGCGGCGTTGCGCCTCCACTTCCGACTTGGTGCGGTAGTGGCCGTGCGCGGGATCGGACATCGAGTGGCCCATAAAGCGATAAGTGCGGGCCTCGATGAGCGTGGGTGCACTCTGCTTGCGGGCTCGATCCACGGCCTCTTTGAGCGATTCTCGAACCGCCAGCACGTCCATTCCGTCCACCCAGGTGCGCGCCATGTTGTACGCGCACGCCTTCTGGGAAAGGTCGTAAAGAGAGGAAGCCCGCTCGATCGGAGTGCCCATCCCGAAACGGTTGTTCTCGCAGATGAACACCACCGGCAGCTTCCAGAGCGCGGCCAGATTGAGCGATTCGTGGAACGATCCGATGTTGACGGCCGCCTCGCCGAAAAAGCCCAGGGTGACGCGCGACTGTTTCAGGTACTTGGAAGCAAAAGCCGCCCCGGCCGCCAGCGGGATCTGCCCGCCCACAATGGCGTGTCCTCCCAGGAAGCTGCGCCGCTTGTCAAAAAGGTGCATCGAGCCGCCTTTGCCTTTCGACACACCGCTCTGTTTCCCACATAATTCCGCCATCACCTCGCCGGGATCCATGCCCCTCACCAGGGCGTGCCCGTGCTCACGATAAGAGGTGAAGATGTAATCGTCGGGCTCGAGCACCGAAATCGCTCCCACCGCCACCGCCTCCTGCCCGATGTAGAGGTGGCAGAAGCCCCCGATCTTTCCGAGCGTGTAGAGTTCCGCCGCCTTCTCCTCAAAACGGCGAATCAGCAGCATCTGCTCGAGCAGCGCCTTCAGGAGCGCAGGGTCTTCCCGCTGTGCGCGCTCCTCCAGCGTCTGCGCCGGCGGGTGGTCCGGTCCGCCGAAAAGCTCGGCCAGGTTCGCTATGTTCGATCCCGCATCCGACGGTTGCATCGCAATCCTCCAACTGTACACCAGCCTTCCCCTGCCCAGCCGGAGCAGCAACTCCCTTCGGCATTAGAGGGAAGCGCGGAGATAACTGACAAAAACACCCTTCTGCTTTATCTTATCTGGATTTTCAGAGAATAAGAAGGCCCTTCGGAAAATATCGAAACGGAAAAATGGAAATTGGAAAATAGAAACTGGAAAATAGAAACAGGAAACTGGTCAAGGGGTTGGGTTTGGGTTTTCGGGCTTGGGGGTTCCGGCGCCGGCGGCCTCGCCGTATTTCCCAGTTTCCAATTTCCATTTACCAATTTCCATTTTCCGCGTTTGCGGGACGCCATCGTGGTGGGCTGAGTTTTCCCCTAAAGTCTTCCGGGAAGTGCCGATAGCATCGCTAACTGGATGCGGGCCCTGCGAGGCTGAGCGGCCTCTGAGCCCGCGCGAATCCACCCGGGCTGGGTTTCCAGTTACCGGTTTCCATTTACGCAGTGGAGTTTTTGGGGGGCGGGGCAGCGGGGGCTGCATTTTCCTCTAAAGTTTTCCTGGCGAAGTGTCGATAGGCTCGTTGAGGGGATGTGGGCCCTGCGAACTCGAGAAGCCCCGGAGCCAGTATCCAGGGTATCACATGGAAAGCCTAGCAGGCAGCGCGAAAGTGTCCATGAGGTCTTGAGTCTGATTATTCCGGAGCTGCCATGGCGCATTCGACCACTGAGACCTTGGGCGGCGGTCTTTAACTAGATAGTATCTGGTACCATGGTTTATTGACTAAGCAAGTTATTCTGACTATATTTCCTTTGTCGAAAGGTGACAAACGAGAATTCTCCTCAACAAGAGACTAAGGAGCCAAATCACGATGAGATTCCCAACCAGGAGTCCAGGTGGCCCATTGCGAGGAGTGCCTGTAGCATTTATTGCGGCCACGCTATTATTGATCACTGCAGGGCAGGCGCAAGCGCAGTCCATGATGACTCGGCACGTGCGACCGGAGGTCACCAGCGGTCAGGCGCGGTTTGTGAACCGGTTGCCGGGCACTCAGACCTTGCGCCTGGACGTTGTGTTGCCGCTCCGCGATCCGGCGGGGTTGGAGAGCTTTCTCGAAAGCCTTTACGATCCGACCAGCCCGGTCTACCGGCACTTTCTCACGGTGCCTGAATTTACCGCCCGATTCGGTCCCACGCAGCAGGACTATGATGCCGTAGTTGCATTTGCCGCAGCGAGCGGCTTGAAAGTGGTGGGCGGCTCCCGCGACGGTTTAGATCTGCAACTGGAAGGCTCGGTAACTGAAATTGAAGCGGCCTTCAACGTATCGCTGAGCGTCTACCGGCATCCCACCGAGGACCGCAGCTTCTACGCTCCGGACCGGGAGCCTACCGTGCCGTTGCCGTTCCCGCTTTGGCACGTCTCGGGCTTGGACAACTATTCGATCCCCCATCCCGCCTTGGCGCGCCGGAATCTGAGCGTGAAGCCGAACACTACCACCGGTTCCTGCCCATCCGGTTCTTACTGTGGAAGTGACATGCGAGCGGCGTATTACGGCAGTGGGTCGCTTACCGGCAAAGGGCAGTACGTTGGATTGCTCGAGTATTACGGCTTCGACATGGTCGACGTCGCCACTTACTTCCGCAACGCCAGACAGATCAATAACGTTCCCATCGAGGGAGTTTCCACCGATGGAACCAGCCTGACTTGCCTTGCCTGGCAAGGCTGCGACGATACCGAGCAGACGCTTGACATCACTCAGGCGGTCTCCATGGCTCCCGGCCTATCGGCGCTCTGGGTGTTCGTGGGTTCCTCCGATACTGCCATTCTGAGTTCTATGTCAACTCATGCCCCATTGTGCTACCAGTTGAGTTCCTCGTGGACGTGGAGTCCTGCCGATCCCAGCACGGACGATCCCTATTTTGAGAAGTTCGCGGCGCAGGGCCAGAACTTCTTCCAGGCGGCCGGCGATAGTGGCGCGTACACTGGTCAATCTACGTATGTTTATCCCGCGGACGACGCCTACGTCACGTCGGTGGGCGGCACGGACTTGGCGACCAGCGGCCCCGGCGGCGCCTGGGTCGCGGAATCCGCGTGGGCCGATGGCGGCGGTGGCTTTTACGCGAACGACGGCATTGCGATTCCATCCTGGCAGCAACTGGCGGGCGTGATCACTGCGACGAACCGCGGATCTGCGACCTACCGCAACGCCCCGGACGTGGCGGCGGAGGCCAATTTTGACTACTACGTTTGTGCCGATCAAACCACCTGCACGGCCAACAACTACGGCGGCACAAGTTTCGCGGCGCCCCTCTGGGCCGGCTACATGGCTTTGGTGAATCAACAGGCCCATCTCAACGGCAATGCGGTGCTCGGATTCATCAATCCGCTCATTTATCCCCTCGGCCTGGGTGCGAACTACGACACGGCATTTCACGACATTACCAACGGCAGCAACGGCTACCCAGCCGTCGCCGGATATGACTTGTCGACCGGCTGGGGCAGCCCGAATGGCGCCGGCCTGATCAACGCCTTAGCGGGCGTTGCCTCCTCCCCTAATTTCAGCATTTCCGCCTCACCCGCTTCGGCTTCCGTACCCCAGGGCAGCGGCGGGAACTCAACCATCACCAGCGCGATCTCGGGCGGGTTTAGCGCGCCGATCGCCTTGTCCGCCACTGGACAGCCTGGCGGCGTGACCGTCACCTTCAGTCCCACGTCCATCGGCGCGCCGGGCGCCGGAACCTCCACGATGACCATGACGGTGAGCTCGATCACCGCCGCCGGAACCTACACCCTTACCGTCACAGGCACGGGTGGCGGCATCACTCAGGCGACCACCGTCAGTCTGACGGTGACTGGCACCGGCATGGGTACGGGGCCGGCGATCTTCTCCATGAGTGCTTCGCCCACCACGGTTACTGTGGCGAGGAGCAGCTCCACTCAGGCCACCGTCACCACCGTTGCAGTAGGTAACTTCGACTCGGCTGTTTCTTTGTCTGCTTCCGGGTTGCCGTCCGGTGTCAGCGCGGCCTTTTCTCCCGGCTCCATCGCCGCCCCGGGCTCAGGTACATCGACGATGACGATCTCGGCGAACTCCTTAGCGAGCCTTGGACTCCACGTGGTCACGGTAATCGGCAAGGGGGGAGGTGAAATGAATAGCGTGATGATCCTTCTCTCCGTGGAGCAATAGGGCAGGGCCCGATAGCTGACGGCTGAAAGCTGAGAGCTTCTTTCGCTGACGCCTGGCACCTATTCGTGCCGCAACGCCACCATGGGATCAACCTGGGTTGCGCGTCGGGCGGGCAAGTAAGCAGCCAACAAACCCGTCAACGCAACCAGGAGGGCCGATGAGCCCAAAACTGGCGGGTCCAGAGAGGAAACGCCAAACAACATGCTGCCGAGAAGACGGTGTGTGGCGAGTGAAGCGGCCAGGCCGAGCGCCAGCCCTACCGCCAGCAGCACTACCGCTTGCTTGAGCACCATTGAGAGCACCAGAGCGCGACTGGCGCCCAGCGCGATTCGCACCCCGAACTCCCGCGTCCGTCGTGTAACGGAGTATGCCATCACGCCGTAGAGCCCCACCATCGTGAGCAGCAGCGCGACTCCGGCAAAACAGGCAAGTAACAGCGTGTGAAAGCGTTCCTCGGTAAGTTGCGCCTCCAGCAGTTCCTCCATAGTGCTGACCTGAAACACCGGAACCGCCGGGTCAAGCGCCGCCACCTGGACGCGAATGGTAGAGGCGAGCGATTGAGGCGGGAGGGCTGTACGAAGCACCACCACCGGAGGTTGCCAGGGGAGTTGCTTGTAGGGGAAATAGTACATCGGCTCAGGCTCGCCCTCCAGTGCAAACAACTTGGCGCTGCCCACCACGCCCACGATTTCCTCCGGCGACGGCGGCCGGCCGGGAGCGCCGGCGCCTGAAGTCATGCGTTTGCCAAGCACGTCTTCACCCGGAAAGTATTTGTCCGCGAATGCCTTGTTGACAATTAATACGCGCGCCGCCTTGGCGTCGTCGTGTTCGGTGAAGAAGCGGCCTCTGAGCAAGGGAATGCCGGCCGTCGAGAAGTAGCCGGGCGTCGCATAGGCCATGCGCGCGTGGGGCCGGTTAGGCTGAGCTGCCGGACGTTCTTCAATATTGAACGCCACGGTAGCACTGTCGCCGCCCAGCGGCAGCGGCCAAACGCCTGCCGCCGATTGCACTCCCGGCAAGGCGCGTACGCGTTCGAGCAACTGATCGTAGAAGGCCACTTGCCGGTCCGGGTTGTATTGCGATCCCGGCAAGCTGAACCAAAAGCTCAGAAGATGATCGGGCCGGAAGCCCAGATCGCTTTTTTCGAGCCGCAGGAAAGTTGCCATCAATAGCCCCGCTCCACTGACCAGGACGAGGCCCAGAGTAACCTGCACGATCACCAGGGCGCCGCGTATGCGATCTTGTCCCTGTGCGCCGCCGCGGGCGCTTTCCTTGAGTGAACCGGTGAGACCTGCTTTCGCAGCCTGGAGAGCCGGCGCCAGTCCGAACAAAATGCTGGTCAGGAGCGCCAGCAAGAAAGAAAAGGCGAGCGCCCAGGCGTCAATCCGGGTTTCGGCGAGCCGCGGAATGCTCTGGCCGCCCAACGGCAGGAGCGCCCGCAGAGCGTACTCCGCCAGGAGGATTCCGGCCGCTCCGCCCAAAATCGCCAATAGCAGGCTTTCGGTGAGCAGTTGGCGGACCACCCTCGGGCGGCCCGCGCCCAGGGCGGCGCGAATGGCCATTTCGTGCGTTCGGTTGGTGGTCCGGGCTAGAAGCAGATTGGCAATATTGGCACAAGCGATCAGGAGCACCATTCCGACCGCACCGAGTAAGATCAGCAGCGGCGGGCGCGACTCGCCCACCAGCGTATCAAGCTCCGGCCGGACTAAGGCCTGACTATAGTTGGCATTGTAGTCGGGGTATTGTTTAGCCAGAGCTGCCGCGAGCACATTGAGGTCGGCCCGCGCCTGGTCGATCCCAACCCCCGGCTTGAGCCGCCCGAGCCCGGTCAGGGTGCGAGCCCCGCGCTGGTCGAACATGGCGCTCTCATCCGCGACGGTCGTCCAAAGCTGGAGGTTGGGCAGGTCGACCGGAAAGCTGAAGCCGCTGGGCGCCACGCCCACCACCGTATAAGGTAGTTGGTTGAGCGTGATGCTGCGGCCCACGATGCTGCGATCGCCCCCGAATTGCGATTGCCACAGCCTGTGGCTGAGCACCGCCACATGCGTGCCTGGTTTCTCCTCGGAGGGCAGGAAGCCGCGGCCCAACGCCGGCTGGATGCCGAGGGCCGGGAACATATCCCACGTGACCCTGCCAACATCGAGTTGCACCGGTGCGCCGTGGCCGGTCAGCGTCAGATTCGCACCGTCAACTGTCACGAAATGCTCGAAGACATGATTGCGCGCGCGCAGGTCGAAGAAATTGGGAAACGAGAGGCTGCCTGTGGCCAGTGCGCCGTGAGCGTTCGTCAACTCGACGGCCACCAGCCGCTCAGGTTGGGCGTAAGGAAGCGGCTTCAGCAGGACGGTGTTCACGACGCTGAAAATCGCCGTGTTGGCGCCGATGCCCAGCGCCAGCGTGAGCACCGCGACGACGGCGAATCCGGGGTTACGGGCCAGCATGCGCATTCCGTACCGAATGTCTTGAAGCATCGTGCCCATCCTTTACCTCGAGATTCCTCAAGCTGTCAGCCGTCAGCTCTCTGTTTACAGCAAGCCCACACGTCACGTGACGGCTGTTCAGGAGCAATTTATCCGCCACATCGATTCTTCAACAAGTCCTGTATTTGCTTACGCTAAGGTGGGGTAATTGGTTCAACCGGCGGGGCACTGTCCGGTTTTGGGATTGGCTCGTCCGCAATTGGGACAGCCTTGGCCGCGATGTCTCACCGTGTTTTGCGACTGCGGGTAGCGTGTAGCGGCGGCTTTATGCCGCCACCGGAAGTTGAACTCAGCGGGCCCTGGGGGGTAAACCCACCGCTACACACCGCCGAAGCCAGTTTGCGGAGGGGCCAGGAGATTAGGTCACGGGCAACGTGAGCCGGGTCCCACGAACTAGATGCCGACTTTGATGTCGCTGCCTTCGACTTGGACTGGGTAGAGACTGACCTTCATGAAACTGTTGCCGACAACTTCGCCTGTGCGCACGTTGTACTCCCACTGGTGCCAGGGGCAAACAACCACGTCGCCCATAAGCTCTCCTTCGCCCAGGGGTCCGCCTTGGTGCAGGCAGGTGTTGTCGGTAGCGTACACTGTGCCGCCGACGTTGAAGAGGGCTATCGTCTTACCCATTGCTTCCACAACTTTCGCCGATCCCGGTTTCAGTTCCGAAAGGTTTGCAACTTTCACAAATTCCGCCATGTGTGCTGCTCCTAAGCGATCTGAACCATTTCCGGCGTTCCGGCCTTACCGATGCGCACGGATTTCTTAAACTCTTCGAGCATGCTCTCTTCCAGCCGGATCTCGGTGGGCCGTTTGCCGAGACTCATGCTGTCAATCTTCTCCTGGAGCTTCAGCAAGGCGTAAAAGAGATTTTCGGGGCGCGGCGGGCAGCCGACCACATAAACGTCCACGGGCACGATCTTGTCCACACCCTGCAGCACCGCATAGGTATTGAAGGGGCCGCCCACGCTCGAACACGCTCCCATGGAGATGCACCATTTGGGGGCTGGCATCTGCTCCCAGATGCGTTTGATGGCGGGGGCCATTTTCAGCGTCACCGTGCCGGAGACGATCATGAGGTCCGACTGGCGAGGGCTGGGGCGAAACACCTCCGCTCCAAAACGCGCCATGTCGAAACGCGAGGTGGTGGAAGCGATCATCTCGATGGCGCAGCAGGCCAGGCCGAAGGTGAGCGGCCACAAGGAAGACTTGCGCGCCCAGTTGAAGATCTGGTCCACCGTGGTGACGATAAAATTCTGTTCAAAACGATTCTCAATCCAACCCATATACCCGCCTCAGAACTGCTCTCGGCGATTCTCAGAATTCAGGCCGAAGCCCCTCACACCCTTTATTATACCGCTAACGGCAACTGAACGACATGAAGCCCATAACCTCGTGCCGCCACACATTGTCGGGCGTCCGCCGAGACGAACAGTTCAGCAGCCCACTCGGCTGCCGAGGCGACTTGGAGAGCGTCAGACGAACGCAGCGTCCACCGCTCCAGGAGTTCGACGGCGCGCGCCAGCACCTCGTCGGTTACGTGGACGACGCTGGCGTCTTCAAAGTCCGCTAGAAGCGCTCGCTTGGCATCCAGGTATTGCGGCGGTAACACCTTCCTTTCCCGCCGAAGTCTGCACAGCGCCGAAACTACTTCCGGCAGGCAGATCACGGAGACCCCCAAAGAAGATGCGGACGACAGGATTTCTCGCAAGTGGTCGCTGCCAGGTTCTCGGACATACCGCTTGGTTAGCGCCGACGAGTCGAGGAAGACGTTCACGGCTTCGACCGCCTCTCCTCGATCACGGCCCGACTTAAAGAGGCCCCCTTTACCACTAACTCCAGCCCCGGGCGCTTCCAAGCAGGCGTTGGTAGTCGCGACGCAGGCGGCACCAAATTGGCAATCACTCTACTGTGGCGCACGATGCAAATCTTCTCGCCCTTCTCGACCAAGTCGAGAATCCGCGAGGCGTTCCGTCGAAACTCACTGAAGGTAATCGTCCTCACGTGTGGGCCCTCCCAGGAGAAATTGTACACTATTGCACAATAATGTGCAACGGCACGTTTACTCGCTTGCGGGCTTCAAGATGCGCACGGCGGCGGCGCCGGCGGCGTCCCCGGCGGCCTCGAGGGCTTGAGCTTCGGCGCTGTAGGCCTGGCGATAGGTGGGATCGATCTCGCGCGCGGCGTGGAACTGCTCGGCGGCCTCGCGGTATTTATCCAGTTTTTTCCAGCAGGTGCCGAGGTAGAACCGCGCGCTCAGGTCCTGCGGATTCACCTGCACAGCCCGCGCGAAGTACTGCGCCGCTTTCGCGTAATCGCCGCGCGGAAAATAGACTGTACCCAGGACGTCGTAAGCGAGGCTGTGGTAAGGCAGGAATCGAGTCGCTCGCTCGTAGTAAGCCAGCGCCTCCTGGTGGCGCCCCTCGAGGTCGGCGATTTCGCCCAAGCCGATATTCGAGTCGTAAGTGACGGTATTCAGCGGGTTGAAGCTGCCCTGGTTCAAGCGCAGCGCCGTCTCATACTCTTCGCGGGCTCCTTCCAGATCGTGCAGGCGATACTGCAAATCGAGCCCGTGATGGACTCGAACCAGACCCGAGTCGGGCGCGACACTAAGAGAATAACCGAAGAGGGTTTCGTTGCTGCGCCAGTTCGGAATCGCTCGCACGTCCTGAACGACCCAGAGGCAGATCACCACGCCCAGAGCGGGTAGCACAGCGGGAGCCACCGGCGCGGTTGGCAGGCGTTGCGGAAGCCAAATCAACCCCAGGTAGGCCAAGGCAAAGCAAAGGCCCACGGAGGGCAGATAGGAAAATCGCTCAGCCAGCAGCGGAAAACTGAGCTGACGCACGTCCAGACAAGGCAGCAGGGTCACCGCCCACCAGGCCACGAGGAAGCTCAGAACCCTCTGGCGTTTTCGAAGCGTAACGGCCGCGACGAGAGCCAGCAGGGTCAGCCACGGCCAGGGCGAGCGCAGGCTCGCGGCGGGGTCGAAACCATGAAACACGTTCAGGCGTACCGGCCAGAAAAAGAGCCGGGCGTGCTGCCCCAACAATCCCAAGGCCGCAGCGACGAGTTGAGGCTGAATCCTCCACAAATGGTGCGCCCCGGAAAAGTGCCCCAGCGCCGCCACGCGCGCCGCCGAGTAGATCGCCGCCGCGGCAACATACACGCACCAGCAAGCCGCTCGCCGGCTCCAGGGCTCGACTGACTCCGAAAAGAAGAACCAGTAAGCGATCAGCAGCAGGGGAAAACTGAACGCGGCCTCTTTGAAGAAAAGCGCCGGCAGGTAGGCGAGCGCAGCAAGCGCGTGGTGGGCCAGGCGGCGGTTGCCCGGCTTTTCGGCACGCAAGAAGAGCAGAAAGGCCAGCAGGTAGAAAAACCCGCAACCCATGTCAGGAAAGGATGCGATCCACGCTACGGCTTCGACGTGCAGTGGGTGCAGCAGCCAGATCAGCGAGCCGGCCAACGCGGCCAGATCGTTCCCCAGAATCCGGCGGCCGATTTGAAACACCACGAGCCCTGTGGCCATGTAGAGAGACCACTGGCAGAAGTGGTAGGCAGTGGGATTAGGGCCGGCGACGCGCCAGATCAGCCAGTAGGAAAAAATGTGAAGAGGGCGGTAAAAGTTCATCTCCGCCGCCGCGCCGAGAAACGACCACACGGAGCCGGTGAAGATTCGCCACCAGAGGTGAGGGTTGCGAACAAAGGGGTTCTCAAGGAGCTGCTTGCCGTCGTCGTACACTAATCCGTTGGACAACACCCCCGAAAAGACGGCGGCCGACACGAGCGCCAGCGCAGCCCCGGCGGCATAAGGGTGATCCTTGATGGTCTGGTTAAGTCTGCTGAGCAATGCTGAGTGTCACTCCCGTTTTTATCGAACCTCAAATACTACGACTGTTCAACACTCCTTGATATGGTACTTTAGGTTCCCCGCCCAGGCCCAGGGTACGCGAAGCTCCCCAGGACCTGGAAATCCTGCTTTGAAAATGTGTAGGGGTAGGGCTTGCCCTACCCCGGACGGTGGGAGATCTATCCGGCGGGGGGACGGCAAGCCGTCCCCCTACGATCGTCTTTTCGTGGTTTCCGGGCGCGCGTCAGTCGACGGGCATGAGCGACTGCTTTGCGTTCCTTGGCGGTTTAGCGACTTTGCATGAGCTGTTTTTCGGACGGGGCTTTGTTATCACCAGACCGCTTGCTCGTCCGTAAGCGGCAAATCGACGGCGGCGTCTTGTTTGGCGGACTGATACAGGGCGAGCGCCCACTCGAGGGCCGGCCGCGCGCTCGCGAGCGTGATCATCGGCTCGCGGTCGTTTCCGACGGCCGCCACCATGTCCTCGATCACGGCTTGATGGTCGTGGCAGCCAAGGGCGGCCGCACCGGTTGCGCCGGTGGCTACGGCGGCGCTTCCATAGCGGCGGATCTCCTCGTCTTCCGGCCGCTCGTCCTTGAACTTCCAGGTGTCCATGCGCTCGCCCACCATGATGGCCGTGCCATTTTCTCCGTTCACTTCGATGCGAATATCCGTGCCCGGCCACAGCGCGGTGGAGGCCTGTACGACGCCTTGCGCACCGTTTTGGTAAGTCACGAACGCCAGGAGCGTATCCTCCACGGGTATGGAGGGGTGCGTGAGGTTGGTCATCTGCGCGCGCACCCGCCTGACCGGGCCGACAAGATACTGGAGCAGGTCGATGTAATGGAAGGCTTGCTGAATGGTGACCCCTGCCCCCGAACGCCGGCACATTCGCCAGGCATCGGACTTGTAATAGTCGGTGGCGCGAAACCATTTCATGTAGGTGTCAGCGTGCAGAATCCTCCCCAAGCGCCCCTCCAGGATGGCTCGGCGAAGGGCTTGCACGGCTCGCCGCGTCCGGCATTGAAGCACCACGCCCATCTTGACGCCGGCGGCTGCGCAGACTTCCTGCATCTGATCCATTTCTCGCAACGACATCGCAGGGGGTTTCTCCACCAGGATGTGCTTGCCGGCGCGGGCGGCCTGAAGCACGGCCGCGACGTGCAAATCGTTGGGGGTAAGAATATTGACCACTCGAATTTGAGGGTCGAGCAGCATCTGTTCCAGGCTGGCGTATGCTTTGCACTGAAACTCGTTCGTGAATTTGGCTAACCGGCCGGCGTCCACGTCGGCCGCGCCGACCAGGCGAGCGTAGTTCGAAGCCCGAATTGCCTTAGCATGGAACGGTGCGATCAGCCCGGTCCCGAGCAGGCCAAAACCTAGTCGTAAATCGTTTGCCATCCTCGCCCTCGGTCGTAGGGGCGGCCCTGGTGGCCGCCGGTCTGGAAAAGATTTAAAACAGCTCACGCAAAGGCGCAAAGACGCGCAAAGTGAGAATCCTAATCCTTGCTTTGCGAGCTTTGCTTACTTTGCGCCTTGGCGTGAAACCGGCAGAGACTTCACGGGCGGCCACAACGGCCGCCCCTACGGAATCAGCAGAACTTTCAACGCCTGCTTCGCCTCGATATCCTCGAAGGCGCTCCTC
>Ga0187781_10001313_pt1 | contig 18737 bp, 11 predicted proteins | sample 0715_SJ02_MP02_2_FD_132447 | JGI IMG/M metagenome (GOLD analysis project Ga0187781, IMG submission 132447) | Tropical peat soil microbial communities from peatlands in Department of Meta, Colombia - 0715_SJ02_MP02_20_MG | ecosystem: Environmental > Terrestrial > Soil > Wetlands > Peat | place... | reverse complement strand
ACGGGAAGGACCTCGGGATCGGTCGCCCGGAGACCGAAGAGGATCGGGCATGGCGTGTGCGGAGCGACCAGAAGCCGACGCGTTCTCGGGTCGTGGCAGAGAAAGAGTTCCGGGTGCCTCCGGGCCGCGGCACGCACGCTCGCTGCGTCCACTTCTCGTGGCGAACCCCACCGGTCCGGGGCTCGGTAGGCGGTCAGTTCCCACGTCGGATGATTTCCGGGCCATGCGACCGACGCGGCCGCCCCCACGAGCCCCCTCGGGTCGCCGCGGACCCGCCACCACACCCCGAACTCTTCGAGATCCGAGAGGACCGAGCGCACCGGCACGACGTCTTGAACCGCTCTCCAATAAAGGCGGGCGGGAAGCCGACGTGGCGAAACGACGACCGCGGGATCCGTTCCTTCCTCCGGGCGCGCGCGCTCCAGAATGCGGGCCCACGCGGCGTCCCGGAACTCCGCCACCTCTGCCCGAGGGAGCGGCCGACCCCGATGGAACGACCACACCGGCTCGTCCGCGATCGAACCGACGCATCGGCGCGATCCGGACCCGCGTCCGAAATGCGCGGAGAGCGCGGCGTTTCCGCGAGTCTTCCAGGGAATGTTGGGGTTGAGGCGCACCAGCCGAGGCTCTCCGATCAGGTCCACGCCCCGGTCCCGAGCGAGGGCCAGCATTTCGGTGAGGACCCAGGTGGTACACCCGCCGCGGGGACTATCGGTGTCGTCCACGCCAAGCCACATCGTATCGGGGCTTCCCGCGATGGAACCGATCGCGGCGCGCCGCTCCCTCCGGCTAGGTCAGGTTCCCGATCAGTTCCTGGTAGGCCCCGAGGTTCGACTGGACCTCGATGTCCGTGCGCGCCGGACCCGGTCGGTCGCCGAGAAGCATCGTCTCGAGCCCATCGTGATTGGATTCCTTCGGCCGGTGCATGACCCCGATCGGAATCCTTCCCTGATCGAGGAGCTCGTAGCACAATCGGAACATCGTCTTGCGGTCGGTCGGATCGTAGTCGGGAAGCGTCGAGACGTCGAGCACCTTCTCCCGCCAGAGCTTGTACGTGTCGTTGTACGTCACGCAGGGCGAAAGGTCCTCGACGAACGCGAACCCGCGTCCCTCGCGATTGAACCGGAGAGCCTCCTCGAGAATCGCGGTCATCGCCTTCGGGTCTCCCGAGAACGTCCGCGCGATGAAGTTCGGGGCCGGGATCGAGAGCGCGGTGAGGACCGACTGGAACGGCGGTTCGATATTCCCTTCAAACCCGACCAGGCTCGTCGGGGACGCCTGGCCCTTCGTGAGCCCGTAGGTTTCGTTGTTCATGACGAGGTAGAGGATCGAGGCGTTCTTCTTGAACGCGTGCATGAAATGTCCCATGCCGATCGCATACCCGTCCCCGTCGCCCCCGGCGGCGACCACGGTGAGCGCGGGATTGGCGAGCTTGACCCCGATCGCCTGAGCGAGCAGGCGGCCGTGGAGGGCGTGCAGGCCGTTGACCTCGAGGAAGTTGTGGATCGAACCGGAGCAACCAATCCCTCCGACCAGGACGAGCTCGTGGGTCGGGATCTTGAGATTGGCCGCAGCGCGCTTCACGGCGGCCAAGACGCCGAAGTCGCCACACCCCGGACACCAGATCGGAGCGACCGGCTTCGCGGACTGCACCATCGTCAATTCGCCTCCCGCACATCCGCGATGATCTGCGGCGCTCGGAAGGGGTACCCATCGTACTTGAGGATCGACCGCATCTTCGCGTGCAGCTGCGGGAGCGCCTCTCGGATCAGCCGCTGGAACTGCCCGGAGTAGTTCTGCTCGACCACGTAGGCGACGTCGAGCGGCTCCAGGAACGGGACGAGCTCGTGGACGGGCACCGGATAGACCGTTCGAGCCTGGAAGTACCGCGTCGCAAGCCCCCGCGCCTCGAGGAGATGCATCGCCTCGAGAATCGGCCCTGACGTGCCGCCGAACCCAATGAACCCGACCTTGGCGTCCGCCGGTCCGAAGAGACGGGCCGGAGGCAGCTCGTCGCGCGCTTTCACCATCTTCTCCATCCGCTTTTTCATCTGTCGGACCCGATTGACCGGGTTCACGGAGACGTGGCCCCACTCATCGTGCTCGTTGCCCGTGACTTCCGACCAGAGGCCGGGGGTGCCGGGCGGTGCGACGGCGCTGACCCCGTCCTCGGTGAATTCGTAGACCTTGTACTGTTGGAGCGCTGCTGCCACCTCGGGGCTCAGCCGCTTCCCCCGGTCGATGTGGACGTGATGGAGGTCGAAGCGAGCGCTGGTCGCGGTGTTCTGGCAGAGTGCCTGATCGAGAAGCAGGATCACCGGCACCCGCCAGCGCTCCGCGAGGTTGAGAGCATCGACGGTCAATTCGAAGCAGTCTTCCGGGTTGGACGGGGAAATGATGAACCGGGGATAGTCGCCATGTCCGAGGTGCGCGAGATGCGCAACGTCCGACTGCTCGTTGCGAGTCGGTTGGCCGGTGGAAGGGCCGACGCGCTGGCAATCCGCGATCACGACCGGTAGTTCGGCGGTCGCGGCATGCCCGATACCCTCGGTCATCAGGGAGAGGCCCGGGCCGCTCGTCGAGGTCATCGCCCGGGCGCCGGCATAGGAGGCGCCAATGACCATGTTGATCGCGGCCAGCTCGTCTTCGGCCTGGCGAACGACGCCGTTGAACGGAGGAAGATACCGTTGGAGGTACTCCATGATTTCCGTCGCGGGTGTGATGGGATATCCGGCGAAGAACCGACCGCCACCGACGACGAACCCGAGCGCCACTGCCTGGTTGCCTGTCGTGAGGATCTGGTCGTGCGCGTCGCCCGAGACGACCGTGTAGCGGTTCGGGACTCCCGTGGCTTCGAATGCCGCTTTGCGACCGATCTCGAGGGCCTTCAGGTTCTTTTCCAGAGCCTCCCCGCCCCGACGCTGAAACCGTTCTTGAATCACCGATCGCGTCGTGGTTTCGTCCAAGCCGAGGAGCACGGAGACCGCTCCGTACGCCGCCGTGTTCTTGAAGATCGGCTGGCCGAGAGTTCCCCCAACCATCGTGGCAAAGGGAAAGCCAGCCGAGTTTGGGAGATCGATATGGAAGGTGGTGGAGTCGTAGAGAACGAATCCGTTGCCCGCAAGCTCTGCCTTCCCCAGCTCGACCGCTTCATTGTCGAACGCCACCAAAACGTCGACCTGCGGCTTCACGGCCGCGATCGGGTCACGGCTCGCTCGCACGGAGGCGTCGGCGTGACCACCTCGGATCCGGGAGAGCACATTGCGGGAGGTGTACACGTACAGGCCGCGCTTGCGGAAGTAGCGGCCCAGAAGGTCGGACACGGTCAGCGTTCCGTCCCCACCCTGCCCTCCGATCATGACGCTCAGGTCGGCAAGCTCGATCGGTGGCCGAGATTCCCCGGGGCCCGCGGTTTCCGCGATGGGCAGAGTGCGTGATACCGGTGTGGTCATGGATACTCCAGCTATCGGCCAACGTCGATTTGTGACTCGTTTCAGGTCGGTTGGCTATTTAAGTACTGACGCCGGGAAAATGCGCAGAGCGCGTCCGCTCGCGGAAACGAGTGGTCTGCGCGGAGCCCCCCGCACCGTTTGCGAACGGAATTCGGTTCCGTCGCGCTCCGAGATCCCCGGGAATGTCGAGCGGCCGGCCCCCGGATGTCCACCATCGTCTGGACACAACGACCCCTTGGGCGGGTGAGACGTCGAGATCTCCTCCTGGCCGACGGCAGGAGGTCCCCGAAGCTTCTACTGACGCGGTCTCGGCCCGGGTCCAGCCGGGAGGCCGCAGAATTTACTCGCGACAAGCGTAAATGGGACCGTGCCGGTAGAAGCCCGGATGGCCGAGCCCCGGCTCGTCGAGAATTACCACGGGGAGACCGCAGGGCAGCGCCGGATACCGAGATCCCTCGTCATCTGGGACGAAACGCTCCGGGACGGCGAGCAGATGCCCGGAGTGCATTTCACTCCCGAGGAGAAGCTCGAGATCGCGACCCTCCTTTCCGACGCAGGGGTTGGGGTGCTCAACGCGGGGATCCCGGTCGTTTCCGACGAGGAGGCCCGGGCGGTGCGGCTCGTCGCGGCGGCCGGACTTCGAGCCAAGGTCCTGGCCGCTGCGCGAACCGTTCCGTCCGACGTGGAGGCGGTCATCGACAGTGGGGCCACGCACATCGCGGTATTCGTTGCGGCGAGCCATGTCCATCTGAAGTACAAACTCAAGATGTCCCAGGACCAAGTGCGCGCCGCCTCGATTCGCTCCGTACGGCGGGCAAAGGAGGCCGGTCTCCATGTGGCGTTCGTGACCGAGGATACGGTCCGGGCGCCGCTCGACTTCATCGAGCGCTTGTACCGGGACGTCCAGGAGGCCGGCGCCGATCGGCTCGTGGTCGCGGATACGGTCGGCATCATGACTCCCCTCACCTTTCGCTGGTTCCTGTTGGAGTTCCAGCGTCGGGTCCATCCCCGGGACCTCTCGGTGCATTGCCACGACGACTTCGGACTTGCGACGGCGAACACGCTCACGGCGGTGGAATGCGGCGTGGTCGCTCCTCAGGTCTGCGTGAACGGACTGGGCGAGAGGTCCGGAAATGCCTCGCTCGAGGAGGTCGTCCTGACGCTCGAGTCGCTCTACGGAATACGAACGGGGATTCAAACGGACCGCATCCACGATCTCTCCCGCCGCGTGGAGGAGCTGTCGGGCGTTCCGGTCGCGGCGAACAAGGCCCTCGTCGGGTACAACGCGTTCTCGCACGAGGCGGGGATCCACACACACGGAATTCTGGCCCATACGCTCACGTACGAGCCCCTGCAGCCCGAAGTCGTGGGCCGCCGGCGTCAGATGATTCTGGGAAAGCATACCGGAAAGGCTGCGATCGTGGAAAAACTCAAGGAACGCGGAATCGTCGCCCCCGATCCGCTTCTGCTCGAATTGCTTCGCAGGGTCAAGGTCGAGGCCGAGGCTCGGTCCAAAGCCGATCTCCGTGCCTTCCTCCGGGACTACCGAGCCCTGTTCGAGCATCCGGGGCTCTCGGATGATGAGTTCTGGGCGATGGTCGACGCGGTCGGGATCCGGGCGGTGAGCGCGTGACGGCGTCGAACGGTCACGGTTCGACGCTCGCAGAGAAGATCCTCGCGCGTGCCTCCGGACTCGAACGGGTCGTCCCGGGTCAGATCGTCGAGGGCAAGGTGGATCTCGCGATGATGCACGAGCAGGGAGCTCAAACGGTCGCGCCGTTTCACCAGATGGGCGCGGTGCGGGTCTGGGACCCGGACCGTGTGGTGATCGCGATCGATCACTGGGTCCCGGCATCGACGGAGGGGGCCGCGGTCCTGCACCGGATCCTCCGGAAGTTCGCCGCTGAGACGGGCCTGCCGCATTTCTACGACGTGGGCCAGCACGGGATCTGCCACCAGATCCTCGCCGAGAACGGATGGGTGGTCCCGGGCGATCTTGCGGTGGGTACGGACTCGCACACCAACATGCTCGGCGCAATGGGCGCGGTCGCGACCGGCATCGGTCCTACCGAGATGGCGGCCGTACTCGCCTTGGGTCGACTCTGGCTCAAGGTCCCCCAGTCGATCGAGATTCGGGTGCGGGGCAATTTCGGGAAGGGGGTGACGGCGAAGGACCTGGTTCTCCGGATTCTCGGAGAGGTCCGGACCACCGGGGCGACGTATCGGTCCGTCGAGTTCTCAGGGCCCACCGTCCAGGCGCTCACGATGCCCGAGCGATTCACGATCTGCAACATGACGACGGAGATGGGCGCAAAGACCGGGATGGTGGCGCCCGACGCAGCGACCCGTGACTATCTGGCTCCGATTGCGAAGCATGCGATGCATCCGCTCGCGCCGGACGCCGATGCACAGTACGAGCGATCGATCGACATCGACGTCGACGGTATGCCTCCGATGGTCGCCTGCCCGTACTCCCCCGACAATGTCCGTCCGCTCCCGGAGGTCGTCCAGGAGCACGTCAAGGTCGACCAGGTGTTCCTCGGATCCTGCACCAACGCGCGGATCGAAGACCTGCGCGAGGGGGCCGCGTTGATGAAGGGTCAGAAGGTCGCCGCCGGCGTCCGGTTCATCGTCTCTCCCGCGTCCACCAAGATCTACGACCAATGCCTGCACGAGGGGATCATCGAGACGTTCACCGACGCGGGGGCGGTCTTCACGAACTCGAGCTGCTCCGCCTGCTTCGGGGGGAACATGGGGATTCTCGCTCCAGATGAAGTCTGCGCCTCTTCGTCGAATCGGAACTTCCCCGGGCGCATGGGCGCCAAGGAGGCCCGGATCTACCTCATGTCCCCTGCCGCGGTCGTCGCGACTGCGATCCGAGGGGAGATTTCTGATCCGAGGGAGCTCCTCTAGGAGTCCGAACCGATGCAGGACGTCATCGAGGGTCGCGTTTGGACGCTGGGACGCGACGTCGACACCGACCAGATCATCTCGGGAAAGTACCTCACGATCATCGACCCGAACGAGCTACGGAAGCACGTCTTCGAGATCGCGCTCCCCGAGTTCGCGAAGGGCGCGAAGGCCGGGGACATCATCGTGGCCGACGAGAACTTCGGATCGGGGTCGAGCCGCGAACATGCTCCGCAGGCGATGCGCGCGATCGGAGTCGGGGCAGTCGTCGCGGACTCGTTCGCCCGAATCTTCTTTCGCAACGCGATCAATCTCGGGATCCCGACCATCGAGGCACCCGGCGTACGCGCGATCTTCGAGATGGGGGATCCCGCCCGGATCGAGATGCGCGCGGGTCGCATCGTGAACAGTCGTACCGGCCGGTCCGTCCAGTTCCCCCCGCTCCCGCCGCACCTTCTCGAGCTCCTGGACGCCGGAGGGCTCGTCGAGAAGGTCCGTCGAGAGCTTGACGCACAAAAATCGCGCGCCGGGAGCCTATCATGAAGGACGCAGGATACGAGATCGCCCTATTTCCGGGCGACGGGACCGGGCCGGAGGTCCTCCGCGAGGGAGAGAAGGTCTTGTCCGCCTTGGCGGAGGGTGATGCCGCGCCATGGCACCTTGCAACGTATCCGGGCGGGGGACAGTACTACCTCGCGACCGGGCGAGAGTGGGACCCCGAAGGGGCCGCGGCGGCCCGGAGGGCCGACGCCATCCTCGTCGGTGCGGTGGGCTGGCCTGGCGCGTCGCTCCCGAACGGGGACCTCGCCGGCCGCGCCCTGATCCTCGGCATGCGGGAAAGCCTCGACCTTTTCGCCAACGTGCGGCCGTGCAGACTCTATCCGGGAGTCCGCCACCGGATCAGCGGGGTGTACCAGGAAGTCTGGTCCCCCCGGAACGTGGACCTCGTGATCGTCCGGGAGAATACGGAGGGCCTCTACACCCCGGCCCGAGGTCGGCTCCGACGCGCGGACGAGACTGAGGTCGCCGTCGACACCCGCATCATCACCCGCAAAGGGGCTGAGCGGGTCATCCGCTTTGCGTTCGAGATCGCCCGGCGACGGCCGCAGGGCGCTCCGGAGGATGGGCGGCGCCGCGTGACGTGCGTCGACAAGTCGAACGTCCTCGAAGGGTGCCGGTTCTTCCGGGAGACCTTCGACCGGGTCGCGACGGAGTACGCCGAAATCGAGCGAGACTATGCGTACGTCGATGCGTTCACCCAGTGGCTGATTCGGAACCCCGAACACTACGACGTCGTGGTCGCGACGAATATGATGGGAGACATCATCACGGACCTCGCCGCAGTCCTCCAAGGTGGCATGGGGTTCGCTGCCGGGGGAAACCTCGGGACGGACCACGCGATGTTCGAACCGGTCCACGGAAGCGCTCCGAAGTACGCGGGGAAGAACCAGGTCAACCCCTTCGCGACGTTTCTCGCCGTCGAGCAGATGCTGCAGTGGCTTGGGGACCGGCACCAGGACCCCCGTCTCGCCCGCCAGGCCGACCGGCTCGACCGCGCGATCGCGGCCGTGCTCGCCCGGGGCTCTGCGAGGACCTATGACCAGGGGGGTACGGTGACCACGAGCGGCGCGGGAGACGTGGTGGCCGAGGCGATCCGGATGGGGGGACCTTGACCGCTCGAAACGTCGCGATCGTCGGCGGCGCGACGGTTCGCTTCGGCATCCGGGCCGCGACATGGTCCGAGCTTGCCCAGGAGGTCGGGGTCGCCCTCTTCCGGGCGGTCCCGGAGCTCCGGAGCGAGGACGTCGATTCATTGTTCCTCGGCGCGGCCGAGCCGGAGCGGTTCGCGTTCCAGTCGCACGTGGCTCCGCTCGTCGCCGAGCAGATGGGCCTGCGGCCGACCCGGATCCTCCAGCGGACCGAGCTCGCGTGCGCATCCGGTCAATCGGCGATCCGTTCGGCGTACGCCGCGATCGCGTCCGGGCTCTCCGAGATCGCGGTCGCGGTCGGAGTGGAGAAGATGAACCTCCCCTCGATGGCCGAAGCGAATTCCGCGATGGGCTGCGTGATGGACCGAGCGTGGGACGGACCTCACGGAGCGACCGCTCCCCCCTTCTTCGCCATGGTCGCCCAACGGCACATGCTCGAATACGGGACCACGGAAGAACAGCTCGCGGCGGTGTCCGAGAAGAACCACCGCTTCGCGAACACGAACCCCCACGCCCAGTTCTACGAGAAGACGTTCGGCCGGGACAAGCTCCTGCGTCTGCCCCTCGTCGCGCCCCCGCTGCGGCTCGGGGACTGCTCGTCGATGACCGACGGGGCGGCGGCCGTGGTCCTCGCGGCGGAGGAGCACGTCCGTCGGTACACGGGCTCGCCGGCGTGGATCCGGGGGACCGGCCAGTACTCGGACTTCCACAACCTCGCGAACGCGGGGTCCCTGACCGACTGGGTCGGATTGAAGCATGCCGCGCGGGAGGCTCTGAAGCAGGCGAAGATTGGGGTGGACGACCTTGATCTTGCCGAGGTCCACGATTGCTTCACGATCTCCGAGATCGTGGAGTACGAGGCGCTGGGGCTCTGCCCGGAGGGGCAGGGCGGCCGATTCGCCGCCGACGCACGGGGGGACCTGGGAGGGGACCTCGTGGTGAATCCGCGCGGTGGACTGCTCGGGTGCGGCCATCCGCTCGGGGCGACCGGCATCGGGCAGGCGGTCGAGGTCTTCCAGCAGTTCGGCCGCGCGGTCCCGGCCGCCCGCCAGGTCCCCGATCCCGAGTGGGCGCTGGTCCACAACCTGTCAGGGAGCGCGAATGTCCACTCCGTGATGATCTACCAGGCGGGGGGCCCGCCGTGAGCGGTCGCCCCCGGGCCCGTCGCACCGAGCCCGAGCTCGTCTCCCGGCCCTCGGACGAGCCTCGGACCCCGCCGGCGGAGCCGACCCCTCCCCGACCTGTCGTGAAGCGTCCGTTCCTGCTCGACCTGATTCCGCTCGAGTCCGAGAAGGACACGAGACTTTCGCGGTTCTACGCGCGGCTGCGGGAGGGTCGCCTCTCCACGACCCGCTGCCCAAAGGACAGCCTTCTCCTCTGGCCCCCGCGGACCGCCTGCCCCCGGTGCCACACCGAAGAGCTCGAATGGACCGATCTCCCCGAGACCGGCCGCATCTACGCCTTCAGCGCAGTGCTCGCCGCCGCCCCGCTCGGATTGGAGGATGACGTCCCGTTCGCGGTCGGGCTTGTCGACCTAGAGGGGGTCCCGTTACGTATCTTCGGTCGTATCGACGGAAAACCGTGGACCTCGCTCCGCATCGGAGAGAGGGTCCGGGCGGTGACCTACGACGTAGGGGACGGCCGCGTGTTCTACAGGTTCCGCGCCGAATCGGAGCCCGAACGCGGTCCGTAACCATCGGACCGGCGCGCAACCTCGGGCCCAAGGTATCGGGCTGGGACTGTCGGTTTTCTCGGAGAAGGATATTTATAGGCCTCCTCGGTCTCGCGCGCCGCCCCACGGAGATTTGCGCCGCATGGAAGGGTCCCAGACCGGCTGGTGGCAGCGCCACGGCTGGACGATCGCCATCCTTCTGTCCGCCATCGGGATCTCCTTCGCGATTCGGACGATCTGGGCCTACCCGATCATCGCCCAGTACGGCCCGCTCTACACTTACGCGGGGGGCTCGGACTCCTACTACCACTCCCGGGTGATGTCGTACATCATCCTGAACCACACGAACCTCATCCACGACCCTCTGCTCCACTACCCCGTCGGCTCGACGAACCCGCGGGAGCCTCTGTTCGACTGGATGAACGCGATCCTCGGGCTCGTCTTTGCCCCCCTTTTCGGCGGGAATCCCAACGTCGCGGGAGCGTGGTTCCTGGACCTGCAGTCGCCGCTCTGGGCCGCTCTCGGGGTGATCCCGGTCTACCTCATCGGCCGGGAGATCGCCAACCGACGTGTCGGGTTGATCGCCGCGGTCATCTTCCCGTTCCTCAGCGCGAACATCGACTCGTCGACCTTCGGCTACGCGGACTACCTGTCGTTCTACACGTTCTTTGTCCTCGTGACGATCTACTGCTACCTGCGCACCGTCAAGGCGGTGGGAAGCCGTCGTTGGATCGAGAGCTACCGCCACCCGCGCCAGTACTGGCCAGGCCTCCGGGCGTTCCTCCGGACCGAGCGGAACGCGGTGAAATGGGCGGTCTTCACCGGGGTCACCTTGGGCACCCTCGCGCTCGCCTGGCAGGGCTACACGATGGACGTCGTCGTGATCGGCGTCTCCGTCCTCGTCGCGATGTTCGCCGAACGGATCCGACACGTCGACTCGTTCGGCCTCTACGTCTCGACCTGGATTGTCGGTCTCGTCGCGTTCCCGATGGAGATGCCGTACTATCTCACCCAGTACGGGTCCCTGACCGCCCCCGGTTTCGAGACGTACTTCCTGCTCCAGGCGATCGTCTTCTTCGGGGTTCTCCTCATCTTGCTCCCCTTCCTCCTGATGCGGGACGTCCCGTGGGTCGTCTCGATCCCCATCCTGGTCGGCATCGTGCTCGCGGGCGTCGGAGCGCTCGCCTTCGTGAACCACGGACTGTTCAGCACGCTCGTGACCGGTCAGGGATACTTCGTCAAGACTCTCGTCTACTCGACCGTCGCCGAGGCCCAGGCCCCGTCGATCGACGCGCTCGTCATCGGCTATGGGGTCATCACCTTCTTCCTCGCGTTCGTCGGCATCGCCCTGTTTTTGTATCAGCTCATCCGCGGCCGGTTCAAGCGCTACCACGTCGTCTTCGTCGTCTTCTCGATCGTCTCGATCTACCTCCCGATCTCGGCAACCAAATTCTTCATGGTCGGCTCGCCGATCTTTGCGCTCCTTCCCGCCGAAGCGATCCGCAGGGTCATCGATGTCGGTGGATATCCCGAGCTCCGCCGAACGACCGCGTCGCTTTCCGACCGGCGGAGCCAGCTTGCCGCGTTCCGTCGGGCGTTCAAGGCGCGTCACGTTCTCGTGATGGCGCTCGTGGTGGGTCTCATTCTCCCGAACATCTGGATCTCGATCGACGCCGGGATCCCCGGCAATACGAAGAGCGGATTTGCCGAGCAGGTCGGGAAGACGGTTCCGCCGTGGCTCCAGCTCAACAGCTCGAACCCCTCGTCATACTACTTCGGGGCGGCGGGTTCGTCCCTCGACACCTCGAACCAGTATGACAGCGCGGGCTACGAGTGGCTCGCGACGCAGGATACGAGCTTACCGCCCGCCGATCGGCCCGCGGTCGTCAGCTGGTGGGATTACGGGTTCCAAACGATCGATCAGGGGCAGCACCCGAGCGTCGCCGACAACTTCCAGGACGGGATCGACCCTGCGGGCCAGTTCCTTCTCGCCCAGAACGAGTCCCTCGCGATCGGAGTTCTCGCGACGACGCTGCTCGCCTCCGAGCAGCAGGCCTCCCATCAGCCGTACCTTCCCCCCACCCTCAACCGTATCCTCGCGACGGACGGCCTCAACGTCGCCGAGGTCCACACGCTGCTCGTCAACACCAGCGCGGACTATTCGCTCGTCGTCGCGAACCCCCAGCGCTACCTTCCGGTCGATTCGTCCACTCTCACGGACTCGAACGCGATGTACATCGCGATGGAGTACTACCTCGCGTCGTCCCTCCCGCTCTCCGGTGTTGCGAAGGTCTACAACGACATCATGGGCTACACCGGTTGGTCGATCGGCTACGCGCTCTCGGACTCCCGCCTCTTCCCGTTCTCGGGGACCGACACGGGGATCTACTACGCGCCGGTCGACCTGACGGGCCGGGTCGTGGACTCCGCGGGGGTCCCCACGACGTTCTTCAACGTCACGGTCACCGGCTCGGACGGCAATACCTACCCCCTGGGCCACCTTCCGGCGGACGTCTCGGCGGTGAATTACAACATCAACTATTTCGCGCCGTTCTACGACTCGATGATCTACCACATCTACATCGGGTACAACGGGACGGACGTCGGTCTCGGAACGGGGATCCCCGGCCTCGAGGGTTCGACCCAGCTCCTCTCCGCCCCCCTGATGCCCGGCTGGATGCTCCAGCATTTCGAGGTCGCGTACCGGACCGCCTACTTCTGTCCGGAAAAGAACGCAACGGCGGGGTCGAGCTGCTTCTCCGCGGTGAACCGGCCGACCGCGGTCGCCGAGGCGGCTCGGACCGGGGGGACCGCGGACACATCCGCCGACTCGTACTTCAGCGGAGGCGAATCGTTCCTCGAGTACTACCCCGGTCAGCCGCTCTACGGCACCGTCACCCTGCCGAACGGCGCCCCGGTCCCGGGGGCCCAAGTGACGATTGACGACGGTTGGGGGATCCCCCACATGACGACCCACACCGCAGCGGACGGGTCGTTCTCGCTCGTCCTCCCTCCCGGGAACGACACGTTGAACATCACGACCGGGACCGTGAATGGCGTCCTCCAGCAGGGGAACCGGACGCTGAAGTCCGTCCACCTCGACGTGTCGAGCGCGGTCGCGATGAACCGCAACGCACCGCCCCTCGTCGAGACGTACGCCGTCGACCCCGGGACGGTCGAAGGGTTCGTCTACTGGAACGGGAACAACACGACCTCGTTCATTCCCAGCCAGGATCACCTGGTCTCGGGCGCCCAGATCGTTCTCTGGGGCCCGAACGGGACCGCACGGATCACCGCGACCACGGACGCGAGTGGCTCCTTCTCTCTCGTCAACGTTCCACCCGGGACGTACACCTATAACGTGATCTACGGCGGGTACAACTACTCCAAATCTCCCGTCTACGTCACCCCGGGAACGACGGTCAATGCGACGGCCTCGCTCTCTCCGGGCTACCTCAAGGGCTCGGTCCTCGCGACCACGGGATTCGTCGTTCCAGGATCGACCGTCACGTTGAGCAACGCGAGCGGCGTCATTGCCCAAACGACCACCGACGCGGCAGGTCTCTACTCGATCGCGAGCGCTGGGCCGGGGAACTACACCCTCACGGCGTCGGGCCCGACGCCGGGGGACCGTTCGGTCGGGACCCTCGTCGACGTGACGTCGATTGGTCAGACGGTCTCGACGAATCTGACGATTCTCCCGATGTACGCCGTCACGTTCCCGCTGGTGGCGAATGGGGCCGCGGCCGGCCGGATCCCGGTGCGGTTCGTCCCGATTCCCTCGTATGGGAATGCCTCGAGCGCGCCGATCGGCGCGATCCTGAACGCGACCTCCGATGGGACCACGGTCACAAGTTCCCCGTCCGGGATCGTCAGCGCGACGCTACCGGCCGGTAGCTACTCGGCCTACGCGCTCGGCTACCTTGGCACGACGCTGTACGCGGGCGTCACCAGCGTGGCCACCGGGCCGCTGGAACCGAGCCTGGCGCCGACCCTGACACTGACGCCCGGACGAACGCTCGTCGGGACCGTCGCCCGGATAAGCGCGGTCACCAACCTGACGCAGACGCCGGTGATCGCCTACTCCCCGACCGGCGGGGAAGTGATGACCTGGGCCTCCGGGAATGGATCGTTCTCGATCATTCTCCCGTCCGGCACGTATTCGCTCCTCGCGTTTGTCGGGACCTCGACCCAGAGCGGGGCGGGCCTTTCCATCGCCCTGACGTCGGTGACCCTGAGCTCGACGTCGGGGTCGGTCCGCATCTCCCCGACGTCCTCGGTCGTCGGCCACTTCGAGGTCGGCGCTCCAACGAGCTCCGGACGCCTCTTTCCGGCGAGTTCTCCGCTCGTCACGGTGACGGACCCCTCCGTGGGAGCGTCGATCCCGGCGCTTGGTTCGTCGGACGGGAACGTGACGGTCTACGCGCCGGCTGCGGTGCCCGGAGGCGGGACGTACTGTATCGCCGCGAGCGCATTCGGATTCTCGAACGCGACCGCGTGCAACCTCTCCCCCACGGCATTCCCCAACCTCAGGTCGTTCCCTCTCTCCTTGAACTCCGTCGCGGTTCGTCTCACGCTTGTCGGCCTCCCCAGCGGCACCCGAGCCACGGTGAACCTCACGGCCGAGAGCGTGACCGCCGAGAATCTCACCTTCACGGGGGGTCCCACGTTCTCCTTCACCGCCCCGCCGGGAGTCTACGGGGTGGGAGCGCGTGCGACGATCGCGAACAGCACGATGGTGTACCTCCCCTCGACGATCCTTTCCACCATCGTCCCAGTTGGAGCGACGTACTCCAACCTCACGCTCTTCCTCATCCCCAAGATCCCGTCGAAGGGGACGATTTCCATCTCGCCCCACGTGTCGCTCGGGAACGTCACGATCGACCTTTCCTCTCCCACGCTCGGGAATGCGACCGTGAACGGCACCGCGTTCACGAAGGGCTTCTACGCCGCACCCGGGATCTATTCGGCCGCGGCGACGTTCCGTTCCGGCATCACGACCTACACGAACCTCACCCGGCTTACGGTTGCCGCGAACGGGTCGATCGCCCCGACGCTGGTGGTGGACCTCGCCGGTGTCACCCTGAAAGGCACCCTCATGAGCGGGAACACGACGCTCCCCCTCAACACGACCGTGTCGATCGTCCGACCGGGCGGCGCGAGGATCGTGACCACCGTGTCGTCGGGCACCTTCTCGGTCTCCGTGCCGGCCACCGCGAGTTATTCCATCTTCGCGAACGGCACGTTGCTCGGGCCGGGGCCCAACGGGAGCTACTACCGGAACTACAGTGTCGCTCCCCATTCGACGTGCTCTCCGACTCCCGCGTCCGGCAACTGCTCGATCGGGACCGTCGGCGTTCCCGTGCCTTGGTGGGTCAACGGCACCGTGACGAGCCCCGGGCTCGAGGGCCCGATTGCTGGGACCGCGCTCCTCATCGGACCCTATCCGTCGATCAACGTCACGGCGGTCCCGTTCTCCGATGGCCGGTTCACCGCTCTCGTCGCCCCGGGCGCGTACGTAGTGTACGCCAACGGGACGGGGCAGGCCGCGGGAGACGCGGCCTTCGCGAACGCGCTCGCCCTCCCCTCGACTCGCACGCCGGTCGCCCTCACTCTCGGCCCGACGTGGATGGCCACGCTGTCGGCGAGCGCCCCGTCCGGCCCGGTCGGCAATGTGAGCCCGGCGACGTTCGTCGTTCAGGGCCCGCTCGGCCAGCGGGTCGTCTTTGGGAATGTCCCTCTCTCGGCCCGAATCGCCGTCGACCTTCCGGCGGGATCGTACTCCGTGCGCGCGACCGCGTCGGGCTCGCTCTACGGTTCCACGATCGCTCTCTCGGGAACGGCCCCCCTCTCTCTGGTCCAGGGGAACGGGGCGGCGAACATTCCGCTGGGCTACCCGCCGTCGTACGCCGTCCGGGGAACGTTGCGGGGTCCGTCCACGATCACCGTGAACGCCGGAGCGACCGCGAGCTTCGCGTTCACGGTCCGTGCGATCGGCACGACGCCCGTGACCGTCTACCCCAAGGGAACGCCCTCCTACTGGACGTTCAACTTCTCGTTCTCGAACGTCACGCTGACGCCGGGCCCGAGCGGAACGAACTTCACGGGCGAAGTGTTCGTCCACGTGCCGGCGGGAACCGCGGTCGCCCATCCGGCGGTCACGATCGGCTTCGCCCTCGCGAACGGAACGGTCGTGGGCTCGGTCGCGCCGCCGCCGACGATCGCGGTCAATCCCTCGTACGGAGTCGGGATCGGCACGGCCGCGAGCTTGTCCAGCCAAGTCGGCGTGGGGCATGTCCTCCAGCCGTTCTACGTGGTCGACTCCGGGAACGCGGTCGAGACCGTCGCCCTCTCGATCGTGAACGCCGCCCATCTCGCGACCCTGGGGTGGAACTCGACCGTCCTGAACGCGGCGAAGAGCCCGATCACGAGCACGACTCTCTCGGCGGGTGAGAACACGACGTTCTTCGCTTCGCTCAACGCCACCGCCCCGGTGTTCCTTCCGCCGGGCACGGTGACCGTGAGCGCGTCGGTCCTGAACGCGAGCGGCAGCGTTTCCGCGAGCACATCGATCCCCATCCCGTTCGCCACCGTACACCCCAGCGTCCCTCCGAGCGTGACCGGACCCTCCCTGGGGACGCCGTCGGCGGTGCCGGACTGGCTCGTGCCGGTCCTCGTGTTCGTCCCGGCGATCGGCTTGGCGGTCTCCATCGTGACCTACCGATGGTGGCGGACCCGGCGATGGAGGCGGCGATGAGTCCGCGGTCGACCCGGGCGCTGCTCGCCGGCGTGCTCGTGGCCGCGGTCCTCCTCCTTGCGACCGTCGGCCTGAGCCCCGGTTCGATCCCCTCGTCCCCGGCCCAAGCCGCGTTGGTCCCCGCAACGCGAGCCGTCGGGGGAAATCTCACGGGCCCGACGATCCTCTCGATCGGCGAGAATGCGACGTTCTCGATCAACGCGAGCGGCGGACCGGCGTTCAACGCGAACGGGACGAAGGTCGGGAACTTCACCTACTTCGCGAGCGTCGCCGCGTCGAACCTCTCGGGGGTTTCGATCTCCCCGGCCAAGGGGAACCTCACGGGAAACCGGTCCGCCCGCACGTCGCTCGATGTCGGCCCGAATGCCGAGTCGGTCGTGATCACGGTGATGGTGTCGTCCGTCTATCAGAAGCAGAACCAGTCGATCAATCTCTCCGCCACGGTGGCGGTGGTCGTTCCGTACGTGGTGACGGCGGAGATCATCAACGGCCCCTCTGCGACCGTCCTCTCTTTCCCGGTCGTGATCGATCTCGATTCGAACCCGATCGGTACCGTGACCGTCCCGACCCTCATCCCCGGTGCGTCGTACAACCTCACGTTCCGGTACCCGACCCTCGGTCTGTCGTCGGGGGACCATACGTTCTCGATCTCCCTCGCGAACGAGCACGGGCTCGTCCACTTCGCGAACGGGCAGACGTCGTACTCGACCACCGTCTACGTCGCGCCCGGTGCGACGAACTACACCGTGTGGTACGTCACCGGAGCGGTCGCGTTCCTCGGCGTCCTCTTTATATTCGCCACCCGGGTGGCCGCGCGCCGGCGAGGCGCACTGAGGAAGTGACCTTCTCGCCGGACGAAGATGCAGGCCCGGGTCGAGCTTCGGTGCAGTTCGTGCGGCCGGGCGGTTCCCGCGAAGGGGGCGACGCAGTTCACCTGTCCGAACTGCGGCGAGGTCGCCATCGGCCGGTGCGCCCGATGCCGGGACCAGAGCGTTCCGTACCACTGTCCGAAGTGCGGGTTCGAAGGCCCGTAGGAGGGCGAGCTTGGGTCAGGTGGGGGTGCTGTTCCGGGTCATGCCGCAGGGTACCGAGACCGACATGGCCGCGCTCGCGACGGCGGTCCGTGCCGCAGTTCCGAGCGGGGTCACCGTGCGGGGCCTCCAGATCAAGGACGTCGCGTTCGGACTGAAGTCGCTCCTCGTGTCGGTCGTGATGCCGGATGCAGGTGGGATCCTCGAGTCGACCGAGCATGCCCTCGCCAAGGTTCCCCACGTCGAGTCGATCGAGGTGATGGAGGAGGGGCTCCTCTAGCCGGCCCCGCGCCTACCGCCCGTGGACCTACTCACCCACGTCCTCGTCGCCTACCTGTTGACGTTCGGGCTCGTCGGGCTCCACCCCCAGTATCTCGCCGCCGGCGCGCTCGCGGGCGGACTCCCGGACGCCGACGCACTCCTCTTCCCGCTCGCACGTCGCTTCCCCCTCCTGCGCCACCACGGGATCACGCATTCAATCGTGGGCGTGACCGTCATCGCCGGCGTGGGCTCGCTGATCGCTCCGATGCTGGCCCCCGGAACGCTCCCGATCTACTTCCTCGTGATGGAAGTGGGAGGTCTCGCCCACGTCCTCCAGGACGGGTTCACCCAGTTCTCGGTCCCGCCGCTCGCCCCGTTCAGCGACGCGCGCCTGCAGATGGACGCCGACCGGGCGATCAACTTCGTCACGCTCGTGGTCTCGGCCGTGGCGTTCTACGTCCTCCTCGGCGTCGAGCGCAACCACGTCGCGATCCAGCTGTACGTCCTCACGCTCTATGTCCTCACCGCGTTCTTCGTGGCGTACTTCGCGATCCGCCTCACCGGGCGGCTCGTGATCGGTCGGCGACTCGCCGCGACTCACGAGTTCCAGCAGATCGTCCCGACCGGCAACCCGTTCACCTGGCTTCTTCTCTCCGAGGTGAACGCCGGCGGTCGGGTCCGGACCTCGTGGGCCCGCTACACCTTCGGCCGCGGGATCGTCAAGGGCCCCTACTCGGTGGACGGGCCGATCGAGCCGTCCCCCCACGTCGGAGCCCCCCAGACCGAAAAGGAAGCGCTCGACTGGTCGTACCCCCTCGCCCGCAGGGCGAGCCGGCTGATCGAGATGACCTACCACTTCGGGGAGGCGTTCCCGGACGCCGGTGGCGGATGGGTCGCGTTTTGGTACTCGCTCGAGTTTTCCGCGTTCGGCCGGTCGGCGGCGGT
>Ga0187781_10001312_pt1 | contig 18738 bp, 19 predicted proteins | sample 0715_SJ02_MP02_2_FD_132447 | JGI IMG/M metagenome (GOLD analysis project Ga0187781, IMG submission 132447) | Tropical peat soil microbial communities from peatlands in Department of Meta, Colombia - 0715_SJ02_MP02_20_MG | ecosystem: Environmental > Terrestrial > Soil > Wetlands > Peat | place... | reverse complement strand
GAGCTGGAACGGGCCGCTGCTCATTCCGGCAGCGACGCGGCTGCAGGGCATCTTCTTCTGGGACCTGCTCATTTATTTGCTCGATGGATTGTTGTTCCTGGTCACCGGCATGCAGTTGCGCACGCTGATCGACCGGTCCGATCCGGTGCTGCTGCATCAACTCGCGCTCGCGGTGCCGCTCACCGTCGCCGTCGTCCTCGTGGCGCGTTTCATCTGGGTCTATCCGGCAGCCTATCTGCCGCGCTGGCTCAGCCGGTCGCTGGCGCGCCGCGATCCGGTGCCGACCTGGCAATTTCTGTTCATGCTCGGCTTCACCGGCGTGCGCGGCGTCGTCTCGCTCGCGGCGGCGCTGGCGCTGCCGCTGACCACGGGCGCCGGCGCGCCGTTCCCGGACCGCGATCTGATTCTGTTCGTCGCCTTCGGCGTCATTGTCGTCACGCTGATCGGCGAGGGCGTCGTGCTGCCGTCGATCGTGCGCTGGCTCGCCTTGCCGCGGGATGCCGACGAGGAACGGCGGCGCGAGAATGAGGCCGAGCTCAAGGCGCGGCTGCAAACGCTCAAGGTGGCCGAGGCCGAACTCGAGCGGCGGGCCGCCGACGGCGACACCGAGTCCAGCGTGCTCGACCTCCTGCGCGTACGCCAGGACAGTCGCGCGCGTCAGTTGCCGAAGGATGCCGATGGGAAAGAGGCCGTAGCTGCGGCGCTGGCGCTGCGCGCCGAACTGATCAATGCCGAGCGCGAATACATCTACCGGCTGCTGCAGGAAGGACAGATTACCGACGAAGCCCGCCGGCGCATCGAGCTCGAGCTCGATCTGGAAGAGGCGACAATCATGCTCAAGAGAGAAGACGAGGCCGATCCGCCGCTATAGCTTTTTTGGTGGAGCTCGATCGTTTGGAAAACCGGGCTTTTTTGGATCATGCTCCAGCTCTGCTCCCGCGGCGCGCAGCCGGAGGCTCATTCGGCGCCGGAGCAAGAAGTTATACACAGCTTCCACGCCGCCAAGGCCTGTTTTGCACAGGCCTTGGCCAGGGCGAATCAGAAGCGCGCGATAAGCCCTTTGTTTGGAGCAGGGCGGGGGCCCGGCCGAACAGCGGGCGCAACGCGATGTCGATTCGTTTCAGCAAATTCCTTGTTCTCGTGGGCATTGTATGGAGCGGCGGCATGGCAGCCGCCAACGCGCAGACACCGGCGTCGGCTTTCTTCGGCGGTCTCGGCGGCAGCTATGACACGGTGAATTTCGGCAACCAGAGCGTCTTCGCCGTCGGCACCGACGTCATCTTTCAGAACGGCGTGCCGGTCGCCTCGGGGACCGCCGGCGGGCCGGCCAATGTCTATATGGCGTCACAGTCGACCTTGGCGCCGAACGCCCAGATCGGCTACTTCAGCCATTTCTGGCACACCGACTGGCTGTGGGGCGCAAAGCTCGGCTACAGCTATCTCGGCTCCACCTCCGCCACGCCCAACGCCATCCTTCCGCAGGTCGGATCGTTCACCGCCGGCGGGACCACGACCGCATTCACCGGCAACGCGCTGGTCGGCTCGTTCCAGACCTCGATCAATCACCAGCTCTCGCTGCTGTTGTTCGTCGGGCACTCGTTCGACCGCTTCAACGTCTATCTCGGCGCCGGCCCGTCGCTGCAGCAGATGCAGACGCGGTTGAACGGCCTCGTCGGCTTTGCCGACATCAACGGCATGCATACGCAGATCACGAGCCAGCCGACGAATTTCTTCAATTCGGCCTGGGTGTTCGGCGGCGCGTTCGCGGTCGGCACCACCTTCTCCATCGACCGCTTCTGGTTCCTGGATTTCAGCTACATGTTCAACATGACGCCGAATCAGACCGCCAATTTCTCCGCGCCGTTCACCAATGCGGCCAACACCGAAGCGGGAACGCTGACCGGCAATTCGACCGGCAAGGTGATCACGCAAGCCTTCACAGTTACCGTGAATCGGGCGTTCTGACGCCGGCGGCATCAGCTCGATCGCGCGATGAGATTTTGACGACTCAAACCAAATCTCAACCGGCTTAGAACGATCCGAACACGCTGCCGAGCACGATGACGGCTGCGAGCGCCAGAACCGCGCTGACGATGCCGGCCATGACGATATCGGCATAGCCTTCGCCGTGCGTTACGCCGCAGATCGCCAGCAGGCTCACCACCGCGCCGTTGTGCGGCAGGAGATCGAGCGTGCCCGAGCCGATGACGGCGACGCGATGCATCAGCGCGGGATTGAGGCCGGTCTCGGCTGCGATCTTCATGTAGGCCGCGCCGAGCGCGTCGAGCGCGATGGTCAGTCCGCCGGACGCCGAGCCGGTAAGCGCCGCCAGCACATTGGTCGCGACCGCAAGCGATACGAGCGGGCCGCCTTCGATCCCCACCACCCAATCGCGTACCGTCGCAAAGGCCGGCAAGGCCGCGACCACCGCGCCGAAGCCGACGAGGCTCGCGACGCTGAGCGCCGGCAGCGCCGAGGCGTTCGCGCCGGCATCCACAGATTGACGCAACGCCAGCAGGCGGCCTCGGTTGCAAAGGACCACCGCGACGATGGCGGCCGCAAGCGCGACGACCACGGACCATACGCCAGCGACCGCTGAAATCGACGTGCCGCCGAAGCGCTCCTCGGCCAGGAAGGAGAAGTCGAGGCGCGGCAGAACGAGGAAGGACATCGTGAGGTTGACTGCGACGACTACCGCGAGCGGCAGCGCGGCGACCAGCGCGGACGGCGTGGCGTCGCTGTGCCGGCCATGATGGATCTCCGCCGGATCGAACTCGCGCGCGGTGGTGGCGCGTTCGCGCACGTGTTCATCGTCGGCGGCCGCGTCGGGCTCCGCGGTGTTGGTGCCGTAGCCTTCGCCGCGGCGGCGCGCCGCCTGTTCTGCCCGATTGAGCCACCATAGACCAAAGCCGAGCATGATCAGCGAAGCGACGATGCCAAGGCCCGGCGCGGCAAAGGGCGTGGTGCCGAAGAACGGCATCGGAATCGCGTTCTGAATCGATGGGGTGCCGGGAAGTGCCGACATGGTGAAGGTCGAGGTGCCGAGCACGATCGCCGCCGGCATCAGCCGGCCGGGAATCCCGGCCGCGCGGAAGAGCGTCTGCGCCATCGGGGCGAGAACAAAAAACGCCACGAACAGGCTGACGCCGCCATAAGTGACAGCGGCGCCGGCAAGCACGACCGCGAGCATCGCGCGGTTTTTGCCGAGCTTGTCGGTCATGAAACCGGCAACGGCGGTGACCGAGCCGCTGTCCTCCATCAGCTTGCCGAACACGGCGCCGAGCAGAAACAGCGGAAAGAATTGCGCCAGAAAGGTCGCGGCGCTGCCCATGAAGGTTTGCGTCCAGTTGGCGAGCAGCGGCTCGCCGCCAAAAGCGGCGGCGACGAGCGCGGCGGCCGGAGCCAGCACCAGCACGCTCCAGCCGCGGAACGCGAGCCAGACCAGAAGCAAAAGGCCGACGAGGATGCCGAGCAGTCCCATCTCAAAGACTCAATCGACCGATATCAATCCATGCCGTCATTGCGGGGCGCGGCTGCAGGCCGCGAACCCGGAATCCATAAACACAGGTCATACGAGGTCGGTTCTGAGCTCGCCCCGGGGCGTCGGTGGCTATGGATTCCGGACTGCCGCTTCGCGGCATCCGGAATGACGATTGGCTGAGCGAAGATACCCATCTCAACACTCCGTCAGCAGCACATCGAGATCGGCGGTGGAGCGTTCGCCGAGTTGTTCGCCGTCCGTCTCGAGAAACTCGCTGGCCGCGCGGCGGCCCTCGCCGAACAGCATGGTCACGAATTCCCATTCGGCATTGAGCTTCGAGGAGGCGCCAAACCGCGCCAGCATGTCGGTGACGATACGGTGAACGCGCATGTGCGCCCAGCGCGCGCCCTCGCCGCTGCCGGGATCCGCCACCTGACGCAGCAGCGCGATCATGCGCAGCTCTTTCATCAACGGCGAGTTGAAGGAAATCTCGTTCAGCCGGTTGAGGATTTCCGGGGCGGAGCGCGGCGCGTCCGGCCGTTCGCGCGGATTGATCTGCACGAGGATGGTGTCGTGCGCATCGCTCTCGCGGATGAGCGGCGTGATGGTCGGATTGCCCGCATATCCGCCGTCCCAATAGAGCTCGCCGCCGATCTCGATGGCGGGAAACATTGTCGGCAGGCAGGCCGAGGCCAAGAGCACGTCGGCGGTGATGTCGGCGTTGCGGAAAATCCGGCCGCGGCCGGTGCGCACGCTGGTCGCGGTGACGAAGAGCTTGATCGGCGAACGCGCGAGACGATCGAAGTCGATGCACGCGCTCAGAATGTTGCGCAGCGGATTGTAGGCCAGCGGATTGAGATCGTAAGGCGAAAGAAGCCGCGACATCAGGTCCATGGCGATGTAGGCCGGCGACGTATCGAGCGTCCAGCGCCCCATCATGCGGTCAAGCGGGGAACGCTGCAGCGGGCTCAGCGCTGCCGCACGCGACACCTGCTGCCAATAGGCGCGGAGCGCCGCGCGCGCGCCGGCGGCGCCGCCTTCGGTCCAGCCGTCGGCTAAAACCGCGGCATTCATCGCGCCCGCCGAGGTGCCGGAAATCGCGACGATGCGCAGCCGCTCTTCTTCCAGCAGACGGTCGAGTACGCCCCAGGTGAAGGCGCCGTGCGAGCCGCCGCCTTGCAGCGCCAGATCGATCGGCAGCGGGTCGGCGGTTGCCTGCATGCTCGGGTCTGCCGCGGGTCAAAAGTCGAAGCCGATCGTGTAAAGCTGATGCGGGCAGGTAACGATGTCGTAGCTTGATCGAGTTACGGGCGTGTTTCAATGCGGCGGTGCCTTTGAGGAAAACAGTCCTGCGAAGGCGCCGCGTTCGATGCGCGGAAGGAAGCCTGTGATGGCCCCCAGTCTCGAAGCGAAGGTCGGGCTCGCGATCGTGGCTGCCGTGGCGGTCGCGTTCGCCGCTTATGAGGCATCGAGCGTGTTTGCGCCGCTCGCGCTTGCGCTCTTCATCATCGCCATCGTGTGGCCGCTGCAGCGATGGCTGCAGGCGCGCATGCCGAAGCTTGTCGCGCTCGCGATCACGCTGATCGTGATCGTGGCGGTGGGGCTTGCCTTCGCCTCGCTGGTCGTCTGGGGCTTTGGCCGGGTGGGGCGCGCGGTCGTGAGCGACGCCGCGCGATATCAGGCGCTCTATGACAACCTGGTGGCCTGGCTCGACAGCCACGGCATATCGGTCGCGGGTCTTTGGGCCGAGCATTTCAATGTCAGATGGGCAGTGAGCAAGGCGCAGTACATCACCGGCCGGATCAATTCGACATTGGCCTTCTGGCTGATCACGCTGACCTATGTGATCCTCGGCCTGCTGGAAGTCGACGATATCGGCCGCAAGGTACAGGCGCTCGGCAATCGCGACGCAGCGCGGGTGATCGCGGACGGCAGCGCAGCGACCGCGGTCAAGTTCAGAAAATATCTGCTGGTGCGAACGCAGATGAGCGTCTTGACCGGCCTGTTCGTCGGACTGTTCGCCTTGGTCACCGGATTGCAATTTGCTGCCGAGTGGGGCGTCATCGCCTTTGCGCTCAACTACATTCCGTTCATCGGTCCGTTCATCGCAACGCTGTTCCCGACGCTGTTGGCGATGACGCAGTTCGACACCTGGCAGGGGGTTGTCGGCATCTTCATCTGCCTGAACATCATCCAATTCGCGATCGGCAGCTACGTCGAGCCGCGCCTCTCCGGCAGCGTGCTGTCCATTTCTCCTTTCGTCGTGCTGTTCGCGATCTTCTTCTGGACCTTTTTGTGGGGTCTGTTCGGCACCTTCATCGGCGTGCCGATCGCGCTCGCCATTCTGACATTCTGCGAACAGCACCCGGCGAGCCGATGGCTGGCCGTCCTGCTCGGCGGTCCGCTGCAAGCTGAAAACCAGCGGGCAAAGCCTTGATCGAGAGCATGATCCGGAAAAGTGGATACCGGTTTTCCGAAAAGATCATGCTCCATCAAAGATCTAAGGGCGCGATGACGATTCAACACAAAGCCATCGCGCTCTCGGTTCAATCGGCCGCGTCCGCGCCGGCGATGTCGACGCGTTCCGGTGCAAGCAAGCAAACCTGCCCGCCCGGACCGGCGGTCAAGGTGTGAATGTGAAAATAGGTCGGCGCTTCGTCGGTCGCGCCCATGACCGGTGAGGGGGCGGAGACGATCTTCAGCTTGCCGCACGCGCCGATCCAGTCGATGTGACGGTGGCCGTGCATGACGATCGCCCGCGGCGCCAAAGACCTGAGCTTGCGGATGAACCAAGAGCCGTTGATCAGCGCGGTGCCGATGCGTTCGGAGAACTTCGCGACCGACATCGGATATTCCACGAGATGATGATGCAGCGCGATGATCCAATGCGCCTGCGGAAATCGCTCGACGGCTGCGGCAAGCCTGCGGGTCTGTTCGACCGACACCATGCCGAGCGCATTGGTGAACGAGAAATGCGTTTCGGCGTTGGAGTTGAGGATGGCGACGCCGAGGCCATTCGTCTGCAGCGGCGGCAGGATCAGCGGAAACTGATCGTCCCAAAGCCGACCGAGTCCGGCCGACAGCCGCACGCTGCCGGTGTCGGCAAACTCCGCGATCCGCGCTCGATGCGGCTCTAGCGCTTGGGCAAGCGTCCGATCGAGCTTTCCCGAGCTTTGATCGACCACGCGCACGCGATGGCCCTGAATAGCGGCGATCGCCGACAGTGTCCGCATCTGCCGCAAGCGCTTGATCGGGCTGAACGGCAGATCGAGCCGCGCCGGATTGAGGCGATCGACGATATTGAGGTCGTGATTGCCGGGAAGGATGAGCATCCGTTCGGCGAGCGCCGGGTGCTGCTTCACGGCGTCGAGGAATGCCGCCCATTCGGTTGCAATCCCGGCGTCGGTCATGTCGCCGCTGATCAGAACGAGATCCAGCGGGTTCGTTCGATGAATCGCTTCGATGCGGTCGAGGATGCGCGTGAAACGGCCATTGCCGCGCGGCCCGCGGCGGCCGCTTTCGATGCGAAATCCGTACTGGTCGCCGACCAGATGGATGTCTGACAGGTGCGCAATGCGCCAGGCCGGTCCGCTGGATGCGGCATCGAACGCGCCGAGATTGATCGGCTGGTCCATGAGCGCATCGGCAAAACCCCAGACCAGCGAGGCGGCGGCGAGATAGGCGCACACGACCACGACGGCGTTGGCAAGCGTCGGCAGGATCAGGCCGCGCACATCCAACAGGTCCGCGCCCGTTCCGATCCAGCGCGACGCCGGCCAGACCGCGACCGCGATCCCGATAGCGACAGCGGACAAGACGATAGCGGCCACGGCCGAGCTGATCGCGCGCATGCGCGCGCGCGTTGCCGCGCTGGCATCCGTCCGCAACATGCGCTCGGTCACGTAGCGGAGCCCCTCGCGGCAGAAGGCGTAGCCGGGTTGGATCGCGAGCGCGTTAAGCGACCAAAAATTTCGTTCCGCGATGCGCAGGAGCGGCTGCCATCCGAACCATCCCGCCGCGACGACGGCCATGAGGACGAACGCCGCGCCGAGCCCGGTCATTTGCGCCGCCGTCGTCGACAGCTTCAGCAGCCAGGCCGTGGCCACCAGAGGCGCCAAGCCGAGCAGCAAGGCCGGCAGCACGATCGAAAAAACCCAGGCGAAGAAAAGCTTCGGCAGGCTGATCTCGGCGAGCAGGCTGCCGGCGATCGCGAGCAGCGATCGTTGCTTCGGACTGGATAAGTCGTCCTCGGCGTCACCCCGGCGCGGATCGATGAGCGGCGGGTCCCCGGCCTGTGCCATCGGGGCCTGCCGCGGCTACCGCGCTCCCGTCAGCCGCGACTCGCGCACCGATTTGCGCAGCAAAGCGTAGAGGCTGCCGCCGGTAATGGCGCCGAGGACATAGACGACCGCGGCCATGATCGCGAGCGGCGCGCGTACCCCAAAGCCGAGGAACGACATCGTCACCAGCTCGCGGTTCTGCACGATGAAGATCACGATCGCGGCCAGGAACACGACGACGATGGCCAAATAAACCCAGCGCATGGCAGCCCCCTTCATTTCGCTAGAGCCTGCTGTTGAGTCTATGACGACTGCCGGCCGGGGGCCAAGCGGCCGTTCGTGGCGGGACGGACTTTCTGCGAATCCGTCCCGTCCTGCGAGCCTGGTCTCGTCGTGCCCTTCAGGTGTGGCGCCTCAGCCCGAGCCCGATGCCGATCCAGCCGGCGCCGGCAATCACCAGATCGACGCCGAGGAAGATGCCCAGGACGTAAAGGCTCGAGACCGGCCATTTGGCGACGATCAGGAGACCCAGCAGGAAAGTGATGACGCCGGACAACGCCACCCAGATCCAGGGCATCGTCTCCTGCAGACTGAAGGCGAGAACGATGCGCATGATGCCCGATACGATCAGCGCACAGCCGAGCAACAGCGTCAGCACCGCGGCGGCCAACAGCGGGTTCTCAAAGGCGAAGAATCCGGCCACGATATAAAGCGCGCCGAGGAGCAGCCAGAGCAGAAACTTGCCCCAGGTCTTGATCTGGAACGCGTTGATCACTTCGGCGACGCCGGCGATCAGCATCATGATGCCGACCACGAACACGCTGACGGTGGTCGCCATGACCACGCTGCCAAGCGCGATAATGCCGGCGATGACATAGACGACGCCAAGCGCGACGATCCAACCGGATTTGGCGCGCAACGGCTCAAGCGCCGCATCGTGTAACGTATGAGGGGACCCGGTTAAGCTGGACATGGTCTTCGCTCCCATTTGCGCGGTTCGATACGCAGCGTGGCGCCCGCGCGTTAAAGGCGGTTGCGAACGACCGGCTTATATTAATAAAAAATTTTCGGTACGCTCGTACCGCTCAATCGAAAACGATCGTATCATCGATCGCCGCGACGCGCACTATGCGCCGCGATGCGGCTTGCGCGTCTTTGCTGACGCGTTGCGCTTGGTCGGCGCGCGCTGGGCGATCTTCTTGCGTTGCGCGATGGCGAGCGCGCGCCCGGCCCAGACGCCGAGCTCTTCGGGATCGTCATAAAGGCGCTCGGGGAGCCGCCAATAGGAGAGCGATGCGCGGCCGATCTTGCCCGGGCTTTTGGCGCGCGTGTAGACGAAGGGCGAGCTTCCTTCGCGCTCGAAGTCGGGGATGCTCGCCACATCGACTCTGAGAAATATCGCGCCGTCGAACACGAGCGCGAACATCAACCCTTCGCGATAGATGCCGGCGCCGCCGAACATGCGCCGCACCACCACCGGGCCGAACGGCGCGAACAGGTCGTTGATGAATTCGGTGTCCACGGCGCGAGCTCATGCCGTTTCTGAAAAGAATTGCAGAACGGCGCCGGCGCATTCAGCCGGCGCTTCGACCGGCGCCCAATGGCCGGCTCGCGGAAGATGGACGACCTTTTGGGCGTTGAAACGCTCGGCGAAGCGCGATGAGATGTACGGGTCCTTGTCGCCCCAGATCACGAGCGTCGGTTTGCTCCGGGTCAGCGCCAGAAAATCATCTTCCCATGATTTGAAATTCGCCGGAACGACGCCGCGATAAAGGCGCAGGACTTCCTTTTTCATCCGCGGCGTCATCAACGCCCAGGTGCGGTCGATGTGTTCGTCGCCGATCGCTTTCGAGCCGCGCCTGAGCTCTTGCGCGAACATCGGCCGGTTCATGGCCAGCATCGAAAGTTCGCCGAGGATCGGCGTGCGCCAGACGTGCGCCCAGAAATGCCAGCGATAGTCGCTGAAGAACAAAGTGTTGATGGCGACCATGCGGTGTACGGCGCTCCGACGCTTGACCGCCCAGGCGAAAGCGAACGGGCCGCCGAAATCATGCGCCACGAGATCGACCGGCCGCACGATATCCGCGCTCGTCAGGAATTGGTCGACGAATCGCGCCATACCGTCGAGCGAGGGCTCAAAGCTTGCGGGCACTTCCGAATGGCCGAAGCCCGGCAAATCCGGCGCGATGCACCGGTAACGCTCGGCGAGGCGATCGGCCATGCCTTCCCACATGATGCCGCTGTCGGGATTGCCGTGCAGCAACAGAATCGGCGGTCCGGCGCCCCATTCGGTCACGTGTATATTGGCGTCGCCGACGCGGACCTTGCGCGTTCTCTCGCCCGCGCCATCGCTGTTTGCCATCGGCCGCCTCCTGCACAGGAAGGGAAATCAACCGGCTGGCAAGCGTAACCTGGATTGGGCCACGAAATCCATGAGCGGCCCACGACCAAGGAAAAGAGCAATGACAAAAATCTACCTGGCCGGCCCGCTGTTCTCGCTGGCGGAGCAAGGCTTCAACGCGGAGCTGGCGCGTTTTCTCGAACGCGAAGGCTTTGAGGTGTGGCTGCCGCAAGAACACGAGCCGCGCGAGAAGACCGCCCGCGCGATTTTTGCAATGGACGTGGCGGCGATCGATTGGGCCGATATGGTCGTTGCCTGCATGGACGGTCCCGATCCGGACAGCGGCACCGCCTGGGAGTGCGGCTACGCCTATGCCAAAGGCAAGCCGATCGTGTGCTATCGCACGGATTTCCGCATCACCGGCGACACCGAGGGCGCGCCCTACAATCTCATGCTGAGCGAGAGCGCCACTGCGCGCTTCGAAGTGCCGTTCCGCACCAGGCCCGATGAATTTCGCCAGCGCATGCTCGGATGCATCTGCGAAGTGTTGCTTGGCGATCGAAGCAAGACCTGACGGGCTGCGCGCTACACCCGCTGGAGCGGGATCGATCCGATGAAGTCGCGCTTGCCGATCTCCACCCCGCAATGGCGCAGAATGGCGTAAGCGGCGGTGAGATGGAAATAGTAATTCGGCAAGACAAAGTAGTTGAGATAGTCGGCGCCTTTCATCTGGCCGGTCATGCCGCCGCCGAGCGGAAACTTGATCTCGCGGTCGGCGGACGCATCGATCTGCTTGGGATCGAGGGTTTTCAGATAAGCGATCGTCTTGGCGAGCCGCGCCTTGAGCTGATCGATGGTCGTTTCCGTATCCTCGACGCTTGGCGGGTCGATGCCTGCCAGCCGCGCGGCGCCGCGGCGCGCCTGATCGGTGACCGTCTGCACCTGCCGGGTGAGATCGAACATATCGGGCGCCAGACGCGTGCGCAGAAGGACGGCGGAGTCGATCTTCTTGGCCGCGGCGAAGGCCTCGGCCTTGTCGAGCACAGCCGAAAGCGCATTGAGGCCGGTTTCAAAAACGGACAGCGACGCGCCGGAGATCGAAAAAGGCATGGAGCGTTCCTCCAATTCACTCTGGGTCTGAGCCCTGAATTTTGCAGATTGCCGTCAATGACGGGATGAAATTAGCGTGAGTGTGAATAAGCGGCAAAGACGCCGGCCGAAAGGGGTCGGGCGTTCCGTCATTCGACTTTATCCGATGCGGCCTGTATTTTGCCGGTTGCTGGGAGGGGACGGCGGCATCCGTTTGCGCGGCCGTCTTCTGGGCCTGATATCGCCCGAGCTTCACATCGCCTTCACGTGATCACGGTGCCGCAACTCAAGCGCACGCCGAACAGGAGGTTTGCAATGACGTGGGGAATACCGACCCATCTGTTTCTTCAAATCCATGTGGCTGTAAGCCTGATCGCGCTGGTGGCGGGCTTGGTCGTGCTCTATGGGCTGCTGAGCGGCCGCCGCTTATTGGGCGGCTGGACCGAATTGTTCCTCGTCACCATCATCCTGACCAGCGTCACCGGCTTTCCCTTGCCGCCGTTCGGGCTCGATCCGCCGCGCATGGTCGGCATCCTGTCGCTGATCCTGCTCGCAGTGACGCTCGCCGCGCTATACGTGTTCCGGGTTTCCGGTCCGTGGCGATGGATCTTTGTGGTTGCGGCGATGACGGCGCTTTATCTCGACGCTTTCGTCGGCGTCATTCAGGCCTTTGCCAAGATTCCCTTCCTGCACGAATTGGCCCCGACCGGCTCTGAGCCGCCGTTCCTGATCGTGCAAGTGGTCGTACTGGTGATCTTCGTCGTGCTCGGCTTTCTGGCGGCGCGCCGTTTCCACCCGGCAAAAGCTTAGCGCAAGGTCGCGGTCTCTGTCGCGAAATCCTACGCGCGCGCCGCATAGAACAAGCTGGTCGGGCTTTTGATGTCGAGCTGGCGGAATTCGCGAAAGCCGGCTTCGCGCAACAGCTTTTCGGTGCGGGCCGGGCCCATGCAGGTGCCCAGTCCCGGCCCGCCTTGCGCCAGCGACTGCGTCATGCAGTGGAAGATGCTGAAGCCGTAAAGCATGGTCCCGATCGGATTGATGTTGTCTTCAAGCTTGTCGGCGGCGCGCGGCTCGATGATGAACAGCGTGCCCTCGGGCTTGAGCAGCGCGCGTATCTCTTTGAGCGTCGGCTGCGGCGCGGCGAAATCGTGGATGCAGTCGCAAGCGGTGACGAGGTCGAAGCCTCCGCCCGCATCGAATTTGCCGGTGGTCGAGGCGACAAAGGACACGCGGCCGGACAGCCCGGCTTCGACGGCGCCCGCCTCCGCCTGACGGATCGATTCCCGATCGGGATCGAGGCCCACGACCTTGGCGTTGGGGAAAGCTTTGGCGAGCGTTACCGCGATGCGGCCGGCGCCGCAGCCGACGTCGAGCGCGCGGCCGCCGGCTTCAAGCCGGGCCTGCACGTCCGGCATCGCCTTCAGCCAGTAAGAGGTGAGCCGATGCTCATATTGGCCGCGGTTCATCACATCGAGGCCGAACACGCCCTCAGGCCCGAATTTCTCGAACGGGACGCCGCCGCCATGTTCGAACGCGTCCGCAACGTCCGGCGCCAGCCGCAGCAGCACCGGCACGATGGGGAATAGGCCGCCCATGAAATGGTCGCTGTCATCGGATGCGAGCAGATAGGCGTGCTCGTCGGGCAGGCGATAGGTTTGCGCAGCGGGATCGTATTCGACATATTTCGCGCAGGTCATGCCCCTGAGCCATTCCTCGACGTAGCGCGGCACGAGCTTGGTTTCGCGCGCGACGTCTTCGACCCGCATCGGTCCCTTGCCGGCCATGGCGCGGAACAGCCCGGTCTTGACGCCGACATAACCCATGCCGGCTGTCATCGCGCCGGCCATGTCGGCAAACACTTTGTCGGCGAACGCTTTTATTTTGTCCTTGTCCATATGTCCTCCCGCTGTGGCCCTTGCTTCGTCGCCGGCAGGCGCACGGGAGGATCATAAACGCCGCCGCGCGATGCGGCCAGAAGGCGCTGGAGGACGTTTTCAGCCTTTTTGCGGCAGCATGCGGTCTTCGGCTTTGAAATACTTGCGCGCATGCGCCACGAGCTGCGCATCGCTCGGGTGATCGACGCTTTCCACGCCGACAATCTTGTTTGCCAGTTGCGGATCGTGCTGGCCGATGTGTTTGACCAAAGCGGTCTTGGCGTTGGCCGGACCGGTGACGAGGATCGCGCCGGCGTCCGCCACCGACTGGGCGACGGCGTGAAGAAACGCGTGATCTTCGGCGGCGTGGCCGCTGCCGATCGAATTGGCCTTGTGATGAATGTGTTTGCTCGGATTATCCGGGTGCAGGACAAGCTTCTCGACATCGGTCGGGTTGAAGTGAAAGACGCGGGCCTCGCGGTGATCGATCCAAACAACGGCATGATGATGATGAACGCTCATGTCGGCTCCTTTGAACATTCCCGGCCAGGACGACAATCGCCGTGGCGGAACGAATGCGTTACTGATGAAAAGGTGACGCGAGAGCGCGTGTGCTACGGACGCTGGTAACGCAGTGGCACCTCGTTTGCGTCGACGATCATCTTGCCGATCGGCCAGAGCGCGATCCCGGCGAGCTTCAAATGCGCCCAGGCGAACGGGATGCCGATGAGCGTGACCGCAAGACATATCGCAGTAATGAGGTGTCCGAGCGCCAGCCACCAGCCGGCAAGCACGAGCCAGATCAAATTGCCGAGGAAACCGAGCGGGCCGGTGCCGATGTCGTCGGTGCCGAGATATTCGGCGCGCGAGACGGCGCGGCGGCCAAACGGCAGGAGCGTATAGGAGGCGATATTAAAGGCCGCCCGCGCCCACGGAATGCCGACAATGGTGATGGCCATGATCACGGCCGCAATCAGCCAGCCGATGGCCATCCAGATGCCGCCGAAGATCATCCATAACAGGTTGAGCAGCAGGGAAAGGGGAGACATGGTTGCGTTTCCGCTTGGGGTACTTCCGTTTCGGGCGCGCGTTAACCTGACTGTCATGTAGGCGACGTGCCCCGCATCTAGGGATGGCGGCCGCCGTCCGCCAGCCCGCAAGGGCAGCAAATAATTTTCTGCCGCAGCTTGAATTCCGCCACGGCGCAGACAGGTGGAGAAAGCGCCGCACGAGCCCTGGTACGAACGCGGGTCGCGCAAGCCGGTCTGCGCACGAGCGGCTTTGCTCGCACGAGCGCGGCAAGATCGCTCTGTAACCTGTGTGATCGGAATGCGACTCAACAAATTCTCGCAGTCGGCCAATGATCGCGGACCGCCGCGGCCGCGCCGCTCTTTGGCCGGAGTGAGCGAACATCATAGTGAAGGGGACGCGCAGCGAAGGGGCAGCGGCCACAGACCGGCGCTGCGATGTGATATGCGCCGATCGGGCTACTGCTCGAACCGCAAGCCTGATAAGTTCAGCCAGGGGCTCGATTCGTACCTGCACATTCCACTGAGTGGGGAGAAAAATATGATGACCAAATCGACTGTCGTTGCGGCAATCGTTTTTTCGCTGGCGATCGGAACCGGTGCGGCTTTGGCGCAAAATCCGCCGCCGGCCGCGGATCAGGCGGCGGCTGGGGCCACTGACAAGAAGGCGATCTCCAAGGCCTGCTCCGACCAGGCCAATGCCAAGAATCTGCACGGCAAGGAGCGCAAAAAGTTCAGAGCGGAATGCAAGCGCAAAGGCGGCAAGATGGAATAGCCGGTCGCGACGACCGACCGACTCCGATCAGGCTGCAATCAGCGCGCCTGAAATTAGCGCAGCTGGCATCTAGCGCACCTGCAAGACGAGCTTGCCGCGGAAGTGACGCGCTTCGCTGATGCGATGGGCTTCGGCGGCTTGCGACAGCGGGAATAGCTTGATTTCCGGCGGGAGCACGGCGCCCGCGGCGACGAGCTGGCCAATGCGGTCGAGCGGCGGACGGGAGCGCCCGACTGCCGGCCGCAGCGAGATCACGTCGCTGCGCTCCGGTTTCGGCGCCTGCGGCCCGGAAGCGATGAAGGCGGCGCGGCCGCCGGGCCGCAGCGCGGCAAACGATTTCAGCGCCACCTCGCCGCCCACCGTATCGAAGACTGCGTCGCAGCCGCCGACCACGCGGGTAAAATCCTGCGCGTTGTAGTCGATGACCTGGTCGGCGCCGAGGCCGCGCACATAGTCGAGATTCGCGGCGCTGGTGGTGGTGATCACGCGCGCACCGATGTGCTTGGCGAGCTGGATCGCAAAGCTCGCCACGCCGCCGGCGCCGCCTTGAATGAGGATGGTCTCGCCGCGCTGAAGCTTGAGCGTCGTCTCGATGGAGATGATTGCGGTAAGGCCGGTCAGCGCCATTGCCGCCGCCTGGACATGCGGGAGCGTGTCTGGCTTCTTGGCGATGATCGCCGCGGTGATCGAAACCTTCTCCGCATAGGCGCCCTCGCGGCCGGCTTCGAGCACGCCGAAGACGGCATCGCCGAGTTTGAGATCGTGCACATCAGCGGCCGCCGCAGAGACGGTGCCGGAGAAGTCGCGGCCCAGAATCAGCGGAAATTTGGCGTCCGCATATTGGCCGGCGCGCACACGCCAATCGGCGCCGTTGACGCTGGCCGCGGTGACGTCGACCACGACTTGGCCGGATCCCGCCACCGGGTCGGGCTGATCGCCATAGGTGAGAACCTCCGGCCCGCCGAACCGATCAATGAAAACCGCTTTCATCAAATTTCCTCCCGCGCGGCTGGCAAAGTTCGCACGACCCGCGCCGCTCTTGTACCGCTAAAGGCGGCTGATCACCGTATAGGACAGATAGACGAACAGTGCAGTCCCCAGGATGGCGAGCAGCGCGGCAAGCGCCACGTCGAGCCGCTCGCCCGCGCCGGGCAGAGGTTCCGGGCTGTCGATTTCCCGTGCCGTCCTGCGAAAGCGCACCAGCGCCAAAATGATGATGCCAGCGCCGAGCGCGATCAGGGTAAGGCCGGCAATGTTGCCAGCCAATTGTCCACCCGGCGACAAGGCGCGCCGCGCCAACGTCTGTCCGGCGATTTGCAGGAACAGATCGAACCGCTCGACCAGAAAGCCGAAGGCCATCACCGCGATCGCAGTGCGGATCCAAGCAAGGAAGGTCCGCTCGTTGGCGGCGTGATCGCTATAGCGCTCTATCATCGTCACCCTCGATCATCGTCACTCGCGCGCGTGTCGCCGTCGCCGCGGCGGGCTTTGTGCCGCAAATGATGGCGCATAACGCATTCTTCGTCACGCCTGCCGGGGGCAAGGGCGGGCGCCATAGAGGCTTTGCCATGACAGGTGTCCGCAACTTCGATAGCGTCCTCGACCATGATTCGATCGGGGTCGAATTGGGTCACGGTCTAATCGGGGCAAGGATTGGGGGAATCCATGAAACGTTTGCAACGGGCTGCGCTTGCGGGCGCTTTTGCACTACCGATTGCACTGTGGGCATTGACCTTGGCTGCAGTGCCGGCTGCGGCAGAAACTTTGAAGGACTGGAAATGCACGGGCGAAGCCGACATTCCCTGGGACGAGCAAATTGCCGCGTGCACCAATGCGCTCAAATCGGGAAGATTTGCCGGGCCTGCCGCCGCGGTGGCCATGAGCAACCGCGGCAACGCGTACTATGCCAAGAACGATCTCGACCCCGCCGTCGCCGATTACAGTCAAGCGATCCAGTTCGATCCCAAGTATGTGAACGCCTATTTCAACCGCGGCAACGCGTACAAAGCCAGGGGCGACTTCGACCGCGCCGTCGCCGACTACAATCAAGCGATCCAGCTCGATCCTAAATTTGTCTATGCCTATAACAACCGCGGCTCAGTGTACCAAGCAAGGGGCGAGCTTGACCGCGCCATTGCCGACTATGATCGAGCGATCCAGCTCGATCCGAAATATGCGTTTGCCTACAACAACCGCGGCAACGCTTACAAAGCCAAGGGCGACCTCGACCGCGCCATTGCCGACTATGATCGAGCGATGCAGCTCGATCCGAAATATGCGTTTGCCTACAACAACCGCGGCAACGTGCACTATGCCAAGAACGATCTCGACCGCGCCATCGCCGACTACAATCAGGCGATCCAGCTCGATCCGAAATATGCGATTGCCTATGACAACCGCGGCAATGCTTACAAAGCCAAGGGCGACGTTGACCGCGCCATCGCCGACTACGATCAGGCGATCCAGCTCGATCCGAAATATGCGACTGCCTATGACAACCGCGGCAATGCTTACAAAGCCAAGGGCGACCTCGACCGCGCCATCGCCGATCACAGTCAAGCGATCCAACTCGATCCCAGGTTTGCGGCTGCCTACAACAACCGCGGCATCGCGTACAAAGCCAAGAACGATCTCGACCGCGCCATCGCCGACTACAGTGAGGCAATCCGGCTCGACCCGAAATATGTGTTTGCCTACAACAACCGCGGCAACGCTTACAAAGCCAAGGGCGACCTCGACCGCGCCATCGCCGATTACAGTCAAGCGATCCAACTCGATCCGAAAGATACCGCCGCCTATAACAACCGCGGCAACGCGCACTATGCCAAGAGCGATCTCGACCGCGCCGTCGCCGACTACAATCAGGCGATCCAGCTCGATCCGAAATATGCAACTGCCTATGACAACCGCGGCAATGCTTACAAAGCCAAGGGCGACCTCGACCGCGCCATTGCCGATCACAGTCAAGCGATCCAACTCGATCCCAGGTTTGCGGCTGCCTACAACAACCGCGGCATCGCGTACAAAGCCAAGGACGATCTCGACCGCGCCATCGCCGACTACAGTGAGGCAATCCGGCTCGATCCGAAATATGCGACCGCTTTCAACAATCGCGGCGACGCTTACAAGGCCAAGGGCGACCTCGACCGCGCTAACGCCGATTTTAGCGAGGCTACGCGGCTCGATCCGAAGAACGCGAGCCACTAGACTGGCAGCGACCTGCAAAGGGAGCGACGGTTATGGCGCACGGGGTATTCGTCGACGGCGTGTGGCACAGCGAATGGTACGACACCTCGGCCAATGGCGGGCGGTTCGTGCCGGCCGAGCCGGTGTTCCGCAACTGGGTCACGCCGAGCGGCAGCGCCGGACCGTCGGGTGAGGGCGGTTTTGCCGCCGAGCGCGGGCGCTATCATCTCTATGTCTCGCTCGCCTGCCCGTACGCCCATCGCACGGTGATTTTCCGCAAGCTCAAGGACCTCGAGAGCGTGATCTCGATCTCGATCCTCGATCCGGTCATGGGCGAGCAGGGATGGGAATTCGGCGCCAGCCCCGGCACCATCGCCGATACGGTCAACGGCAAAAAGCGTCTCGGCGAAATCTATCTGCTCGCCGATCCGCGCTATACCGGCCGCGTGTCGGTGCCGGTCCTGTGGGACAAAGAGCGGCGGACGATCGTCAACAATGAATCTCCCGAGATCATCAGGATGCTCAACGCGGCGTTCGCCGGCCTGACCAACGACCGCACCGATTATTATCCGCCCGAGTTGCGGCCCGAGATCGAACGGATCAATGCGCGCGTCTACAACGACGTGAATATCGGCGTCTATCGCGCTGGCTTCGCGACCAACCAGAGCGCTTACGAAGAAGGCT
>Ga0187781_10001308_pt1 | contig 18800 bp, 19 predicted proteins | sample 0715_SJ02_MP02_2_FD_132447 | JGI IMG/M metagenome (GOLD analysis project Ga0187781, IMG submission 132447) | Tropical peat soil microbial communities from peatlands in Department of Meta, Colombia - 0715_SJ02_MP02_20_MG | ecosystem: Environmental > Terrestrial > Soil > Wetlands > Peat | place... | reverse complement strand
GCTCTCCGTGTCGGAGATAGGGAGCCCGGGCGAGAAATTGCGTTAGGGAAGAGCAACGACGCCACGCACAACTATCCGGCGGCAAAACTGATTACGCCGCGGTAGAGTGAGCGGCAGCGCCGGTTTTCAGCGCAGCCTGTACAATGCCCCGGGTATCAGAGGAAGGGAGAAGATCGGCGGCTCCGGCATTCAGGGCTGCCGTCCACATCTCCTCGTCGGCGCAGCGATGAGTGCAAACAATGCAAGCTGTCGGAAAGTCGTGTGACAGGCGTTCCACATCCACAAACGAGGTTTTTTCGATATCGAGAATAGCAATGCTTGCGCGGTGTTTCGCGATGCTGGTTCGAAGCTCGTCCAACGAGCTTACGTGATGAATGGAACGAAAAGAACTGGTCAAGGCCGCAACGAGAGACTTCGCGACACCGGAGTCGCACTGAAGGAGCACCAAATCTTGCGCCTGCATACTTCCTCTGGCTTCCACCGCTGTTCACGGTACTCTGTGGCTGCGCTGCTCCCACCCGCGTGGAAGCGGTCACAGACGTTGTTGCGCGAGCGGAGAGCCGGTGAGGACGGCGGCCCTATTTCCGGCCGGACGGGACCTCACCAACAGGCTCAAACGGCTCAGCCTGGAGCTTGCCATTCTGCTTCAGCAGAATCTCCACCTTGCCTTCTGCTTGCTCCAATTCCTTCCGGCAAGCAGACGAGAGCTGCATCCCTTCCTCAAAAAGAGTCAGCGACTTTTCCAGAGGCACTTCACCCTTTTCCAGTTCTTGAACGATTTTTTCCAGCCGCTGGAGACAATCCTCAAACTTCGGCAAAGGAACCCACTCCTGAAGCTATTGTAGTCCACACCATAGGACCTTGTGTCTATCGAAAACATGTGGATTAGGCAAAACTCACAATGCTATGCCGAAGTGGGACGAACACTCCCCAATGCCTCCAGCACGTCCACCGCCGCCGCATACTTCCCCAAAGGCGCGCTGATTTGCGCACCCTGTACCATGCTGCGGGCTGCCGTCAGCATCTCACGTGCAATCGCAATACCTTCCTCGCGAGCGGCTTCTGGCGTGGCCGCTCGCCCCATTCGTTCCAGAATCGAATCTGGGACCGAAACCCGCAATTCGTTTTTCATGAACTCGGCATTCCGCAAGCTGACCAGCGGCCAAATTCCTACCACCACCGGAATCCGGCAATGCTCGATCCGGCGCAAGAAACTTTCCAGCAGGCCCAGATCGAACACTGGCTGCGTGACCACGTACTCTGCTCCCGCCTGAACCTTATATTCGAAGCGGCGAACCTCTTCATCAATGTTGGGAACCCCGGGGTTTGCTCCCACTCCAATGACGAAGGCAGTGCCCACCCCTAGGGGGTTGTCGCCAATGTCGCGCCCGTGGTTCAGGTTACGAACAATGTTTACCAATCCGATCGAATCCACATCGAACACCGCAGTCGCGTCCGGATAGTTACCCATTTTCGGCGGATCCCCGGTAATACAGATCAAATTGCGCAGCCCCATTGCCGCCGCTCCCAGCAAATCTGACTGGATGCACAGCACGTTGCGGTCCCGGCAGGTGTAGTGCATGATGGTCTCAATTCCAACTTCCTGCTGCACCAATAGCGAGAGCGCCTGGTTACTCATGCGCGCCGACGCACGCGGGCTGTCAGGAATGTTGATGCCATCGACACCCACGGATTTCAGGAAGCGCGCACCTTCAACTTCCTTGCGAACATCCGTGCCCTTGGGCGGAACAATCTCCACCATAGTGACGAATTCCCCGGCTGCAATCTTTGCCCCCAGTTTCGACCGCTTTTCAAGCGGCACCTCGGGCGCAACCGTCGGTCTGGTTGGCGGCGTCACAGCCGTGGCGACCGCGGTCTTGGCGCGCGCCTCCCCGACTCGCAACGCGGATTTCATCACTCGGATGTGCGCCGGAGTGGTTCCACAGCATCCACCCACCAAACGTACGCCTGCCGCGGCAAACTTGCGGGCGTAGCTTGCCATGTATTCGGGCGAGCAGAGATAGATGTTGCGTCCCTCTACCGATCGCGGGATTCCTGCGTTTGGCTGTGCTGCCAGGGGAAGAGAACTCAGTGCTCGCATCCGTTCGATTGCATCCAGCATGGCCACCGGACCGACACTGCAGTTACAGCCAATGACATCCGCCTCCCATTCTTGCAACTTTGGGGTGAAGACTTCCGGGGTCGAACCGTCCAGGCAGTTTCCGTCTTCATCCATAGTGACTTGCGCTACCACGGGAATCTTCGCATCTACATCACGGGCTGCCAAAATCGCCTGATGAAGCTCCTCCAAATACCCAAACGTCTCGAGAATCACCAAGTCGACGCCGCCTTCGACCAGTGCAGCAATTTGTTCGCGAAAGGCTGCGCGCGCTTCTTCAAATGAAGTTTTGCCCAGCGGTTCAATGCGGATTCCCAATGGGCCCACGGAGCCCCCCACCCACACGTCGAAGCTTTTGGCGGCATCTCGCGCCACCTTTGCCCCTGCAAGGTTGATGTCGCGCACCCGGTCCGCAAGGTTATGCCGAGCCAACCGGAACGAGTTCGCCCCAAACGTGTTGGTTTCGATAATCTCCGCACCCGCCTGCAAATACTCGTGATGGATCCCCCGGATCAGGTCAGGTTGCGAAAGGCCCAATTCGTCATAACAACGATTAATGAAAATTCCCTTGGAATATAGAAGCGTCCCCATAGCGCCGTCACACAGCACCGGCGCCTCTCTAATTCGATCTAACAGATCACCAGCCATGTGTTTGAGAATACAGGATTGATCTGGTTCTTGCACTTTCCGGGGCTGCTCCGGAATGTACCGGTGATGCTGTCGCGAAGCCTCTGCGCTCTGTCCGCTCTGTTATAATCGCGATTTTTCGCATCTAAATTCTTGTCCCTGATGTTCTTCAGAATTCCAGGTTTGAAAAAAGCCTTCGGAAGCGCGATTGTCCTGATGGTGCTAAGTGTGGCCATCGTGGCTTGCGGCGGTCGCAAACCGGCCGCTGTTCAGCACAAACTAAGCGGACTTAAGTATCGCGCCTTTGTGTCTAATCCCTTGTTCCCGAGTGGGGTTGGAAATGTACCAGTCATTAACATTGTTAACGCGTTACAGGACATGGTTTCTCCCTCTACCGTAAGTCTTTTGGGCCAGGCCTCCCAGCCGAGCATAATGGTGGTTTCCCCAGACCTGTCGCGCACCATGGTATTCAGTCCGATAGGAAACACCATCAGCGTTGTTGACAATCGCACTGAGACCATCGCCCCCGTAATCGGTGGGACGACGAGTGTTCCCACAATCACTCTGCCGGCGCTTAGTGAAAGCATGTTCATCGCTAACGACAATGTCAGCGCCTACGCTGCCGTGCCCGCAGCTCCTGTGACTGGTCAGTCGCCGGGCGCGGTGATAGCCATGAATCTGGGGACAGGTGGAATTACCGCCACTATTCCCGTGCCCGCGGCCCATTTTATCGTCGGTAGCCCCGACGGAAATCACATCCTCGTGTTCAGCGACAATTCGAATGCGCTCACCGTAATCGATACCGCGCTTCTCGGGATTTCAAATCAGGTGACCACTACCGTCGCCGGTTTTGACCGTCCGGCATGGGCGATTTTTACCGATAATGTCAACGCCTACGTCTTCAACTGTGGTCCCGAATGCGGGGGCTCTGTTGCTGGAGTCACAACCTTCAGCATTGGCAGCTCAGCTCCCGGTCCCACGACTCCGTTAAGCGGAGCGTCCTACGGTCTGTTGAATGGAAGTACTCTCTACGTCGCAGGAACGCCCCCTCATACAGCCTGCGGGCCCGGAACAGCCGCGAAGACTTGTGGCACTCTCAATATCGTCGATGCAAGCTCCCTGGCAAGAACCAACTCCAGCCCATTCCTCATCACTGACGGTTATCACGACCGCATGCAGATGGGGGCCAACGGGCAGCTTTTCATTGGTGCGCATAGTTGCACCAACGTAAATATTTCTGGCGGTGAAGTGCGCGGCTGTCTGACCATCTTCAACACAACCAATTCCCAGGTTGTCGTTCCGCCGCAAAACGGGGATGCCACAGGAATCCAGCCCATCACTGGCCGAACCGTGGTGTACGTTTGCGTGGGGGGCACATTTCAGATCTACGACACCACGACCGACAAGTTGTTTGTGCCTCCGTTTAGTATCAACAACACTCTTGGAATAACGGACGTCATCGTGGGTCAATCGTACGACGTGAAGCTGGTCGACCCTCCCACCGAATAACGCTCCACCCGTCAACAACAGCGTCGCTGCTTCACGGCCTTAGCATTAGCTCGTGGGCCCGTTTTTCGACTGCCGCTGGTGAATACGGCCAGGGAAAGGTGTAACCCTCATACCAGGCATCCCACTCGTCCATGTAGTAAGCGCCGAGAAAATTTCCCGCCTCGCCGGTGACAAGGTTCAACGTCGATTCGTCCAGGTCGGCAAGGTTCACGGTTATGCGCTCAGATGGCCCGTAGGTCCTGCCCATCGCTTTGACCGTATATGGCCCTCCTGATTGCTCGCGCACACCCGGTCCAGTCCAATGCTGCAGAATAGGAATCTGGCCCAGAACTGGGTTTTGGATTTCAACCGTATTGAAGAGTCCCCATTTCCACGAATTCAGCTCTCTTGGCGCATCCGGTTCGCTGACGGCGGCTTCGACCGCCGCGGCCAGTAATTCATCGTAGTTGGCGTATGCAGCCGGAAGCCAGCGCTGCGGCTGATGCTGAATCACGTTGTCCAACCAGACCGTCTCCATCATCCAGCTGTAGCTTTTCCAGTTGAGTGTGGATTCCGCCCGTGCGCGATCTCCCGGCACAGCACCCAACTTCGGCTCCAGTAGCAAACGAGCCAGTTCTTCTCTGGAACGCACTGCGATGGTCGGAGCTGCGGAGTCCGCCGTCATTCGTCCATCCCACTGCCGCAAAATATCGGCCGCAACCTTAACCCGTGCCGATCGACTCTTGGCGTGATCCACGGCATCCACGAAGTGTTCCGCGAAGAAGCGGTCCAGTTCCGAATAGATGTCAGTCTGCAGCCCGAGCATGTCCGCCGCCGAGAACTTCTTGCCCGACTCCAGTACGCGGTAGATGCGCGTGGTTCGCCAGGGAGCTTCCCATTCCACACTCAGCGAATACGGGTATTCGTTCGGCGTGATGCGCCCGTTCGCAGTGGCGATGATTCCAGATGCCGGATTGAAAACACTGGGCAGCTTTTCAAACGGTACGTAGCCAACCCATTCGTGGGCATTGTCGCTGCCGTTTTCGGGCAGGCTGCCGTCCCCCGAGGCCCGGATCGGAATCTTGCCCGTCGCATGGTATCCAATATTCCCATCCACGTCGGCGTAAACCACGTTTTGCCCGGGCGCATCGAATTGCGAGAAGGCGTGCTGAAATTCGTCCCAATTGTGCGCAGAATCCACCGCGAAAAATGGATTGCGGATTCCATCGTACAGGGTCCAGCGCAGTGCCAGCTTCCGGCTTTCACCCCGCACGAGGTCCGTGACGATCGGCCCATGCCGCGTGAGCAACACGTCCACAACCACATCTGGCTTGCCCTTTACATGAATTATCTCTTGACGCCGCTCGGTTTTTCTCCATCCCTCCGGTGTGAGGTATTCTCCCGCCGCATTGAAGGTTTCGACGTAAACATCTTCGACAGTCGGACCAACATTGGTGAAACCCCACGCAACCCGGTGATTATGTCCGACGACGACGTAGGGATATCCCGGCAAGGCCACGCCCGCGACATCAAAATCGCCGCAACGCAAGTGGACAGCAAACCACAAATTCGGCATCTGATGACCCAGATGCATGTCGTTCGAGAGCAGCGGTTTGCCAGTCACGGTGTGTGCGCCCGAAACTACCCAATCGTTCGAGCCAAGCAGGAGCGGCCGCTCGTCGAAGAACGACGCTGTCGGCTCGTAAAAGCCAGTACTCATGGCATTCTGAGCGGACCCGGGTCCGCGAACAATCCTACGATCGAATGAACCGGCACTATCGCGGCTGGGATTGTTCCGAGCGATAGTAGTCTCCGAAGTTGCGTTCCTTTCCTCCTTCTGCTCGAGACTCACGCTGGGGATGGTTGGCGGCCGGTCACGCCAGGATGAATTCACATACAGATCGGCAGTGAGTTCCGGTCCCAGCTTGGCCAGAATTTTTTCGCGCGTTAGCGCGTGCCGTGGGCTGGTGCTGAGATCTTCAACCATATATGCCCCGATCAGCGCCGAGTCTTCCATCGTCCACGGCTGCGGCGAATAGTGCAGAATTCGAAACTCCACTGGCAACTGATCGCGATGCGAGTGGATGAACGCATTCACTCCCCGGGCATAAGCCTCAAACCGGGAACGATCCTCACTGGAAATGGTTTCAATTGTTTTTCGTGCCGCAACCCTCAAACCGAGAATTCGCTGCTGCCGGTCGTGCTCGAGTTGACTTTTGCCGACAATTTCCGCCAGCTCTCCGGCTGCGAACCTCCGCATTCCATCCATCTGAAATAGCCGGTCCTGCGCCGTCACGTATCCTTGAGCGAAAAACAAATCATCCAGACTGGAGGCCTGAATGGTGGGTACGCCGTGACCATCACGGATAACGGTCACTGGAGCTTTCAGGCCCGCCACTACCAGGGTCCCATCGAGTAGCGGCAGCGCGGAACGGGCGATGGAAAGCAACCACAACAAAGCCCCAGCTAGAACAAGTATCAGTGCAATCAGGCCGATTCCGACAAGCTTCGCAATTCCAACTGCAGGGCGGCTATAGGCTGGAGTGCTGGTCACCATGACGAATTACCGATTTTACCCTCTTCCTGCGTCAGCAGTGTCGTGCCTCAGCGAACTTGGCGCATTCCCCAAAGCTCAGTATCATTCAGAGTGATCATGCTCCAGCGCCGCATCGACGACCAGCCCTCGATCTCCAGGGAGATGATGCGAGAGGCGCAGCAAATTCTCCATCAGCATCTCAAGCGGGTGGGCCTCAAGCATACTGCCCAGCGCGATACCATACTGCAAACTTTCCTCGAAACCCGCGAACATCTCTCCACCAACGAATTGCACCGGCTGGTCCAGAAAAAGGATGCCAGGATCGGATTCACCACCGTGTACCGCACGCTTAAGTTACTGGCCGAATGCGGATTAGCAAGTGAGGTGGCTTTTCACGACGGAATAGCCCGTTTCGAACATCAATACAACCGGCGCAGCCATCACCACATGGTTTGCACGCTGTGCGGCAGTTCGGTGGAATTCTTTTCGCCAGAAATCGATCGCCTGGAGCAGGAGATCGGAGACAAGTACCATTACCAAACCACCCGCCACACCTTTCAGATCTATGGCCTCTGCGAAGATTGTCGCAAGAGGAGAAACTAGGGCCACTTAGCTTTGAACAGCGTTTCCATCTCATGCCCGCAATGCCACGCCCAAATACCCACCGAAGCCTCGTTCTGCCCAGGGTGCGGTGGCCGGAGGATTATCGAGCCGGCCCCGACTGTGACTGGCTTTGCTAAGGAGAATGTCGTTGCCGCTCTGGCCTACGTCACCTTTATTCCCGCAATTGTCTTCCTCGCATCACGACCCTTTCGGCACAACCGCCTGGTGCGCTTCCATTCGTGGCAGTCCATCTTGTTCGTTATTGCCCTCGTTCTGGCCGGTGTCGTGTTGCGGTTCTTGTTCTCATTGCTCTCTTTGATACCGGGATTGGGGTACCTCCTCGCCTCACTTAGCGTCTTAATCATTGTTCTTGGCTGTGTCATCCTCTGGCTGGTCTTGCTACTAAAGGCTCTCCAAGGCGAAATGTTTAAGCTGCCTCTCATTGGAGATTTTGCAGAAAAGGCGTAGGCTGTTAGGCTGGTTTTGGTAAGCCAGCAGTTGTTGACACGACTGCAGAAACTTCGCTGGGGGGGATAATTATGGCTTTTTGCACTTCGTGTGGAGCACAGATACCGGCCGGAGCTACCGTATGTCCAGCGTGTAGCCGGTCAGCCGCCCCAACAGCGGCTCCGCCAGCGGCCCCGGGGGCCCCGGCCGCTCAACCGAGCGCGGGTGGCCTTTCCGACAATATCGCCGGTGCCCTCGCCTACGTCACCGTAATCCCGTCCATCTTGTTCCTGGTTCTGGCGCCGTATAACTCGAATCGTTTTATTCGCTTCCACTCCTTTCAGAATATTTTCTTCGCCGTTGCCTGGATCGCCTTATGGATTGTGCTGAACATCATCGCGCACATTCCGATCTTTGGCTGGCTGACGATCCTGATCTGGCCGCTTATCACTCTTGCCGGATTCGTGATCTGGCTCATTCTTATCTTTAAAGCTTACCAGGGACAGATGTGGAAGCTGCCCATGATCGGTGACATGGCAGAGAAGCAAGCCTCCGCGATGTAACTGGGATCGTACGCCACCAAAACTGTGGATTACTCAGGTGAGCCTCGAAGGCTCACCTTTTCTTTCGCCAGCAGGTTGTCAATGCCCTTTTGTCTGTCACTCTCGGCTTGACAGAACCTCTGCTGGAATGGCATTCCTATTGTCTTTCTCTTTCGCTTCATTGGTCACTTCGATAGTCTAGTTGGTCCACGACAGGAGCAGGTTTGCGAGTTCGAGTCTTTTATCACGACCGATGTTTCGATGGGGCTTCTTCGGCAGCGCTTTTCTCCCGCTTTTATCAGGAACGCATCCGCAATGACGTTGAATTTGTCTTTTCCGGACTGCTGCATCGCGCCGGAGCTTTGTTCAACGAGAGTGACTTTAACGGCGATGAAAACGCCATCGTCGATTTCAAGTATTCAAGTTCGCCCAAAGTCACCTGGTGGTTTGATCATCACGAAAGCGCCTTTCTTTCTCCCGCCGACGCTGCCCATTTTGAGCAGGACCAGAGCAATCGCAAATTTTATGACCCGGATTTCAAATCCTGTACCAGCTTCATCGCCACCATTGCCGAAGAGCGATTCGGTTTCAACCCCGCTCCAGTCGCCGAACTGGTCAAGTGGACCGATATCATCGATGGTGCCCTTTATCCCGATGCCCGCACCGCGGTCGAGATGCGCGAGCCTGCGATGAAACTGACCATGATCATCGAAGCCACGCAGAATTCCGATTTCATACCTCGCCTGATCCCGCTTCTTGCCACTAAGCCGCTTGCAGAAATTCTGAAAGAGCCGTTCATTGCCCCGCTGTTGCCGCCTCTGCTCGAACGTCACCAGCATTCCCTCGCCGTCCTTCGGGAACGCACCGAGTTGAAAGACGGCACTCTGTTCTTCGACATCAGTGATCAGGAACTGGAAGGCTATAACAAATTCGTTCCTTACTATCTGCATCCCGAATCGATTTACAGCGTAGGTCTGAGTAAGAGCACTTTTCGGGTGAAGGTTTCGGTCGGCTCTAATCCCTGGGCTCCCGAAGATCCGGTGGTGAACCTGGCGAAAATTTGTGAGCGATATGGCGGGGGTGGCCATGCGCGCGTAGGCGCTATTTCCTTCGATGTTTCCCAGCAGGACGCCGCTCGCAAAGCTTCTCAGGAAATTGTCGCCGAATTGCGCGCAGCCGTGCGTGCCCAGCGGACAAGCGCGTAATCTGGATCACTTGATATCCTCGACTTGGGGATACCTGCAAACATTCGAGATTACTCAATCGTGGCTTTCTCCGAAACTCCTGATTCCGCTATCCTGCGCGCCGAGCACCTTGGACGAGTCGTAGGCGCCAAAGTCCTCGTCGAGAATGCGAATTTCAGCCTCGCCAGCGGCGAAATTCTGGCCATCGTTGGACCCAGCGGCTCGGGAAAAAGTTCACTCTTACGGCTGCTCAATCGGCTCGACGAACCCAGCCGCGGCACCGTCTATCTGGCCGGAACTGACTACAAGCAGATTGCGCCACGCGAACTTCGAAGAAAGGTCGGCATGGTCACACAGCGCCCATACTTGTTCGCTGGATCGGTTGAGCAAAACCTGCAATTCGGCCCCCTGCAGCGTGGAGAGACATTGCCACCCGAGGCGGTCGAGAAGTTGTTGGTTTCAGTTGGGCTGGAAGGTTATGCTTCTCGCAACGTCGCCAACCTCTCGGGAGGCGAAGCGCAGCGGGTTTCTCTGGCTCGTACTTTGGCTAATTCGCCATCGGTTCTTCTTTTGGATGAACCTACGTCCGCTCTGGACGACGCGTCCAAGTCAGGAATCGAGTTGTTGATCCAGAGAATTGTGCACGATCAGCGTCTCGGCTGTGCTGTGGTCAGCCACGATACAGCTCAAGCCAGGCGCCTTGCGGCACGGGCCTTGCTGATGGAACGGGGGCAGATTGTGCGGTCGGGCGCTGTTGAAGAGGTACTGCATGCTTAAATACTGGTTCAGTAATCCATTGAGTCTTGGCTTGGCCCAGGCGGGAGTCGCCGCGTTGTCTGCTTTGCTCGTAGTTCTGATTGCTAGCAGGCGCCAAATCCATCTTGAGACGGAAGCCGTAGTCGCAATGCTCCGCGGCCTGGCGCAAATTGTCGCCGTAGGATCGATTCTCTTGCTGTTGCTGCGCGGCCCGCGCTGGACCAGCGTTTTCCTGCTTGCGGGTATGATGGTAGCAGCCGGTGCTACCTCGGCGCGCCGCGCCAAAGGCATGCCAGACGCATTTCGGGTCTCCACCTGCTCGATTGCATGCGGTGCTGGTTCCGTGATTGCTCTGATGACCTGGCTTGGCGTCATCGATAACGCGATTACTGCGCTCGTACCGGTCGGCAGCATGCTCATCGCAAACGCCATGAACACCAATGGTTTGGCACTCAACCGTTTCCGCTCCGATGTCCTCGCCCACTCCGGGGAGATCGAGACCGCTCTGGCTTTAGGAGCCGAGGCGAACACGAGCGTAGCGCCCTATGTGCAAGCCTCTTTTGAAGCCAGCTTGATTCCGGCTATCGACTCACTGCGTTCGCTTGGCATCGTATGGATCCCTGGGCTGATGGCTGGAATGCTGCTCTCCGGGGCGCGTCCAATTTATGCGGCGATCTACCAGTTCGTGGTGCTCGCCATGATCTTCGCTGCCTCCGGCCTGACTTCGTTGCTGAGTACTTTGCTGATTCGTGGCCGGATATTTACCCCAGCTCAACAATTAATGCTGCAGGCAGGCAGATAATTAAAACCATGCACTCGACGGTGCAGAGCAGAACTGAATTTGGTGGGCATCCGCGCGACCACACCCTGCATGCCCTGCGAGGCATCGCCACCTTCGAACTCGCCAAAGGTTTGGTCGTGCTATTTGCCGCCATAGTCATTCTTTTCTTTGTCCACCGCGACCCTTGGGATTTAGCTGACGGTTTGCTCCACTTGCTTCATATCAGTCCGGACGGCCATTTTGCGCAGAGATTCCTGGACTGGGCCGATACTTTGACCGACGCCAAGCTATGGGCGGTTGCCGGGGCAGCCCTTGCCTATTCGGTTCTTCGATTCTTGGAGGCCTACGGCCTCTGGTACGCCCGAGCTTGGGCTGAGTGGATTGCTCTAATCTCAGGTTCCATCTATTTGCCTTACGAAATCTACAGGCTGGTTCATCGCCAGAGTCTCCTCCACATCACCATTTTGGTCATCAACCTGGCCATCGTCTTCTACATGGCTTACCTGCTGAAGACCGGCAAGGGCATTCACGGAATACCGCAGCAAGAGCCCAGCTAGCCATTGTGCTCTCAACGCCGTGACCCTCGTCATCAACTCTTGGTTACTCCCGTAAACACACTGCCGGGTGATTCTTGCCACGAACGAGCCATTGTCCGGGCAGCGAGAAAAGGGCAATCTGGTGACACCGGAAACAATTCTAAGGTCACTGTAGGGGAGAGTCGGCATGAGTGATACCGGATATGAAACGCGTCTCCATCGTCGCCTGGGATGGCTGGCCGAGTTGCTCGCAACTGCCTTCGTCACCCTTATGACGCTGGTAAGCACGCTTCGGCTGCTGGGCATTTTGTCCTAGTTCTATCGCGTCGCACAAGGCTTGATCTTCCTACTGCCTCACCGAACCCCGTGGAAAATTCACACCTTTTGCTAATCTAGTTGAACCGTCCAGGCGCTGCAGTCGGCGCGCTCTAAGCAAAAGAGAAATTCGTGAGTGCAATCGCTCGATACGGCACGCTGCCTCTAATCTTGTTCCTTCTCGCGAATTCTTCAGCGGCTCAGGAGTCAGCTCCGCGGGCCGCAATCAATGGGAAATGGGACATTAGCGTCTGGGCTGCGGTGGCCACCGGCGAGGAAAACACGAATTCCTTCAACGAAGCGCGGATTTGGACCGCCGGCTTCTTCCTTGGCAAACTGATGCACCGGGAAGTTCTTGGCGGATGGCGGCGCGGGACAATCGAGTACGGATCCAATCTGATTCCGCTGTTTCTGACCTCCAAAAGCCAAAAAGTGCATGGCGGCGGTTTTGAGCCGATAGTCCTGCGCTGGTACTCCAGCCACAGCCTCGGTCGTGCCACGCCTTACCTCGAGTTAGCGGGAGGCGCAGTATTCACCAATTCCAATCTGCCTCCCGGCAACACTTCCAGCTTGAATTTCACCGCCCGTGCTGGTGGCGGCATTCATGTGTTTACCCGGAAGCGGCAATCCCTCGATCTCGGTTGCGGATGGATGCACGCTTCCAACGCCAACCTCGGCGTACGCAATCCCGAATTCAATGGCATTCGACTCAGCTTGGCTTATCACTGGTTCAAATGAAGGAACTTTTTTCGGTGCCTAGGTTCGCGCTGCTTTTGGGCGTAACCTGCCCTTCCGTGCGAATCACCCGCAATTGGTTTGTCAGGCGTATGCCGGCTCCGATTGCATGGCTTCGATGATCGACTCGGCAAATTCAGACGTGCTGGCTTTACCGCCGATATCGCGAGTCAACTTGTCGCGCGTGCGATACACCTTCTCCAGCGCGTTGCGAATCTTCAACGCCGCGTTGAATTCGCCAAGATGTCGCAGCATCAGCAGGGAACACCGGATGATTGCGGTCGGATTGGCAGTATTCTTTCCGGCAATGTCAGGAGCAGAGCCGTGTACCGCCTCAAAAATGGCGCACCGCTCCCCGAAATTCGCGCTGGGCACCATTCCTAATCCTCCGACGAACGCGGCGCAGAGATCGGAAATGATGTCGCCATAGAGATTCTCCATCAGCAGCATGTCGTACTGATAAGGATTCATAACCAGTTGCATGCAGGTGTTGTCCACAATGTGCTCGGCGTATTCGATTTCCGGATATTCCTTCGCTACATTCCTGGCACACTTTAGAAACAAACCGTCCGACAATTTCATAATGTTGGCTTTGTGAATGGCGTGGATCTTCTTGCGTTTGTTCTTGCGAGCGTATTCAAAAGCAAAGCGCGAAATCCGTGTACACGCCTTCTCGGTCATGATCTTCAGGCTTTCCACAACGCCGGGAACGACTTCGTGCTCAATGCCGGAATACAGCCCTTCGGTGTTTTCGCGCACGATGATGAGGTCCACATCCGGATAGCGCGTCGGAATATGTGGCAGATTGCGGATAGGGCGGAAATTGGCGTAAAGCTCGAATCTCTTGCGCAATTCCACGTTGATGCTGGAAAACCCGCCGCCGACTGGCGTCGTGATCGGTCCCTTTAGCGCAACCTTCGTGCGCTCGATCGAATCGATGAGGTCTTTAGGAATGTACTCGTGATACTTGTCGTAAGCGTCCGCGCCCGCTGCATAACTCTCCCATTCGAACATCAGCCCAGTCGCCTCCAGAACGCGCACCGCGGCCTGCGTGACCTCAGGTCCGATGCCGTCGCCGGGAATGAGGGTGATTTTATAGGACACGAATGAGTGCTTCCTTTGGAAGTCTATACGAGCGTCTGATCAGCAGGCAGTACCTGGCGACAAGAGGCGAACGGAGGGGATTATTGGGTCTTAGCTGCGATTTTGCCGCGAACCTCGGCGGCATCCTTGCTCTTGACCAGATCCTTCAGCTCGGTCAGGAATTCCTGCACGTCTTTGAAGTCCAGGTAAACCGAAGCGAAGCGCACGTAGGCAACCTTGTCGTACCGCCTGAGCCGGTTCATGATCAGCTCCCCCAGTTCGCTCGTCCTACGCTCCCGCTCCGGTGATTCGATTACGAAACTCTCAGCTTCATTCACGATCTGTTCCAGCTTGCTGATCGGAACCGGCCGCTTCTCACAAGCTCGCAACAGGCCATTCAGCACTTTTTGGCGATCGAATTTCTCCCGCCGTCCATCCTTCTTGACCACCATGTACGGAATCTCGTCGATGCGCTCGTAGGTAGTGAAACGCTTGCCGCATTTCAGACATTCGCGCCGACGTCGAATGGATTCGGCCTCCTTGCTTTCGCGCGAATCCACCACTTTGTCATTTGCGAAGCCGCAGAAGGGACACTTCATGAGGATCGGGGTCGATACATGATTGTAACCCACCAACTTCTCCGCTCTGCGTCACCCGGTCGGCGATGTCGGAATTGGCTCCTCGCCTTCAGCCTTCTCGCTTTCTTCTGCTACCTTCCGCAAGGAGAGCCGTTCCTGGTGCGCTAACAGCAGACCTACTGGAACCACCGCCACAAAACTGACCAGCCATAGCAGGATCCCACAACTCACCGCCAGCTCCCGTGGGATCTGGAATACCTTATCAAGCGCCTCTATCGTCGCCAATTGCGAACCGCCGCCAACCCCGGGCAACTGCAGCATGGATCCAACCATGCTCGAGCCCATCAGCAGCAACACTCGAGTCGCACTCATTTGCTGCATGGGTGCCCCGTAAGCGTGAGTGACTTCCTTATACGATAGCGCAATCAGCCACCACATCAGGATGGAGACCGCCGAAAGTTGCAGAAACGAGAATGGTCCGTGAATCGTGTTCAATCCGCCGGCGAACTCGCGCACCCGCTGCGCAATTCGATGTCCCAGGTTCTGCGCAAGATGGGCGAAGCGTTTCTCCATCCAGTCCGCGATAGTGGGACCTTTGTAGTTCACCAGCATCGCGATTGCGAATAATCCCAACACCATACTGGATAACAGATAGCCGGCAACGTGCAGCCAGTGATAATAAACCGGGCGAGTCGCCGCGAACGCCCGCAGCTTGGTGGGAAGAAATATCGCTAGCACCATCAGCACCGTGAATGCACCCAGGTCAAAAATCCGCTCCATCGCCCACACCGCGAGTTGTGACGCGAAGCTAAGGTTCATTCGCCGCGCAATGAGATATGGCCGGATCAATTCTCCGGGTCGGCCAAGCACAGCGAGTCCGGTGAAGCCTACCAGCGTCGGGGAAACGAGCGATATTGTCGAAGCGCGAGGGCGAACCGGACGCAGAAATGTTTTCCAGCGCACCGCCCTAAGAATATAGGCGACGTAAATGAGAATAATTCCGTGAATTACGTGCCGCCAGGTCACATCTCTCGAGTTCTCGATGAACTTGTCCCAATCGAACGTCCGCCATTGCCGGAATTGCAGGTATACCAGCACCACGAGAACAACCAGAACCACGCCGTAAATGACGATGCGTTGTTTATTCATTAGAAAAGGGGTCTCGTAGACGCCGGCGAAGGTCTAGTTACAGCCCAACCCTTGGGGGCAGCAGAGATTGCAAGAGGTCGAGGTAAACAAATCGTGCTCCCCAAGCACAGAATCATCCTGTCAAGTTAACTGACATTAGTGCTGAGGGTCAATCGCCAAGGAGGCTTGTGGTTCCGCTTATATTAATCCGAGCTCTCGCATCCGGGCGTGCGTTTCTATTGCGGTTTCTTCTTTATCAATCCCTGAAGGCTGTTCATCACATTGTTTGCGGGATTCTGGCCCTGGCCGCCAGGATTGAATTTACCGAACTCGCTGCCCAGCATGCCCTTCACGTTAGGCACGAACTTTGGGTCGGAAGTGGTTCCTTCGATGGAGAAGGGAATGCCGGCGTTTTTGTTCCCCAATCCCGCAATCTCGCTTAGCCCACCCAGAGCGCCGCCGCTGAACTTGGCATTCATCTGATAATTGAGCGCATTTTGCGGGCTGACGGTGCCGTTCCCGGTAATCACGCCAATGGATGGGACATTGAGGTTGACGTTTTTCGTTTGAATGCCTTCGGGTGCAACGCGAGCATCCGTGCTGAAATTCTGAATGGTCGTGTCCGGGCCGGCATTTACCCCCGCGAGCTTGGCCACGGAGGAAAGTTTTGAACCCAAATCAAATCCTGCCAGTTTCGTATTCGCGAGCTGCACCGGGCCGTTGATCACCAGCCTGTCAGTCGGCCCGGCGATGGTGAAATTGGCAGTCAGCGTTCCTCCTTCCAGATGTGAGCCGGCTGGCAAAGTGACGCCAAGGGCAGGTAGGAGCGTTACCAGATCATCCACGGGCATATTATCCGCTGCTAGCTTTGCGTTGAGCGTCGTCGCTGCAGGTTCAATTTGATAAGTGCCCGAGAGTTTGGCTACGGCCTTTCCCAGCGTGACATCCGCGTTCATCGGTCCAGACTGCTTCTGCAGATCGTAAGTGGCATTGAACTTCAAATCTACCGGCTTCGGCGCAGGCGATCCTTTCGGTGACGCCTTCAGCTTGGCCACGCCGGCACTGCCACTGGCTTGCGCCTCACGTCCGTTTGAATTCACCGTGCCGTTGAAATCCACGACGCCGCCCAGGCCGGAGGCCGGGTTCACAAATCCAGACTTCTCTATATCCAAACCACTAACGCTTATTTTTGCGTCCAGCGGAGTAAGTGAAGCGTCGGTGGCATTGATCGGTCCGGCATGGCCGTCGAGCTTCATGCTGCCGCCGCCAGGCAGATCGGCTGACATCGTGAACGGGAATTGAGCATTGAACGCAAAATTCTGCACCGTAATGTTTACTTTGGAATAGATCTGCGGCTTTTCATGAGCGCCTACGTTTTCCATCGAGAGCGTGCCGTTCTTCACGCTGAGCTTCCCCACAGAAAGGCTCGGATTCGAAGAAGCAGGCGACGCCTGCGCGGCCGCGGTTTCTCCAGACTTTCCAGGTGTAGCTTTCGGGGCCGCCGGTTGTGATGCCTTTTGCGCTTCTGGAGTCTTTCCGGTCTCTGCGGGCTGGCCTGCCGACGCCGGCTCGGGAGCGGGTTTACTTCCTATGCTGGAGAAGTTCCATTTTCCCGTCGCGTTCCGCAATAAGGCGACCTGAGGATCAGTTATTGTCAGTTCATTAACCTGCAGGCTCTTGGAAAAAATCAGCGGCATCAATTCCACGCCAACATCAAGCGCCTTGGCGCGCACAAACGGCTGGTTGCTGAAAGCAGGATCGTCGGAGATGGCAAGATTATCGGCGGAAACGCTACCGCTCAAGATCGACAACTTCAAATTTCCAACTTTAACCTCCCGGCCCAGTGAGGAGCTCAGCTCAGACTCAATCTGCGGCCGGAAGGCGTTTACATCAACAATGAATGGCAGAGCAATAACTAACAGAACCAGGACGGCGATAACGATGCCGATGATTTTCAGGGCGCGTTTCATAAAGCAGGTCCTCCTACTTCCGGTGGCATTCTTCTTGGATGACCGCTAGTGACTAAGGTGAGCAACCCAAGTCTATCAAAAGCGGCGCTTCGTAACTGTGACAGCACGAGAAACCGCCTTCAGCCCACGTGAGCGTGCTGCTTCGCGGATCCAATCAACGCCAGCGCCTGGTCTAAATCAGCAATCAAATCGTCAGCATGTTCAATGCCTACGGAGAGGCGAATCAGTTGTTCAGTGACTCCCATCTTCGCCCGATGTTCGGCGGGAATCATGGCATGGGATGTGAGCACGGGGATGCAGACCAGCGAATCCACGCCGCCAAGACTCGGCGCGAGGGTAAACAGATTCAGGGCCTCACTCAATTTGCGCGCATCCTTACCGGTGCCCTCAACCTCGAAGCTTACGATTCCGCCACCGCCGCGCATCTGTTCCATCGCCAGGCTGCGCTGCGGATGCCCTTCGACAAATGGATAGTGAACTCTGTGGACGTTCGAATGTTGTGATAAGAACTGCGCAATCCGCAACGCGTTCTCATTTTGCCGCTGCACGCGAACCGCAAGCGTTTTGATCCCCCGCAGCAGCAACCATGCGGCATGTGGATCCATGCATCCGCCCAGCGTCGTCCGCGTGCTATGAATCTTCTCGATCAACTCACCGCGGCCCGCTACCGCCCCCGCAATCAGATCGGAATGTCCGCCGAAATACTTTGTGCCTGAGTGCATAACCAGGTCGATGCCGAAGTCGGCGGGCCGGCAATTGATCGGGGTAGCGAACGTGCTGTCGATCATCGTGATGAGATTATGTCGCCGCGCAATCGCGACGACTTTCCGCAGATCGACAACGCGAACTAGTGGATTGGTGGGAGATTCCACATAGAGCAGCTTGGTATTCGTTCGGATAGCACGCTCGTGCTGATCGTAGTCGGTGGTGTCCACGAAGGTGGTTTCGATTCCAAGTTTCGGAAGCCATTGGCCAAAGAATTTAGCCGCGCCACCATAGATATCTCGCTGTGCAACCACATGATCGCCGCTTGTAAGCAGGCTCAGCACGGTGGTCGTGATAGCTGACATCCCCGAGGCAAACAGCAATGCCCGTTCTGTCCCTTCCAGTTCGGCAATCGCCCGCTCCGCCACGGTGTGGGTTGGATTCCCGTAGCGGGTATAAAACATGTCCGTCGGCGTCGCCCTTAATTGCTGCTCGTTATCGGTGACCTCGAAAGTGGAAGTCTGATAGATCGGCGTTGAAAGCGGTCCATTCTTTTTGCTGAGGTCGGTGCCTCCGCGTACAGCCTTGGTTTCCGCGCGCTGCTCTCTGCGTTTCATGACAGCTCCCTCTCAGGGTGCAACTATTCTTGCACATGAATTTGTGGTTT
>Ga0187781_10001307_pt1 | contig 18807 bp, 19 predicted proteins | sample 0715_SJ02_MP02_2_FD_132447 | JGI IMG/M metagenome (GOLD analysis project Ga0187781, IMG submission 132447) | Tropical peat soil microbial communities from peatlands in Department of Meta, Colombia - 0715_SJ02_MP02_20_MG | ecosystem: Environmental > Terrestrial > Soil > Wetlands > Peat | place... | reverse complement strand
GGCGCGGTCGCGCGCCGGCGAGTGGTAAGCGGACACCGCCACGCGAACTGCACACAATAGCACCGGCGCCTGCACTCGACACTGCAATGCAACACTCATGTCCGCGCTTTCACTTCAATCAACCGGCGCGCGGTAGCGCCTTCCCTTCCACGCCACGCCTCCCCCGGCGATGCCGGCGAAAGTTGAATTCAGGGAGACGCAAGAATAAAACAAGGTGGCGAGCGGCAGCGTGATAACGTATCGAGCGGGAAGACGCGAGTGGCGTATGAAAGGGTAATAGACCAGGGAAGCCAGGGTGCAAGCCAATACGGCCGCCAGGAGGGTCCCATCGTGCCAGGCGGGCACGCCCACCCACAAATCGCGCGCCAGTCGCGCCACGAGGGCGAGCCACGGGAACACCGCCAGCAGGTTGGCGAGGAACATTGCTCCCAGCGTTTTCTTCACGGAGAACCCCGACCCCTCGAAAGCGGTCCGGCTGAGCCCCTCGAACGTCTGCCCAGCACTCGTATACATTCGGGTATGCAAGAGACCGCGACTGGCCGCCAGATAAATGCGGCGCCCGTGGCGTTTGAAAAGTTCGGCCATGCGGAGGTCCTCGATCAAGACGTTTTTCAAGCGCGCGTAGCCGCCCAGGGCCTCGAGGTCTTGGCGCTTCATCAGGATGAAGGCGCCGGCGGCAAGGGCCCTGTCGCAGCGTGGATCGTTTACCCGGTGTAGGGGAAAAATCGAGGTGATGAGGAAAGAAAATGCGGGCAGTACGACTTTCTCCCAGAAAGTGCCGAGTTGCAATTCCGGAATCAGCGAGAGGAATTGCACTTCGCGTTTTAAGGCGAAGGCCATGGCCACGCGCAGAGCCGCGGGATGGAAAACCATATCGGCGTCGGTGGCCAGAATCCATTCGCCGGTGGCGGCGCTTGCCGCCAAATGCAGAGCATGCGCTTTGCCGCGCCAGTCGGCGGGCAGTTGCCGGTTGTGAAGGATTTTAAAACGGCCGCGCGCCGCAGGGTTTGCGGCCCAGGCGTCGGCTATGGCGCCGGTGCGGTCGCGAGAGTCATCGTCGACCAGAACCACATCGAACTGGGGATAATCGAGCGCCGAAAGGGAGGCGAGCGCCGCGGGAAGCGCCTCCGCCTCGTTGCGGGCTGCCACAATCACGGAGACTTTCGGCCAGGACTCGGGAGGCGGCGTCTGGTGGGCATTCAATACGGTAGTGCCACGGAAACTGCGCAAGATGCGGCCGCCCAAGACGCACCAAAGCAACGCGACGAGGACAAGTAACCACAGGGGCACCTGGCACCTGCTCACGCCCGCGGAGACTTGCTCTTATGCCGGGTGATGTAGCGCGCGGGGGCTGCGACCCTTTTTTTCTTCGCCGGCTCCGGTTCGGCCGGAGCGTCAGCGGCCTCCTCTTCAGGCTCCGCAAGATCAGGTTCGGGGGCAGAGGAGGTCTTATGCAAAACCTGATCAAACAACTCGGCGCGAGAGTTTGGCTTTTTCTTGACGGGCAACTCCGCATTACGGTAGGGGTGCTCACTATGGCAAGTCATGCATACCACCTTCACCACCTTGTTGTCCACCAGGCTTGCTACAGCGTGATTCAAGAGCAGGCGGCAGCGAGGGCAGTAATCGTCGATGGTATCGCCTAGTCGTGGAATGGGCTCGATCATGAAACATCCCTCTGAGGGTCCTCGTCGCGAGGAAACGAGATTGCGAGTGCCCATTATAGCGCGCTGCCACAAGGAATCAACCGGCAGTCACGGCCTGGTCGGGTAAAGGTGATAGAGCACCCAGTAAATAACGACTCCCGTCACGGAAACGTAGAGCCACACGGGCAGTGTCCAGCGCGCCAGGCGCTTGTGCTGCGGGAAGCGCTTGCGCCAGGCGCGGTAAAGTGTGGTCAAAGCCAGCGGCACGATGAGCGCAGCGAGCACTGTATGCGAACCGAGCAGCGCGAAGTAGACGCTTCGAATCAAGCCCTGGCCGGGGAAATGGGTGGTGCCGTGGAAATAATGATAGGTGAGATAGCAAGCCAGGAAAAGCGTCGAGGTCGCGAATGCCGAAAGCATGCACGCTCTGTGAGCCTGAACGTTTTTCCGCCGGATGAAGAAGAACCCAAGCGCCAGAAGCAGGGCGCTGGCCGCATTCAGGGCGGCGTCAACGCTGGGAAGATAGGAGATCATTTGGGAGTCGAGGGATTCTCGACCTCCTTCGACGCGGAGCCTTTCCGAAAGTGGCGCAGCATTTGCCGCCATTCTCCGGTGTAAAACGACCAAGCCAGGTTGCCGCCGAAGACTGCGGCCAAGGTCAGACTGATCAAGGTCAGCCACAGGCCGTCAATGTCGAAAATCCTGCCGCTGATGATCTCCCAGGCCACTATGGCCAGAGCGATCAGGGCGGCCAACAAACAGAATCCTGATATTAGCAGCTCCTCTAACATGAGTTGTCGGTCCTCGCTAAATCGTAAAGGAATCGCAGTTTCGCTTCTTGCAATGCTGTTCTTCGCTCCGGAAAAGGTGTTGGGGCCTTATGAGTGTGCTCAAGTCTCTGACAGTCAACGGCGGCGGTCATAGACCGGAGCTACAACGCATGGCGAGGTAAGGACGGCGCAGCGAAGTGGGCATTATGACCCAGTTTGTCTGCCGACCCACGCCCCGTTCCCGGTAACTTGAATTGACTCAACAGATTACCATTGGCTAGCAAATTGCTCTATCTGACCTGTGCGGCTCTCCGCAATACTTGGGACTCATCCCGAGAGACTTACGGGAGGTGAGAACACCATGCCGGTCGACCTCGAAGACATTATAGACCAACTGAAACTGCAAAGAGACATTTTGAAAAACGGCGGATACGGCCGCTCCGTTCGTGCTCCCCGAAAGCCTACCAAACTCTTCCGCGACTCGGTGACCTGCCTGAACTTCGACGAGGTGGTTAAGCGTCACCCCTGCAGCGAGTGCCTGCTTTGGGACTGGGTGCCGGAAAACCACCGGGACGAGGACCTCCCTTGCCACTTCATCCCTCTAAACGAGCGCGGCGAGAGCATTGCTTCGCTCGAGGATGCCGAGGACCGCGAAGAGGCTGAAGCGGCGCTCCTAAGCTGGCTGGATTCGGCCATCGCCCAGTTGCAAGCAAAGCTTAAACAATCGGGTGATCGGGAGATCGGGTGAAGACGGTCTTTGCGATTTGTGATTTCTGATTTCGTCCGCCACCGGTGCGCCTGTCGTGAGCTTTTCCGATCATCTGAACAAGTCGATCGGCAATCGCAAATCACAAATCACAAATCGCAAATCGCAAATCACAAATCCTCCGCTTCACCTGATCCCAGTCTTGTCGACCATCAAAAGCGCGAACACCAAGGGCAAGTAGACGACTGAGGCAAGAACCAATCGGCGCGCCAAGGAGTTCGACCGGTTCGTGGCAAGGCGAACGCCGTAGTGCAACAGCCCCAACCCGAGCAGCAAGGCTCCCCCCACATAAACTCGCCCCGCCTGCCCCAGAAAGGCTGGCAGTAAACTGGCGGGAATCAGTACCAGCGAATAGCCGAGAATCTGTCGCACGGTTGACCGGCCGTCGTGGTCGTTCCTGGGCAGCATTTGCAGGCCGGCGCGGGCGTAGTCTTCCCGGTACATCCAGGCAATCGCCAGCAAGTGTGGGAATTGCCAAACAAACAGCATGCCATAAAGGGCCCAGGCCGTGAGGCTCAGGCTGCCGCGCGCCGCTGCCCAGCCGATGAGGGGAGGCATGGCGCCGGGAAAGGCGCCCACCAGCGTGCAGAGCGGGGTTCGCTTTTTGAGAGGCGTGTAAACCAAAAGATAGGCGACCAGCGTGGACAAAGCGAGGAGGCTGGCCAAAGGAGTGGTGAATTCCCACAAATCCCATCCGCCCAGCACTGCCAGCAATATTCCAAACCACAGGGCCTCAGGCGGGGCGAGTCTTCCGGCGGGCAGAGGGCGATGGGCGGTCCGGCGCATGAGCTTATCGGACTGGCGCTCGAGGTATTGGTTCAGAGTTCCAGTGCCGCTGGCCACCAGTAGCGTGCCCATGAGTGTGTGGAACAAGCGCGCGAAGTCGAGGGGGCCGCGCGAGGCGAGATAGAAGCCTACCAGAGCGCTGACCAGGACCAGGAAGTTCACCTCAGGCTTGGTCATAGTCCAATAATCTGCTAAGCGCGAGTGCCCTGGCCGCGCCGAGTGGCTTGTCATCCGGTCCTGAAATACTCCTGCCATTATTATCCTTCTGTACCTCGAATCGACGTCCGAAAATCATCTCATCGTGAGCGAACAGCCCCAGTCGTTGCTTTACGCTCCACGGTTGCGACTAACTAACTTCAGAGATCCTTCGCTTCGCCCTCGAAGGTCCTGCGGAAGGGCGGGGCTTCAGCCCCGCCGCCTTGGGACCCGGTAGACTTGGGGCCTTTAGGCCCTGAAGCCGCCTCGCTTCAGGGGCTAAAGCCCTTTCTTCATCGGGCGAGTCGGGCGGCGGGGCTGAAGCCCCGCCCTTCCATCTGACTTTCATCGCTGTGGGTGGCCCGCAGGCCCATGCCCACTCGGGATGCCAGACTCTCCGCTGCTTCGCTCATATATGCACGCCGTGAGGGGCGGAAGCCATCCCTGCCTCCTTCGCACGTGGGGCGAGGAAGCGATGCGTCTGATAAGTCAAGTAAAGGCTCGCAACCAGCACCAAGGCGCCGACGGCTACATGGGCGGTGGTCATGTTCACCACCGGCGGCAGGGGCTGAGGCGCGTTGCGGTCAGCGATCTTCACCACGTACGAACCAATGCCGAGGAAAATCTGGAGCATCAGCAGCGCCCCGAGCAAGAGTGCGGGCTTGAGCAGGGCGGGCGTTTGCGAGAACTTGGTCATGATGCGCGTGACGACGTAGCTGACAAACATCGTGACCACGCCGGCGCCCACCACGTGCGGCTGAATGCCGATCCCCGAGTGGCGGTAGGCGGCCCCCAAAACCAGTTGCACCAGAATCACGCCCGTGGTGGCGGCAGTCAGCCGCCGAAGCGAAGGATGAGAAGGGTCGTCGAGCTTGGGTTCATCCCATCGCCAGTCGGCGCGGGTGAAGAAAGCCAGGCTCGCCGCGAGGCAGAAAAAGATTTGGCCGAGCGTGGCGTGGCTGGTCGAGATAGCCACGGGCAGATAAAAGAGCACCGTGATGCCGCCCAGGGCAGCTTGAGCCAGCACCGCCAGTACGGCAGCTCCTGCCACCCATTTCACCCAGCGCCGCGAATCCTTGATCCACAGCGCCACAGCCAGAAGGATGGTCAGGATGCCCACCGTTCCGGCAATCATGCGGTGGCCGTGCTCGAACATGACGCCGCCCACCATGCGCGGCATGCGAAAGCTGCCGAAAGAAGTCGGCCAATCGGGTACGGAAAGGCCCGCGTCGTTGCTGGTGACCAAGGCGCCGGCGATAATCAGAAAGAAAGTGCAGAAGGCCACGAAGATGGCGTAGCGATGTAACCACGGACTGTAGGGTTTCTTTTCCATAATGGCGCCTGAAGTGGTCCGTTGTCCGTTGTCAGCGGTCCGTTGTTCCGGGAGGATTTGCCGCGGGCGAGTGGCCGCGGACAACGGGCGGTAGATACGTTTCTCGAAGTGCGCGACTTTGAAGGTTGTTCACGCCTTCAAGCAGTGGGTTCAATCCCCATTCCTGCTCAGGGGTCCACTCCGCCGCGCCGAAAAACCGGTTCCGGGAACGATAAATGACCACAAAGATGCCCGAACACATGAAGAGGACAGGAAGCAGCAGGATAAGAATTCCACTTCTCAAGGCATGAATCGCGCCGGCTTTCGACGCCGCGGCGCTGGTGTAGCACATTGCGCAGCCCTGCGCGTAGGCCAAGGTGGAGGAGCACACCAGCACGCTGAGCGCCGCCAGCCAATTGACCACATTCCTCATGACCTTTGTTAAGCCAGCCATTGCAAACCTCAGATCGAGTAGCACCCCCAAAGAGAGCCGGTGGTGCGAACGCATTCCAATTACGAACCAAAGCCCAAATTCAAATCTACACCTAATGCGGCCTCATCGCCAGTAACCTGAAGCTGTCGGGGAATACCATAAACATCAAGAGAATGACCATGATCAAAGCGGGCATCAGAATCGCCGCCATGCTGGCCTTCTCGTACCGCAAGTGCATGAAGTAAGCGATGATCAAAGAAGCCTTGATGACCGAGAGGCCCATGAGCAGGCCAATCATGATGTTCACCTCGAAAGCCTTGTACCCTAAAAAGACTTCCACGCCCGTCAGCGCCAAAAGCCAGAACCAGACCACCATGAAAACCTTGACGCCGCCTTCAGCGTGCTTGTGCTGCGATGCTCGATCCATGAAACCTCCCTGCGTTGGAAACCCGAAAATCGAAATTCGAAAATCGAAACTCGAAAGCCGCCTCGCGTGGCGTCACCCCCGCGAAATCGGGGGTCCATTCGGCATTGGATTCCCGCTTTCGCGGGAATGACAAGTTGGCCAGTTCGTTTTTCGAGTTTCGAGTTTCGAGTTTCGAATTTCGGTCCTTATCCCATCTTCACCGAAAGTATGTACACCAGCGGAAAGATGAACATCCAGACCAAGTCCACGAAATGCCAGTAGAGGCCGCTGACCTCGACATCCTCCGAACTCAGTTTACCTTTGGCGGTGAGGGCGGCCACCACACCCAGATAAATGACGCCACAGAAAACGTGGGTCATGTGCAGGCCGGTCAAGGTAAAGAAGGCCGCGCCGAAGAGCGGGGCTCCCCAGGGATTCTTGAACAGGCGAACGCCTTCGCCAATCAGGCCGGCCCATTCCGTAGCGTGGATGATCACGAAGATCAACCCACCCAGCATCGTAGCTGCAAGCCACTTTACGGTGCTCGCTCGGTTCCCGAGCTTTGCGGCGCGCACCGCCATGACCATAGTGACGGAACTGGTCAGCAGGATGACGGTCATCACCGTGGCCTTGACAATTCCGGGGTAGAACTCGAAGGGCGTCGGCCAGGCCGGGCTCGCCACGCGCACGTAGCTGTAGGCCATGATGAGTGCGGAGAAGGTGATGGCGTCGGAGAGGATGAAAAGCCACATGCCGAGCTTTTTCGAGCCCGTCGCAAAGGGCGCCACACCCCCTCCCCACGCCGATTCCCTGACTTGTGCTGAGTTTCCGCCCACTGCTTCGTGGCTCGCCATCCCTTCCTCCTGTTGCCTTCTGAAAAAAACGATTGCCTCAACCACAGAGACACAGAGGCACAGAGAGAGACCTTTCTTCTTCCGTTCTCGGTGCCTCTGTGTCTCTGTGGTTCGAACTCCGTTCCATAATGCCCGTTACATCCAATTCATGAGCACGAACAGCACGTAAATCCAAAGCGCGTCCATAAAGTGCCAGTAGATGGCCGTCACATCCAGCGGTGTGCGCCGCGCCTGGCCGAAGGCAATCCGGCGGGCGCGAAAAACCGCATAAGTGAGGCCCACCACGCCGCCCAACAAATGAAACCCGTGCGCGGCGGTCAAGACATAAAAGAAAGAGCTGCCGGGGTTGCTGGCCAGATAAACTCCGCGCCAGGCCAGTTCGCGCCAGGCTAAGAACTGTCCGGCGAGGAAGCCGAGGCCTAGAACCAGGGTCACCGTAAGCCAGCGGATGAATGCCTTCGCCGCGCCCGCGCGGAGCGAACGGCGGGAGAGTTCCAGGGTGGCGCTGCTCGCGATCAGCACGAACGTATTCAGCCAAAGGACGCGAGGCACGCGAACCGGAATCCAATCGAACGACATTCCTTTGCGCACCACGAGGGCGCTGGTGAAGGCGGCGAACAACATCACAATGCCGGTTAGCGCGAACCACATTCCCAGCCGATAAGTGCGTTCGGGGACTCTAAAATCCCCCCAACCTTCGCCGCCGTCAAAGTCGCCAGGCTGGAAACCGCCTCCACCGCGGCCGGAGCCTCCGATCCGCGTGGCCTGTTCGGGTTTGGTTGGCGTTAATGTTGTGGAACCCATAGAAATCACTGTCCGTGGTCAGTTGTCAGTTGTCCGTTGTCGGTCGCCAGTTACCCGCGACTAATCACGACGGGCAACGGACCACGGACTACTGACAACCGCTCTCAATGTCCTGCCGTTACGCTCTCCGGCGAATTCTGCATGATGAAGTCTTTCGCCGCGCCCGGTACGCTGAACTCATAGGGGCCGTTGAAAACCACCGGGTGTTTTCCGGCGAAGTTGTCGAAGGGCGGTGGAGAAGGAATCGTCCATTCGAGGGTGGTAGCTTCCCAGGGATTCTCCGGCGCCTTCTCGCCCTTGAACATGCTCCACAGGAGGTTGAACAGGAAAAACAATTGCGCGCCTCCGGTAATGAACGCCGCAATGGAAATGAAACGGTGCACTGAAATCAGCGGCAGCAGGAAGTTGTCGATGAACTCCGAGTAGCGTCGCGGATTCCCTTCCAGCCCCAAGTAATGCATGGGCATGAAAATCGCGTAAACGCCGACGAAGGTAAACCAAAAGTGAATCTTCCCCAGCGTCGGGTTCATCATCCTGCCGAACATCTTGGGGAACCAGAAATAAGTTCCGGCGAAAATCCCGAAGATGGCGGCCACGCCCATGATCAGGTGGAAGTGAGCAAGAACGAAATAGGTGTCGTGGAAATAGAGGTCGATGGGGGGCTGGCCGAGGAAAATGCCGCTCAGCCCGCCGGTGATGAAGACCGACACGAACCCGATGGCGAAAAGCATGGGGGTAGTGAAGCGAATCTTTCCGCCGATCAGGGTGCCGATCCAGTTAAAAGTCTTGATGGCGGAGGGAACTCCGATCGCCATGGTGAGAATCGAGAAGGCAAAGGCCGAATAAGGGCTCATGCCGCTCACGAACATGTGATGGCCCCACACGCAAAACCCCAAAATGCCGATGGCCGACATCGCATAGACCATGGCGCGATAGCCAAATATCGGCTTGCGCGCGAAGGTCGAGATGATGTGGGAAGTGACGCCCATGCCGGGAAGGATGGCGATGTAAACCTCCGGATGGCCGAAAAACCAAAAGAGGTGTTGCCAGAGCAGAGGGGAGCCGCCGGTGTGCGGAACAATCCGATCGCTGATGATCAGGCCGCCCGGGATGAAGAAACTGGTGCCGCCCACGCGGTCGAGCAGCAGCAGGACTCCGGCGGCCAGCAACACCGCGAAAGAAAGCAGTCCCAAAATGGCGGTCAGAAACCAGGCCCAGCAGGTGAGGGGAAGCTTCATCAGTGAGAGCCCGCGCGCGCGCAGATCGAGAGTGGTGGCTATGAAGTTGATGGCGCCTAGCATCGACGCGACGCAGAAAAGCGCAATCGAGACAATCCAGAGGTTTTCGCCCATGGCCATCCCCGGACCAGCCCCGCCGCCCAGCGCGCTCAAGGGCGGATAAGAGGTCCAGCCGCCAATGGGAGGGCCATCCGGAATGAAGAATGTCGCCACCAACACGATGAAAGCCGCAAAGGTGATCCAGAATGAAAGCATATTGAGCCGCGGGAAGGCCATGTCTTCAGCGCCGATCTGGATGGGCAGAAAGAAATTTCCGAAGCCGCTTTGCGGAGCGGTGGTCAGAACGAAAAAGACCATCAACGTGCCGTGCAGTGTGAGGAGCGAGAGATAGTACTCGGGAGTGATGACGCCGTGCGGGGCTCCCACCGCGGAGAGCTTATCCAGCAGCGGCACGCTGGCCTGCGGCCAGACCAGGTGAAGGCGCATCAAGATCGAGAGGGTCAGCCCGATGAAAACCGAAACGAGCGCCAGCAGGTAATACTGGATGCCAATCACTTTGTGATCGAGGCTGAAGAGATACTTGCGGATGAACCCCGCGGGCGCCGCATGCGCGTGGTGCTCAATCGCTGCAGCATGTGTTTGCGACATCAATTACCTCCTGCCTCTCTGTGCGCTCATCGCCAATCGTCGATCAGGAAAACATCCGGGCGGTTGTACCCGGCTTCGTTCGGCTTTTGCATCGCCACCCCTTGAAAGTCCGTGCGAAAGCCGGCTTCCAGCATCCTGCGATAGGCTGCGTGGCGAGCCACGTTCACGCCGGCAACGAGGCGCGAAAGGCCTCGCGTCGCGGCGTATTGCTCGCAAGCTTTGAGCAACTGGTCGAAGGCGTTATCCGCGCCCGGGCCGGGCTGCGCCGCCCCGAACTTGATATAGCACGAGCCCTGGCCGGCCTCGGTCCCTTCGCCGCAATGACAAATCCCAAAACCCGCCAGACGCCCATCGTCCCACACCAACACCGTGTCTCCGAGTTGCTGGGAAGCCACCGAGGAGATTTCCCATTCGACACTGAAGCCTTCGAGGATGGCGCCGGTCAAAGCGTTGCAAGCTGTCAGGCACTTCTCACGTTCACCCTCCTCAAGCGCCCCATAGAGCGAGGGCCGTGAATCAGCGACTGCGCTGACCGGTTTGGACATGATAGCGGTCAAGTAGCGAGGCCAGAATCCGAATTTCTGGTAAAGGGAGATATGCTTCGTACTCTGGGCAAAAGTGAATAGACCCGCATGACGGATATCCCACTTCCCAAAAAGATCCATGACCGGCCCTAGCAAGCTTTTTCCTACGCCTTTGTCCCAGAAGTCCGGCCGGACTGTGAGCGGCCCAAAAAAACCAACGCTGCCCCACCTGGCGGCAAAAACCGAGCCGATGAGCTGATCATTGAACTTGGCGGCGAAAGCGGACGACGGCCCAGCCCGCCACCGAGTCCGCACGTACTCCGCGCTAGTAGAGGACTGCGTAGGATCCGGTAAGCCGAGAAACGTGCCGAAGGCCACCCGGAACACACGATCCGCTTCCGGCAAATCGCGCTCCTCCAGCGGAGCAACAGCGATATTCAGGTTCTTTGATTTAGCCGCCTGAGCCCCGGTCATTTACTCGCCTCAATCCTTGAATGCCAATCTTCATGTTGCACTCGGCGCTTGCCTCATCCCACGCTGGGCACTGGCTCGCAATCTACTGTCTTTTTACCTCGCTCATCAGCGCCATCAAGTTGTCTTCCGAATCGCGGAAGAATGTCATCCACAAGTCATGGTCCGGCATCTTGGCGATCAGGTGCGGTTCGTCCTCAAAACGCACACCGCCCTGCTTCATCTGCGAGTGAGCCGCCTGGATATCCGGCACGGCAAAGTAGAGAATGGAAGAAGGGTGTTCGAACTCAGGCTTCTCCGGCCGGTCGATCATCAGCCGCACGCCGCCACAGTCGAAAAACGCGAGCCCAGGCGGCGCCTTGAAGAGCAGCTTCAGTCCCAATACATCCTGATAGAACGTTGCCGCGCGCTCGACATCATGCGCCCGCACCTGCACCTGCCCCAATCGCGATATTCCTAAGCCCACGCTGGCAATCCTCATTCTCCCCCCAAGGAGTCAGGATCGAAAGTGGAAACTCGAAAATGGAAAATAGAAACTGGCGCCCCGTTTTCGCTGGGCTGACCAGGTAGGAGAAAAATCCTTTGGGCCTGGCATTCCGAGGAGCCCCGGGCGAGGAGGAATCTCGCAGTGCTTTGAAATCAAACCAGAGCGAGACTGCTCGCTCCGCTCTCTCGAAAGTCTGTCATTCTGAGCGAAGCGAAGAATCTGCATTGCCTCGGGTCGAAACGGAACTGCAGATCCTTCGCTTCGCTCAGGATGACACCGACTTTCATTTACATGAGTGGGCCGCAGGCCCATGGGCACTCGGAATGACAAGGGAAGCGGTTTTTCCGCAACCTGTGATGCCGTAACGGGTGTCGATTTTCGAATTTCGAGTTTCGAGTTTCGAATTTCCATTTTCCGCCCTACTGTGCTTGCGCCATGCTCTGGAGCCACTTCTGGAAATCCGCAGGCTCCATCACGTTCATGAAGGCCCGCATTTTGTAGTGGCCCAGGCCGCACAATTCGGCGCAGGCAATTTCATAAGTGCCGACCTTGGTGGCGGTGAAGTGGATAGGAATTTCCATCCCCGGCACCAAGTCCTGTTTCAATCGAAGCTCACGAACGAAGAAGGAATGGGTCACGTCCTTGGAGCGCAGGATGAGCTCGACGGGTTGATTCACCGGAATCCCGAGCGAGGCCGTAACGATGTCGTCTTTGGAATCCGCGTCGTGGTCGCGATCGAGCCCCAGAAAGTTGCCCGTGGCGTCGTCCACCTTCTCGACGTGCACGGGACCAAACTTGCCGTCGGGGCCGGTGTAGCGGAAGTACCACGCGAATTGTTGACCCCAGACTTCCACCCTCATCGAACCTGGCTGCGCTCCCATAAAGTGGACGAATGCCCAGATGTGGTAACCCATCAGGTTTAGTCCGATAAAAATGATGGCGGCCGCAAGAGTCCAGGTGAATTCGAGTTTATTGTTGCCGTGCGAGTAGCCGGCTTTGCGCCCGTCTCCACGGTCGCGAAAACGCCAGACGGCGTAAGCCAAGGCCACCTGCGCCACAACGAATATGATCCCCGTAATGACCAGCGTGAGCATGAACTGACGGTCGATGGCGTGGCCGTAATTGGCGGTGATATCCACTGGAAACCACCACGTTTTCGCCAGGAAGAAGTAGCCGGAGACCAGGGTGATCAGAACCACCACCAGCGCAATCGCCAGCCCCATAGGTCGTCTCTCCTATTAACAATTCCTCACCCCAACCCAGGCGGCAGGGCGAAGAACTGATTCGGGTCAAATTTTGATCGAAAAGCCCAGTGCAAAAGGGCGGAACTTTCCTCTAACTTAGATGAAACACTGACCAGCAAGATTCAAGAAAAAGTGGTTAGTGGCTAGCGAGAGAACGACTATTTGCTGTTTATTAGCCACTAACCACTAGCCACTTCTTGCCTTAACCCTTGAAGCTAAAGTCGACCGTCTTCGATTCTTTGGCTCCCACGGTCACTTTCTGCTCTTGTGCCTGGCCCTCCCCGCCACCGATGGCCGACCAAGCGCCGATGGTGTAATCGCCGGGCGGAAGGCCTTTGATCGTGTAAGTGCCGTCGCTGCCCGTCACGGCGTAAAAGGGAGTCTTAAGCACGCCGATGTAAGCGCGCATCCAGGGATGCTGGTTGCATTTCACCGGGATCATCACTTCTTCGCGCGCGAATTTCTGCTGGATGGGAGCTGCCCCGGGCGGCTGCGACATGTTCCACTCGCGGTTGTCCTTGGGCATGGGATGGATGTTGTGAGTCGTGGCGTCGCTGGAAACGATGTTGAGCGTCTGCCCCACCATGATGCCCAGCACATGCGGCTTGTACATGCAGCCGTCCTGGTCCAGGGTCACGGGGTCGGCAGGCGGCGCGAAAACGTACTTCTCAGCTCCCGCCTTCACGTATACGAACACGTTCGGCAATGTATTGTTCGAATTGACGTCCCCGTCTTCGGCCGTGACAGGCCCATTATGCTTTTTTACGCAAACCGGGTCCTGATCCATCATGATCCGGTGCGGCGACGGCTTGGTTCCGTCGAAGGAAACCTTCCCGGTGACTTCGCCCACGGTGGCTTGGTCGATGGCAGTCGGTTGAGCCGTCGTAGCGGTTTCTGCCGGCTGCTCGCTGGTCTCCTCCGTTTTCTTGCTGCAAGCGACCATGAAGAGGGTCAGTACCGTCAGCGCCGCAACCATGCAATAAAAGATTCGTTTTTTCATTGTCATAACCTTTCCGCGCCCTTCGTGTGTGGCGCAGCAATTCAGCTAACGATTCTTGCTGATCATCCCCAACAAATCACCACCCTCGTCACCCCCGCGAAAGCGGGGGTCCACGTCCTTCAACGTGGGGCTGGATTCCCGCCTTCGCCGGAATGACAAGTAAGCGCGATTTTCGCTGGGTTTGGACTGGGACTTGCCCCGGTTCTCCGTTGTTTTAGGTTTCGCAGAAGCCGGATTCAAGTTGCTTCCGCCCATTTGAATCAGACGCTGCTGCTCCTGAGGAGTCAGCTCAAACAGATAGCGAACCAACAATTCTGCCTGGTCGCCGTTATAGCCCTGGAACGACGGCGGCGTCGGTCCGGCAAAAACATAATGGTCCGCCTGGAGCTTGAACAGGCCGGACGGCATGGCGGTGCCAGGATCGATCAAAGCCGGGTCGAGAATCCAATGTCGAGCCCAGTCGGGCTTAAGCCGGTCAGCGGCCAGCAGGAAGTTCGGCGCCGTCGCATACTGGTCGTGGCTGGGCGAGCCGATGGCATGGCACTTCAAGCAGGGCGCGCCAGGGCTGGTAAACAACGCCCTGGCCATGGCGATTTCCTGTTCCGAGAGCGGCTCCTGCTGGGCTGGGATATACGGCATGGGCTGTTGCGACAAGGCTTGGAAGAAGTTCACCAGTTTGCGAATCTCGATGGGGGAGAAATAGAAAGTGGGCATGCGGAGTTTCAAGTAGTTGCGCACACCGTCGCGGTCCGTCTCTTTTTCATTCAGGGCGGGGTTGGCGAGGAACCTGGCCAGCCACTCGGGGCTGACGCGCGCGCCCTCCGTCAGCAGGCGAGGAGGCAGTTGGCTCTTGCCGTCCGGGGTCTGGTATTGCGGCAAGTTCATGACCACGCTTTGTTGGTCGAGCGTGAACTGATGGCAGCCCATGCAGTTGTATTTCTGCACCAGCCACCAGCCTTCCTGGATGTCCCGTCGATAATCGCTCGGACGGTAGAAATACCGCTCGGGATATTCCGAGGTGACGCTGCCCATCAGGAAAGTCGTGAGGGCGCGGATTTCGCCCGGCTTGTTTTCAAAATCAAAGTCGGGCATTTTCAGTTCTTCGCCCTCGGCCTTGATCATGCCCTGGTCGAAGATTTCCGGCTTGGCCAGCTTGTGCTCGAAAAATCCCTTGTGGCTGTACCAATCCTTCTCCTTGGCCTGCTTGATGAAAAGCGCGAAATCCATCTGCTCGAGAGGTTTGCTGCCCTCCGCCGTTAATTCCGTGCCGATCCTGCCCTCGCTCTCGAGGCCGGCAATTTCGTGGCATCCCGCGCAACCGTAGCGGCGGACGATTTCCTCACCCTTCGCTTTCAGCTTCGGATCGTTCAAGTACGGAGCAGGCGCATAGCTGGAAGGATCCTTCTCTTTCAGCGTCATAAGATAGCTGGCAATGCTGCGCGCCTCGTCAATCGAGAGGCGGAGATTCGGCATGGGGGTCATCTGCTCAACCAGCAACTCGTGCCCATCATTGGGGCACTTCGAATGCTGGGTGTCAAAGACAAAGGGCAGGCCGTGTTTCTGGTAGTCGTCGGCCGTCAGGTCGCGCTTTTCATAGGGGCAATAAGGATTGGTGCGCTCGCGGGGATTGTGAACCCAGCGCACCAGGTAATCGTAGTTGTCCTTTTCTCCCACCCGGCTGAGGTTCGCCGCAAACCACCCGCCCACCGCATTTGAGCCCTCGCCCACTGAATGGCACGCCATGCACCCGCGCGTTTGGAAACTCTCTTTGCCTTTTACAGGGTCGCCGGGAGGCTGCTGGGGAAGCTGCCCCTCCAGGCCTCTCTGCCAAATGAAAGCAGCCACGGCAGGCAGTTCGTCCTCATCCAGGCGGAAACGCGGCATTTTCGTAGTGGGCCGGAAGGCATGGGGATTCTGCAGCCAGACCGGGACCCACTCCGGATGCATCTTCATGCGGACCTCTTTGAGATCAGGCCCGACCTTCTTCATGTCCTGCAATAAGTTCTTGACGCGGCGGTCTTGTTGGTCGATTTCCAAGCTGGTCTTGCTGATGGCGACCTGAAGCTCGTTGGCCTTCAGATAGAGCTTCTGCGCGGTTTCGTTGTCCGCGGCCTGATCGCCGGCCTGAATACTCTTCTGGACCTCCAACCTGTCTTCGGCGCGCTGCTTTTCCCCCTGGTCGATGGTGCGCTGGGTCGCGAGCAGCTCGTCCGGCTCGGCGTCGTAGCCCTGGTAAGTATGGCAGCCCATGCAGCCGCGCCACTCGAACAGTTGTTTGCCCTTCGAGAGGGTAGGAGCGTGCGCCAGCAGCATGTCGCTCGAGTGGCACTGCTGGCAACCGGCCTCGACATTTTCCATGGGATAAAGCGGCCATAGCCAGTGCTCGTCGTGCCCATGGGCTTTTTCGACGCGCGCGATGTCCATGCCGTTGCCGTTATGGCACGGCGTGCAGCCGTATCGGTCGGGGTCGTGGATCGTGAGCAGATCTGTATCAGGATGCGAGGTGAAGGCCGCCGCCATGGGGTCCTTGGTTCCACCCATGTCCTTGCGGGTCATCTCCACCGGCTCGCGAATGCCGACGTGGCAGCTCTCGCAGCGATCCACGATGCCGGCGTCAGGGTTATTGATTTGCTGGATCTCCACCGTGAAGTCCTGGTCCTTCTTCTGAAGCCCCCGCAGCGCTTCCACCGTCACCCCGTCGATGTGGTCCTTCACATAGGAATCGACCTGGTTTTGCAGCTCCGAAACAGGGTGAAGCAGGCTCGCCTTCTCGAGCAGCAGGTCACCCTTCTCCTTTTGAAGCTCCGTGAATTTGTCTTCTAGCTGGTCGAAAGTCAGGCTCAGCCTTTCTTCTTGACCGCCCACTCGGGCCGGCGGAAGCGTCAGCGTGAAGGGGCCGCTTTCGTATTTGTCGAGGTCTTTCTGAAGCGATTGCTTGCTCCCCCGGCTCGAGGTGTGCTCGATGATGTAAATCTGCTCACCCACGTAAGCTCGCGCCGTAGTGAGCAAATTCAGCACTGCCGCGGTGCGCTCGTCCACCTGCGCCGACTGCGCGTCCAGTTCCTTGACCTTCGGCGCCGTTTCCTTCTGCATCGACTCGAGTTTCTGCCGGAGGGCAAGATAGTCGGGAGAGTTTTCGATCGCTTTCTCTTTGGCGCGCTGGATCGGCACCTGCTTGCGCAGAAAGGCTGCGTAGCGCTCGACGAACGCCCGCTGGTAGACCTTCCAGGGGCGCAAGCCGAAGAATTCATCGTAGAGAGACCACCATAAGGTGATCACCAGGAGTACCGACGCAATGAGCAGGTACAACCCCAGAGACTGGCTTACAACCGGGTCCTTATCCGGCGAGTCAGGCAAGTCGTGCCTCCCTCGGAATGAAAGTCGATGTCATGCTGAGCGCAACGAAGGGTCTCGGTAGCCGTTCGGGCCGGAATTTCCGAGATTCTTCGCTCCGCTCGTAATGACAGCGTACCGCATCAGAAGAACAGCGCATGAGCTCACACGGACGGCAAACGAACTCACCACGGTGCTCAATCGCTCTGCGTATCTTCATTTCACACGGGTTGACCTGGGGATGGCGCCTTAGACGTTGAACCATGGGGTAACCCAGATGTACTTGATCCGGAACAAATGCCGAATCAGAATCTTGATCGGCAAAAGCAGCATCATGATCAAGAAGACTTGCATGGTGGCGTACTGCAGGAAGCTCATCCGTTGATAGATCTTCCGGTTGAAACCCGTCCCCGTAATAATCTTGTGCAATCCATAGCCCGCGACGGCAAAATACAGTCCCATGGCCACCGCGCCCACAACCACTTTGCCCCACATTGCCGTTATGCCAAAGAGATCAGGAAGGTCTCGATTCACCTCGAACACCACGCGGCTGGGATCCCAGGTCTGTCCAGGCCAGAACCACATCCATCCTGGGCCGCGGATAAAGGTCCCGATCACTACCATCAGGAGCCATAAGAGCATGAAGCCGACACAAAACGCGCCGATCGCAAACTGCCTCTGCTTGAGCGTATAATAGCCCGAACCCAACGGATTGGCATCAATATAAGGGATAATCATCAATCCAATAATAATAAGCGTGGGCATCACCACGCCGGCAATCCAGGGATCGAAATAGACGAGCATCTCCTGAAGACCCAGGAAGTACCAGGGCGCTTTGGCCGGATTCATAGTCAGGTTGGGGTTAGACAGCTCCTCCAGCGGGGCATTGAGAGTCAGCGACCAGATCATGAGAATGACGGTCAGAATAATCGCCGCCAGAAACTCAATGCGCATCAGGTAAGGCCAGGTCTGCACTTCCCGCGTCCAACCCGCCTTCCAGGGCTGCGTTTTGCGGTGGTGCGTCTTGGCCAGTTGCGGGTCCGCCTGGAGCTGCTCGATCAGTCGGTCATTCGCCCGCGCCTGCCGAACCGCGTACCACGTGTAAAAGGGCACCAGGAAGAGGATGGCGACGATAGGAACATTATCGGGAGCAGAGACGATTTCCCAGAGCTGATGCCAGTCCATGTATCGACCTTACTCTAAATCGACCGCCGAAGAGTCGAGGAGTCGAGAAGTCAAGGAGTCGAAAAGTTGAAGAACCTGTCCCGCACCCGTCTTCTCATTTCTCAACTTCTCGACTCCTTGACTACTCGACTCCTCAACTACTCGACTGCTCTTAGAATTTCCGCTCCGGCTTGATCTCACTTTCCAGCATCATGGGCGCCGGACCGGAAATTCCTCCGTCTTTCCTAACCCGCCAGAAGTGCACGCCCATAAACGTCGCGGCGATAAGAGGAATGGCGAGGCAATGCCAGATATAAGCGCGCAGCAGGGCGTTGGCGTCCACAATCGAGCCGCCCAGCAGGGCAAAGCGGACGTCGTTGTAAGGGGTCATTCCGAGCTGTGGCCCGAATGGCCCTTCATGCCCAAGCAGCGGCGTGGCCCGCGCCATGTTGGTTCCCACTGTCACGGCCCAGAATCCCAACTGGTCATCCGGCAGCAAGTAGCCGGTGAAGGAAAGCAGCAGAGTCAGGACCAGCAGGATGACGCCCACGCACCAGTTGAATTCACGCGGCTTCTTATAGGATCCGGTGAGGAACACCCTGAACATGTGGAGCCAGACCGCGATGATCATCAGGTGCGCGGCCCAGCGGTGCATGTTCCGGAGCAGCCTGCCGAACGGCACGTCGTTCATCAGGTAAATGATGTCGCGATAAGCCTGCGCCTTGC
>Ga0187781_10001306_pt1 | contig 18852 bp, 15 predicted proteins | sample 0715_SJ02_MP02_2_FD_132447 | JGI IMG/M metagenome (GOLD analysis project Ga0187781, IMG submission 132447) | Tropical peat soil microbial communities from peatlands in Department of Meta, Colombia - 0715_SJ02_MP02_20_MG | ecosystem: Environmental > Terrestrial > Soil > Wetlands > Peat | place... | reverse complement strand
CCGCCCTGCCGTGCCCCCCACGGGACGCCGGTCGCGCCCGGACGGGCCGGATGGGGCCGTGCGGTGACGAGGATCAGGACGATCGCGATCAGGAACCCCGCGCCGAAGATCGCGTAGATGTCGACCCACGGGACGTTCGGGCCGCTGGACGAGGAGACCGGTGGGAGGCCGGGGGTCGAGCCGTTGTAGACGTAATCGAGGAGGGTCGCGTTCTGGTCGGCGGCGAGGAACCGCGACGCGTTCACCCCGCCCCACCCCGTCACGGCGTCCCAGCCCGGAGCGGCGCAGAAGACGTAGTTGCATCCGGCCGTCACGTCCGGTAACGGGTTCGCGGGGGAGGACGGGTCGGAGGCGAAGTAGCTCGCGAACCGGTAGACCTCGGGGTCGATGAACCCGAGGGAGGTCCAGGAGGCGCTCGACCCGTTGTTCTCGACCGCCACGACGTCGGCAAGGAGCCCGGCGAGGACGGGCGCCGCGACGCTCGTCCCCTCGAGGATCACGAAGAAGATCGTGCCGGTCGAGTTCGCGGCCACCGTCGCGAGGGTCGAGTTGGCCGGCATGGCGAGGTCCGGCCCGGCCCGCCCGAGCGCCGAGGCGCCCTCGCGGACGGTCGCGTTGACGATCGCCGGTTGCGCCGCAGAGTGGAACTGCCAGGACGGTTCGGGGTAGACGGGGCTCGTCCCCCCCTCCGACCCGACGTAGGAGCCCGGGCCGCTCGACGTGTCGTACCACGCGGTGGCGCTCGACACCCATCCCGCCTCGGGGTCGTAGGAGAGGTTGAGCGCGGAGCCGTTGTACGTCCCGTTCGCCTGGCCCGAGAGAGTGACCGATACTCCGCCGACCGAGACCGCGCCCGAGACGTTGGTCGCCGCGGTCGCGGGCCAGAGCGGCCACTGGCCGACCCCCCGGTTGGTAAGGGAGTTCGGCGCGTCCCCCTGGTCGCCGCTCGCGGAGAGGATCGTGACCCCGGTCGCGGCCGCGGTCAGGAGCTCCGCGTTCCAGAGCGAGTTGTTGAGGTCCGGGACCCCGAACGAACAGCTGACGGTCGCGAGGTGGACCGGCGAGTAGTTGTACGCGAGCGCAGCCGCGAGGTCGGCCGCGAGGTAGTTCGCCGCGTCCCCCACGGTCGTGGAACCCTGGAGTTCGCTGCCGGCGAAGTAGAAGTTGTAGAGCGATGCCCCGGGTGCGAGGCTCCCGGCCATCTCGAGGTCGAGGGAGTTCTCCGTCTCGAGGGCGGACGTGTCGTTGAGCGCACCGAACGATCCGGGGAGCGGGGGCGTCACGTTGTTCACCGTGACGGGGACCCCCCGGAGGGAGGGTAGCGGCCAGTTGGGGGCCAGGGTCGAGTTGAAGTAGGCATCCACGACCGCCGGGTCCCACGGAGGGAGGTTGGTGTTCGCCGTGCCGTTGTACGCGCTCGCGAGGAGGGTCGCGATCGCGACCGACTTCGGATACGTGGCGTTCGGGACGCTCCCCGGGCCGGGAAGGAGGGCGGACGCGTCGTACGCCTGGGTGAAGTCGGAACCGACGTACCAGTCGACGTTCGTGTTGTTCACGTGGACGAAGTCAGAACCGGCGGCGCGGAACGGTTCGGGAGGCCCGCCCGACCGGCCCACCGGTAGGAAAAGTTGGCTCGACACACCGTCCGATAGACCGCTGACACCCGAGACCACTCCCCGCAGCGAGGCGGGGAGAGAGACCGAGCCGACGGCGGTGTAGAGCGGGGCCCGGCCCGCCGTTCCGTACGCTACGAGCTCGACCCCGAGAAGCCGGTCCACTCCGCCCGCCGGGAGCACCGTCGAAACGGCCGACCGGTCCGGGGTGGAAGAGATGTAGTTTGCGCCGGCCGCCCGCAGGGCTCCCTCCACCGAGCCCACGCTCGACTCCGGAGGGGCGAACGTCCGGACGAACTCCGGATACGTGACGAACTGGCGGTAGTCGGGGGAGGACGGACTCTCGACCTGCGCCAAGAACCGGTCCAGCGCAACCGCATGGGGGTTTGTGAGGGTGAACGTCAGCGATACCGGCGTGGCCGGCGCGAGCGGGCGCACGTGCGCACCGTTCGGAATCGGAGCGGCGTCGGTCATGAGGGGGAGCGCGGACGCGGTCGACGAGCCGGTCTGCGGGAGAACGTGGCCCGCCGAGACACCGGGGACGGCGGCCAGGAGGACCGCCAGTACGACGCCGAGAATCACCCGAGACCGGTGCATCGCAGAAACGAAGACAGCCTCCCCTAATGAGGTCCACTTGGGCCGCTATCGGGCAACCCTTTAGTCCGACGGCGGGTCTCGGCACTCGATGCATTCCGCGCCGGCCGCGGGACGGACGCGCTGCGTGTTCTGCGACATCATCGCGCACAAGGCGCCCGCCTTCATCGTCTACGAGGATGCGGCGACCGTCGCGTTCCTCGACATCTTCCCGTTCACCCGCGGCCACCTCCTGGTCGTCCCGAAGCGTCACGGGGAGCGGCTCACCGACCTGCCGTTCGAGGACCAGATGGCACTCGTTCGGACGCTGGACGAGCTCTGCCGTCGGACCGAACGGATCGCCCCCGACTACAACCTCGCGCTGAACGCGGGCGCGAACGCGGGGCAGGTCGTGTTCCACGTGCACTTCCACATCATCCCGAGGTACGGAGAGGCGAATCCGTTCCGCATCGGCTCCCGACCCGCCTTGACGGAGTCCGATGCGAAGGAGCTGGTCGGGGCGCTCTCGCGCCCCTAGAGGAGCATGACGGCCTCCCCTCGCCGACCGGCGGTCGCGGGACAGTTCTACGAAGGGAACGGGGCCGCGCTCGCTGCGCAGCTCGAACAATGTTTCACCGACCCGAGAGGGCCGGGCAGCCTCCCGACGCGACAGCGCTCGAAGGTCCGTCGCGTGACGGCGGCCATCGTCCCGCACGCGGGGTACGTCTACTCCGGGGCGATCGCCGCCCACGCCTACGCGCGCATCGCCGCAGACCGGCCGCCCGAGAGCGTGCTCGTCCTCGGCGTCGACCACCACGGAATGAGTCGGGGCGCCTCGCTCTCCGAGCGGCCGTGGCTCACTCCGCTCGGGCCGACCCCGATCGATACCGACCTCGCCACCGCCCTGCACCGTCCCCCGATCGACGTGGACGAGGAGGCGCACGGGCGCGAGCACTCGATCGAGGTGCAGCTCCCGTTCCTCGAGTACGTGCTTCCCCACCCCCGCTTCGTACCGCTCGAGGTCGGGTTCGGGCCGTACGACTTCCTCGAGGACGTCGCGGAGGTCGTGCGCGACGCGACCCGCGGTCGGGATGTGCTGCTCATCGCCTCGACCGACTTCTCCCACTATGTCCCTCCGGCCACGGCCGAACGGCTCGACCGGATGGCGATCGACCAGATCCTCGCGAAGGACGCGCACGGGCTCTACGAGACCGTCACGCGGAACGACATCTCGATGTGCGGCATCGCCCCGACGACCGTCCTCCTCGCCGCGCTCGCCGGCCGGAACGTCGAGCCGCAGCTCCTGCGCTGGGGTCACTCGGGGGAGGTTGAGAAGATGCGCGATGTCGTCGGCTACGCCGCCATCGTTCTCGAGGGCGAGGACGAACGGTCCCCCGTTAAATAGCGCGGGAAACTGAGCGCGCCCGGCCCCGATGATCCTGTCGGACGCGCAGATCCGCAAAGCGATGCGGGACCGGCGGATCGTCATCCGTCCGTTCCGGGCCGAGTGTCTCGGTACGAACTCCTACGACGTCCACCTAGGCCCGTATCTCGCGGTCTACTCCGGCGCGGCCCTGGACGCTCGCGAGGAGAACCCGGTGAACGAGTTCCGGATCCCGAAGGACGGGTTCGTCCTCATCCCGGGCCAGCTCTACCTCGGCGTGACGGAGGAGTACACCGAGACCCACGGCTACGTGCCGTTCCTCGAAGGAAAATCGAGCGTCGGGCGGCTCGGCATCGACATCCATTCGACGGCCGGCAAGGGTGACGAGGGGTTCTGCAACTACTGGACGCTCGAGATGAGCGTCAAGCTCCCCGTCCGGGTCTACGCGGGGATGCCGGTCGGGCAGTTGATCTACTTCGAGATCTCGGGCCCGGTCGAGCGGAGCTATTCGAAGAAGAAGTCGGCGAAGTACCGGCGCGTCTCCGCGCATCCGACCCCATCCCGGATGTTCCTCAACTTCCCTCGGGGCCGTCGGACCCGATCCCGTCGATCGGGCGCGCGGCCGTGACGCGACGAAGCCTCACCACCCGGGAGCGCGTGGCGGGGCTCCGGTTCCCGATTCGGGGCCGCAGGGTCCTGCTCGAGCCGACCACCTCGAAGCGAGTCGTCGAGCTCGTGCGGCTCCTGAACGAGCCGTCGGTCTCCCGCTGGACTCTGCACATGCCGTACCCGTACCGGGAAGAGCACGCCCGGGAGTGGGTCCGGAGGACCGCCCGGAACCGTCGGGCGGGCACGTCGCTCGGCCTCTCCGTCGTGCGCCGCTCGGACGGACGACTTCTCGGGGGCGTAGGGATCCACCACATCGAGGAGGGGGGCGGTCGCGGTGAGGTGGGCTACTGGATCGGGTCGGAGCACCGGGGACGGGGATACGCGAGCGAGGCCGTCGATCTCCTCGTGCGCACCGCCTTCCGTCGGCTCGGCCTTCACCGGATCGAGGCGCGCGTCTTTCCCGGGAACCGTGCGTCCCAGCGCGTCGCCCGGCGCGCCGGGTTCCGCTACGAGTGCCGCCTGCGCGACGAGGTGAAGAAGGGGGGCCGGTGGCGCGCGACGCTGCTCTTCTCGCGGCTGCCGTCCGACCGCCGGCCCGGCCCCCGGCGGCGCGTCTATGCCCGCCGACGGAGGTAGAACGCCGGTCGGCCGGGGCGCGCCCGGTCCCGCCGCCCGAGAGGGTCGAGCTCGCCCGCCTCGCTCTCACGGACGACCCGCACGGAGCCGAAGCCGAGCCGCCGGACGAAGTACCCCTCCGCCCCGCGAAGCGCGGCCTCCTCGTGGACCGGACGGTCGGAGGGGGGCGGCTCGCTCCGTACGAGGGGCGCCACCCGCTGGACGTACTTCGCGACCTCCGCGCGGTGGGCCTCGACCGCGGGGTCGGACGGCACCCGCGCCATCGTGTCGCGGACGTTGGGGGTCTCCCCCCGTTCGACCGCTTCCCGCACCCACCGCTCGACCGTCGCCTTCCACGCCTCGGCGACGTAGAACACCACCTCTTCCACGGGGGCCTCGCCCCGTTCCTGCGCCGGACGGAGGACGGCCCGCAGGTCCTCCTCGACGCGGTCGAGGAACGCCTCGTGCGCGTCCGCCTCCTCCGACCGGGGGAAGTCGTCCACGTCCGGGAACCGTTCGACCGCCACGAGGCCCGGGAACGAGCCGGCCCCGAGCTCCTCGGCGAGATGCGGGGTGAGCGGGGAGAGCAGGCGCACCCAGGCGTTCGCGACTCGGGCGGTCGCCTTGCCGGGGATTCCGCCGCGGGCGTAGTACCTTCGGAGGAGGGTCGGTACTCCGACGAAGGTGAGCTCCGCGGCCGAGCGCAGGTCGGTCGCGTCGTAGCCGGCACGGACCTCGCCGACCGTCCGGTGGAACGCAGAAAAGAGCCAGGCATCCAGCTCCGGAGGCCCGTCGGAGTCGCCGCGGGCCTCCCGGACCATACGCTCGACCTCCGAGATCCGGCCGGCGGCCGAGTCGACGAGGGACGGGTCCCACGCCACGTCCATCGCCGGGGAGGCGGCGATCGCGTAGAACAGACGGAGCGCGTCCGCCCCCCAGGTCTCGAGGGCGATGCCGATCGGGGGGATCCTTCCCCCCTTGCTCGACACCTCCTTCTTCGACACCTTCTCGCCGCTCGGGCCGGTGATCCACCCGTTGACGTAGATCCCCCTCGGCTGCAGGTCCGGCGGGAGAAGCCGGGCGTGCGTGTAGAGGAACACGGGGAAGTGGACCCGCTTGTGTTCCTTCCCTCCGAGGTTGAAGTCGACCGGATACCAGTAGAGGAACTCGGCGCGGACCTCCTTCTGGAGCTTCCGATCGAGCGTCGGCTCGCCGTCCCCTTCTCCGAGGAAGACGAAGTCGAAGAACGCGTTCGTGAGCTGCGGAAGGGTGAGCCGCCCGGTCGTCACGAAGCGCCGGACGATGTAGTACGCCATGTAGAACGTCGAGTCGGCGATCGGCTCGATCATCCACTCGGGGTCGAGCGGGAACGGCGTGCCGAGCCACCGGCCCTTGCGGGTGCACGGCCGGTCGTCGTACCATTCGAGGATGGACGGGAGCTCGCGCCCGTAATCGCTCGGCCAGGTCACGAGTCGGGAGACCGCCTGCCGCGTCAGCTCCTTCCAGTCGGGGTCCCCGTAGGCGAGGAACCACTGGTCGGGAACCTTGCGGATCACCACCGCGTGGCCGTTGCGGCAGATGACCGGTTTCGAGAACTCCTGGAGCTCGAACATCGGTCCTTCGCGGGCCAACCCTTCCGCGACCTGGGTCCGCGCGTCGCGGACCCGAACCCCCGCGAGGTCGGGGACGGTCATCTCGCCGCGAGAGAATTCGAGTCGGTAGAGCCGCTCGGTCGCCTCCTGGACGGCGGCGAGGTCGGTGAGGTCGGTCGCGCCGGTGGCCCGGAGCGCCCGCTCGGCCGGAGTGCCGTCCCCCGCGAGGAGCGCCGTTTCCGAGGCCGTGAGGGTGACATGGTCGGGGATCTCGAGGAGAACGGGCGGCTTCTAGAGCCGGTCGCGCAGCGCGGCGTCGAGCTGCCGAACGGCCGCCGTATCGGCGGGCGCATGGGCGGGCACGCTCATCACGACCCCCGTCCCGACGCGGGGGTCGACGAGGGAGCTCTCCAGGATCGGGACCTTCGTGCCGCGCAGAGGGACGGTCACGTCGCGGCCGAGGAGCTCGGAGGCGGGGACCTCGTGGCCGATCCGGCCCCCGTGCTGGTCGACCAGGCGCTCGGCCCCCGGCCGAGCGACGAGGTACGACCGGTCGCCCTCGTGCCAGACCACGAGCGTCTCCCCCGGCGCGAGCCAGAGGTTCGTCACGCCGTAGACCGTCTCGGGGCGCAGGGTCGCGGCCAGGAGGACCCTCCCGTCGTCGAGCGCGAACGGGACGGTCGCATAGCGGAGCAGTTCGGCGTCCCCTCCGGCCGAAAGGTCCGTCTCGGACGGGTCGACCGCCACCGGTCCGCAGACCGGGCAGACCGACGCGTAGTAGGTGCCGCGAACGACCACGCCGTACCGTTCGAGCGCGCGGATCTGCCACCGGATGAACGCCCGGTAATCGTCGTCGATGGTCGTGAGGTAGGTCGTCTCGTCCACGAGAACGCCGATCGACCGGAGGACCGAGCGGTAGGACTCGCCGAGGTAGCGCGCGGCGTACTCGGGGTCCTCGAGACGGGATTTCTCCTCGGCCGGGACTCCCGCGTCCGCGAGCTGCTGGAGGATGGCGGGGTCACCGTTCTCTACCCGCTGGGCGAACGTCACCGCGGGCAATCCAGAGGCGTGGAGTCCGAACGGGAACAGTACCGACTCCCCGAGCATCCGGTGGTACCGGTGGAGCGCATCGGTGTAGAGGAGACCCCGGAGATGGCCGACGTGCAGGAAACCGCTCGCCCCGGGGTAGGCATTGAGCGCGTAGAACTTCCCCCGCGCCGGGTCCCGCGACCCGGTGGCGATCCCCGCGCGGCGCCAGGCCTCCTGCCAGTAGCGGAACCGCTCGGCGTCCATGGGTCCGGGACGACCCGACCTCCGTATTTGAGCGATTCTCGATAGGGGACGCATCGGACGCGGAGGGCAGCCGCTTTACGCGACCCGCCTTCCGGGGGAGTCGATGCGGGTGATCGAGGTCTTCCACTCGCTCCAGGGCGAAGGGCCGCTCACCGGAGTTCGCACCACGTTCGTTCGCACCGCGAGGTGCAACCTCCGGTGCCGCTGGTGCGACTCGACGTACACCTTCGGACCCGGACGCCCTCGGTCGATCGGATCCCTGCTCGCCGAGGTGGCCCGGAACCGGACCGATCACGTCTGTCTCACCGGCGGGGAGCCCCTCCTCCAGGCCGAGTCGGTCGACCTGGTCGACCGACTCTCCCGTCGGGGGGTCACGACCGTCATCGAGACCGGCGGTTCGCTCGACGTGACCCCGTTCCTCCGTATTCCGCGCGCCGTGCTTAGCGTCGACGTGAAGTGCCCCTCGTCGGGGATGGAGGCGCACAACCGGTGGGCGAACCTCCCCCTCCTCCGCGCGTCGGACGTCCTCAAGTTCGTGGTCGCCGACCGCAAGGACTACCTCTACGCCCGTCGGGTCGTTCGCGGATACGCCGGGCCGGCGACCGTCGTGTTCCAGCCGGTCTGGGGGACCGACGCAGGGCGCCTCGCGGACTGGGTGCTGTCGGACCGGCTCAACGTCCGCGTCATGCTCCAGGAACACAAGGTCCTCTGGGGCGACGTGCCCGGGCGTTGACGGCCCTCGCCCCGAGCCGCGACAGTTAGGCTAATGAGGCGCGGGCCGTCGTCCGCCTCTCCGGGCCATGGCGTCCCAAGACCCCCTACCGAGAACCTCGATCGCGGGGTACGACTCCGTCTTCGGAAAGGCGAAGGGGATGGTCTTTCCGCGGATCGTTCTGGTCGGCCACGGCGTGCTCGATGAGGTGGGGACCACGTGCCGTCAGTTCGGGTTCTCCGACCGGGGGGTCGTCATCACGGGCCCGAAGACCGCCGAGATCGCGGGCCGCCGGGCCTCTGCGATCCTGCAGAAGGAGGGGTTCGAGGTGACGACCGTCATCGCCCACGAGGCAACCGAGGCCGAGGTCGACCGCGTCGCCGAGGAAGCGCGTTCCGCCCGCGCGGAGTTCCTGATCGGCGTCGGGGGCGGGAGCAAGATCGACATCACGAAGGTCGTCGCGGCCCGGCTCCACATTCCGTTCCTGAGCCTGCCGACCTCCGCGGCGCACGATGGGATCTCCTCGCCGCGCGCCTCCCTCCACGGCGCGGAAAGCATCACGAGCACCGAGGGCGCGGTGCCGATCGGGGTCATCGCCGACACGCAGCTCATCGTCCAAGCGCCGTTCCGATTGCTCGCGTCGGGGTGCGCGGACGTGATCTCGAACCTGACCGCGACCCTGGACTGGCGGCTCGCCGTCCGACTGCGGAACGAGGAGTACTCGAGCACCGCGGCGACGCTGAGCGAGTACGCCGCCCAGGAGATCATGGACCACGCGAGCTCGATCAAGCCGAACCTCGAGGAGTCGGTCTGGATCGCGATCCGTCCGATCCTGGTCGCCGGGATCGCGATGAGCGTCGCGGGCTCCTCGCGGCCGTGTTCGGGAAGCGAGCACCTCTTCAGCCACGCGCTCGACCGCGTGAGCGAGCACCCGAGCCTGCACGGAGAGCAGTGCGGCGTCGGCGCGATCATGATGATGTACCTTCACGGCGGGGACTGGCGGCGGCTCAAGAACTCGCTCCTCACGATCGGAGCGCCGACCACCGCCCGCGAGCTTGGGGTCCGCAACGAGGAAGTGGTGCGCGCCCTCGTCATGGCCCACACGATCCGACCCGACCGCTACACGATCCTCGGCGACAACGGGCTCACCCGGGAGGCGGCCGAGCGGCTGGCGAGCGTTACCGGGGTGGTGGGCTGAGATGGCCGAGATCACGCTCCTCGCGGTCGCCGAGGCCCGGGAAGGCTTCGAGTTCGTCTACCAGGGCGGTGCCCCGATCTGCCGGACGTGCCCGTTCCGCCACGCCTGCCTCACGCTCGACCCCGGTCGGAAGTACGCCGTGACACGCGTACGGCCAGTGACCCACCCGTGCGCGCTCCAGGAAACGGACGCGCACGTGGTTGAGGTGAAGCCGGTCGCGCGAACGCTCGTCGTGGACGCGCGGAGCGCGGTCGTCGGCAGCTCGGTCGAGGGGGGCCGCTTCCCGTGCCGGCGCCTCGACTGTCCCAACTGGACGGTCTGCGCGGGACCCTCGCTCCCCGCGAAGCAGCGGTTCCGGATCGAGCGGGTCGAGGACGCGCCCGCGGAATGCCTCATCGGCCGAACCTTGAAACGGGTGGAAGCGGTCTAGTCCCCGATGCGGGGCTGTGGGGTAGCTACGGACGCGAGGACGACCCCTCCGTCCGCTCTACTGGTCCATCCTTCGGGCTTTGGGAGCCCGGGACCCCGATTCAAATTCGGGCAGCCCCACCGGAGCGCGCAACCTCGGAGACCCCCCACCGACCGCACTCGATAGTCAGGTCGCCCAGGCTAGCCGCAGGCCGGCGACCGTCCCCTTACGAGTAGGTGGCGATCGCGCGCTCGTAGACCTTCCGGAACCGTTCGACCTGCCGTTCGACCGAGTAGTCCACGACGGCCGCCCGCCCTTTCGCCCCGGCCTCGGCGCGAAGCGAGGGGTCCTCGAGGCGAGCGAGGGAGTTCACGAACTCCTTCTCCGAGTCGACGCAGAACCCGCTCCCGGTCGCCGCGAGCTCGGGAGCGGCCCCCGTTCGGTACGCGACGAACGGACGACCCGCGGCCATCGCCTCGAGCAGGAGGAGCCCGAACCCTTCGTAGGAGCTCCCCAACACGACCGCGTCCGCGGAGGCGAGCGCCTCGAGAGCGGCGGCTCGGGAGAGGACCCCGTCGAACGCGGCGGGAGCCCGGAGGTCGGCGGCGAGGCGGACGACCTGCCCGCGGTCGCAGGAGGACCCCGGGGAATCCCGGCCGAAGGCGAGCAGTCCCCAACGGCCGCGGGTCGCGGCGATCCCCCGGACGAGCCGGTCCACGCGCTTGTTCTCGTAGAACCCACCGGCGTAGACCGCGAGGAACGGGGTCGTGAGCCCGTAGCGCTCGCGTACGGCGGGATTCGCCGGGCGAGGCGGGGAAAACTCCTCGAGCGGGATCCCCGCGGGGACGAGCTCGATCCGATCCGCGTCCACGCCCCATGCGACGAGCTGCTCGGTCTCGTGGACGGTGTGCGACGTGTAGACCTCGAACTTCCGGATCCGGCCGGGGAGGTACCGCTCGAAGTACCAGCGGTCGGTCCACCGGCGGTGCATCTCGTACTGATAGAATCCGTGCCCGGTCATCACCTGCGGCCACCGGTGGCCGCCCGCGAACGGGAGGTAGAAGTCGGCGCACCAGACGCGGTTCCCGCTCAGATGGAAGACGTCCGGCCGCAGCCGCCGCAACTCCGCGCGGTACCCCCGCGGAATGTGGAACCGTCCGATGCGTCGCATCGGCAGACGGACGACCGTGACGCCCCCGACCTGTTCCTGCGGGGGGCTGCCCGGGTCCTGGCGCGTGACGACCGTGACCTCCCAACCGCGTTTCGCGATCCCCTCGGCGACCCCTTGGGCGAACCGCTCCACGCCCCCGACCGCGGGAAAATAACTGTGGCAGGCGAGGACCAGCCGCACGAGAGGCCGAACGCGATGTGCGGTAAATCCTTCCGCCCGCACAGGCCCTCGGCGGCAGGGCGACGGAACGGTCGGCAGCGACCGCTCAACCCTTAACGGTACGGAGCGTCCATCCGGCCTCCGAGGAACGATGGCGCCCCTCCCACCGTCTGGAGCGACCCGTGGGCGGGGGTCGAGCGGAGTGTGGGCATGAACATCCTGCGGATCGACGGGTGGGACGGGCCGACGGTCGGTGGGGCCCAGATGTACGTACGCCGCGTCTCCCAAGCGCTCGACGCGCTCGGCCACCGCACCCTCTCGGCGGCGATCGTCACGGACCCGGTGCCGGAGAAGCTCGGTCCGGTCCGGGAGTTTCGGGTCCCGCGTTCTCCCGTTCGCCAGGCGGTCGCGGAGCTCGCGGACGGGGGTCCCCTCACGCGCTGGCTGGACGGGATCGCGGCCGAGTTCCGCCCCGATGTGATCCATCTGCACCATTTCGAGACCGGGTTCGCGGCGCTAGGTCCCTGGCTCGGGCGACGGGAGGAGCCCGTGTTCTTCACCGCGCACGACGCGGAGCTCGTCTGTCCGGTCGCAACGTTGACGCTCCCGGACGGGACGGTCTGCCCCGGCGGGATCCTCCCGCGCTGCCAGTTCACCGGCTGCGAGGTCGGCTTCGGGCTGCCGCTGCAGCTCGCGCGCCGCCGCTCGTTCGACAACCACGTGAAGTCGCGCGTGCGCGCGTTCATCTGCGTGAGCACCGCGACCCAGCGGGTGTTCGAGAATCTTGGCTATCGGCCGACCGCGCTCCTCCGACCGCTCATCCCCCTCCCCGACTCGCCGGTCGGCCCTCCTTCGGGGCCGTTCACGGTCGGTTTCTTGGGTCGGTTCGAGCGCCAGAAGGGCATCCCCGTGCTCCTCGAAGCGTTCGCAAAGGTACGGGAGAAGCACCCCGACATTCGGCTGCGGTTCGCCGGCTCGGGCCCGCTGCCCATCCGGACGGGGAACGGGGTGGTGGTGGACGGGTGGATCCCGGACAGCCACCGATGGTTCGAGGGGATCCACCTCCTGGTCGTCCCATCCCTCCCCTGGGAGAACCTCGGGAACTCCCCCATCGAGGCGCTCGGGAGCGGCGTGCCGGTGATCGTGACCGATTCCGGGGGCCTACCCGAGACCGTGGGCAACTTCGGCACGGTCGTGGCGCCGGGCGATGCGGACGCACTGGCGGGGGCGATCGAGAACGTGATCGACCGTTACCATGAGGCCCGCGTGGTCGCGCAGGCGGGACGGGAGTGGGTTCGGGAGGAATTCTCGACGGACCGTCACATCGGTCGACTCCTCGACCTGTACTCGGCGGCGACGAATCGGGGCGCGCCCACCGGCGGTGCCTGAACGGCTCGGCCTCCGGACCGGTCGCCAAAACGGAGACCCCCCGGTCTTCGGCCACGGGCCCGTCGCACCGCTTGGTTCGTATAGACGACCGAACTGGCTCACGTACGCATGACCGCCCGTTCCGCTCCCGCCGTCGGCATCCTCGGCGCGGGCTACATGGGGCTCGCGACGGGCCTCGCGTTCGCCCATCACGGACGGACGGTATGGGCCTTCGACATCAGCCCCAAGGTCATGGGCGCCCTGCGCCGCCGGAGGAGCCCGTACGCGGAGGTGGGTCTGAACGAGCTCCTGCGGGCCGAGATGGCCCGGGGGCGATTCCGCGCGGCCGTCTCTCAGCACGATCTCGTGGCTCGCAGCCCCGTGATTTTCGTCTGTCTCCCGACTCCCCGAGGGCCGGGAGGGAGGATCGACCTCCGGCCCATGCGGGCCGGTCTGGGTGAGCTCGCACGGGAGCTGAGTGCCACTCCCGGGTATCGGCTGGTCGTGATCAAGAGCACGGTCGTTCCGGGAACGACGCAGGAGGTCCTGGAGCCGCTACTCCGCCGCGCGTCCGGCCGGTCGCCACGCGAGCTCGGGATAGCGACCAACCCGGAGTTCCTCGCGGAGGGCACGATGGTGCGGGATGCGCTCTTCCCCGAACGGGTCGTTATCGGCGTGTCGGATCGGCGGTCGCGGCGGACACTTCGGAAGGTGTACGCGGGATTCCGAGCCCCCATTCTCGAGCTCCCTCCATCGGGGGCCGAGCTCGTCAAGTACGCGTCGAACGCCTTCCTCGCCGTCAAGGTGTCGTTCGCGAACGAGGTGGGCCGGATCTCCGAGCGTCTCGGGCAGGACGTCGACCGGGTGATGGACGCCGTCGGGGCGGACTCCCGGATCGGGAAGAAGTTCCTCCGCGCCGGGCCGGGCTTCGGCGGCAGCTGCTTCGACAAGGACGTCCGGGCGCTCCTCGCAAGAGCCCGAGAGCTGGGGGAGGAGTTCCGGACCGCGGAGAGCGCGCTCCGGACGAACGACGAGCAGATTGACCACGTCCTCCGGTTGGTGGAGCGCCACGTCGGGAGTTTGCGGGGGAAGACGATCGCCGTCCTCGGGGTCGCGTTCAAGGCGGGCACGGACGACGTTCGGGAGTCGCGGGCGTTTCCCATCGTTCGTCGTCTCCGCTCCGCCGGGGCACGGGTTCGGCTGTACGACCCGGTCGCCCTGTCCAACTTCTCACGAGAGTGGGTACGCGGGGGTTGGGGGAAAGCCTCCAACCTCCGTATCGCCCGCACTCCCGAGGCGGCGGTGCGTGGGGCGGATGCGGCCGTGCTCCAGGCCGACTGGCCCGAGTTCCGCGACTGGTCGCACGACTGGACCCGGGCGATGCGGCACCCATTGCTCATCGACCTGCGACGGCAGGTCTCCGCGGAAGTAGCTGCCCGGTCCGGTCTCCGCCTGGTCGGGCTCGGGGTCGGACGCACGGAACCCACTGCCGGAGCCGAGAGGGCGAAGCGGGTCCGCCGCGGGAGACGCCCTTGAAGGTCGTGATCCCCGCCGCCGGGCTCGGCACGCGGTTCCTGCCCGTCACGAAGAGCCAGCCGAAAGAGATGCTGCCGGTCCTCGACCGGCCGATCATCCAGTACGTGGTCGAGGAGGCCGCCGCGTCGGGCGCGGACGACATCCTGATCGTGACCGGCCGAGGCAAGCGAGCGCTCGAGGACCACTTCGACCAGAGTCCGGAGTTCGAGGTCAGCGGAAAGTTCCCCGAGGTGCAGCGGCTCTCGGAGCTGACGCGCAGGGTGCGGATCCACTTCGTGCGTCAGCGCGAGCCGCGAGGGCTCGCGGACGCCATCGGACTCGCCCGCCACCATACCGGAACGGAATCGTTCGGAGTGCTCCTCGGCGACACGATCAACGTGTGCGAGCCACCGCTCCTGCGACAGCTCTGGGACCGACACGAGCAGCTCGCGGCGACGGTCATCGCGGTCGAGGAGGTCCCGGCCGAGAAGATGCAGGATTACGGCATCGTCGAAGGGGTGGAGGAGTCCCCGGGGCTCTACCGCTGCGTGCGACTCGTCGAGAAGCCCCGTCCGACGGAAACCCCGAGCCGCCTCGGGATCACCGGCGCCTACGTGTTCACGCCCGAGATCTACGCGGCCATCGACCGGACCCAGCCCGACCAACGCGGCGAGCTCCAGATCACCGACGCGCTCCAGGTGCTCGCTGCCGAGCGGCCGGTCTACGCAGCCACCTTCCGCGGAACCCGATACGATATCGGGGACCGACACCTCTGGCTCCGCACGAACATCGAGTTCGCACTCCGGAACCCAGAGTACCGCGAGCGGCTGATCCCGTACCTGGAACGGGCCGTCAGGGAGCGGTGACCGGGGGGATACGAGCGATGGAGGCACCCAAGGTCGCGGTCGTCACGGGTGCGAGCCGCGGGCTCGGCCGACGCATCGCCCAGGACCTCGTGCGCAGCGGGCTCGTCGTGGCGGCGAACGCCCGCTCCCGAGAGCGGCCGGGGGTGGGAGAGGGCCTCTACCGCGCGTTCGACGTGTCGGACGTCCCGTCGGTCGACCGGTTCGTCAAGGACGCGGTATCCCGGTTCGGACGGATCGACGTGCTCGTCAACAACGCCGGGTTCGCGAACGCTGCGACGCCCATTCCCGACACGGACGAGGAGGTCGTCGCGAAGTGCTTCGAGATCAACCTGTTCGGCCCCGCCGCGTTCATGCGGCGCGTGCTCCCCGTGATGGCCGGTCAACCGGAGGGCGGGGTCGTGGTCAACATCGCCTCCCGGGCCGGTGTGACGCCCGTCCCGGGGCTCGCCGCGTATTCGGCGAGCAAGAGCGCGCTCGTCGCGTTCACGCTCGCCGCCGCGAAGGAGTACGCGGGCAGCAGGGTTTTGTGCGTGGCGGTCTGCCCGGCGGGAATGAACACCGAGATGCGGTCGACCGTGTACGGGGCGGACGATGCCGCGGGCCAGATGGCGCCCGAGCGGGTCTCCGAGGTGGTGGTCGAGCTCGCGACCCAGCGGACCGTGAACGGCGCCTCCCCCGACTCGGGGGCGGCGGTCGTCATCCCCCGGGACGGCGAGCCGATCGTCGTCAACTGGCCGCTCGACTCCCGCGGCCACCAGAGCCTGCGGTTCAGCTGAGGAGGAGGGCGGTGGTGCGCTCCGGCCCCCCGGCATCTTCCCCGACGCGCGGGGGCACGACCCCCCCGGTGCTCCACGACTGCCGGGTCTGCGGAGCCGAGAGCTCCGTGCAGAACTTCCTCTCGTTTGGACCCCTGCCCCTCGGGAACGCGTTCATCCCGCCGTCCGAGATCCCGGGCGAGCAGGAGTTCCCCCTCGACATGGGGTTCTGCCGTCGGTGCTACCTCGTCCAGGTCGTGGACCCGGTTCCGACCTCCGCGCTCGAGCGGGTCTACCGCCAGTACTCGTACGTGCCGACGGGCACGACCCTCGCCCGCCACTACCACGATCTCGCGGGGGAGGTGCTGCGCGTCGTCCGACCGGAGGCGGGGGCGCTCTTCGTCGACATCGGAAGCAACGATGGCCTCCTGCTCACCGAGCTTCGCGGTCAAGGTCCGGGGATCCGCATCGCCGGAGTGGAGCCGTCCGACAAGATCTCGGAGATCGCCCGGTCCCGGGGGGTACCGACCATCCACGGCTTCTTCGACGATCCGGCGGCCGACCGGCTGCGCACCGAGTTCGGCGCTGCGACCGTGGTGAGCGCGACCCAGGTGTTCCAGCACCTGAGGGACCCGATGGGCTTCCTTCGGCGGGCGATGGGCCTTCTCACGCCGAACGGGGTATTGGTCCTCGAGGGACGGGCATACTTCCCCGACGTGGCGGCGAAGGTCTCGTTCGACACGTTCTACCACGAGCTCCTGTTCTGCTTCACGCTCCATTCTCTGCGCGAACTGCTCGGCCGCGCCGGCTTCTCGATCTTCCACGCGGAACGCACGGACGCCTACGGCGGGTCGCTGCGAGTCTACGCCCAGAAGGTCGGCGGCAGCCGTCCCACGAACCCTTCGGTCGGGGAGCTCCTCGCGTTCGAGCGGTCGGCGGGCGTGCCGGAGTTCGAGACCTACCGGGAGTTCGGGAGCCGCGTCAAGGGAGTGCGCGACCAGCTCCTCGGGACCGTGCGCCGTCTCAAGTCCGGAGGGCACCGTCTCGTCGCGTACGGGGCGCCTTCGACGGGAAACACGCTCCTCAACTACTGTCGGCTCGGCAAGGAGTACCTCGAGTACATCGTGGACGACAACCCCCTGAAGCAGGGCCTGGTCGCCCCGGGAACGCATCTTCCCATTACCGACTCGAGGGCGCTCACCGAGCACCCGCCCGACTACGTGCTGCTCGTCGCGTGGCGGCTCCGGGAGGAGATCCTCGAAAAGCTGCGGCCGCTGCGGGTGCGGGGGCTCCGCGGGGTCATCGTCCCGCTCCCGGCGCCCGAGGTGGTCGGTTGACGCGCCTCGGAGGAGGAAGTCGATGATCGCGGTCACGGGAGCGGGCGGGTTCATCGGAAGCCATCTGGTCGACGCGTTCCTCGCCCGCGGGGAAGCGGTCCTGGCGCTCGACCTCGCCCGGAAACCGCCCGCCAATCTCACGGAGGCCTCCCGGCGCCCGGGCTTTTCCTACCGTGCGTGCGACGTGACCCACCCTCCCGCCATCCACCGCGCCCTCACCCCGGCGCCGCAACTGGTGGTCCACGCCGCCGCCACGGTGGGCGTCGGGTCCTACGTCGCCTCCCCGATGGAGACGATCGAGTCGAGCGTCATCGGCACGCGGACGCTCGTCCGCGAGTGTCTTCCGCGGTCGGTGCGGTTCCTCTACCTGAGCTCGAGCGAGGTGTTCGGCCGGAACCCCGAGGTCCCCTGGCGCGAGAACTCCGACCGAGTGCTCGGCGACCCCTCGCTCGACCGGTGGAGCTACAGCTCGAGCAAGGGGATCTGCGAGCACCTCGTGAACGCGGCCCACACCCAGTTCCACCTGCCGACCACGATCGTCCGTCCGTTCAACATCTACGGGCCTCGCCAGCGTCCGGCGTTCGTCGTTCCGATCACGATCCATCGCGTCCTCAACGGCGTCGCGCCCATCGTCTACGGGGACGGCGAACAGACGCGCTGTTTCACGTTCATCGGCGACCTCGTGGAGGGGATCCTGAAGGCGATCGACTCCCCCGAGGGCGTCGGAGCGACGTTCAACATGGGAAACCCGACGGAACGGACGATGAACGAGGCGGTCCGACTCGTGCTCGCGGCGTGCGGCTCGAAGCTCGCGCCGGTCCACGAAGACCCCCGGGCGCGATTCGGGCCTGGGTTCGATGAGATCCCGAGAAGGGTGCCCGACGTGAGCCGCGCCGCCGAACGACTCGGCTGGAAGGCTCGGACCGACCTTCCCGAGGGTCTCGCCACGACCGTCGCGTGGGCCCGGGCCCACCCGGAGTGGCTGAAGGGTCCGACCGGGTAGTTCCCCCGCTTCCCGTCAGGAGAGGACCCGGGCCCGCAGCACCTCCGCGAGCAGGGGACCCTGCCGCACGAGGTCGTAGTCGCGTTCCATCCTCGCTCGGGCCCGACGGCCCATCTCGCGCCGTTCGGCAGGATGCTCGGCGAGGTAGCGGATCGCGGCCGCCCACCGGACCGGGGAATCCGGCGGGACGAGCAGACCGTTGTCCCGGTCCGTGACCGCTTCCGGTATCGCCCCGCTGTCGGAGGCGATGACGGGAAGCCCGCATGCCAGGCCTTCGAGCATTGACTGGTTGAGTTGCTCCCTCCACTGGGGTACGGGGATGGACGGGACGACCTGGACATCGGCCGCCTGCCGGATCCGGAGGAGCTCCTCGCCGTAGTGGGGGCCGACGAACCGGACCGAGGACGCCGCGGTCGAGTTCCCCCGTCGGGCCCGCTGCGCGACGAGCCACTGTAGGCGGGCCTCCTCCGTGCCCCCTCCGACCACGGTCAATCGCACCGGTACCCCGACCAGTTCGAGCGCCTCGATGAGGGTGTGAAGCCCCTTCTCCCACTGCAACCGACCGACGAAGAGGAGCTCGAGCGGTCCGTCCGAGCGCTCTGGGCCGTTCCCCGGTCGGAAGAAACCGAGGTCGAGGCCGATGTTCACCCGGGCGACCCGCTCGTTCCGCACGCCCATGG
>Ga0187781_10001304_pt1 | contig 18855 bp, 16 predicted proteins | sample 0715_SJ02_MP02_2_FD_132447 | JGI IMG/M metagenome (GOLD analysis project Ga0187781, IMG submission 132447) | Tropical peat soil microbial communities from peatlands in Department of Meta, Colombia - 0715_SJ02_MP02_20_MG | ecosystem: Environmental > Terrestrial > Soil > Wetlands > Peat | place... | reverse complement strand
AGGACGGTGTCCCGGACTGGCAGGATCGGCAACGACTCCGGCAGTGAATGTTTCTTCTCAGGCATTGATTCCCCCTACATTCGGCGGCAAGGCTGAGTGCCGCCTTGCAGCTTTAGATGCAGGATGAGGTCGAAAGGTATGCAAGCTTACGAATGTCATCCGCACAAAGATTTAGTGTAATGCGCTAAAGTTTACCCAACATGACCCCCAAGAAGCAAACTAGTTTGTAATATGCTGAACAATTTGCACTTACGAATCATACTCACCCGTCCCCGTCTTCTCATCTCTCATCGGCGGGTCCTGCCTACAGGATAATTGGCCTGAATGAAAGCTTTCGCTTCCTCCCTTGTTGTTACCGTACCCTCCAACTGGGCGTCCTCTACGGCTCTCAGGATCGGCTGGAATCCCGGGCCTGGGCTATAACCCATGTCACTTAAATCGTCCCCTGTCAATAACCTTCTGGGCTTAACCTGATCTAAGGGGGTCTGTTCGACGAACTGGCGAACGGCGTCGTAGGCTTCCATGTGGCCGTGGCTGGCCAAACAGTCCAAACGGTGCAGTTCCAGATGCTCATCGAAGCGGGGTAGCCGGACGAAGCGCTTCAGCGTGGAAGTGCGCATCTGCGCAACGTCTTTGAACTTCATATGGTTGGCCACCAGCGCTTGAATCTGCTGGGTTTCGTCATTCGAAAACTTCAACCGTTTGCAAATCTCTCCAGCCAACCGGGTGCCCACCTCGGCGTGATTGTCGAAGCGAATCCGGTCGCCCGTCGCCGAAGCGTCGCGAAATGTGGGAGGCTTTCCAACATCGTGCAGCAGCACGCCCCACGCTAATGTCGGCGACACGCCGGCCGGGAGCGCTGCTAGCATCATTCTCGTGTGAATCCAGACATCTCCTTCAGGGTGGTAGTCAGGGGGCTGTTGTACGCCTTTCATCGCCGAAATTTCCGGCAAAACTTGCTGCAGCAGACGGGTTTTGTCCAGCAACTCGAACCCGCTGCGTGCGGCACCCTCGCTTAGCAGTTTGGAAAGCTCTTCACGAATGCGCTCGGCAGAGACGAAATGAATTTCTGGCGCGTGACGGTGGATGGCCGCAAACGTCTTCGGTTCGATCGCATATCCAAATCGGGCCGCAAACCGAACCGCGCGGAGCATACGCAGTTTGTCTTCCGCGAAGCGCCGTTCGGGATCGCCGATGGCGCGAATGACCTCAGCTCGCAGGTCCGATTGGCCCCCAACGAAATCCAGAACCTCATCGGTGTTGTGCCGCAACAGCAATCCATTGATGGTGAAATCGCGGCGACGAACGTCTTCTTCGGGACTCGTGGTGTACACGACGCGATCCGGATGGCGCCCGTCGGAATAGCCAATATCTTTCCGGAAAGTGGCGACTTCCACTTTGGCGCTGCTGTCCTTCACCAGAACGACGCCAAACTGGGCCCCCACGCTAACAGTGTCCGGGAACAGCTCCAGAACGCGGTCGGGAGATGCATCTGTCGCGACGTCGTAATCGGTGGGATCCCGATCAAGCAACAGATCGCGAACGCAGCCACCCACCAGGTAGGCTTGATGGCCATGGCTCTGTAGCGTTTCGCAAATCGCATTGGCTAGCTTGCGGGGAAGCATTCGATGATTATGCGACACTACCGGGTTAGATGCTTGCTGAATGCAAGCAGGGCCGTCGCTATTTGATCAGTAGAGCCAAGCGGGTGGTATCGTCCCATTGCCTTTGCTGCCGGCGAAGCTTCCACGCTTCCCAGCAGCACCAGAATCTCTTCTGCAGATGGACTGCTACACACCGGCCGTCTACGGTGCCCCACAGCTCAATTGTGCCGGCGCAACGAGCCGCCAAACTGCACGGAGTCGAAACCGAACTTGTCGCGCAGACGATCGGTAGCTTTGGTGAGGCGGTCCAGTTTCTCGCGGCGTTCAGGATCGAGCAGCTCAAGTTGCGAGGCGCCGTGGCAAAAATTGGAAAGGGCCACGCCCAGCAGCCGAACCTTCCGTTTCCGATCGCGATGAGCACGAAACAGTCGCAGAAACATGGCCTGAATGTCGCCATCCAGATGCACAGGATCGGGGACGCTCTTCGAACGCGTGTAGGTTTGGAATCCGGCGTAGCGGATCGTTAGCGTCAAAGTCCGCGCGGACAGTCCCGCCTCGCGCAGGCGCTTGCAGGTCTTTTGCGACAAGTGGCTGAGCAGAGATTCCATTTCAACCATATCGTCGCAATCCTCGCCGAAAGTGTGGTTGTGCGAAATAGACTTGGGTTCGGCATCGACCACGAATTCGTAGGAGTCGGCGCCACGAGCCTTGCGGTAGAGCGCGGTGCCCCACTGGCCGAAAATCTTTTCCAGTTTTTTGTGTTCATACACGGCAAGCTGTTCGACCGTTTCGATGCCCAGGGCGCGCAGGGCTCGTTCGGTGACTTCGCCGATACCGGGTATTTTGCGGATGGGCAGGGGAGCCAGAAAACGCGCTTCCATTCCCGGAACCACCCACACCAAGCCCCGCGGTTTGGCTTGATCGGAAGCGACTTTGGCGACCAAGCGGGTCGTCGCCAATCCCCCGGAACACGGCAGCCCAGTCTGCTTGGTTATGGTGCGAAGAAGCTTGTCGGCGGCGGGAAGGGGCGCGCCATGAAGGCGCCCTGTGCCCGAAAGATCCAGATATGCTTCGTCGATCGACGTCATCTCCACTATCGGCGAAAACTGGCCCAGAATCGACGCGACTCGGTCGCTCCACTGCGAATATTTGGGGTGGTGCCCATCCAAGAACACCGCGTGCGGACACAGGCGCCCGGCAGTGCGCAAGGGCATGGCCGAGTGGATCCCGTATTTCCGGGCCTCATAGCTGGCCGCCGTCACCACACCGCGCTGATCGGGACGCCCGCCCACCACCACCGGTTTGCCCCGCAGGTCCGGCCGCTCCAGCAATTCCACCGACACAAAAAACGCATCCATGTCCACGTGAAGAATCGTGGAGTGCGGCGGAATTTCCTGCGGCTCCGGACCATCATGCTTGGCGCGAAAACGGGCCAGCTCAGGCATGCGATAAGCCTACGACTTCGCGCCAACCACGGCAACGCTCGAACCCCATCGAGCGCCAATCGTTGTGCTCTTCGGTTTGAACTCCAGGCCGCGCGATGGAAAGATAAGGCGGCGTTGCGAGGGCTGACATGAAGATGAAAAGTGCTCCAAGCAGATTGGTGAGTTTTAAGATTTTCGCAGTGCTGGTTGTGCTTTTGCCGGGTCTGCCGTTGCGTGCACAGTTGCTTTCGCTTCAACAGGTAGTGACGCCCTCAACGGTGATCGAAACAGACGGTCGCCCGCTGACCTTCGCGATTCACGGGTTTATCGAGTTCAAGTCGCTGGCCGAATTGTTTCCTTACATCGAATCGCAAAGGCAACGCTGGAAAGGCAAAATCAGCGAAGCGGAGGAGCAACGCTTGTCCCGCAATCTATTGCGAGAGGGAATCGAGAGCCGGGTCATCTCGATGCAGGATCAGCGACCGCTGGAAACCCTGGTTACGCATACAAGCGACCAGTTGCGCCAAGCCATTTCGCAAGTTCGCGAACCACTGCCGGCAGGGTATGCCCAGGCATTTCTGGCCGTTCAGGCCAAATGGAAGCATTCGCTGAACTGCTGGAGCGCCGCGCCTGTGATTGCTGGCCGCGTGCTCTCGAATTGGTATCCCATCGAAGAGGGCATACCCTTGTACGGCGCGACTTACGATTCCACCGAGCATTTCTGGCAGGCCGTCAAGTTCCACCCGGATGTGACCGTGGGCGAGGTGAAAGCCTTAACAGAACTGTTTGCGAGTCGAAACTGGGACTCGTGGCTTAAGCGACTCGACGACGATCCGCAGATGTATCTGGCTAACGCCTATGCCGTGGAATTCTTGCGACACAATCTGACCACCGACAGAATGCGCTGGTTTCGCGAGCAACTCGACACTCATGGCCTGATACCCAGCGATAAAGCACGTGCTGTGCAGCAACGCGGGTCCACGCCTTTTCGCTTCAGCGCCTACGAGGAAAAAATAATTTGGGGAGATCTGGCGGACGTGCTCCAACTGGTAGCTCTGTTCTCTCAGGTCAACGATCCCATTCGCGAGAGGCTAGCGGAAGAACACTTCGACGGAATCTACTTGGATGGTCGGAACATGGGTTTTATTAGCCAGGAGTTTCGTTCACAGATGCTGGAGATTTGGAAAGTCAAATATTTGCATATGCCAAGATTTCGTGAAGTGATCGCGGGGATTCCCACGGAAATTCGCCTGGAACACTTTCTGAACGATGGGGACTCTCCGGATATTCCCATTCCGATTTATGTGGACTATCTAAACCAAATTCGGCAAATGGCGCTCGCCTTTAAACCGAAGGAGACCGAGAGATAAGTCAACTTGTTCGCCTCAGCGAGAGTGCGCCGCTCGTTCGGCGGAGATTACGCGAGTAATTCCCGCAAGGTCTTTGGTCACGCCGACGTTGTGCCAAACCGAGCGCTCCAGCAACGGTTCCACCGCAGGCAAGCTGTTGTAGCCCAATTCCAGCACCAGCAAGCCGCCCGGTTTCAAGTGCTCGGCAGCTTGCGGAATTAATTCGCCGTACAGCTCATAACCCTCTTCGCCGCCAAAGAGCGCCACCTGGGGCTCGTGCTCCCGCACCTCAATGGGCAGAGTCTCAGCCTCGCGCAGGCTCACATAAGGAGGATTGCTGACCACCAGATCGAAACCGGCTGGCCGATCCTGCGTGGCCGCCGGTGCGAAAGCATCCAGCAGATTGGATTGCAAGAAATGGATGCGTTCCGCCACGCCATGACGACTGGCATTGCGGTGCGCCACCGCCAGCGCCGATTCGGAAATCTCCGTCGCATACACGACGGAAGCCGGCAGCTCTTTGGCCAATGTAACCGCAATGCACCCCGACCCGGTGCCGAGGTCCACGATGGTTACATTTTCGCCGGTGAGTCGTTGGTGCCGCCCGGCACGGATTTCGCGCACCGCCAGGCGATCCAGGGCCACCTCGATGAGATGTTCCGTCTCAGGACGCGGAATCAGCACGGCGGGCGTCACTTCAAAGGGCAAACCCCAGAATTCTTGAATCCCGGTAAGGTGTTGTGTCGGGATCCCGGATGCGCGTTTGGCCAGAAGGGCGAAATACAGTTCTGCCACCCTATCCGGCAGAATTTCTTCCGGGTGCGAGTACAGCCAGGTGCGATCCTTCCCGGAAACGTGAAGAAGTAATAGTTCCGCCGCCAACGTGTACGAGGGTACGCTCGCGGCACGCAGTTGCTCGATGCCCTGTTTCAATAAGGCGCGCACCGAACGCTCTGTGAAAATTAGGCTCATTGCAAAAGATGTTCTTTTTGCTGGCCGCTCACTTCCTGCGAACCATAGGCGACGCCGCGCCCAGCATACGCGTATTTGCCAATCGCCAAACCACCCAAGGCGGCATCGCCGATCGCCAGCCCGCCTATGGCGCGCCAGCCAATTGCCAGTCCCCCCAACGCGAATATGGCCAGCACTCCACCTCCTGCGCCCACGACGCCGATCGCCAGCCCACCTATCGCCACAGCTCCTATCGCCAGTCCGCCTATAGCCACGAAACCGGTCGCGTGCCCTCCAATCGCTATCACCCCCCTTGCCACGCTGCCATAGGATAGCAACGGTAATCCGGCAATCTGTATTGTGGACGTGTAAGAGCGGTCACCAGAGAAAATCACTGCCATGGCAAGGTGGGTCAGCAGAAGGACCACGGCCATATAAAAAATGAAAAATAGCCAGAACGGCATCCTCCGGCGACGCTCCCCGCGATCGATGCTCCGCTCACTCCATTGCCTCATCCACTGGGGACCTGCTTTGCTCCCCGGACGGCTCAGCATGTGCACCTCCGCAAAGGTGATTACGCTTCGGCCAGTTCCTGTTTCAGGCGTTCGGCCTCGTAATGAGTCACGAGTCCATCCACGAGGGGAGCGAGCTTGCCATCCATTACTTCCGTGAGTTGATGGACAGTCAAGCCGATGCGGTGGTCGGTGACACGGTTCTGCGGGTAATTATACGTCCGAATTTTCTCGGAGCGGTCGCCGGTTTTGATCTGCCCGCGGCGCTCGGCAATGATCGCGGCCTGCTGTTTCTCCAGCTCTAATTCGTAGAGACGCGAGCGCAGCACGCGCATGGCCTTAGCGCGGTTCTTGATCTGCGATTTTTCGTCCTGCTGCGACACTACCAAGCCTGTGGGAATATGGGTGATGCGTACCGCCGAGTACGTAGTGTTGACCGACTGGCCGCCCGGACCGGAAGAGCAGAACGTGTCGATGCGCAAGTCCTTGGCCTCAATCTTAATATCGATTTCGTCCGCTTCTGGGAGGACCGCCACTGTAGCTGCCGATGTGTGAATGCGCCCCTGAGTTTCTGTCGCCGGGACTCGTTGCACCCGGTGAACGCCGCTTTCATACTTCAGCTTGGAGTAGACTTTGTCGCCCTGGATGGCCGCAACGATTTCCTTGACTCCGCCCATCGCCGCCGGCGAACTCTCCATCACTTCAACCTTCCAGCCTTGCGATTCGGCATAGCGCGAGTACATGCGGAACAGATCGCCCGCGAAGATGCCCGCCTCATCCCCGCCGGTTCCCGCGCGAATTTCCAGGATGATGTTTTTCTCGTCGTTGGGATCTTTGGGCAGCAGCAGCAGCTTCAATTCGTGTTCCACTGCTACCTTGCGGGCCAGCAGCTGCTTCTCCTCTTCTTGCGCCATGTGGCGCATCTCCGCATCTTCGGATTCCACGATCATTTGCCGCGCCCCGGCAAGATCCTTTTCGATCTGCTTGTATTCGCGGTGCTTCGTCACAATTTCTTGAAGTTCGGCGTGCTGCTTGGCCAGCTTCTGAAACCGTGCGGAATCGGAAATAATTTCAGGACTGGAAAGCTCCTGGGTCATCTGCTGGTACCGTTCGTCCAGCTGGTCGAGTTTCTCAGTTAACGTGAGAACGGACATTTTTCGCTGCCTTCCTTCAAACAATAGCTGTACTTAGGGTGACTGCCTTGTGATTTCTGACTCGGGAAAAGCAAGTCGGCGCTCGGGAGGAGCGCGAGAGGTGACCCGCTAATAGAATGCTCGGTGCATTTTTGTCATTATACTACAGTCGTGATACTACCGTTGTGAGCCGGCATTGACCCTGAAATGAGCGAATCCGTCCGAGCCGCGCTGGAGAATTCCGTTCCCGAGCCTTCGCCGAGTGCTCCGGGAGCGGACTTGGGATTCTTGTGGGATTTTTGGTATCCAGCGGTCCACAGCAGACAGATTCATGGGCGAAATCTGACCAAAGCGATGCTATTGGAAGTGCCCCTGGTGCTGGGACGAACCACCGAAGGCCGCGCGTTTGCCATGCGCGACTCCTGCCCTCATCGTGGCATTCCATTGTCGTACGGGCATTTTGATGGCAGGAATCTGCAATGCAGCTATCATGGTTGGGAGTTTGATGCCTGCACCGGCCGATGCGTGTTGATCCCCTCGCTCACCAGTCACGACAAACTAAAAGTGGAGCGCATCAGCGCCGGGCATTTTCCTTGTGAGGAACGCGATGGCTATGTCTGGGTATACCTGAATCTGCCCGGAACGAATTTGCCACAAGCAGTGCCCTCCGCGCCGGAACTGCCGAAATTTAGCGAGAAGTTCAAGATTACCCGGCTCGAGTGCGAACTGCCGTCGCATATCGATCATGGAATCATCGGTCTGATGGATCCGGCGCATGGGCCGTTCGTACACCAGTCGTGGTTCTGGCGCAGCAAAAAGAGCATCCACGAAAAGTCCAAACAATTCGAGCCCATTCCCAATGGTTTCCGAATGAGCAAGCATTCGCCTTCCACCAATAGTCTGCCTTACCAATGGTTGAAAAAAATGACCGGAGCGCCGGTAACCACCACGATCGACTTTGTTTTGCCGAACATGCGCTTTGAAGAGATTCGCAGTGGAAAATATTGGTTCTCTAGCCGTGCTACTGTCACTCCGGTCCGCCGCGACTCTTGCCGGATTGATTTTGTCGCGGCGTGGAACCTGCCCCTTCCAATCTCTGTTTTTCGGGCCTTCGCCAAAGTGTTTCTGCGCCAGGATCAGGAAACCATGATTAAGCAGTCCGAGGGTTTGAAACATCAACCGCGACTTATGTTGATTGACGATGCCGACCGCCCGGCCAAATGGTATTTCGCGCTGAAACAGAATCTGCTCGAGTCCCGCCGCACCGGCAAGCCGTTGATCCATCCAATGGACGGTCCAGTGACTTTGCACTGGAACAGCTAGCAGACCACGCCGCCGCTGGCCCGGCCCCACAGTAGTTACGATCGCTATTTCATGCCGTGGAAGTGCTTCTGACAGCTCGACGCATCTAGACGCATCGGGGATGGTAGGTAGTTTCAGATTCGCCGTTGCACCTTGGGGAAATCTAGCCAGACTTTGACCCCGCAAAAGTGTGAGCCTTCCGTGCAAATCGGCGTGGCAATGCCCGCGCGCAGATGGCAGGGCGGGCCAATATAGCGGGCCAGTTCCGGATGCACATCCCGTACCTGGGCGATTTCGTCCATGGAGGCGTTGTAGATTTCTTCCTGGGCGTTGAAACAGGTGCGCATAGTCCATTTGTGAAGCAGATGCAGCAGAGAACCAGTTTCGACGACGCGGATGGCTTTGGCATTGGGCAGCACGTATAGCGCAATTTCGGGAGGCACTCCGCGATCCAGCAGCTGATTCTTGGCGCGCCAAGCTTCGTGCATTGCGCGCTGGTAGACTTCCTTCGCGCGCGAATTCTCCTCAATGAGCATCGGCGTGATGTAGTCCGGTTCGCGAGTATCTGCGAATGTCAATAAGGGGCGTGAGCCGGGGATCATGCGGTGCCGCTGATCCTGACTATCGGCAGTGTGGCTGATCTTCTTGCCGAAGGTGTAGGTTGCGTGTTGTAACGCTCGCATCATCGGCGCATGCACGCCAATGTCGAAAATTTCCAATCGATAAGGATTTCGCGCTGGATTCAATAGCCGGTCAACTGCTTCCGCATCCGAGCACGTTGACTGCGGCAGCCCGAGAACCGCGCGGTAAGATTCGCCTATGACCCTGATGGCATTCTGCGAGTAATCCAGCAAGCAGGAAGTCTTGCCTCGAAGGGAAGCGTCGAATTCTCGAACGAACGCCTCAGCCTGTAATCTCGTTGGCGTCGCTTCCTTCCATTCCGGCAACTCCTCCAGCGGAGCGTTCTCGAATCGCTCGAAAAACTGCGGGTCTTGTTGCCGCACCAGCGACACCATCTCGCCCACCACCGTCCGCGCTTCTGTTGGCGTGTCACAGGCCGTGCACATGCGCCACAAGCGGTGCAGCACAATCCCGGAAATAGTGTGAACCATGCTGGTAAACGCGGCCACCGGCAGGACGTAGCGGGCTATTTCAATCGCCCGTTTTTCCGAGGAGCGCTCGATTTTGTGGATGCGCTTCGGATGCGACATCGGCCCGATATGCCAAATGTCGTTCAGGATAGTCCGCGCGTCGTTTACCAGAATGGCCGACAGTTCACCGTAGCAGGCCCATGCGCGCGAAATCGCGGCTTCATAAATCTCGCGCGAGCCTTCGTCGAAGAACAGCGAGGGAGCAGGAACATACGCCTGCGGCCGGGCCATCCGCACATAACGTTGGCTCTGCTGTTCGGAGTTATAAAACGGGTGCGCGTGCAGGAAGGACCACACGAACTGCCGGCTCACATTTTCCAGCCCAAATTCGAAATGCGCGTGCTGATAAACGGTGTGATGCCCGCTGTAGAAGGTAGCGGCTCCCACGTTCAGCCTTTGCTTATCGGTGATCTCGTCCGGTTGAATCAAACGCGGCGAATAGCAGGTCCGCGCCGCCGCGATCGCGGAATCAAAGGGATGAGCAAAGGTGTTACGCAGGGTTACACGCGGTGCCGCGGTCTCTACTCCGCCGGGAGACGGCGCGCCATCAAACATTCGCGGTTGTGTCGCCACGTTGGGATTTGATTCTACACGCAGTCCGGGAGTCCAACCAAAATAGAAAAAGCGGACCAGCGTGGACCGGTCCGCTTCCTCAAGGAATCAAAAATTACTTTTTGCCGGCGGCTGCAGGCACGTTGGCGTATTTCTTATTAAAACGCTCCACGCGCCCGGCGGTATCGACCAGCTTCTGCTTGCCGGTGAAAAACGGATGGCAACTCGAGCAGATTTCCACGCGCAACATGTTGCCTTTCACGGTCGACCGCGTCTGGAAAGTGTGTCCACAGGCACAATGCACCGTAACGGGGTGATAATCGGGGTGAATACCGGATTTCATGGTTCTCCATTCGTTCGTGTCCGGTCTGCACGGCTCCCCAAATCAGCCAGGGAACAACAGCCGCGTCGCTAGGTCACGAAGCAAACAACTATTATAAAGCAGATTTTTGGAGAGACCAAATGTTGCGCGAGAATGCCCCGTTCAGCTCGCGGGCACCGCTGCGGCGACTTGGTTCGAATACGAGCTTTCGGCACCCGCCGAATCCACGGAGGTCACCACATAGTAGTAAGTGTTGCCCCCAATTACTGTACTATCCACGAAGCTCAGCGCGTTGACCGCCGTCCCATTCAACGGCGCGTAGGCCGTACCTGACACCTCGCTGCGGTAAACGCGATACCCGATCACTTCGCTCTTGCTTGCATTCCAGGACAGGTCCACAGCGTGTTTTGATGACCCGGCCGGCGGCGTGGGCGTGGGCACGGGGCCCGAGACGCCGTCACCCGACATGCTCAAAGTTCCCGGCGAGGCCAGATTCGGGCTCAACAGCGTCAGCGTCGCCGAAGCGGGACCGCCAACGTTGGGCGAGAACCAAACCTGGAAAGTCACCGTCTGATTGGGCGCCAAGGAAAATCCCGGAGAAATGTCCGAGTAACCGAAGCCCGCGCCAGAAAGAGTAACGCCTTGCAAGGCCAGGTTTCCCGCTCCGGTGTTTTGCAACGTCACGTTCTGCGTGCTCTTCGATTTCAGTTCCAGATTCCCGAAGCTCACGATGTTTGGCGTGATCACCAGATTTGCCAATCCACCCTGGCCCCGGCCGTGAAGCTTAATCCGCGCCGCGTCAACCACCGAGACCGTGGAAATGTCCACGGTTCCGTTCGTGTTGCCCGCTGAAGTCGGAGAATAGGTCAGCGTGTAGGTCAAAGCGCTAGTGGGCTGGATTGTTTGTGGCACTGAAGGTCCTGCCAGGGAAAACTGCTTGCTGGACACGGATACCGTGGCGATCTGCAAAGGAGTTGTGCCGGTATTCGAGATGGTGAAAGTCTTGGTGGCTTGCTGGCCGACCGCGACCGTCTGAAAGTCAAAAGACGAACTGGATACAGACAACCCAGGGACCGCTCTTTGTGTGTAGCCGGCGCAACCAATACACAGAAACGCCAGGAGCGACAGGCCGGCAGCAAACGACATACTGCGCAGGATTGGATGAATGAAATGAATTGCGAGCACCACGATTCCCCCTTGGTTGTTTGCAAGACCAAGGTAGCTGCTGCTCGCTGACAGTCACAACCTGTTCACCGGACAGAAATGGGACAGTAGTGTATCTGCCCTATTCCGTACCAACGAACAGGGGCTGGCTCACAGACCAGTTCCTCGTAGGAGTGGTCAGTTTGCGCCACGCCGCGAACAACTCGAGCAGGTTCCCACTTTCAGGCGGGATCTCACGCAACGCGAGGGCGCCACGACTCAGGAAACGAAATGACAACCGAAGCGGAATGCACCTTCTTTGGTTATTCGCGACCACACCGGCCGCAGGAACACTCGGACCGGCGGCAGAATGGGAACGTGCAAGACCGCCACGACGTTCTCGGGAAGATCCTCTGGCTGTTCGAACTCCAACGCCACTCCCCCAAATCCCAAATCCAACACCCGCGCGCGCCGGGTGCCCTTCTCTCCGATGACCGCATACGCGTTGGTGCCCGTCATGGATACACGATCGGCCTTCCTTTGGGACGGGTGCGGAATCGGCTGAGCACTCTCGGGCGCTTTCTGCGCCGTGATCGATTGAGCCGCGGCGGTGGACCCCACGTCGAACTCGGAAGACTTGGTCTGCTCTGGCCGAACTGAGGTGATCGGGATCGGTTGTTGAGGAGCAGGTTGAGGAGGATAAGACGGCGCCGGCCCGGGTGCCGCCGGCTGCTGTGCCTGACGCGGAGCAGGTTCAGTCGATTGCGCATGTCCCGCCTGTTTTGCGCGATAAAGGCGTTGGTCAGCCGCATGAATGAGCTGATCGGATTGATCACCGTCCTGCGGGAAAGTGGCCACACCGTGATCCATCGACACGGTGAAGCTCAGTTGCAACGGTTTCAGCGTTTCCGCGAATACGTTCTCGATGCGTCGGCCCAGAGCCACTGCTTGCGCGGCGTCCGTCTGTGGCAGCAACAGCGCGAATTCATCACCGCCAATGCGAAAGGCGGAGTCGGAAGTGCGCAGCGCTTTCTGCAGCGTGCTTGCGGCAGCTCGCAATACTTCGTCGCCACGGGGGTGGCCGTATTTGTCGTTCACCTCTTTAAAGCGGTGTAGATCGAGAATGGCAATGCCCAGCGGCAGGCCGTACCGCCGGGCGCGATTCAATTCTTTTTCGAACGATTCTGCAAACAGACGGCGATTGTAAAGTCCGGTAAGCGGGTCGGTAACCGCGTTGACCTTGAGTTTTCGTAGTTCGTCGTATTCCAAAACCACCGGTACGCGAATCATTCCCGCCGACGACAGAACATCCATCAGCACGGTCTTCAGCGAAACCGGACGGCCAATCCGCTCCGACAGTTCCCGCCGCCGCGTCAGCATTTCTTCCCAAAGCTGCAGGCTCTGACTTTCCCGCAAATCCAGATGGGTGATGGTGCGGAAATAGCGTTGCAGAAACTGACTGCGCGCGGGAATGTCCATCCCTTCGAGCGTGTCGGCCAACAGCTCGAGGTAAGCGTCTTCGATCGACGAACGCGGGGCCGCTGGGGCTCCTGAGCTCGACATGGCTGGGTAATTCCGCATTCCGCCTACCCCGCGGGGTGTGGGGTCGGCTCACTCACATGGGAGTGTTAGCCAATAAGAAGCAAACTTCGTGCCAATTCCGGCGAGACAACCACTTCGTTGCGCCCTTATTGGGCACCTCTCAGACACGCGTATGTTATTACAGAAATGGTAGATATGCGAGGGGTGGAAAAGCCGTCAAGAAACGCCGCGAATAAACTCCCAGTACCAGAGTCATCCGTTCAAACTTCAACGAACACTCGGTTACTCAAGTGGGCGAAGAAATTCCAATCCGAATACTCGAATGTCGCCCAAAACTTCCTGACGACGTACCCGGGCGGTAATGGGCGGGGTCTCATTCGGCACCAGGCTGGACGATGATGCCGAAGGAGCCGGAATCGTCAGGTAAACTGTCTGACCAACGCGGAGAATGTGCGAGGACGCGATACACGCCCCACGGGCGCTGATATTCAGCGTCTTGGTCAATTCGATGAATTCTGAACCGGTCGGGTCGGAGGCGCGCAGGAACACCGGTACCTGGATGCGGATACGGGAAGTCCCCCGCGTTTGACTACAGTCTGTCCGTCGCGTCTCTTGCAGATTTTGAAGGCCTAAATCCATAATAGTACTCGGGACCTAGTACAAACGGGAGCAGGTTAACTGCCAGATTGCCCAAACGCACGCCCTCATAAGACCTTTGTTTCAAAGATGTTAGTTTCTGACCTAAGCTGTGTTACATCCACAAGCTGAACGTTCTGGGCATTTTGCCTAGAGGATTTCCCAAAAAGTGCAAATGGAACGCATTTCCCATTGACAGCAAGGAAGGCCTCTGAAAATATGGGCTGGGGTGGATGGGAAAACTTTTTCCACAGTCGAGGGGCGGACTCACAGCATGGAAGTTAGAGCGATCAACTCTCCGAGAGAAGCCAGCCGAATCATGCCTAGCATCTCGCTCGATCAGATGCGTTCTTTCTTGGACTCACTGGACCACGCGATTACTCTTTGCGACTGCGATGGTCGAGCCCTGGCTTCCAATGCTCTGGCGCGGCATTCCCTGGAGGAGCTGGGAGTGGATGGGCACGGGCCGGTCAACATTTTGACCGATGTGCTCCAGGTCGAAGCGGCTGAGATCCTAGGGCGCGCTCGCAATGGCGAGGACGAGATTGCCCTGGACGGGTCGCGCGGTGGCAAAGATTTCCGTGCACGGCTCCGCTGGATTCCTGAGTCCGAATGGTTAGCCATTGAATTGCATGTCGAAGACCGGGCGCCCCAAGTGCCGGCGGCAAGCCAGCCGACTGTTCAAGAACTATTGCAGGAACGCGAGATCACTTATCGGAACTTATTGGCCGCTTATTTGAAACTGCAGGAAGTCAACCGTCAAAAAACTGTTTTCCTGGCGTCCGCTGCTCATGAGCTGAAAACGCCACTGGCGGTGATTAAGGGTTACTATGACCTGCTGCTGACCGGCTCGCTCGGAAAACTCACCGAAAAGCAACGTGACATTTTGGAGGAGTCCAAGGAGAGTTGCGAACGTCTGGTGCGGCTCGTTTCCATGTTCCTGAACTACTCCGCGCTCGAGAGCGGCAAGTTGGTTTTGCAACTCCGCGAAAACGACCTCCGCGATTGCTTGGAAGAAGTTGCCGTGCGATGGTCTGAGGGTTATCAGCGCAAGGCGGTAAAGTTAGAAACCCAATTGGACCCTTCCATCCCGACATTCAAGTTCGACTATCAAAAGGTGCAGCAAGTCACATCAAATTTGCTCGATAACGCGCTCAAACACACCCCCGCTGGCGGCAACGTGACTTTGCGGGCGCGTCCACATTTCTGGGAACGCCGTGTGGCTCAGATGGCCCCCACCGAAGAACGGCGGAGATTCCGGTTGCCGCGACCGAATAGCGTTGAAGTCAGCGTGAGCGACTCCGGTCCCGGAGTAGCTCCGGAACACCATCAGGAGATTTTTGAGGACTTCATGCGAGTGGACAAGAACACCTCCGGAATGGGCTTGGGTCTAGCGATTGCCAAACGCTTGATCCACGCGCATCGCGGAAAAATCTGGGTCGAAAGTGAAGCGCAACGGGGCAGTACCTTTGCCTTTCTACTGCCCATGGATCAGGGCTAAATCCTGCCAGAGGCTAGCGCTAACAAACGGGAGAACACCATGGCTGTGAAAGAGAAAATCCTAGTGGTCGATGATGAGCCGAGCATTCGCAAATACCTTCAGACCTTGCTGGAAGTGGAGGGTTTTGAAGTCGATGCTGTCAGCAGCGGCAAAGAGGCGATTGCCAAAGTCAATGCCGGTGACCGTCCAGACTTCATCATTTTGGATGTGCTCATGCCGGAAATGGGTGGACTGGAAACGCTGCAGGAATTGATGCATTTGGACCGCAGCCTGAACGTGATCATGCTCTCTTGTTCGAATGAAGTAGGTACTGTCGTCGAAGCCATCCGCCTGGGTGCGCATGATTATTTGACCAAGCCCTTCGAAAAAACGGAGCTGGACGCGGCCATGCTCAAGTCCCGCCAGAAAAAGCAACTGGCCCAGGAAAACCAGGCCCTCAAAGACTATTGCGACCAGGTCACCGAAGATCTCAGCTTTTTGGCTGCCAGCCCTCAAATGGTGCGCATCCGCCAGCAGATTTTGCAGATCGCCCCAGTCGACGTGCCGGTCTTCATTTGCGGCGAGAGCGGCGTCGGAAAAGAAGTTGTGGCTCGGATGATTCATCTGCGATCCAAGCGGCGGAATCAGCCTTTTATTAAAGTAAATTGCGCCGCCCTGCCTGGTGAACTCCTGGAATCCGAGTTATTCGGATTTGAACAGGGCGCGTTCACCGGAGCGGTGCGCGCCAAACCCGGAAAGTTCGAATTGGCCAACAAGGGCACCATCTTCTTGGACGAGATTGCAGAAATGTCCGTGCATTTGCAGGCCAAACTTCTGCACGTGCTGCAAGACCGGCAATATTCCCGGCTTGGTGGTCGCCATCTGGTGGAGACCGATGTTCGCGTGCTGGCGGCCACCAATGTGGACGTTCACGAGGCCATGAAAACCGGACGGTTCCGCGAAGATTTGTACTACCGGCTGAACGTGCTTTCTATCAACGTGCCGCCGCTGCGCGAGCGCACCTCGGAAATCCCACTGCTGTTTCGGCACTTTTTGGATAAATACAGCGAGAAGTTTGGCAAGACTCCGCAAGCGCCCTCCAAACATCTTCTGGATGCCGCGGTCAACTATCCCTGGCCGGGCAATCTTCGCGAACTCGAGAATTTCGTGAAACGATATGTGATCCTCGAGGATGACGAAGGCAGCCTCCGCGAGTTGGTCGAAATGTCCGCTGCACGCCACAAGACCTTCCCGCGGGAAGAGCCCACTGTGCCTCGTGAGCAGGGTTTAAAGGCGCTGGTGCGCGGCTTGAAAGATGAAGCCGAGATGGAGGCAATTGCCGACGCGCTGGAGAAAACCCGCTGGTGCCGCAAAGATGCCGCAAAGATGCTGGGCATCAGCTATAAGGCGCTGCTGTACAAGATGAGGCAATTTAATCTTGATACCCCTAGAAGCAGACGCAACGCCGCTGCCAAGGCCGAGGAGGCAGCCATCGAGCACTCGTAAGCTCTTAAACCCGTCCTAGTACGCACTCGTTTCTGTTGCGCACAACTTCCGAAAAGAAATCTTGCGGATCGTTTTGTGGCAAGTTATCGTGCGTCATCGAAACGCATGAGCACGTCCGATCTTCGCCAGGAATTAAGACATTCTCACAACCGGGATCGCGCTGTGGCGCACACTCATGCGCATCGGACGTGGGCCAGACCAAGCCCACGAATTTTCAAAACTAAGCGCAGCTTGTAGTCATCGTTTCGGGTACGCGTTTGAGATTGGGACCATGTAGCGACGAGCCGCTAGAGTGTATTTGAGCGGTCCATGAGTTTTGCAGTAGCTGCCTGGCTAAACGTGCCATTGGGGGACAAGCATGTCCGTAATGTCAGAGCGTCGGACGGCAAGACGATACGACTTGACCTTGCCGGTCAGTATTCGCTTTAGCGCCGACAGTGTCATCGGTCGGCAGGACGGTCGAACCAGGGATATCTCCACTCGCGGGCTTTATTTTGTGATCACTCAGGATTTGCAAGCGGGCTCCGAGTTGGATATTACCCTGACGCTGCCTGCCGAAATCACCCATGGGACCGATGTGCTGGTGCGGGCGCAAGGGAAAGTCGTGCGGGTCGAACCCAGACTCGAAGACGGAGAGTCGCGGATGGGCATAGCTGCCGTTATCGAGCGCTATGACATTATGCGCGGTAACCCGTCACGGTCTTGAATCGGTAACCCGTTCCCGTCTCGCATGCCAAAAATGTGAATTAAGCTTCCTACGGAAGTCCCCCTACTTCCTGTGGAGTTACTAAGGTCCCGCGTTCCTCAGCCTTTCTGATTCCAGCCGTACTACCTGTCTAGTCCCGCTATGTATAAGAAACAACATGAATTAGCGAAAGATTGCCAAGTTTGTCCCACGCCCGCGCCAAACCAAAGTTTGGTGGTCAATGTGCATCCCTGGTCCCGATGTTATGGAGCTCCAAGCCAAAAAGGGTCAGAGCCCCGCTAATACTTGGAATCCGTTGCCGTCGGACGACGTCCTGTTTGGAAATTCGGCAGCGATGGTCGAGGTCCGAAAAAAGGCTGCGCGGATCTGCCGTACTAATGTTCCCGTTTATTTGGCCGGCGAAGGCGGAACGGGAAAAGAGGCAATGGCCCGGTGGATTCACCACAATTCCCATTACGCTCGCGGCGAATTTGTAAAAGTTAACTGCGCCGCCATTCCCGGCGCATTGTTGGAAAGCGAATTATTTGGTTTCGAACCGGGGGCCTTTACCGGCGCAAATTTCCGCAAACCGGGTCGCGTGGAGCATGCCGAACAGGGAACCTTATTCCTTGACGGAATTGCCGACCTGGATCTCAGTTTGCAAAGCAAGCTGCTGCATTTCCTGCAGGACGGAACCTTTTCCAGAATTGGCGATCACGCCGAAAGAAAAATTGACTTGCGCCTGCTATGTGCTTCCGACAAGGACCTGGAGGAGGAAACTCTGGCCGGCCGTTTTCGGCAGGACCTCTTCTATCGTGTCCACGTCTTTCGTTTGACCCTGCCTCCGCTTCGCCAGCGTCGCGAAGACATACCCAGCATGGCCGAATTCTTCTGCCGTCATTTTCAAACTCAGTTTGGCGTCAAAGCGGAACCATTCTCGCCGGATGCGCTGAGTTACTTGCAGAATCTGCCTTGGCCCGGGAACATCCGGGAATTGTCAAACGTTGTTGCCCGCTACGTGCTGATGGGACCGGAATCAATGCTTTATCCCGACGACGTGCCTGGAAAAAATAAACGAAAGTTGATCATCGATCAGAATGGCACCCATGTCACGCTGAAACGAATGGCCAAAGATGCCATCAAAGAAGTTGAGCGCAATGTGATCCTGGAAGCCTTGCGCGCCAATCAATGGAACCGCAGAAAGACCGCACAAGAGCTGAGAATCAGCTACCGCACTCTGATCTATAAAATTCAAGATGCTGGCCTCGGCTCCCGCAGAACGGCTGTGGCAGGTGCGCACGGGCAAGTTGGCGTGTCCATTGAAAACAAACGAAACGGCGCCTGATTCGCGCTGACTCACCCGCCGTTCTCGCCGGCCACAGCTCTTCAAAGAGCCCCTTCTCACCGCTACCGTTGACCTTCGAATACAGCACAAGGGTTGGTGCGTCTTGAGCCTCGTCCTCAAGTCTGCAATCATTCCCGCCGTCGTGCGTTTCGAATCTTCAGAGATGAATCTGCGCGAGCTGTTCCATCCTGCGTCAACTACGATCAAACTTGTCCCGT
>Ga0187781_10001303_pt1 | contig 18855 bp, 14 predicted proteins | sample 0715_SJ02_MP02_2_FD_132447 | JGI IMG/M metagenome (GOLD analysis project Ga0187781, IMG submission 132447) | Tropical peat soil microbial communities from peatlands in Department of Meta, Colombia - 0715_SJ02_MP02_20_MG | ecosystem: Environmental > Terrestrial > Soil > Wetlands > Peat | place... | reverse complement strand
CAAAGTCGAGGTTGGCGGGTCCGAGCCGATCGAGCACACCGAGGCGAAAGACCGCCGAGCCTTCGTGGTTCTCGGGAATTGCCAGCTCCTGTGCCTCGGCGCCGATGAGCTTGAGGGAGGAATCGGGCTTCAAAGCGAGGTTGATCCTCGCATTCGCGCCCGACCCCTTCAGGTTGTTCGCAACACCGACGCTCACCTCGAACTCATCGCCGGGTGCGACCGTCGTCGGCGCATTCGGTGAGAGCACAAAATCCCCGCGCACGACCGTGCTCGCCTGCTCCACGCCGAGCGCATCGTCCGCGACGGCAACCGCCATGATCCGTACCGTCCCGTTGAAATAGTCCGGCACGAGATACTCGACCTCGTGCGAAGTGCCATCGGCGTCGAGCACTCCCGACCAGTAGGCGACGGGCTTCTCGCCCTTACGCCGGAACGGATTGAGATGTCGCCCCAGGGCGCTTTCGCGATCGCCGCCCGGTGCGGCGGCGAGTCCCGCTCGACGAAACTCCGGCAGTATCAAGTCGAGTATTTGCGATGTCGTGACCGCCAAGGAGCGCTTCTGGAAGAAATGCGCCAGGGGGTCGGGAGTACGGTAGCCGGCGACCTGAAGAATGCCCTCGTCGACCGCGAATACCACGATGCGCGAGGGCCGTTGCGTCGAGTAGCCGATCCTGAGCGGCTCTCCCGGCTTGACGAGGGCGGGCACGCTCAGGCGGATGGGATTGCGCCGCGCATCCAGTTTGACCGAGAACGGCTGCACGCCGTAGGAGAGCGGACTCGTGTAGATCTCCTCGGAGCCGGGGTCGCGGACGAAGGCGACGTGCACATAGGCGTTGCCCTCGATTCCGGCCGGGAGCTTGATCCGCTGAGTCGAGCTCGTCGTCGAGGTGTGGAACCAGTGCCACGCGTACACCCGCTCGCGCTCGATCGTGATGAGGCCGGCGCCGGTGTAGGGCGCCTGGATCTGCATTTCGATCTCATCGCCCGCGGCGTAATCGTTGCGCGCCAGGGTGATCTGGAGCTCCGCATTTTTCTCGAGTGTGCGGGTGAGATTGGCCTCCCCTGCCACATGGTATTCGATGCGGGCGAGCCGCTGCCCCTCTGCATCCGTCAAGACATAGGCGAAGGAGCCCGGTGTATCGCTCGCGAGCGCAAGCGTCATGCCGGCCTTCGGCACGGCGATGTCGCGCTCATCGAGGGTCACATCCTTGCGGCGCGATTCGTACTGGTAGGTGCCGTTGTTCTGGCGTATCAAGGTCGATATGTAGCGCGTCTCGAGCCTCGTGAGCTTGAGGCTCTTCACCTCCGCTCTCTGCAATCGCGAATCGATCGCCACGATCTCGACCGATCGGTGCGCATCGCGCGATACATACTCGAGAGAGCCGTCCGGCTTCCAGCCGATGAGATAGGGCATGCTCGACACGAGTTGCGCCGCCTCCGAGCTCACCGCACGTCCCCCGTCCGCCTCGAAGCCCTGCGTTGCCACCTGCAGGCGGTAGGTAGCGCGAGCGAAGCGCTGCAGATTCAGATCGAAGCTCGCCTCGCCCTTGTCGTTCGTGGTCGTCGGGGCGAGCTCCTCGTCGAATCCCTGCTTTGCGGCCTGCGGGTCGTAGAATTGAAAGTCCGGATACGCCTTGAAGGCGGGGAATGCGGGCGATAGCCTCACGTGGGCGGTGACCCGCCGATTGGCGGCCGGCGTGCCGAAGAGGTTCTGCAGGTTGACCAAGGCGCTGAGACTCTCCGGCGCCACCCAGCCTTCGGCATTCTCGGCGGAGAAGTGCGTGCTCATACGCAGTCGGTCGGGTAGAAAGTCGCGCACCTGCACGGTGGTCGATCCGATCAGGTCCGCTCTTCCCTCGGCTTGAATGATCGAAACGGAGACCGTGTAGGTGCCCGCCGCGGATGTTTCGCGGGTTGTGTGTCGGATCTCGGCGAAGCCGGCCGCGCCCGCCGTGAAGGCCTCGCTGCGCACGCTAACGCCGCGGGGGTCGACGATATCGAGCCGCAACGGCACGCCCTGCACGCTGCGCTTCCAGTCCTGACTGCGCAGGATCGCGCCCAAGCGGATTTCCTCTCCCGGCCGGTACAGCCCCCGATCGGAGAAGAGGTACGCGGAGAGCGCCCCCTGGTCGACGCGGTTGTCGACGCCGCCGACATCGAAGCGCGATAGATCGAGCTGCCGATCGCGCTCCTCGACCGGCAAGAACGAGCTATCGCCGCCACGCTGCGCGAGATAGAGCACGGGCTGCTGCTCGCGCTTGAAGCTGCGCAGATCGACCAAGTGGACGTGACCCTCGCCGTCCGTCACGCCTGAGAGCACCGGAAGTCCATTGCGCCCGAGGACATCGACACGCACGCCGCTCTGCGGATCGCCCGAATGAATCGACTGCACGAATAGATCCCGCGATCCATCCAGCGATTTTTTCTCGAGGAGCCCCAAGTCGGTGATCACGACGAGGCGTGTGTCGGTGAGCGGTGCATTGCTCGCCGCGTTCCAGGTCGCATCGGCTCTGCCTCGGAGCGGCCGGTCGCGCTCCGCGTCCCATGCCTCGACCCTCACGAAGAAGATGCCCCGGCGATCGCCGGCATCGTCCGCGAGGTAATGCTCCAGAGGTATCGTCTGATAGTGCGCGGTCCCAGGCTTCAGCTCCGGCAAGCGAATCGTCGAGGAGAAACGCTCGGTGATATCCGCCTCATCGAACGCCCAGTTCTTGAACGTCGGCGTGGCGAACGCTCCCTCGGTCTGCGAGACGAGATGCTGGATCTGGCGCGGCAGGAGTCTTCCGATCTCCACGTGCATCGCCCGTACATCCCGGGTGAGCACCGTGAGCGTCTTCTCGCCCGACAACGCGAGGAGCGAGCCTTGCTGCGCGATGCGGATCTCGCGCGGGTAATCGGGAACACGAAACACCTGCTCGACGCTCTCGGCGAGCACATAGCCGCCGAAGGACTTCAATCCCCGATCGACCTTCACATAGACGAACCTGCCGGGTTGCGCCTCGTGGCGGAAACTGTGCAGCTCGTAATGCTCGAGCTCACCGGGAACCTGTGCGAGCGGCAGATTCTCCGAACCGGCCAGGATGTCCGAGGTCACGGTCGACTCGGACCACGGATAGGGTCCGTGGCGTCGGCTACTGCGCTCGAACGCCTCCTCGAGCTTGGGATCGGGATGCTTTTCGGGCAAGAGCCAGGCATGCACGCTCTGCGGCATGTCACGCTCGACGACCGAGTGGTTCATCTCGACGATGAGCGCTTGGCTCGGCTCGCCGCTCTCGTCTCGCGCCACCTCGAGCGCCACGTGCTCGACACGCAGGCTGTACAGGCCCGGCACGTCCACACTGGCATCGAGCGGCGATTCGCTCTCGTTGCCGCCGTGCGCGGCGCTCAGCCCCGGCTCGATGTGGAGCGCGAGTCGTCCCTCCTTGCTGGGGACCGCGAGCTGTCCGGAGTGAATGTAGGCATTGAGGCGCAGCTTGTCGTACACCACGGTGAACGATGGCTGGCTCCGTTCCTGCTCCATGGTATCGGTGACCCGTTCATAGAGCTTGAGCGAGACGCGCTTCTCGAACCGCTCCGGGTCCACCGGATGCGTGAACGCCACGCTCACGACCACCTTCTTATCGGCGGCAACGACCGGGTCCTGGTGAAACTCCGTCCCCGAGATGCGCGCGGCGAAGGCGGGACTCGTGAACTCGAATCCGTACTCCTTGAGAAGCACCTGCCGAGCCACGAAGCCCGTTCGAGCGAACCTCACTTTGAACTTGCTGCCGATCGGCCAGTCCTCCGCGGGAACGAAGCGCAGCACGCGATCGTCGTCCCAGTGCCAGGTGCCCTTCATGGCCGGCACCATGCGCAGCGCCTCGGACTTGGGGTCGAGATCTTTGCCGCTCAGCGCCAACGGCGCGGCGGAACCCGAGAATCGGACGATCAGCGGATTGGGCTTTCCCGGCGGCTCGCAGGCGTAACAGGTGACCTCGGGCGCAGAGACCACGAATTCGGTCGGCACGGGTCGCGGACGACTCTCGTACCAGCGCCAGCCCGCGTAGGCAGCGCCGACCGCGCACACCGCGGTGAGGAGGATCGTGGCGGTCTTGCGCGGGTGCCCGCGCGCATAGGCAGCCGCTGACTCGGCATTCGATTGCAGTCGACCTGCCGTCCACTGAACCCACGGCGGCGCGCTCCAGTGAAGCTCCCCCAGGGTCGCCCGTGCGAGGCGGCCCGTGGCGGCTCCGATCGAGCGAACCGCAATGCGCAGACGAGCGAATAGGCCTGGTGTGGCAGACACGTGAGCTCCCTTTTCAAGATCAACCGCGGATCGTCCTCATGTTGCAACGGGATTGTGCGGGGCGCGAGGCAAGAGGGTGGCGAAATGTGGCGGCCTCGGCGCTCGCACGGCACCAGTTCCCAGGATTCCCGCATACCTCAATCTTTTTCTAGTAAGTCAACTTATGTTATTGACAATCATTATTAATTTTTGGGTGAAGTCAGATCCTGCGCGGCGGGCAGCTCGTCACCTGCGGCGAGCGGGCGCTCCACTGCGTCCTCGAGATCGCCGAGCGCACGCTGCGCGCGGGCCAAGGCTTCGACGCGTGCTCGCGTGGCGACTGCGAGCTGGATCTTCGTATCGACCAGCTCGAGGCGGTCCTCTTCACCGAGGCGCACGGATCGCTCCAGCGCCTGCTGGCGACTCTCGATGAGCCTCACGAGGCTCTCGGCGTCGGTGAGCTCGTTGAGCGCCGCGCTATACACCTCGAGCGATCCCTCACTCCTCTGGATGACCCGCGCCTGGGTTTCGACGAACGCCGCGGCCGCTTCCGTTCGGCGTGCCTCCGCCTCGGCGATCGGGCCCCGGTTTCGGTCAAAGAGCGGAAGCGTCGCGGACAGGCCGATGCTGAAGAAGCTGTCTCGCTGCTCGTAGGTGTAACCCGGACCGATGTTGAGATCAGGATACTGCTTGGCGATCTCGAGCTGCAGTTCGGCTTCGGCCGCCGCGTATCGGGCGAGCGCGGCTCGAACGTCCAGGCGATTTAAGACCGCATCGCGCTTGATCTCTTCCGACGACAGGGTCTGCGCCGCGGGCGGCGCGTCCAGGCCCGTCCATGAGAGGTGCGTCTCGCGAAGCGCCGCCAGTGGAACGCCCATGGCCGCCGCGAGTGCGGCCGTGGACTCGGCGACTTCTCCCCGCGCCGCATCGGCGGCGGATCGCACCTTCGAAAGCTCGATTCTCGCCGCATCCACTTCCAGGCGCGGGATTTCTCCCGCCGCTGCGGTTCGCTCCAGAATCCCGACCTGCTCTTCACGGGCCTGCCCCTCGGAGCGCAGCGTATCGAGCGTGCGGAGCGCCGTCAGCTCACCGAGCAGCGCGGCGCGCACGGCGCTGTGCACCGCCCAGACCGCTTGAGCGAGATCGAATCGCGCCGCTTCATCGAGGCTTCGCGCCTCAAGAATGCGATACCCGCGCTTCCCGGCGGTCTCAACCGGAAAGGACAAGTCCAACGTCAGCAGATACGGGCTCGGAATCCCCGGTGAGAGATTCACGGTCGGATTCGGCCGCCTCTGCGCCGTCAGGAGAGCCGCCTGCGACTCGGCGGCGCGCGCTCGCGCCTCCGCGAGCTCCGGATTGAAATACTCGGCGGCGAGCGACAGGCTCTGAAGGTCCCACTCCACCAGTGGCCATGGAGAGATCGAGCGGCCGAGAGCCGCTTCCTCGAAGGCGCGAAGCCCCGAGTCCGAGAGCCGCCGAGCCTCGAAGGCCATCGCGCTGTCGGCGGGGATGAGGGGCGCGGGCCGGTAGCGCTCGACGGAGCAGCCGATCAAGGTCGCGACCAGCGCAACGAGGGTGGGAATCTTACTCGTAATCAGGCGAAGTCCTGCCGTGACATGCCTTACATTAGCAGTTAGTGACTCGATCGAGCTACATGACTCGATCGAGCTACGGCAGCGAGCGCAGCCGGGTGTCGTAGAGAGTAGCGCATGAGGCCCTACTCCTTCCGATCGCTCACTGAAATCTCAGTCCCACGTAGTTCTCCGCGAGCGTTCGAGAGGCCGCGCTCGATTCCGCCAGGTATTCGAGCTCGGCGATCTGGAGCTTGCGCGCGAATGTCTCCTCCGAGAATCGATGCGTCAGCATCGTGAACCACCAGGAAAAGCGCGTCGCCTTCCAAACGCGGCCGAGCGCGCGGGTCGAATACCCGTCCAGCAGCGTCGAGCTGCCATTGCGAAAGTAGCTCACCATGGCCTCATGGAGCACGCGCACGTCAGCGGCGGCGAGATTCAGACCCTTCGCGCCCGTCGGCGGTACGATGTGAGCGGCATCGCCCACGAGGAACAGCCGCCCGTAGCGCATGGGCTCGGCCACGAAGCTGCGAAGCGGCGCGATGCTCTTTTCGATCGAGGGCCCAGTCTCCATGCGCTGTGCATAGGCCGCAGGCAGGCGCGAACGGATCTCGTCCCAGAAGCGCGAGTCGGGCCAATCCTCCACGCTGTCCTGAAGAGCGCATTGCACGTAGTAGCGGCTTCGCGTGCGCGAGCGCATGCTGCAGAGGGCAAAGCCGCGCTCGTGAACGGCATAAATGAGCTCCTGCGACACCGGCGGCACGTCGGCGAGCACGCCCAACCAGCCGAAGGGGTAAATCCGCTCGTGCAAGCGGATCGCCTCGCGCGGGATCGCCTGGCGGCTCGCGCCGTGATAACCGTCGCACCCGGCCACGAGCTCACAGGCGATTTCGTGCCGTGCCCCCGCGCAGGTATAGCTCACACGGGGCCGGCGTTCATCGAGGTCCGCGAATGCGACATCCTCGGCCCCGTAGACCAGCGTTGCACCGCTCGCCTCGCACGCCTGGGCGAGATCTTTCTGAATCTCGGTCTGACCGTAGACGGTCACGCTCTCGCCGGCGAGTCCCTTCAAGTCGATTCGGTGGATGCGCCCGTCGAAGGCCAATTCGAAGCCGTCGTGCACGAGTCCCTCGCGCAGCATCCTCGCCCCGACGCCGGCTTTCACCAGCAGTTCGACCGTTCCCCGCTCAAGAAGTCCCGCTCTGATCCGCGCTTCGACATATCCACGGGTGCGCCGCTCGAGAACGATCGACTCGATGCCCTCCTGATGAAGGAGGCGCGAGAGCATGAGCCCCGAGGGGCCCGCTCCGATGATGACGACCTGTGTGCTCTGCATCGACTGCCTCAGGTTGCCTATCATCCGGGCTTCGAGGATCCGGCGTACTTCACGCGCTTCTTTGCGCGGCAAACCGGATACTCGCCGCGCGCATTCCGGCGTCCCGACACCGTGCGCTGAGAGCCGACTCCTACGAGCGCAAGCTCCGCCACACGCGGTCTCCCGACTCGCCGGTCAGGGCGCTGCGCGCCGTTCCAAGCGCCGCACCCGCGCCTCCGAGCGGATCATCATGCCGTGGACGATCCAGGGAGTGACCGTCTCGAGGAATCGGTCGAGGCGCGCAGCGCTGTCGATCACGATGATGGCAACCGGCTCCTCGTGGCGGAACCAATGTGCGTGAGCGATGCTCGCGGAGTCGTCGAACCCTTCGACGTTGCGGATCACGGTGACGCCGGCGAGATCGTGCGCGCGGCAGGCCTCGAACAGCGCTTCATACAGGAGCTTCTGCCCGTGCCGCTCGTCGGCCGTGATGAAGATCTGTAGGACCTCGGCGCTCTCAAGCATCGCTTTGCTCGGCGAGCGCCGCACGCCGCGTGATCCGAGTCGCCCGCACGTCCGTGATCACGAGCAGCCCATCCTCGAGCATTCGCTCGACCGCGGCAGTGGCCTTCTGGATGTTCTCCGCCGTATCGATGACCGAGATCATGATCGGCCGATCGTGCTTCAAGTGCAGGAGCGAATCCCGGTGCGTATGCCGCTTCGCCCCGTAGCCCAGAATGCCACGGTAAACGCTGGCGCCGGCGATGTCGAGGAGTCTCAACTGCTTGACGATGGCATCGTACAACGGCTCGCCCTCGTATCGATCCGCCTCGCCCAGAAAGATGCGCAGGTGCTGTGCCGGGCCTTCCGAGCGCTCCGTGACCGACGCGGCCTGCTTGCCTCTGTCCTTCTCCTGCACGGCGACCTTGACGACCTCGACGTCGACGACTTCGATGACGCCGTCGCTCACGAGATCATGGAGCAAGGGCATCAGCCGCTCGACCTTCTCCGCGGTGTCCGTGAACTCGATGCGCACCGGCAAATACGAGGGCGCGTCGATGAAGAGCTCCGAGTGCATTCGCTGGTGTGCGCCGAAACCGAGCGATGGCCTGAGCATCGAGCCTGCTGCGATTCCGTGCTCCAGGAGAAACTTCATGACTTCGGGGCCGAGCGGCCCGTGCTTACCGCGCGTCGCATCATTCAAGTAGATGATGACCTTCTTCGCCGGACCTTTTTTCAACATGATGCCGCTCGCTACCCCTGCGCAATCGCAGCGCCAGCATAGCCCGATCGGCTGCGCCGAGCCACGCGCGAGATGCAAAGTAGTTTATAGAAAATTATCTTATAAAGATGATTTTATTTATATTAATGAGTAGTTTTTCGAGGAGAGTATTTGCGCCCATCATTACCCCGGGGCGCGCAAGTTGCTGCCGAGTGGGTGGCTCGAGCCCGCTCGCCCGGTGCATTGTGCCATGATGGCCGCTACCGATCCCTCGATTGCCGACCGATGGAACCCTCCGCATCCGCAGCGACCAGCGTTGTGCCCGAGCAGCGGCAGCGGCTCGGGTCCTCGCCGAGGCTCGGTGTCGCACTGGGCAGCGGCGCGCCAGCGCCTGAGGAGGGCGCTGCGTGAGCGGACCGGACGGCGCGGATGAGCTGTTCGGCGCCATCGAAGCGGGCGGCACCAAGTTTATCTGCGCCGTGGGTAACGCCGAGGGTACGCTGCTCGAGAGCGTGCGCGTCGAGACACGCGACCCGCGCGCGACGCTGGCCGACGTGTTCGAGTACTTTGCGGCGGCCGAGCGACGCCACGGTCCGCTGCGGGGCTACGGCGTCGGCGCATTCGGGCCGCTCGAGTTGCGTCCCCAGGCGGCGCAGTTCGGCTTTGTGACCACGACACCCAAGGCGGGGTGGCAGTATTTCGATCTGCACGGCTCATTGAGGCGGCATTTCGGGCGCACGGTCGTGCTGGACACCGATGTCAACGCGGCAGCCCTGGGCGAGATGCGCTGGGGGGCGGGCCGCCATTTCAAGACGCTGGCCTACGTCACCGTCGGAACGGGCATAGGAGCGGGCATCGTGCAGCACGGGCTGGCGGTGCACGGCCTCATGCACCCGGAGCTCGGACACGTGATGGTGCGCCGGCACCCGACCGACACGATCTTTGCGGGAATTTGTCCGTTTCATGGTGACTGCCTCGAGGGACTGGCGGCGGGCCCCGCGATCGTGGCGCGCACCGGCCGTTCGCTGCTCGAGGCCCGGCCCGACGATCCGATCTGGTCGATCGAAGCGGACTACCTCGGCCAGCTCGCCACAGTGCTCGTATTGACTCACTCTCCCGAGCGCATCCTCTTCGGCGGTGGCGTCATGCAGGACCACCCGCGGCTCTTCGGCCGCACCCACGCAGGCATGCTCGACTGGCTGCGAGGCTACCTGCCACACCCCGAGCTGGCCGATCCGAGCTACATTCAGCCTCCAGGGCTCGGTCAGCAGGCCGGCATCTACGGTGCCCTGGCGCTCATCCTTTCGGCCACGGGCAACTCGTGACGGCGCCGCAAGCCACGGCGGTGCCCGGCTCCCTGCGGCGACGCGTGCTCGCAACCTTCGGGCAGCGCTTCGGCGGCAGTCCCGATTTGATCGCCTCGGCGCCGGGACGCGTGAATCTCATCGGCGAGCACACTGATTACAACGAGGGCTTCGTACTGCCCTGCGCGATCGGCCGCTATACGCTGGTCGCCGCTCGACGGCGTATGGATCGGCAAGTGCACGTGGTCGCCGGAGACTACGACGCCACCGCGGCATTCGCCCTCGACGAGCGCGACAGCGCGCAGGCACTGCCCTCGTGGAGCCGCTACGTGCGCGGCATGGCGGTGCTGTTGGCGCAGCAGGGCTGGCTCGGGCAGGGAGCGGAACTTGCGATCGCGGGCGATCTGCCGCGCGATGTGGGCCTGTCCTCCTCCGCCTCACTGGAGGTGAGCGTGGGGCTTGCGCTCGCGAGCCTCGCGGGCGGATCGATGCCGGATCTCACGCATCTTGCTCAGATCGCGCAGCGCGCCGAACAGGAGTTCGCCGGCTGCCCGTGCGGCATCATGGATCAGCTCGTGAGTGCCCGGGCCCTCGCGCAGCATGCCCTGCTCATCGACTGTCGCAGCCTCGGCACGCGACCCATTCGTGTCCCGCCCGACACCACGGTGCTCATCGTGCATTCGGGTATCGCCCGCGAGCTGGCGGTCGGTCACTACGCCGCGCGACGCGCGCAGTGTGCGACGGTCGCTGCGCAGCTGCAGGTGCGCACGCTCCGCGATCTCGACCTGCCGGCGCTCGAGGCCGTGCGCAACCAAATCGAGCCGGTAGCCTGGCGTCGCGCGCGTCACGTCATTACGGAAAATGCGCGCACACTGGCGGCGGCCGATCTGCTCGAGCGCAATGACCTGGCCGCACTCGGTCGCGTCATGGACGAATCGCACGACTCGATGCGCGACGACTTCGAGATCACGCTTCCGGCCATCGATCGACTCGTGCAGATCCTGCAGCAGGCCATCGGCACTCGCGGCGGCGCACGCATGACGGGCGGCGGTTTCGGCGGCGCCGTCGTGGGGCTTTTGCCCGACACAGCCGTACCCGAGGTCATCGCGGCCGTGCGCGCGGGCTATCGCACGCCGACCGGGGAGCCACCGCAGATCATGCGGGAGACGGCCGTGGCTGGCGCGGCGTTGCTCGAGTGAGATCCCCTGGTGGCCGCACCGCATCTGAGGTGTACCGTCTCGCTCATTGCGGAGCGAGGTCGCCGTACCAGTAGGCGGCTGTCACTCCGCCATCCATCAGGAAATCGCTGCCAGTGATGAACCCGCCGTCCGGGCCCATGAGCAGAGCGCCGACAGTTCCCACCTCATCGGGAGTGCCGGCGCGCCCCGCCGCGCACACTTCGATCATTCGCCGGTACCCCGCGCCACGAGGCCCGTTGAGTTCGTCCTTGGCAAGCGGCGTCATGATGATTCCCGGGCTGATCGTGTTGACCCGGGCACCACGCTTGCCCCAGCGCACAGCTTCGGCCATCACGCGAAGCGAGTTGCCGCGCTTCGAGATCTGGTAGGCGTGGAGCGAGTCCTTCACTTGCGCGGGCTGAAGGAAAGGAAGGCTGAGCAGTTCCTCCACCGGTGTCGTGGCCAAGGCCTTATTTTGATCCACGGTGAGTGGGGGAAGGCGATGCCCAGACTGCGATGCGATGACGACACCAGCGCCGCCTCGGGCGATGACATTGCCCAACTCATCCAGCACGAGCGCCGTGCCATACAGGTCGACCTTAAGGATCGTCGCAGGAGATGCCTGCGTCGGGGAGACACCGGCGGCATGGATCAGCCCGGTGACATTGCCCAGACCCGTGGCTTTCTCGATGAGCGCGTGAACGTCCTCGCGCGAGGACGCGTCGACCGTCGCAACGCTTACCTCGTATCCGACGTTAGCCAGGACCTCTGCCGCTGCATTCGCGTTCTCCGCGCGCATGTCGGCCAGCAGGACGTGCTTACCGACGCCGACCCGGCGCGCGATCGCTAGGCCGATCTGACCGGCCCCGATGACCACAATGACCTCTTTCATAGGTAATCCTTCTTCCGAGAATCGAAAGCGATCGCTCAGCGACCAACGAGCTCCTGCAGGTACTGTTCGTCGCTGACCTTTTCCATCCAATCAACGGACTTGCCGTCAAGCTTTTCCACGATGGCAATGTGCGTCATAGCCGTCGTTGCGGTGGCTCCATGCCAGTGCTTCTTCCCGGGCGGGCACCAGATCACATCCCCGGGTTGGATTTCCTCTCTGGGCTCGCCCCAACACTGAGTCCACCCACACCCCGAGGTGACGATCAAAGTCTGACCGAGCGGGTGCGTATGCCACGCGGTGCGAGCGCCGGGCTCGAACGTCACGCTAGCGGCAAAAATGCGCGCCGGCTCTGGAGCATCGACCACCGGGTCGACACGAACGTTACCTGTGAAGTATTGATCGGGACCTTTTTGAGAGGGCCGTGAGCCGCTGCGTTTGATTTCCATTGAACTCACTCCAGTGCAACTCGATGCGATCAGCATCGCTGCCAAAGGTAATCCTTGTCCAGCTTCTTGATTAGATGGCAGACTGCGCATGGGCTTACGAATGCGCTTCATGAATGCCGCACTCGAATCGCCCTCCTCGCGGTGGTCCGCGAGCGCAGCTTCACTCGCGCCGCAGCTAGTTGTATGTTGTCTTGCTTTTTTATTAATTTTGTATTACAGTATCAAGATGCAATCGGAGACCCTTTCTCTGCGAATTACCAAGGCTGAGAGTCGGGCGCTACGCGAGCGGGCTCGCAAAGAAGGCGTCTCTCAGGGCAGCTTGGTGCGGCGCGCTCTACGAGCCTACGGCGTGACCGCTGATGCCGAACCCGATAAGACGGCATACGATGTCATCAAGCATCTCCTCGGCAGAAGTCGCGGGAAATCAAAAGATCTATCAACTAACCCTGAGCATCTCAAAGAATACGGTCGGTGAAGACTTGGCTGATCGATACCGGCCCAATCGTCGCTCTTGTGGTAGGGGATGATTCGCAGCACGAGTGGGTCGTCGAGCAGTCAAAGCACGCGCCGGCTTGGGTGCTCACCTGCGAGGCCGTCATTTCAGAGGCGCTGTTCCTACTGAAGCGTGACGGTCACGACCCGGATGAATTGTTTGCACTGGTCGACGCCGGTTTTCTTAGAAGCGATTTCAATTTCCGAGATCAATTTCGCCATGTGCGTGAGCTCATGCACCGCTATCGTGACCGTCCAATGTCATTTGCTGATGCGTGCCTTGTCAGGATGGCCGAGGTCCACGCAGATTCGACTCTTTGGACGCTGGATGAGGACTTTCGTTTCTATCGCAAGAATAGGCGCCAGACTCTTTCGCTCGTGTCACCCTGGTAAAGCACTGCGCCAAGCGAAATCACCAACATTGCTTCATTGCGAGCGGTGAGCGGCACTATCCTGCCCCCCTGCGCGATGGAAACTCTATCCGTAATGCGCGTTGTCCTGCTGTCGCGGCGGCTGCGCTCGACAAGTCCTATCGAATCTCTATCATCTGGCAGACCACGCGTCGATCGGTTGCTCCTTGGAGCAATCGCTGTTCATCATGTCGATGTATGCCGTGCAATCCAGGATTTCACACGCACATTGAGTTCGGCGCGGGCCGTCCGGTCTCAATGTTGACCTGCCATCCCTCAAGGGACTTCTTCGCGGCGGATTGACAATGAAAGGAGGGCCGAGCCAAACAACATCGGGAAATCGCACCATGTCGGAACTGCTGCCTTTCTCACCGCCGCGCGCATTGCGCAATGGGCAGTTGCAGACGGCGATTGGAAATCTGCCCCCGATGCCATGGCTCACACGCCGGCGAGCTGCCGCGCTGCTCACGAAAGCGAGGGAGTGGCTGCTCGATTGCGGTGATGGCGTTCGGCTCCAGGGATTTCTGAGCGTCGCGCAAGGTCCAGCGAATCCGGGGCACGGGGTCGATGAGGCGGTAGAAGCGGCCGGCCGAAGCGTCGCGCTCGTGCTGCACGGCTGGGAAGGAAGCGCGGAGTCGTGCTATGTCATCTCGCTCAGCGCCGAGCTGCTTGCGCACGGATTCGACGTGCTGAGACTGAATCTGCGCGATCATGGCGCCAGCCACCATCTCAATCGCGAGATCTTCCACTCCTGTCGCCTGGCTGAGGTCGTCGGAGCGACTCATGCAGTTGCGGAGCGCTTTGTCGGCGCGCGGATCTTCCTAGCGGGGTTTTCATTAGGCGGCAACTTCATGCTGCGCGTTGCGGCCGACGCGGATGCACCGTCGACGATCGCGGGAGCGGTCGCTGTGTCGCCGGTGCTCGAGCCGGCTGCGACGCTCCTGGCGCTCGAGCGCGGCTGGTCAGTCTATCGGCGGTACTTCCTGCGGCGATGGTCGCGCTCGATCCGTCGCAAACGAAGTGTGTGGCCGGATCTGCCCGACCTCAAGCCGATCTTGCGTAGCCGAGACCTGCGGGCGATGACCGATGGGCTGGTCGCCCACTTCACGGATTTTGGGAGCTTGGATGCCTACCTCGACGGCTATGCCATCACCGGGCAGCGCCTCGCGGCCTTGCGCTTTCCGGCAACGGTGCTGCTCGCCGAAGACGACCCGATGATTCCGGCCGCGGATCTGGCCCGGCTCGCGCCGTCTCCGCTCTTGACTGTGGTGCGCACTCGCCATGGCGGTCATTGTGGATTTGTCGAGCGACTCAACAGGCCGAGCTTTGCTGATCGCCTCGTGGTCGCGCACTTCGATCGGTTCGCGGCTCGGCCGCGAAATAGATATTGATTCGAGATTATATTTTCATCGAGATCCTGGCCGACCTCGTCGTGATCTTTCCGTCGATTCCGCGGCGAGATCTGCGTCATGCAATCTGGACGCTGCGACGGCGGCGCCGTGCACTCGTAGGCGCCCTGCCACCAGACGTCGGTTAGCATCTATATGGAAGCAAAGGCGTGGAAATCGACCGACATCCAGGAGTGGCAGCGGAAGCAACTTGCCTCTGCTGGAGCCTCGCTGGGGGTATGTCGTTCGAGGAAGTCGAGCGAGAATACGACGTCGCTGCCGATGATATACGGGCCGCGCTTCGATTCGTTGGGGAACTCGCCGAGCAGGAATCGTTTCATCCGCTTCCGACTGTTTAGCTCGACATGCGCTTTCTGATCGACGCCAATCTACCGCGTGCGATCATCCAGGTGCTGCACGATCTCGGACATCAGGCAGAATTTGCCCGGGACATCGGGCTCGGTAGTACGCGATGATCTGATAAACATCGGCCAGCGCCACGGTGGGAAACTTCTGCGTGATCTCCTGCCGTCGCGCCAGCACGAAAAGCCATCACGATCATATCCAGCAGCACCCTGCTGATGCCGCGCACATAGAGTACCCCGGCTAAGCATGTGACGTCATCAGGCAACAAACATACGTCTAGTTTCAGCGTGTTACGCTACTATTAGAGACTATATGGAACTCTCTGCGAACGTTGGGATATGGGACGGCTGGGACTCGAACCCAGGACCAAAGCCTTAAAAGGGCCTTGCTCTACCAACTGAGCTACCGTCCCGAAGAGCGGGGCATGATAGCAGGCAGCCCGGGCCTACGCTCAGGCGTAACGGGTCGGGTCCGGCACGCCCGCGGCGGCGAACCCCGCAAATCGAAGGCGGCAGGAATCGCAGCGGCCACAGGCGAGACCCTCCTCCGTGGCCTGGTAGCAGGACACCGTCAAGCTGTAATCCACTCCCATGTCGACGCCGGTGCGGATGATCTCGGCCTTCGACATGTTGACCAGCGGCGCATGGATCTGGAAGCGGGCCCCTTCGACTCCCGCCTTGGTCGCGACCTTCGCGAGGCTCTCGAATGCCGCGATGAACTCCGGCCGGCAGTCCGGGTACCCCGAGTAATCGACCGCGTTGACGCCCAAGAAGATGTCGACCGCGCCGATGACTTCCGCCCAACCAAGCGCGAGCGAGAGCAGCAACGTGTTGCGTGCCGGCACGTAAGTGACCGGAATGCCTGCGCTCGGAGAATCGGGAACGGCGAGCGCCGAATCCGTCAATGCGGAGCCGCCGATGCCCGCGAGGTCGACGCGCATGATGCGATGCTCGTGGGCATTGAGCGAGGCGGCGATGCGCGCGGCGGCATGGAGCTCGGCCTGGTGCCGCTGTCCATAGTCCACACTGAGCGCGAAAATCCGAAATCGCAACGCAGATGCGATCGCGAGCGTGGTGGCGGAATCGAGTCCGCCCGAGAGCAGCACGACGGCGGGTATCATGGGTCAGTTGGCTTCATTTTCCGGGAACATCGCCCCACAGGATCTTGTGGAGCTGCAGCTGAAAACGGACCGGCAGCCGGTCCTCCAGAATCCAATCGGCCAGCATCGTGGGCGTGATCTCTCCGTAGCTCGGCGAGAACAGCACCTGGCATCGATCGGCGAGCCGGTGCTCCACGATATAGTTCGCGCTCCACTCGTAATCCTCGCGCGAGCAGACCACGAACTTCACCTGATCGCGCTGTGTGAGCAACGCGAAATTGTCGACTCGATTACGCGCGGCTTCCCCCGAGCCGGGCGTCTTGACGTCGACCACGCGCACGACTCTCGCATCCACGCCGCCGATCGGCATCGCGCCGCTGGTCTCGAGCGAGACTCGATTACCGGCGTCGCACAACCGCTCGAGCAACACCAAACAGTTAGGCTGGGCGAGCGGCTCCCCGCCCGTTACGCAGACGTGTGGCGTGCGAAAGCTCTCGACCTTGTCCAGCACCGCGTCGATATCGAGCCACTCGCCCGCATGAAAGGCGTAGGTGGTATCACAGTACCGGCAACGCAGAGGGCAACCGGTCAAGCGCACGAACACCGTGCGCAAGCCGACCGAATCGGCTTCCCCCTGCAGTGAGTGGAAGATCTCGTTGATGCGCAGCCGCTTGCACGCCGACAGGCCCTCGGCCGCTCCCGTTCGCACATTCCTCGTTTCGACGCCCATCGATGCGCTTTGCGAGCTGACCTAGTGCTTTTCGGCCGCCATCTTGTCGAGGCGCTGTTTCGCCAAGTGGCTGGCGCTGCTCTCTGGAAAGCTCGAGACCACCTTGGATAGCGCGTTTCTGGCTGCGGACCACTGGCCGAGCTCGTAGTCGCAATACCCGACCTTGAGCAAGGCATCGGGCAATTTGCGCGACTGCGGATACTTGTCGGCCACACGCTGAAACGCGCTCAGCGCCTCGGGAAATGACTTGTTCACGTAGTATGCCTCGCCGAGCCAGTATTGCGCGTTATCGGCGAATGCACTGTCCGGATAGGTCGCGAGGAAGTGCTGAAACGCCTCGACCGCCTTGTCGTACTGACCCTCCTTGAGCAGCGCGAATGCCGCCTGATAACTGGCGGTGTCCGATCCGCCGGGGGTCGATGTGGCGGCTGCGCCGCTCGAGCCATCGCCCGCTCCCTCCTGGCCGGCGGCGCCGGCCGCTTCCCCGGCAGCGGCGCTGTCCGCTGCGCCGGCCGGGCCGGACGCGCTCGTTCGCGAGTCGCTATGCGCTCCACCGGCTCCTCGCGCCTCGAGGTTTCTCAGCCGACGATCGAGATCGGCGTAGAGATCGCGCTGCTGCTTGCCGCTGATGTCGAGCGCGTGATTCAGCTGGTCGATGTCGTTATGCATCGCGCGCACGTCGGCGCGCAGCGTTTCGATATCGTTGGAAAGCCCGAGGAGGCTCTGGTTCGACACGACCTTTTCGATCCGGGCGATGCGCGTGTCGAGATCCTTGAGCTTGATTTGCACCGGATCCTCGTCAGGATTCGTGGCGCAGCCCGAAAGTGCCATCACGGCACACGCGGCGGCGAATGTCGAGGCACGCAGCGTCACTGCATGTACACCAATTCCACGCGCCGGTTCTTCGCCCAGGCTTCCTCGTTATCGCCTTCCACGGCAGGCCGCTCGGCGCCGAAGCTCACCGTCGTCAGCTGCGTCTCCGATACGCCGAGGAGCATCATCGCCCGGCGCACGGATTGCGCGCGACGCTCCCCCAAGCCGATGTTGTACTCGCGGGTGCCGCGCTCGTCCGTATTGCCCTCGAGCTTGAGCTTGTTGCCCGGATGGGCGATCAAGTACTGCGAATGCGCCGCGATGAGGTCCCTGAATTCCGGCTTGATGTCGGACTTGTCGAAGTCGAAGTAGATCACCTTGCGAGACAGGAGCCCACCCGTCGGTCCACCCTTGGCGCCGAGTGCGCCCTCCTCGCCCCCGAGCGGTGTCGTCGTCGTGGAGGCACCTTCTCCCGCGTTGGTCGTGCCTCCCGCCCCCGGAACCTGGCTCCCGGCGGTCGGCGGCTCGACGGTCGTGCTCTTCTTGGGACAGCCCGCGAGGAGCGCAGCGGCGGCAAACAGGCAAGCGATCGAGACAAGTTTATTCATTGATGATCCATCCGTGCTGAACCCAAAGCAGCCCTTTGAAACCGCTCATTATGTACTTTGTCGACTAGAAGGGCGACCATACCGGCTCTTGCACCTCGCCCTCGCTCGATACCAACCTCTCCTGCACCCGGCCGTCGGCGCTTGTCAGCGCGAGCACACCGCGCCCCTTGTCGCGGCTCGCATAGATGATCATCGCGCCGTTCGGTGCGTAGCTCGGAGACACGTCGAACTGCCCCTTGGTGAGCACCTGCACGTCGCCGCGGCCCTTGAGGTCCATGACCGCAATTCGATAGGAGCTGTCTTCCTGTGTGACGAAAGCGAGCTGCGACTCATCGGGCGCCAATCGGGGCCGCGCATTGTAATTACCCTGGAAGGTGAGCCGGCGCGGATGATCGCCCGGCTGGAGGCCGACTTTGTAGATCTGCGGGCCGCCGGCGCGGTCCGAAGTAAAGTACAGGCTCTGACCGTCCTTCGACCACTGCGGCTCGGTGTCGATGCCCGGATCGTCGGTGATCCGCGTGAGTGTCTCGGTGGCCAAGTCGAGCACGTAGACATCCAGGTTACCATCGCGCGTCGACAGCGTGAGCGCGAGTTTCTTCCCATCGGGCGACCAGGCCGGTGCCTGGTTGACGCCCGCCTTGGCCGACACGCGTTTGCGCTCGCCGGTCTTCAGGAATTGCACGTACACCGCCGGCAGCCGATCCTCGAACGAAACATACGCGAGGCTTTGGCCGTCCGGAGACCACGAGGGTGACAT
>Ga0187781_10001302_pt1 | contig 18855 bp, 19 predicted proteins | sample 0715_SJ02_MP02_2_FD_132447 | JGI IMG/M metagenome (GOLD analysis project Ga0187781, IMG submission 132447) | Tropical peat soil microbial communities from peatlands in Department of Meta, Colombia - 0715_SJ02_MP02_20_MG | ecosystem: Environmental > Terrestrial > Soil > Wetlands > Peat | place... | reverse complement strand
CGCGACGGAGGGGATCAATCTCGTCGCCCAGGCCTGGGGGCGCCGCAACGTGCGGGAGGGCGACGAGATCGTCATCTCCTGGCTCGAGCACCACGCCAATATCGTGCCCTGGCAGCAGCTCTGCGCGGAGAAGGGCGCGCGGCTGCGCATCGCGCCGGTCGACGATCGCGGCCAGCTCATTCTCGAGGAATATGAGAAGCTGCTCAACCCGAAGACGCGCATCGTCGCGGTGACGCAGGTCTCGAACGCGCTCGGCACGGTGACGCCCGTGCACGAGATCACAGCCATGGCGCATCGCCACGGCGCGCGCGTTCTGATCGACGGCGCGCAGTCCGTCCCGCATATACCGGTCGACGTGCAGTCGATCGACTGCGACTTCTTTGTCTTCTCTGGGCACAAGGTGTTCGGGCCGACCGGCATCGGCGTCGTCTACGGCAAGGATGAAGTGCTGGAGCACATGCCCCCATGGCAGGGCGGCGGCAATATGATCGCCGACGTGACCTTCGAGAAAACGATCTACCAGGGCCCGCCGGACCGCTTCGAGGCCGGCACCGGCAGCATCGCCGATGCCGTGGGGCTCGGCGCTGCGATCGACTATGTCGAGAGCATAGGCATGGAGGTTATCGGCCGCTATGAGCACGACCTGCTCATCTACGCCACGGAAAAGATGCGGCTCGTGCCGGGGCTGACCTTCATCGGGACAGCGGCGGAGAAGGCCTCGGTGCTCTCCTTCGTGCTGCGCGGCCACGACCCAAGCGACGTCGGCAAGGCGCTCGACCGCGAGGGCATCGCCGTGCGCGCGGGCCACCATTGCGCGCAGCCGATCTTGCGCCGCTTCGGGCTCGAGGCGACGGTGCGGCCGTCGCTGGCCTTCTACAACACCTGCGCCGATGTCGACGCGCTGGTCGCGGCGCTGATGCGCCTGCAGAGCGGACAGGCCGCGGCCCCTTGACTCGGGGGCCGCGCAAAGCCAGCAGTTTAGTTCGTTTATTCTATGGTTTTTATTGACCATGCTGCGGCCGCCGGCTAATTTCGGCTCCTGTTGCAACTCAGGCAGGAAGACCCGGCGGCGTGCTGACCAAAAAAGGCAAATACGGGCTCAAGGCGATGGTGCATCTCGCGCAATATCCGCCGGGGCAGCCGACGCCCGTGCTCGACATCGCTTCGACCGAGCGAATTCCGAAAAAGTTTCTCGACGCGATCCTTTGCGAGCTGCGCAATGGCGGTTTCGTGAACTCCAAGATGGGGAAGGGCGGCGGCTACACTCTGGCGCGCGCGGCGGAGAGCATCAGCGTCGGCGATATCGTCCGCGCGATCGACGGGCCCCTGGCGCCCATTCCCTGCGCCAGCAAGACGCGATATCAGCGCTGCGACGACTGTCCCGACGAGAAGGCCTGCGCGGTGCGCCTCGTCATGATCGAGGCGCAACGCGCGCTCTCGAACGTGCTCGACAAATGCTCGCTGGCCGACATGCGGCGCATGGCCGAAGAAGGCTTGAGCTTGATGCTGCATGAAGCGTGACGCAAATGGAGTTGCAGGAGTTGGCGCCGAGGGCGGCGGAGGCCGAGCGCTTTCTCAAGGCGCTCGCGAGCGGCCACCGGCTGATGATTCTGTGCGAGCTGGAGAAGGGCGAGATGTCGGTCAGGCGCCTCCAGGCGGCGCTAGGTCTCAGTCAATCGTCGCTGTCGCAGCATCTGGCGCGTCTGCGCGCCGACGCGCTGGTGAAGACGCGTCGCGAATCGCAGACGATCTATTATTCGCTGGCGGATGAGAAGGTGACGCGGACGATCCAGCTGATCTACGAGCTGTTTTGTGGCCGGCGCGACAAGGCCGTCGCGCCCCAGCGGTCGAAGGCGTGACGTGAATCAATTTGAGCTGAGGCTCGGACTCGGGTACTTATGGAGCTAGCATCCTTAGTTTGGCTTTTTGGGAGAAACATAGATGAGCAGCAGCGAGAGCTTTCGCCTTGTCCGCTTTTGGCCGCCTGCCAGCGCACCCCAGAACTGGGTGACGCGAATCGGCGGGTTCCCCAATCTGCCCCCGGAATACGAATGGCCTGTCGTGACGCTGTCGGACGGCTCGCAGGCGTCGCTTGATTTTCTGGCGCAGATCAGGCTCGCTGACCTCCCTCAGGCTCCTGAGCGCAGTCTGCTGCCAAAGGAAGGGGTTCTTTACTTCTTCGCGCTTGCGCTCGCAGGCGAGCCCCTGGAGGAGGAGCACGGACGCGACTCCTGGCGCGTGCTCTACTATCCGGGCGACGCCTCGGCTTTTCCGTCCCGCACGCCGCCGGCGAACTCGGCACGAGTTTGGGAGGAAAGCGACAATGTGTTTTGCGAGGCTTCCGAGCTATGCGACCCTGAGGCGCGTCATCTCACCTTGTTTCCTGCCTGTCCTGCGTATTTCAGCCTCGGCGAGCAACTGACCGACTGGCGTCATGACCGATACGAATATCCGGCGCAACCCTATCGCGTGGAGGACGCGCTTCTCACGCTCAACAGGGCGCGCTGCAGTTGGGGCGAAGGCTTCATGCCTTTCGACGAGCTGGTCGAGAGGGAGCATCGATACAATATCGATGACGGCGCCGAGGCTTGGGCGGTCGCGCTCTCCAAGGCCCGCGACGCCCATGCGTCCTGGCTCCCGCTTGTTAAAGAGGCGGTGGAGGCGCTGAAGGGTCTCGGGCGTCCACATGTGCTTGGCGACGCGGAACGCGCGCGTGTGCTCGCTTTGGTCGAAGAATCCGGGCGCATGAAAGGATTGCTTGGCGAAACGTATTGGTGTCTTGAGCAACAGACGGCGTTTCCTGGCTTGGCCTTGCCGATTCTGCTTCAAGATTTTCCCGAAATTGCCGCGCAATGTCCTCAGGAGGTCGAGGCGTGCGACCCACGAAACGTCGCTAGCGGCGAGAGCAGCGCGCACTTCGTGCTCGGCCGCGGCTGCGCCGTCCAGCGCAGCATCGGGGACGATGAGGTTCTCCTCCTTCAGCTCGGCAGCGACAGCTACGGACCGCGCTTCATGTGGTGGGACTGCGGTGCGATGACCTTCACGATCAAGCGCGACGATTTGGCCGAGCTGCGCTTCGATCTCGCGCAGGCCAAGATTGAAGGCCATTAATTAATCGCGGAAGCGCGAAAACGATTTGAAGAGGGAGCAGGCCGTAGTCTACGGCTTCGGCCAATAGCCCTTCGGCGCGCCCTCGGCGATCTGCGTCGTCTCGACCGGCCCCTCGCCGATGATCTGGACGATGACCTCCTCTTCGCCGGCGCCGTCCCAATGCACGCCGTCCGCGGGATGCAGCATATAGGAGCCGGCTTTGAGCGGCACGGCCTTGTTGAAGTCGAGCTCCGGACCCGTGCCCGTGTACCAGACGCCCTTGATCACCGTCGCATGACGATCCTTGGAGTGGAAGTGCGGGTTGGAATGGGCGCCCGGCGGGAAGCGGTTGCGCACCACATAGAGGCCTGGCTTCGAAGGATCGCCATAGAGCACCGCCGATTCCGGACCAAGGCCGAGAGGGCTCTTGAAGGGAACGGATTCCGGCTCGATTCGCACGAATTCCCGTTCCCCCGCTTGCGCGAGCAGGCTCGCAAAGAGCGCTGACAGGAACGCCGCGCGACGAAACACCCTGCGAAACTTCATGTCCCTCTCCGCGTTGAGAAGCCGCCAGCCGGCGCGTGCGCGCGTTTATCATATAATAATAATATATTTCAAGGGGCGGGTCCCCTGAGACGAGAGTCGCGGCGCCATGCCCCGCCGTATTTTGGCAAGCATTCGAGGCAAGCCGGAGCCCTCCCTCCACTCCTTGAACTTCGGGGATAAATTGGCCATGCCGCCCATCTCGGCTCATGCGGCCGCCCCATTTTTGTCTGAAGTTTTTCTCAGGCGGGGTGCGACAAAAAAATCCCTACCCAACCGGTAGACATAGATGGGAAGACTCTATAACCTTACCAAATGAGTAGGAATTAAGCCGGCAGCGCCGGCGTTCGCGCAACGAGGTTATACATGAAGAGGTCGATCAAGCTCAGCTTCGCCGCTTTGCTGCTCAGCGTCTCGGCTGCCGCGCTCGCGGTCGCCGCCGACGAGAAGGCTGCTGCGCCCGCGGCGACTCAGGGCGCGCAGAATCCGCCTGCGGAGGCGGCGAAGGCACCCGCAAGGCCGCTGTGGTCATGGCAGAAGGTCGAGACGCCCGCCGCGCCGGCCGTCGCCAACAAGGCCTGGGTGCGCGAACCGCTCGACGCCTTCGTGCTCGCGAAGATCGAGGCCAAGGGCCTGACGCCTTCGCCCGACGCCGATCGCGCCGCCTTCATCCGCCGCGCGACGCTCGACGTCTGGGGGCTCATCCCGACGCCCGAGGAGGCCGCCGCCTTCGAATCCGATACGTCGCCGGACGCCTATGAAAAGCTCGTCGATCGTCTGCTGGCGTCGCCGCGCTATGGCGAGCGGCAGGCGCGGTTGTGGCTAGATCTCGCGCGCTACGCCGACAGCGCCGGCTTCCAGAACGACGTGACGCGGCCGAACCTTTTCCGCTATCGCGATTATGTCATCGGCGCCTTCAACGAGGACAAGCCCTATTCGCAGTTCATTCGCGAGCAGATCGCCGGCGACGAGATCGCGCCGGGCGATCAGAAGGTGCTCGTCGCGACCGGCTTCCTCGCCGGCTATCCCGACAATTTCAACTCGCGCGACCTCGTCCAGCGCAAATATCAGATCACGACCGACATGGTCGACACGGTCGGCCAGGCCATCCTCGGCACGACGGTCGGCTGCGCCCGCTGCCACAACCACAAGACCGACAAGTTCTCGCAGAAGGACTATTATTCGCTGCAGGCCTTCTTCGCCAACACCGCCTTCGACGAGAAGGCGCCGGCGATCAAGGGCGAGCAGGAGCTCGCCTATGAGAAGGCTCAGGCGGTCTACGACGAGGCGAGCAAGGAAGTCCGAGAGAAGCAGAAGGCGATCATCGACAGCGTGCGCGACGCGGCGTGGAAGTATCACAAGGAGCGCTATCTCACGGACAGCCGTGAATCGATCTTCAAGCCGAAGGAGCAGTGGAACGCGCTCGACCGCTGGGTCAACCACCGCCTCGAGGCGGTGACGGACGAGCCCCAGCTCGCGGCGTTCCTGCGCTATGCCTCGGAAGACAAGCAGGCGCCTGAGCACAGCGACGAGATCGTCAAGAAATTCGAGGAATACCAGAAGCTCAATCAGGAGCTGCGCAAGTTCGCCAACAAGCGCCCGACGCGCGGCTCCGACACATACACCGCCGCCACGGAGCTCGGCCACTCCGATTCGCCGCCGACCTTCGTCTTCTTCGGCGGCAATCACGAGCGTCCGCTTGACGAGGTGCAGCCGGCCTTCCCCGAGGCGATCACGACCGACAAGCCCGACATCAAGCCTACGGCGACCTCCTCCGGGCGGCGCACGGCGCTCACCGACTGGCTGGTGAGCCCGTCAAATCCGCTCACCGCGCGCGTCTTCGTCAACCGGATATGGAACCAGTATTTCGGCAAGGGGATCGTCGCGACGGTCAGCGACTTCGGCAAGGCCGGCGACAAGCCGACCAACCAGGAGCTGCTCGACCATCTCGCCTCGAGCTTCGTCACGGAAGGCTGGGACATAAAGAAGCTGCACCGCCACATTCTCCTGTCCTCGACCTATCGGCAATCTTCGAACTATCGCGAGGACGTCGCCAAGGCCGATCCGGAAAGCAAGCTCTTGGCCGTTTTCCCGCGCAAGCGCCTCGAGGCGGAAGAAATTCGCGATTCCATACTGGCCGCCTCCGGCAAGCTGAACGAGACGATCGGAGGTCCGAGCGTCTATCCTCCAGTTCCAGAAGGCTTCCTCGGCGGCAATGTGAACGCCAACAACAACGCCAACGTCGAGGCCGCCGCCTGGACCGTCTCGAAAGATCCGAAGGATCACACGCGCCGCAGCATCTACATCTTCACGCGCCGCAGCTTGCCCTATCCGCTGCTCGAGACCTTCGACATGGCCAATGCGCAGCAGATTCACAGCAAGCGCGACGTGACGACGACGCCGCTGCAAGCGCTGACCCTCGTCAACAGCGATCTCGTCTTCCAGTGGTCGCAGGCGCTCGCGGGCCGGGTCATCAACGAGGCCGGCGCGGACGAGTCGGCGCAGCTCGACCGTCTCTACGAGATACTCTTCTCGCGCAAGCCGACGCAGGAGGAGAAGCAGATTCTGGAGGCCTTCCTCGCGCAGCATCAGAAGACCCTCGCCGACAAGGCCGACGATGGCAAGCTCACGCTCGCCCAGCCTGTCGGCGTCAAAGCGAAGCCTGCCGATCCGCTGCGCGCCTCGGCCTTCGTCGATCTCGTCCACACCGTCGTGAACTCCAACGAGTTCGTTTACCGCTTCTAAGAGACAGCAAAGGATCAAGACCATGCTCATCAAGACATCGCGTCGCGAGTGGCTGCGAGGGGCGGCCTATGGCGTCGGCGGCTATGCGCTTTCCGGCCTGATGCCCGGCGGCGGCTGGTTCGGCGCGCCGGAGGCGAACGCTGCGGCCTTCATCGATCCGCTCGCGCCGAAGGAGCCGCATTTTGCGCCGAAGGTGAAGTCGGTGATCTGGATGCATATGGACGGCGCGCCCTCCTCGCTCGATCTTTACGACTACAAGCCGGAGCTCGTGCGCCTCGCCGGACAGGAGATCCCGGAATCCTTCCTCAAGGGCATCAAGACCAGCACGCAGGGCGGCGTCGGCAAGCTCTTCGCCTCCAAACGCACGTGGAAGCAATATGGCGAGAGCGGCGCCTGGTTCTCCGACTGGGTCCCGAACATCGCGGAGCACGCCGACAAGCTCACCTTCGTCAAGTCGAGCGTCACCGTCGGCGCGACGCACGACATCTCGATCCTGAAGCTCAACACCGGCGACGTGAGCCCCGGCCGTCCCTCGCTCGGCGCCTGGGTCGTCTATGCGCTCGGCTCCGCCAATCCCGATCTTCCGGCCTATGTGGTGCTCTACGGCGGGCAGCGGGAGCCGCGCGCGGGCTCGGTCAACTGGAGCTCCGGCTTCCTGCCGGCGGTCTATCAGGGCACGGCGTTCCGTCCCGGCGCGCAGCCGATCCTGCACCAGGCGCCTCCCGCGCTGATTGGGCTTGAGCAGCAGCGGGACAATCTCGATCTCCTGAAGAAGCTCAACGACATTCGCTCCGCGTCGCGGCCCGAGGACAGCGAACTCGCCGCGCGCACCAACTCCTACGATCTCGCCTATCGCATGGAGGCGACGGCCCCCGAAGCTGTCGACCTCTCGAAAGAGACCGATGCGACCAAGGCGCTCTATGGTCTCGATAAGGACGCGACGCGCGACATGGGCACCGTGTTCCTGCGCGCGCGCAGGCTCGTCGAGCGCGGCGTGCGCTTCGTTCACGTCGTGAGCGGCCCGATCGACGCGCAGGGCCAGGGCGACGACGCCAGCTGGGACGCGCATCGCGGTCTCGAGCAGAATCACAGCGCTCACGCCCGAGCGGTCGACAAGCCGATCGCGGGCCTGCTGACCGATCTCGCGCAACGTGGACTGCTCGACCAGACGCTCGTGGTCTGGACCTCCGAGTTCGGGCGCACGCCTTACGGTCAGAGCGGCGACGGCCGCGACCACAATCCGTGGGGCTACACGCAGTGGCTCGCGGGCGGCGGCCTGAAGCACGGCTTCACCTATGGCCAGACCGACGAGATCGGCTTGAAGTCGGTCGAGAATCCGGTCGACACCTATGACGTGCATGCGACCGTCTTGCAGCTCCTGGGCCTTGATCACCTGAAAACGATCTATCTGCGCGCTGGCCGCTCCGAGCGCCCGACGGTCGTTTACGGCAAGGTGGTCAAGGACGTCCTGGCCTAAGGGCGAAATGGCGCGCGCTGGCCGAGGGTTGACGGCGACGCTGGCGGCATTCGCAGTCTGCGTCGCCTGCTCGGAAGCAAAAGCGGAAAACGTTCTGCGCGTCGCCATCGAGAAATTCGCCTTCGATCCTCAAACGATCGCGGCGCGAGTCGGCGACCGCATCGTGTTCGTCAATCGCGACGAGCTGCCGCACTCTGTCGTCGGCTTGCGCGGCGAGGAGGAAGTTTTTCGTTCCGTCGAGCAGATGGACACGGATGACAGCTTCGAGGTCGTTATCGACGGGCCTGGCGATATCGCGATAGTGTGCGGACTGCATGCGTCGATGACAGGTAATATCCTGGTCGGGCGGTGAGCGCTCGACGCCTTGAACTTGGAGACCCTTGAAGGTGAAGGTGAAGATGTCCGTGCGGAGATGGGCTTGGGTGATGGGCATGAGCGTCATTGTCTCTGCGGCCGCAGCGGCCCCGACCTTCGATTTTCGCGATTACGATAATGATCTGATGCGAGATCTCGATCGCACGATCAAATATTTCGAGCCGGACATCACCGCCAGGAACGCCGATGCGGCCAAGGAGGATCTCGACCTCCTCGCAGAGGGCTTTCGCTACACCGAGGACTATTTCTCCAAGAAGAGCGGCGCCGACGACGCCGTGGAGCTGTCACGCAAGGGCGCCAAGATCATCGCCGACGTGCGGGGGCTGATCGACAGCGCCGATTTCGAGGCCGCGGCCGCCGCGGCCAGAGAAACGCCAAACGTTTGCAAATCCTGCCACGATGTCTACAAGCCGCGCCTGGCGCGCTAGGGAGATCTAAAAATGACCCGCAAGACCGCCGCGGACTTCCATCCCGAAGTCTTGAAGCTTTTCGACCTGTTCGTGCACGGGCTTCTCGACCGGCGCGGCTTTCTCGACGGCGCGAAGAAGTTCGCCACCGGCGCCGCCGGCGCCGCGGCGCTGCTCGAAGCGCTTTCGCCGCGCTTCGCCGAAGCCGAGCAGGTTTCGAAGGACGATCCGCGCATCAAGGGCAAGACGATCGAAGCGCCCTCGCCCGAGGGCAATGGAACGGTGAAAGGCTATTTCGTCGAGCCCGCCGACCGCAAGGAGAAGCTGCCGACCATCCTCGTCATTCACGAGAATCGCGGTCTCAACCCGCATATCGAGGACATCGCGCGCCGTCTTGCGCTCGCGAATTTCATCGCTTTCGCGCCCGACGCGCTCAGCTCTCTCGGCGGCTATCCCGGCGACGAGGACAAGGCGCGCGAGCTTTTCCCGAAGCTCGACCAGACGAAGACGCGCAACGACTTCATCGCCGCTTTAGGCGTGCTGAAGAAATGTTCGATCGGCACGGGCAAGGTCGGCGCGGTGGGCTTCTGCTATGGCGGCGGCGTCGTGAACTTCCTGGCGACGAAATCCGCCGATCTCGACGCCGGCGTTCCCTTCTATGGCGCCGCGCCGGCGATCGAGGATGTCGCCAAAATCAAAGCGCCGCTGCTCTTGAATTTCGCCGGCAATGACGATCGCATCAATGCGACCTGGCCCCCCTACGAGGCGGCGCTCAAAGCCGCCAAGGCCGATTATCAGGCCTTCGTGTATCCCGGCGTGCAGCATGGCTTCAACAACGACACCACGCCGCGCTACGACGAGGGCGCAGCGAAGCTCGCCTGGGGCCGCACCATCGACTTCTTCAACGCGCATCTGCGCGGTTGAGGATTGCGCCGTTCACGCTCTTCACCCGAGAGGACCCAAATGAAGACCTCGACAAAGATTCTCGCCTTCGCTCTGGCGCTCGCCTCTGCGCCCGCCGCCGCCCAACAGGGAGCGCCCGCCGCTCCCGCCGCCGCGCCTTCGGCCAATGCGGCTCCGGCGCCCGCGGCGCCAGTCACGCCAGCCAACGATCCGGCTTACACATACAAAACGCTGCGGCTCAACCGCTTCGCCTTCGATGCGCTGCTGGCTAAGCCCGAGCAGCTTCTCGTCCTCGACGTGCGCCGTCCGGACGAGCTGACCAAAATCGGCGGCTTTCCGGTCTATTTGAGCATTCAGGCGGCTGACGTGCAGAGGAATCTTTCCTTCATCCCGCACGATCGGCTGATCGTCGTCGTGTCGAATCGCGCGCATCGCGCCGGCGCCACCGGCGATATTCTTGCTGGGCTCGGCTACCATGTCGTCGGCGCGATCGGCGTGCTCGATTATCAGGACGAAGGCGGCGTATTGACCAAGATTGCGCCGCCGCCGCCGCGCAACGCCGCCGCCGGCCCGGCTCCCGAGGGTCAGCCGCAGACGGCCGCCGCCGCGGCTTCGCCGGCGCCGGCGAAGCCATGAGGAATTGCGCCTTGCGAAAGTCCGCCTTGGCGCGACTGGCGGTCTCGACGGGCCTCGCGTTATGGGGCGTCGCTGCGCAGGCGGCGCTGAAGCCCGGGGATCTCGCGCCCGATTTCACGCTGCCGGCGGCGGTCGGCGGCAAGGACTTCACTTTCGCGCTGGCCGACGCGCAAAAGAAGGGGCCAGTCGTAGTCTACTTCTACCCGAAGTCCTTCACGCGCGGCTGCACGCTCGAAGCGCATGAGTTCGCCGATCACGCCGCCGACTTCGAGGCGGCGGGCGCAAGCATTATCGGGGTCTCGAGCGATACGATCGAAACGCAGCGCGACTTCTCGACTAAGGAATGCCGCGACAAGTTTCCGGTCGCCGCCGACGCTCGTCTTTCCGCAATCACCGCCTACGACGCGAAGCGCGAGCAGCCTTCCGCTTCGGGAGAAACGCTCGCCAATCGCGTTTCCTATGTCGTCGCCGGCGGCAAGATCGTCTTCGCTTTGACGAGCTTGAACCCGATCGAGCACGTCCAATCGACGCTCGCCTTCGTGCGCAAATGGCGCGACGAGCACCAACACTAGGCTTGCCAGGGAGAACATCGACGATGCCAACAACCAAATCTCTGCGTCGCGCATCAGTAGCAATCGGCGCCGCAATCGCACTGGCGCTGATCGCCTCCGCCAACGCGCAGAATGCGCCCGCAGGCGGCGGTGGCGGCGGCGCGGGTCCTTCGCCGACAAAGGTCGCGCTCGAGAACCGCAAGGCCGCCTACACGCTGATCGGCAACAGCTTCCGCTGGTTCGGCGCCGTGGTGAAGGGCAATGTGGCCTATGACGACGCGGAAGCCTTGAAGCGCGCGCAGCGCATCGCCTTCCTTGCCGCCCTGCCGGGAGAGAACTTTCCCGAGGGCTCCAATCTAGGTGAGCCGGAGAGCAAGGCGAAGGCGGACGTGTGGAGCAACCGCGCGGACTTCGACAAGAAGCTGCACGAGTTTCAAGAGCACGCCGCGGCTTTCGTCGATGTCGTCTCAAAGGAAAAGGGCGTGACGGAGCCGTTCAAGGCGGCGGTCGCAGCCTTGGGCCAGGACTGCAAGGGCTGCCACGACACTTACAAAGCCAAGTGACCCAAGGAGGCGGCGGGGCTGCGTCTCGTCGCCTCCTCGACTTCGAGTACATCGGATCCGCCGCCATGACGACCCTCGAGAACGACCGCCTCGCGCCATCGCAAGCGCCCGCCAAGGCGCCGCAACGCCTCGTGTGGGACTGGCCGGTGCGGCTATTTCACTGGTCGCTCGTTCTCTCGATCCTCGGCGCCTTCGTGACGAACCGGCTTGGCGTCAAATATTTCGCCTATCATGTGTGGTTCGGCTACGCGGTGCTCGCTCTCGTCGGCTTTCGCGTGCTTTGGGGCGTTCTCGGCCCGCATCACGCGCGATTCGCCAATTTTCTGCGCGGCCCGAAGGCGGTGCTCGGCTATGTCAGCGCGCTCGGGCGCGGGCGGCGCACGCGCTATGCGGGGCACAATCCGCTCGGCGCGCTGATGGTCGTCGCCTTGCTCGCGCTGATCGCTTTGCAGGCGACGTTCGGTCTCTTCGCCAACGACGAGATTTTCAACGCTGGCCCGCTGGCGGGGCTCGTCTCGAAGCCCCTGAGCCTCGGCCTCACCTCTCTCCATCGAAAGATCTTTTATTGGATCGCCGCCGCGATCGCGGTGCACGTGATCGCGGTCGTCGCGCATGTGCGCTTGAAGCGCGAGAATATCATTCTCGCGATGATCACCGGCAGGAAGCCCGCGCATCTCGTGCAGCCGGGAGAAGCCATTCCTTCCTCGCGCAGCCTTCACGCGGTCGCGCTCTTCGTCACCGTCGTCGCAGCGCTTGCGGTCCTACTGCAATTCGCCCCTCCGGCGGACGCCGATATCGGCGGCTTCTAAAGCTCAATCATATCATAATGATAGGCTGTTAACCTTTTCCCGGGGGAACGACGGGGGAGGAAGGCATTCGGCGCGGGCCTCGCCGCCAGGGACGCCGTTAACCATTTCCCCCGGAATTCCAGTGTTGTACTTTGGCAACAGGACTCAAAAATTAATCAAATCCCGCAGCAAGGCGCCCTCTAAAGACCGCTGACGCGCTTGACGCGGCTTTATAATCATACTTAGTTGGTAGGTATAAACACTCACAACGCATCTGGCGTTCAAGGGGAGTTCGAGATGAGGCGTCCATCACTTGCGTTTCGCGCGCGGCTCATGCGCGGCACGCAGCTCGCATCCTTCGCATTCATGGGCGGCGTTGCGCTTTCGGCGCCAGCGCTCTCGCAATCGGCGCCGCCGGCCCCCCCGCCGCCGCCGGCCGCAGCGGCCGCGCCGCAGCCAGCCGCCGGCCCGGCGAGCGCGGAAGTCGAGGAGGTGAAGGTCACCGCGCGCCTGCGCGAGGAGAAGGCGCAGGACGTGCCGCTGCCGGTCAGCGTCGTCGGCGCCAAGACGGCGGAGCGGGAGCACGTCGAGCGGTTGACCGACTTCGCGCAGAAGGTTCCGAACTTCGTGCCCTACATCAACAATCCGCGCACCTCGGCGATGACGATTCGCGGCATCTCGGGCATCTCGGGCGGCGCGGACGGTTCGGAATCCTCGGTGGGTCTCATCGTCGACAATGTGTTCTACACGCATGTCGGCTTCCAGTGGGCCGACTTCGTAGATCTTCAATCGCTAGAGGTCGCGCGCGGTCCGCAAGGCACGCTGCTGGGCAAGAACACCACGGTCGGCGCGGTTATCATCCACACGCAGGCGCCGTCCTTCACGCCGTCGGCGACGGTCGAAACCTCCTTCGGCAATCGCGATCGCATCACAGAAAAGCTCAACGTCACCGGTCCAATCATTCCGGACACGCTCGCCTATCGCGCGACCTTCTTCCTCGACAAGAGCGACGGCGCGCTGCACGATGAGGTCACCGGCGCGGGCCTCCTCAACAACAACCGCTGGGGTGTCCGCGGCCAATTGCTCTACACGCACGAAGAGTTGACCGATCGCCTGATCTTCGACCGCACGCGCTCGGACGAATACAACAACTACAGCGGCGTGATCGGCAATACCTTTCCCTTCTTTGCGAATGGAGCTGCGGTATTGACCTACGCGCAAAATCTGGCCTCCCGCATCCACTGGCCCTATTTAGTGAACGACCCCTATGAGCCGGCTCTGACGCGCCTCGGCAATCTCGATCAGCGAATCACGGGCGTCTCGAACGAGGCCAACTATCAGTGGGGCGACAACACGCTGACCTCTGTCTCGGCGTGGCGCGAGCTGATCCTGCATCCGCGCAACTCGCTCGGCAACGATCTGACGCAGATCAGCGGCAACGCTTTCGACGTGCAGGTCGATCAGTTCTCGCAAGAGGTGCGTCTCGCTTCGCCCAAGGATCAAACCATCGAATGGCAGACGGGCATCTATTCGCTTTACGAGAACATCACGTCCTACGACCACACCGACTATGGCTACCAGGCGGAGCAGTTCCTAAACAACGCTCCCGCCGGCAATCCGGCGCTGCTGAACGGCGTCTCCGCGCATAGCGACGGCAAGGCGCGCACCTTCAGCATCGCGCCCTTCGGCCAGTCCACCTATCACATCGATGAGCAATGGGCCTTGACCGCGGGCCTGCGCGACTCTTTCGAAATACGTGAAGGCTCGGATTTCGGCTGGGTCAGCGGCTGCTCGGTCCCAGGCTGCTACAACGCGGTGCAGAGCGCCTATGGCGCGACCTTCTACGATACGGGCGGCCAGAACATCAAGCACAACTCGATCTCCGCGCTGCTCAATCCCTCCTATCGCGTCAACGAGAACATCCTCGCCTACGCCTCGGCGGGGCGCGGCGAGAAATCCGGCGCCATCAACACCAACGCGCTGCCGCTGTTTGCCGGCTCGGCGGTCGACAAGTTCCAGCCGCTCATCACCAAGGCGGAAGTCTCCTGGGACTACGAGTTCGGGGTGAAGACCAACTGGCTCGACAACAAGCTGATCGTCAACGGGAACTTCTACTGGAACGACATTTATAATTTCCAATCGGTGCTCATCGACGCGAGCATCATCAACCCCACGACAGGCGTTCCGATCGGCAAGAGCTATCTCGGCAACATCGGCCAAGTGCGGTTGCGCGGGTTCGAGTTCGACGCTCGCTACAGCCCGATCGAGCGCCTTTGGATCACCTTCAACGGCGCGCTGACCGACGCCCGCTACGTCAAATACACCAATGCCGCGCCGCCGCCAGATTGGACCTGGCCGGCCTCCGCCAGTGTCAACGGCATCACCGCGCCGCTGTTCGTCAACCTCTCCGGTCAGCGCATCACCGGCGGCACGGCGGGCAATGCTCCGGTTGCGCCCTATTCCTTCAATCTCGGCGCCAATTACGAGCATCCGCTCGGCAACGCCTTCAAGCAGTGGGGGACCTGGGCAGATACGCCTGTGAGCGCCACGGGCTACTTCAACGTCGCCTGGAAATACAAGGAGCAGCTCAACGAGCCCCTGTCGATCTATCCGGTGACCCAACCGTCCTTCGCGATCGTCAATGCTGGCATCGGCCTCAAGACCGACGACGATAAATACACCCTGCAGTTCTTCGTGAGGAACCTGTTCGATCAACGCTACGTGATCTCGCAGGCGATCGGCGGCCAAACCTCGGCGCAAACCGTCACCTTCGGCGAAAACGCCTTCCGCTGGTTCGGAGGCACGCTGCGCGTGAAGCTCTACTGATCGAATGAAAGTCTCATGGCTTTCGTTCTCGCGCGGACCCGAACTTCTCCCCCTCGGGTCCGCGTCTCCCGCAACCAGGCGCCGAGGCAAGTCGCGCGGCGCATATTCCGATAACAGCTAAGAGGCCCCCGAATGAAAAGAGTTCTGCTTCCCACCGCAGCGGCGCTTCTGGCGCTCGCCGCCATGCCGGCGCTCGCCGCCGATCTCCCCTCCCGCAAGGCGCCGCCCGTCGAGCCTCCGCCCCCGCCGCCAACATGGACTGGCTTCTATCTCGGCATCAACGGCGGCTACAGCTGGACGAACTCCAACGCCATCAATCAAATATACGCCGACACCTTGCCCGGCGGCTTTGCGACCAATGCGGCGCTGGGCAACATTCCGAGCCAGGCCTTCGTCGGCAACGGCGGCTTCATCGGCGGCGGCCAGGCCGGCTTCAACTGGCAGTTCGACAATCGCTTCGTGATCGGCCTCGAGGCCGACATCGACGGTCTGACCGGCGGCGCGAAGACGGCGAACATCTACGGCGCCACTGCGGCGACGACCCTTTCGCGCAGTCTCGCAGAGCTTGGGACGGTCAGGGCGCGCTTAGGGTTTGCGGCGACGCCGACGCTGCTCGTCTACGCCACGGGGGGCCTCGCCTACGGGCAGGGAACTTTGAGCGGCAGCTATTACGGCTTCTGGGGTTCGGCCCCAGACTACGAGTCCCAAACGCTTTACGGCTATTCGGTCGGCGGCGGCGCCGAGTGGCTCGTCGTGCCGAACTGGAGCGTCAAGGCGGAATATCTTTATTACGACCTGGGCTCGTTCACGTCGCCGGGCACGCAAATTTCGTACAAGTCGGGCGGCGTTGCGGCGATCTCCACCGCCCAGTCGAACTCGCGCTTCGATGGCCATGTCGTCCGCCTGGGTCTGAACTATCACATCAAATGGGGCGGCCCGCCGGCGCTTTTCGCCAAGCACTGAACCAACGAGCGCGCCTGCGTCGGAGCGATCGGCTCCGACGAACGAGCCCCGTGAGGCGACCTTTGGCGATCGTCGGCTCGCGGGGCTCCTCGCTCGAGCGCGGGCCCGCACTCGACTTCGAGAAAAAATCGGGAAAAGCACGTAATCATATTGCGTCTATAGGAATAATGGTGTTAGTCTGCTTTTTGTCATCGCATGCTTGAGAAAGGCTTCCTCCCGATGTCCTTAGCCGCCGCGCCGACTTACGAGGCGCCTTTCAACGAACCTGCGTTGCGCGAGGACGCAAGCGCCGGCGCACAAAACCTACTGCATCTGGAGCCGCCGCCGCCGAACTACCCCGCGCGGGTCGGAGCGATTGCGCTCTATCTCTTGGCGCTTGGGGCCATCGTCACTGTCGGGTTCAAGACCAACGAAACGCCGATCGAGGAGCAGCAGGTCATCGAGCTCGCGCCGCTGCCGGTGGAGGAGCCGCAGGTCGAGGACACGCCGCCGCCGCCCGAAGCGATCGACATTCCCGACATTCCGCCGCCCGAGGCGATCTCGCCAATGGTCCCAATCGAGCAGCCCCAGCCGGTCGAGAAGCCTAAAGTCGAAAAGCCTAAGCCGCAGCCGGTCCAGAAGGTCGCGCCGCGCGCTCCCACGCATCCGGTGGCGGCGGCGAAGCCCGCGCCGCATGTCGCTGCGCCTCCCATGCGCGCGCCCGCCCCGCCGCCCGGCGCGACGGCTTCCGCGATCGCCAACCAGTTCCACGCCTGCATGCAGCGCGCCGCTTCGAACTACGACGCGCCGCGCTCCGGGCGCGTCTCCTACAGCGCGAGCTTCAGCGCGTCTGGCTCGCTGACCTCCTACTCGATCTCGCCCTCCGGCGTCGCGGCTCTCGACAGCATCGCAAGTCGGCTGGGCGGGCGCTGCGGCTCCGTGGCGGCGCCCGGCAGACCCGTCTCGCTTTCGGGCGCGATCTCCTTCACCGGCCCCTGAATCAATCCGGAAACGAAAGGCAATCGAATGAGTGACGTAGCAACCACCGCCTCCGCAGCTCTGGCGCATACTCTGACGCCGGTCGAGCTGTTCCTGCAGGCGGATTCGATCGTCAAGATCGTCATCGTTCTTCTCATCGCCGCGACGGCCTGGGGTCTCGGCGTGACCGCCGAGAAGCTCATCCGCCTCGCCGTTGTGCACCGGCGCGCGACGCGGCTCTTCGACAGCATCCAGCACGGACTTCCCGTCACGCATCTCGCCGAGAGCTTCGCGTCCGAATCGCCGAACGACCCGCTCGTGCGCGTCTACAAGGCGATGGTCGACGAGTATGAGCGCTCGCACGACTTCGCCCACACCGAGGCGCAGCGCGATGCGCTGCAGGAGCGCGTGCATCGCGTGGCGCAGCTTGCGAGCGCGTCCGCGGTCGATCACCTGCAGGCGCGCCTGGCGGGACTGGCGACGATCGGCTCGGTCGCGCCCTTCGTCGGCCTCTTCGGCACGGTGTGGGGCATCATGAACTCGTTCCAGGGCATCGCGGCCTCCAACAACACGAGCCTCGCCGTCGTCGCGCCCGGCATCGCAGAGGCCCTGTTCGCTACGGCGCTCGGTCTTGTGGCGGCGATCCCCGCCGTCATCTTCTACAACCGCATCAGCGGCGACATCGGCGCCTACGGCAAGCGCTTGACGTCCTTCATCGGCGTGTTCGAGGTCGAGCTGTCCCGCCAACTGTCCAAGAGAGGAGATCGCAATGGCCTTCGCGCTGCGTAAGCATGACTCCGAGTTCGACTCGGCGCCGATCGCCGACATCAACGTCACGCCGCTTGTCGACGTGATGCTCGTGCTGCTCATCGTCTTCATGGTCGCGGCGCCTTTGATGACGGCGGGAATTCCCGTCGATCTGCCGAAGACCGCGGCCAAGCAGCTCAACGATCAGCAGCCGCCGATCGTCGTCAGCGTCGACGCCGACGGAGGCTTCTTCGTCGACAAGCGCGAGGCCGCGGGAACCGAAGGGCTGCTCGCAGTCCTCAAGGAGAGCAGCGACGACAACAAGGACCGCCGCGTGCACGTGCGCGCCGACAAGACGGTTCCTTACGGGAAGGTGGCCGAAGCCATGGGCGTGATCAACGCCGCGGGCTACGCGAAGGTCGCCCTGGTTTCCGAAGCGGCGGGCGGCGGGAAATCGACAGCCAGCCGCTAAAGGAAGGGTCTCGAGGCCGGGGTCGGCGCGCGCAGAAAACGGCTGCGCCAAGCCAATTTGCGCGTGCTCCCGGCCTCGAGTTCCCCGCGGCGAGGCCGGCGCCGCGGTCAGTCGGATTTTTTCCGGTATGATCTCTAGCAATTTCAGCATAATATCTGATTGAGTCGCCCCGCCGCCTCCTGGTCGCCCGGGCGTCGACGTGGGGAGTCTTAGCTATTCATGCTGTCGAATAAAGCCAAATACGGGCTCAAGGCGCTGATCCATCTCGCCGGGGCCGGCGACGAGCAATGTCTCGCCGGCGACATCGCCAGGGACAACAACATCCCGCGCAAGTTCCTCGACGCGATTCTGGTCGAATTGCGCAACGCGGGCCTCATCAACAGCCGCAAGGGCAAGGGCGGCGGCTATCGCCTCGCCAGGCCGGCGGAGAAGATCACGGTCGGGCAGGTCATCCGCATTCTCGACGGCCCTCTCGCGCCAATCCCTTGCGCGAGCAAAACTGCCTATCAGCGCTGCGCTGACTGCCCGGACGAGGACGCCTGCGCGATCCGCGACATCATGCTCGACGTGCGCGACTCGATCGCGCTCATCCTCGACCGCACCAGCATCGCTTCGCTGCGCAACCGCGGCCATAGGGCGGAGCAGGTTCTGCGCTGACGTCGGGCCGGGCGCGAGAGCCAAGCTACGGTCGCCCCCTCTCCCGCGGGAGGGTGAGGGAGGGGCTCGCTTAGCCCGGGAGAAACCGGCTCAGCACGGCGAGCAGGATCAGCGACACGACGCCGATGCCGAGGCTCCAGCCGATGAGCTTCTTT
>Ga0187781_10001300_pt1 | contig 18870 bp, 14 predicted proteins | sample 0715_SJ02_MP02_2_FD_132447 | JGI IMG/M metagenome (GOLD analysis project Ga0187781, IMG submission 132447) | Tropical peat soil microbial communities from peatlands in Department of Meta, Colombia - 0715_SJ02_MP02_20_MG | ecosystem: Environmental > Terrestrial > Soil > Wetlands > Peat | place... | reverse complement strand
GATAAGCACAGCCTATACGGATTGGCCAATCACTTGGGAGGCAAACTTGGGACCTGTGCGTTCGCCGGCGCTACCACCTGGGCTCAATTCCGCCCTGCGGCTTCGAACCGACTCCGCCTTGCAGCATTACGGGTGAAACTTTACCGTTCGCGTTGTGCGCCATCTCGTGGCAAACCAGAGCACAAGTATTGGTGGCGCTATTGTAGGCAATCGGCATCCCGCCGTTGGGAGCCACGACATTCACGTCGAAGTCGACCAAGCGGTCGCCGCTCATGTTTCCGTTTCTGCCCGCAATCCCATGCGCCGTGTGACATGTCGAACACGTGAAGCCCGCATTGATGTGGATGGAGTGCTGCGGCCAGCTCGTGTTGCGAATGATGTTTCCCGGCAAATCATGGCACTTGCCGCACATTGCATAAGGGCCGCTCACGGTGAGATCCGGATTGGGAAATAGATTCATAATGCGCTGCCCCGGACCGGGAGCCTGACTGAATTCGTATCTCCGCTCCAGCAGGTGTTGCCACTTCGAACCATGCGGTCCGCTCGGCCCCGTGCCACCGAATTCGCGGTTGTCATCACTGTTGTGGCAATCCGTACAGAAGATCTGGTTTCCCATCGCACGCCCCTGGCTAATCCCATCCAGTTTCGACATATACGTCAGCAGACTGGGCTGTGGGTACGGCGAATTGCTGGTGTGGGTCACGGGGTGGCTCGACGAGGCGCTAGCGGCAAACTGCGGAATCACATTATTCGGATCCGCCGGGGTTCGCATGTAGCGGACCGGCAGGTAACCGGATTTCGACGTTTTGGGCTTGCCGGTGCTTGCTCCGTGACAACGCAGGCAATTCTCATACTGATCTTGCGCCGGCACAATCGGGGTGATGCCGTCGCTCGCCAAGATTCCGCTTACCCCTGCCTGGGAAACTCGAATCTGCGGTGGAGGCAGAAACGTCACGACCTGCTGCGACTGGTGCGGATTATGACAGTCCGCGCAGGTTGCATGGCGGTTGTTGTTCAGCAGAATCGCCTCGGCAGTGTCGTGCAAATTGCTCCCGGAAGGAAATGGATGATAGGTCGCTTTCGAGAATTCGGCATAAACATTCGCCACTGCCGGCGCGATATTGTTGTTGCCGTTGTGGCAGGTGATGCAGTTCTGCGTATATGCATCCATGTTTGAAACCGCAGGCGTCGCCCCTCGCAACAACCGCGCCGGGCCATTGGCATTGTGCTCCACGTGACAACTCGTGCACGCGTTTGCGGCAACCGTGGCGTACGGCCCAACACTGGCCGCCGGCAGCACCGTATTGGAAACCGTGGCGTGCACGCTGGTCGGCCACATCACCAACGCATTTGGCTGGTTATTCACGGTGCGCGCCGTCGTTCCGTGGCATGCCAGGCACATCGCTCCTCCGGAACCGGGCCTGACCAGAAAGTTCGCCGTAATCGGATCCCCCATCTGCACGTGTGGATTGTGGCAGCTCTCGCATTCCACGTTCCCGTTGATCAGCGTCACCTTCTGCAGCGGATCGTCTGTCTGCCCTTTCGAGACCAGAGTGGGCACAAGATCAGATTGGTCCTTGAGCTTATTGAAGCTGAACGGGTGCGTGTTCAGCAGGCTGGTCCCAAGGATATCGATCGCATTCATCTTGCCCTGCATCTGGATCGTTCCGTAGGGCAGGGTTTGTCCCGGAGCAACCGTCCCATCATGGCAGCCCAAACACAGACTGCTCGGCGCCCCAATCGGAGGTTGCTGCATTGTCTGCGTCTGCGTAGTCGAACTGCGATACAGAGTGTAGGTCTGGGAAGAGAATGTCTGCGCCCAGAGCGGCCCCTTGCTGTTTCCCGAATGCGGCGCGTGGCAAAACTGGCAGGGCGGCAGCGCTCCCCCCTTGAGCGGGGAGGTCCCGCCCGGAGACAGGTCATGCGATCCCAGCACGTCGCCCGCTAATTGCGCTTGCATGGCGCTGGCCGTCAGCAGAAGAGCCGCACATGCAATCGCAAACTTCATTGCTACTGCCCCCCGCCCTGTTCCTGCTTGCCGTAATAGTGAAAGACTTCCACCCGGCTGTTATAGGAATCCACGATGTAAACGCCATCCTTGGAATCGATGAAAATCCCTGCAGGCAGGTTGAATCCCCAGGGGTCCACTCCTCGTTTCCCGAAGTAATAGAGCAGATCCCCCTGCTGATTGAACACCTGCACCCGGTCCCACGCCCCATCCACCACGTAAAGATGCCCTTCGCTATCGAAGCTGATCCCTTTGGGCCGGAACAACGTCCCTAAATCATCCTCGTCTCCTACGCCGCCCACTTCAGACTTGAAGTTTCCGCCACGATCAAACACCTCTACGCGGAAATTCATGGCGTCCACCACCGCCAAATCCTGCCCCCGCAGCGCGATCTCGGTGGGAAAGTTGAACTCCCCGGGCCCGCTGCCCGACTTTCCAATCACCTGCAGCACGCTGCCGTTCATATCGAGAACATAAACTTTGTTGCGCAGCGTGTCTGTGACATAAATCCGCTGGGCCGCTGAGTCCACCGCGATCCCCGTCGGCCGCTTGAAATATCCTTCTCCGCCCTTCAAATTCCCGATCATGCGCTTGAACTTTCCGCCCGGCTCAAAAACAAAAATCTTCCCGGATTCTGAGTCCGTCACGTAGAAGTTGTCTTGCGCATCCACCGCCACGCATTGCGGTGCTGCGAGTGAGTTCTCCGCCTTGTCATTGCGCGCGATGAACTTGTACTTATGATCGGCAAAATCGAAAATATGAATACCCTTCGCCCCCGGATCGGTCACAATCGCCCGCCCGCGCGAATCGATGGCAATTCCATACGGCCGGATCGCCTGCCGTTTTTCCCCAGGCCCGGCCACCACGTCCAGGACCTTCTTGAAGAATCCCCGCTTCGGCGACACGTCCTGGTCGGTCTCAAAGCTGCGCACAAACGTCAGTTTGCGGCCACCTTCCAGCAGCAATTCCGGCGGCGGAGGCGGCTCATTCTTTTCAATCCTGGCTTTTTTCTCCGCATTCGCCGGCATCCCCAGAAGTGCTGCCAGCGTTAGGCACAACCACAACCGCGCCCATTTCTCCAAGATGCGTCGCTTTAAAACGCGCGGAACCATCGTTGAATGCCAACGTAGAAATTCGAAAAATTGCCCGGCGGCTGCCCGGAAGCGCTCACATACTGTTTCAGATTACTATAGCCGGCAGAAAACACCACCTTTCGAAACTGGTACGAGGTAAACGTATTGAAGATCTTCGAGTTGCTGTTGGTGCCGACCGCCCCCCCGCTACTATCGCTGATCGCTTTGGTGAAGTTGGCGCTGATCACGAACAAGCGCACCGGGTTCATCGTGGTGTTCAACGACCAGGCCGATCCCGTAGTCAACAGAAATTGATTTCCGGTCAAGGCCGGCCCCAGGTTCCCGGGGGGCAACACCAATCCATTCGCGGTCAACAGAGCGGTACCCGTCGAATGGGAGTAGCTGGCACCCAGGTTGTACATTTTGTAGGAAACATTGCTCGAGTAGCCTTCCGCATGCGCGCTGGAACCAGGCAGCTGACCCAACCCGGTGTGGAAGCCATTAAAGTTTCCGTACCACCTCATCCGGCGGGTGAGGTAGTGCGACACATTTGCCGAATAGTCATAGGTGGACGTGACCTTAGTGGCCAGAATCGTCTGCACGTCCTGCCCATAGCCAAAGCTGGCGTTTACATCCAGGTTCGACCATTGCTTGCTGAAATTCGCCCCGGCCACCAGTCCCGCCCCTTGGTTGCCTTGTTCGGTGGCCTGATCGTTCGCTCCGGCATAGATCACCAGCGTCCCCCACAACGGCTTAAAGTACCGCCAGTTCAAAACCGCGCTGGCATGAGTCGAACTCACAGTCTCGCCGTACACCCTTTGCATGGTGTGACCCACGCTCAGTCCAGCCGATAAGCTTTTGGTCAGCACGACATTATCGAAGTTGCTGAGCGCGATCGAGTAACTGTGCACGCCCAGATTCACTTCCGGATTCACTGCGCCCAGCCCGGCCAGTTGCTGTTCAATCGCCCCTGAGAGGTTGGAATTGTAGGCGACCTGAAATGACGAGGAGAACCGATCTACCGGCCAAAACGAGGCCGTGGCATTCACCGACTGGTTCGAACCGGAGGTACTGGTGCCGTCGCTCGACCCACTGAAATCGGACCAGGCGTAGCTGGTTCCCAAGTTGCCCCGCAACGGCAGCTTGTGCGACCCATTCACGTTAAAGATCTTTGTGTTGGTGTCCCCATCGATGTTCTCGCCCTCGGTAATCAGGGACGGCAGATCGGTATGCGTCCAGGAATCGGTGAAGCGCGCTCCCAGGTACCAGCCATCAATCTTGTAGTTGCTGAACATGTTCAGGTTCTTGGCCGCCGAGTGATCCTCATCGCTGGTTCCGAAAATCGTCGAAGCCGAGGCCGTCTGCGAGTACTGCACGCTCAACGGCGGCGCTCCCGGAACCAGTGCCGACCATCCCACTCCGAAACCATGCGAATTGCCGGTCGTGGTATAGCCCGGGGTTGTGCCAAATCCATAATTGCCGCTGCTGCTGAAAGCTTCGCCAAAGGAAATCGCGCCGGGGAAGTGACTGCCGCTGAAAATGTTCACGCCCGCACCGATGTTGGTTGCGTCGGTGATGGAACCTTCGCCGGAATTGGCCTGCGAACGGTTGTAGATGGGAGATACGTTGAAATTGAGGAACCTGGGATTGTAGTAATAGCCGGTCAGGCTGCCGTCACCGTTGAAGCCGGTACCGTGAGAGGAGTTGTCCAGATTGCCGTAGGACCCGCCATAACCGAATCCAAGGTCACCGGTCAGGGTTAAATCGGTGTTCTCTCCCACCTTCAGTTGTGCCCGCGCCGAGCCGGCCAACAGCACCCCGATCGCCAGCGCAAGGCCCAACCCACGCGTGATCTGATTGCGAATCCTCACAACTACCCCATGTCTTGGACTGCTTGCCTGCCAACGCCGCCACCCCGCCGCCCCAAGTCTTCAAACCCTCTTACATCTCCTGGATCTGAGCATTCTGGTGCAGCCGCTTGTCCAGTCCCACTCGCAGCTGTTCGTATCTGTCCTTGTGCATGTCTTCCATGAGCCGAGTTTTGACTTCCACAAAGCTTCTCCGCCCCGGCGGCGTGTGTGCATTCACCCGAATGATCGTCCAGGCCGTCCCCAACGGGATCAGTCCGCTCACTTCTCCCGGTTTCATCTTCTGTGCTACTTTCACCACTTCCGGGGGCAGCTTGTCGCTCGCCACCACCTTGCGGTCGCCCATATTGACGCGATAGTCGTCCTCGGAAACTTTCTCGGCGAGCAATCCAAACTGCTCGTAGTTCTTGGTTGCCTTGGCCTGCTGCAGAAGGCTCTCCGCTTTTTTGCGCGCTTCCTCCAACACCTGCGGGCTCGCGGGGTCGGGAGGAATAATCGAGATCGTCTGCAGCGCAAACGTCTCGCCGTGCTCGAATGCCTTGGGATTCTTCAGGTAGTACTCGCGCGCCTCCGCCACCGTAATCACCGACTTGTTGTCCACTTCCTGCTTCAGCAGAGCGTCAATCAGAAGCGAGCGCCTGATCTGCTGGCGCAACTTCTCCTCCGAGCCTCCCTGATCCGCCTGCAGGTAATCCCGGAATTCCTGCGGGTTGGTAAATTGGCTCTTAAAATTCTTCACTTCGCGAGCCAGGCGCTCCGCGGGCACCGTCATTTTCCGCCGCTGCGCTTCCTGATACACCAGCTCTTCAAAAATGATCATCTGCAGGGCGCCTTGCCGAATCTGCGCTTCCTGCCTCTTTGGAAAACCGCCGTGCAACTTGGCGTAAGGAAACATCGCCAGCATTTCCCGCAACAGATCGCGATCGGTCAGCACCGCCTCGTTCACCTTCACCACGGCCTTGCCGGTCACCTGCAGGCTGGAAGCATCATTCCCGGAATTCACCGCTTTCGCCGCTTCCGCATACCTGGTCGTAGTGTTAGTAGACGTTGGCGCGTGCGATGACACCAACTGCGCGCTCGCGCTCCCTACCGCCAGCAGGAGCACACCCGCGATTTTGATCTGAGATTTCATCCTGATTCCTCACCCACAGTCCCCACAGAGGTTGAACAGCGGGGGAGAGATTTCCTCTCCCCCAGGTTGATAAAGAACAAGCTGACAAAGAACAAAGTTGCCAAAGAACAAGCTGACAAAGAACCAATTAGAACGCCGTCGGCAGGGTGCCGCCGTTGGCCTCGTTCGACTCGCCAAAGTGGCACTGGCGGCAGAACTGGGTCGTGGAGGCTGCCTGAGTCGCACCAACCGTGACGTTGCCCGGGTTGTACGGGGCGTTGACGAAGAAGAACTTCGCATACGTCCCAGTGGCGTTGCCGGCGATCGTGTTCTGTCCGCCGACCACGGAGTACACGTTCATCGAGTGCTGATCATGGCAGGTCGTGCAAACCAGGTAAGGAACGTTGGCTGCATTCAGCGGTGTTCCATAGCTGTGCGCGCCCTTGAACAGAACCGGTGCGCCATAGGAAGCTACGAAGCTGGCATACTGGCCGGCCACTGCAATCGAGCTGATCGCGTTGGCGGTGCTGATCGTCCAGGTGATGCCTTGGGTGGCGTTGTTGTAGTAGCTGCCCAACGCAGCGCTCACCGTCGCGTTTTCACCGATCGGGTGGTCGTTGTTGTAGTCGCCGCCATCGGTGCTGCTGCCCAGGTTGATGGTGTTGTCATTGCCGAGCAGGGTTGGGATCTTGGCCGCTCCGTATGAGGTTGGCAGGGCCTTGATCTGCTCTTCATAGGCCCAGTTTTGCATCATGGCGCCACGCGCAACTGCGCCGTCATGGCACGCCAGGCACATAACCGCTCCGCGCATATCGGAGTATTGCTGAGCGGTCATCGCGGTGGGGTTGCCGTTCGCCGCCGTCTGCCAGAGATAGCGGTTGGCACTGCCGGTGTTAGAAATGTCGCTGAAGTCAAACGTCTGACCCCAGAGCGGTCCCATGTCCTGCGCGAACAGGGCATTGATACCGGTGTATTTATCTGACGGTGCGCCTTGCGTGCCGCCGCCTGCGCCCCAAGAGCCACTGTGCGGAGCATGGCAGCCAGCGCAGCCGCGGCCATAGTTTTGGTGAGCGCCGAGGACGTCGACCACGGGGGCGACGGCTCCTGCTGCGCCGGAGGTGAGGGGCTGCGTGCCTTGTACAACTTGGCCCATTGCCAGCGCGGAAGCCATCACCACCAGAAGGAGAACTAAGAATAGCTTTTTCATTAAGGAAACCCTCCTCAGTTTGAAGACCACTATTGCTACAACTCCAGCCTTAGTTACGCACGACTGTAGCCGTTTGGCCCGGCTGTGCCAAAATCCCTGGGAATCGTCTAAAGTGATTTATTTTTAATCAGTTAGTCCAACATTAGCTGAGCTGTTGCGGAATGCAACAGTGGCCGCCCGTTCTCGGAATGGGCTTTCTCCCACACCTGCATCGGTTGAAATCACCCAATGGGACGTGTACGGCAGGATGGCCTGGGGGATTTTCCACCGGTGGGCTCTTGGGCGCGAGGCTATCGACGGAACTATCCCTTAGAACAGACCCCGGGAAGGCCGCCTCACCGTGTCAGATGGAAGCCGGGGCAAACCGTGGAGGAGCGGCGCTTCAGCCTTGCCCTGAGCGAAGTCGAAGGGGCCGCGTAAGGCGTGAAAAGATCAACTGGGCTTCAGCCCCCCCCGGTGGTCGCGCCTCAGAATCGCATCGCAGCACGCTAAACTTCACATCCCTTTTGGCGCAGAGTCGGGCGGCTTGGCCGTGTCATCCTTTTTTGGCTGGGTCGGGAACGCCGGCGGAATCGCCTTTTCGGCTGGCTTGGTGGCCGAAGTCTTGTTCGCCTTCTCGGCCTCGCGCCGGGCGAATTCTTTCTGCGCCTCGTCCTGGGTCACATAGCGGAACATCTGCACCCGCCCCGGATAAACCTCGGAGGTGAACACCCGGTTCTCCTTGTCGATGGCGATGTACTGCAGCCCGGAAAACGTTCCCGGCAGAACCCCTTGCTGGCTGCCCATGTACATCAGCAGGTCTCCCTCCTGCGAGAACAGGTGGATGCGGTTCTGCATGGAGTCGGTCACCCAGATGTGCCCATCGCAATCCACGGCGATCCCCTTCGGCATGGCGAAATACCCCGGCCCATCTCCATGCTTGCCGAAAGCCCGAATGAACTTCCCGTCAGCGTCGAAAATCTCCACCCGGTAGTTGAGCATGTCGGTCACATAGACATTTCCCTCTGAATCCACCGCCACGCCGGTCGGCTTGGAAAAATCTCCCACGGCGGTGGACATGTGCTTGGTATCCGGCGTACCGATCGCGCGCAGCCGCGTGAGATTGTCGGCATCAAAGACCAGCACCTGGTCCAGCCCGATATCGGCCACGTAAAGAAATCGATTCTCATTGTCGATGGCCATTCCCGCCGGGGTAACGAGCCCCTGGGTAATCGCAGCTTCTCCTTTGTGGTTCTTGTCAAAAACCAGAATGCGGTGCGCCTGCGCATCCGACACGAAAAGCCGGTCGCTATCGTCAATGGCCAGACCGTTGATTAGCACAAAACCGGCGTCTTTGCCGTTCTTGATCATCTGCGTGTCTTTGGTTTCGGGATCGATGATGAAGACCGCTCCCACTTTGCCATCGGCCACGTAGAGCTTGCCCTTGGAATCCACGGCCAGCCCGTGCGGCTCGCCAAAGAAGAAATGGCCCCGCATGGGATTGGCCGGGCCCGTGGGGCTGGTGCCTGCCAGGCGATCCATCCAGTTCTGCTTGGGCTTGGCCGGCTGGGCGGCAAAGTCGGGGAGTTTTTCTCCCGCGAAGTAGTCCAGATATTTCACGCGGGCAATATTGGGCGGCTGCGGCCACACCACCTTCGACTTGTCGATCATATCGACGATGGAAACCGGCTTCTGGGGCGTGGAGTCTTTGTCCTTGTCTTTCTTTTGGTCGCCCGCCAGAGCGAAGGCTGCGCCGATCAGCCCGAGCGCCAGGAGAACCGCCAAACCTCGCCGGCGCTTGCGCCACTGTACGGAATCTTGTTGTTTGATCATCTTGGCTTCCTCGCTCAACTCAATTCTCTGCGCCATTTACGGCCTTCCGCTACCTCACCAGGCTCTTATGGCAACCGGCGCAGAACACCGAACTGTTCGCCTGATCCTTGACCAGCAGTCCCGGCTGCAAGGAAGCATGAGGCTGATGGCAAGTCAGGCAGTTTATGGGTGTCTTCACTTTGGTGACATCCGCCGGGTCCACGATATCCGACACCGGATGGCCCTCCACCGGATGCCCCCGGTTGTACCTCAGCGCTAGAACCGGAACTTTGGAGAAATAGTTCTCGGGCAGCTTCACTTTCTCCCCGAAGATCGCGACCAGATGTTCGCTCTCCAGTTTCTTTGGCTTCGCGTCAGGGCCATGGCACTCCAGGCACAAGCTGTTCACTGTAGCCGTACGCATGAGATGCTCATTGTTTCCTCCATGCGGTTCGTGGCACGTGGCACAACCCTGCTGGAATGCGGGCTGATGATGATGCGGCTTCTTGTCGAGATCGGCAATCTCGCTGTGGCAGCCCAGGCAGATGCTGACGGGATCGGTTTTCGGCAGGCCCGGAAATGGACTGGCGTGCGGGTTGTGGCAGTCTGTGCAATCGCCGGCCGCCCCGGGATGCTGCACCTTCGCGCTGTCGATCAGCTTCGCCTTTTCGTCATGACAGGTCACGCAAAGGTCTTTCACGTTGGCTTGCGATAGCACCACCTTCCCGTCTTTCGCGGGCGCATGACACATGTCGCAGTTCTTGTCGCCAAACGGCGGATGCAGGAACTTCGCCATCAGCTTGGGCGCTGCGGACTGGTGCGGATCGTGACATTGCACGCAGTTGGCGGTGCCGAAAGGCTGGTTCTGGTGCGCCTTCTGCAAGGCCGCGTCTTTGGGATCGTGGCAGTCCACGCACAACGCCGGAGCCGACTTGGTCAGGTGAAAGCGGTTCTCGAGCGTCGGTTCAGCTCCCGTTTTGTGCGTTACATGACAGGTATCGCACCCCATGTCCAAAGCCGCGTGCCGGCTGCCCTTCTCGGGAACATTCAAGCCTTCGCTATGGCAGCTAAGACAAAGATTGTCCTTCTTGTCTCCCGTCTCTGCCTTCAGCAACTGGTTCTTAAAATCGGTCGTGTGCGGATCGTGGCATTTCAAGCAGTCACGCACTGCTGGTGGATGAACGGTCCCGGTTATTTTGCTGGCGTCCTTTTCCGAGTGACACGTAAGACACAAGCCATATTGTGTCGTCGTGATCAGTTTCACGCGGGTCACATCCTTGTTCACCCGGACCTCGTGACAGCTCAAACATCCTGTAGCGATCGCGGAATGCACGGCCTTGCCCTTTGATTTGTCCTCGTGGCACTCCAGGCACTTCGCCGCATCCACGTTTTTTTCCAGGGGAACCGGGTGCGTCTTGGCAGCAGCCGGAACTGCCGCTGCCAAGACCATTAAAGTGAACTGCAAAGCGCGCGACCGAAACATACGGACGAACTGATTCCGAATCGTCATAAACTTTGAAAACCGTGGGACCATTCCTAACCACCGCATCTGCACGAACCTCGCCTTCATGATTTTACCGGGCTCAATCGCAGCACTCCGGCCGTAAGCGCTTGAATCCGAGTGTCTTGGGAACCCACAATCCAGTTCGTCCGCTTACCCACACAATACATCTATGTCTTCCAAAATGAGAAATCTGCCACACCACATTCAGTGAAATCGCGCAGGCTCACTTGTCTCCGTAAGGAGAGAGTTTGTACCAAACCGTGGCCATCGTTTGTGATCCTAATCACATAGGTTCTGCAGTGGGTGAAATCACAGCAGGCCCACCAGATTCTGAGTGTTATGCCTCATCCTTCACTTAGGGAGCCTGCACGCCGCATCGCATAACGATCACATTCTAAATAGCTTACAAGAACATCGAGCGGTTGGCGGGGTACGTGCACTCCTGCTGAGCCGAAGGGGTTCCAAATCATTATGGCCTTGTCTCTGCGTTCCCTACTTCGCAAAACCTGGCTCACGCTGAGTGCGGTCAAGACTGGTGTCATCCTGATTATTTTGGTGGTGATCTTCTCCGCCGCCGGAACCGTCATCCTGCAGCGCCCCATGACCGAACCCGAGGACATGCAGCGTGCCTACTCCCCGTCCATGCTACGCTTTCTTGACGCTGTCGGGTTGACCGACGTTTTTCATACTCGCTGGTTCGTCACCCTCCTGGTTCTCGTCAGCCTCTGCATCATCGCAGCCTCGGTCGAGCGTTTCCCCAACGCCTGGCGCTTCTTCTCTCGTCCCTACAAAAGCCCCGATGACGGCTTCCGCCGCGTGCTTCCAACGCAGGCCCAGATTCCGATCTGCAACGAAGAAGCCGGACTCAGCGCTGCCGAACGCGCCTTCCAGCGGCTGGGCATGAAGGCTGAGCGCATTGTTCGCACCAACAGCTTCTCTTTGTTTTCGGAACGCAATCGCATCTCCGAGATGGCGGTCTATATCGTACATGCCAGCCTGCTGCTTATTTTCCTTGGCGGCATCGTCGACGCCCTTTACGGGTGGCGCGGATTTCTGATGTTGACTCCCGGCTCGGCCAGCAATCAGATCGAAATCCGCAACGCCCCGGGCCGTTCCCTCCCCTTCTCTATTCGATGCGACGGCGCCGGCGAAGAAACCTATACCGACGGCACTCCGAAGAAATACTGGTCCAAACTTGCCGTCGTCGACAACGAGCGTGAAATCTTCCGCAAGGAAATCGTTGTCAATGATCCTCTCGTTTATCACGGCGTCCGCTTTTACCAGTCCAGCTACGGCAATACTGGAAAGCTTGAGGCACTGATCTTGAATGCCGTTCCCTCCAAGGGTTCTGGCCCGGCCAAGGAAATCTCTCTGGGGCTGAACCAGATTGTCCCCCTCGATGCCGATACCAAAGTCCAGTTGTCCGAGTTCATCCCCGACTACGTGGTCGAGGACGGCAAGGTTTTCACCCGCAGCAACGACGTGGAAAATCCCGCCGTGCACCTGATCGTGACCTCGGAGAAAACCGACCAGGCCATCAACGTCTGGTTGCCTGAAATTCCCGGGATCGCGGAAAACGCGTACGCCCCCTACGTCTTCCAGCCCAAGGAACTGAGGACCGGAGTGTTCACCGGCCTGCAAGTTTCTCACGAGCCCGGACAATGGTCCGTTTGGGCAGGGGTGGCCTTGATGGCTCTGGGTCTGACTTTCGTGTTCTATGTGTCTCACAAACGCTTCTGGGTGGTTCCCGCCCACAACTTGAGCGGCGAATTAATACTGTGGATCGGCGGTGCAGCCAATCGCAATCGTGACGTCTTTGAGCAGAATTTCAAAGAACTCGTTGAACAAATCAAGAAAGAGTTGCAACCGGAAACCGCGGCCGCCTTCGCTCCCCCGGCCGCGATCGCCGGCACAACCATCGCCGGAAGGTGAGTCCGGTCTAGGAGGAAATACCCGCATGTCCCGAGCAAGCGCAGAACAGCAGCATCCCGCCGCCACCGGCATGACCCTGATCGTTCTGGTGGGATTGAGCATCGCCTTTCTGCTGGCCATTGCCCTGTTGAATGTAGCCAAAAGCGGCAACATCCTCAGCGAAGCCAATCTGCTTTACGCCGCTTTGGTCTTTTACGCGGGCGCGGGCGCTCTCTATCTCGGTTTCGGCGTCACCGGCACCGAGTCCTACATCACATTCGCCTCTCTGGCCACGTGGGCCGGCCTCATTGCCAACACGGGAGCAGTGGCACATCGTTGGTATGAGGCCGGCCACCCTCCTTTTGCCAGCTTGTATGAAATGCTCCTCAGCTTTGTTTGGACTCTCGCCGCGCTCACCCTCATCGCCGAGAAACGCTACAGCGTGAAAGTCATTGGCACAGTCACCATGCCGGTCGCCATCGTCGGTGTGGTCCTGATGCAACTTCTGCGCAGCGATGTGCGGCCGCTCGTGCCTGCCCTGCAATCCACCTGGCTGCACGTTCACGTCACGCTGGCCATGCTTGCGTACGCCGCCTGCGCTCTCAGCTTCGCTCTCGCCATGATGTTTCTGATTCAGGACAAGCTGAAGACCGAAACTTTTCTCGCCGCCACCAGCGTCTTCACCGTGGGCATCTACGCCGCGATTCTCACCCGCTTCGAAAAGTGGGGCGGCTTCAATGTCGTCGCCTGGGATGTGGAGCACAAAAGCGACGTCTTCATCTCGCGCGGCGTTCGCCTTTTCGTCGTCATTCCCGACCTCGGCTGGATGATGCTTCTGGTTTTCGGCGCCGTGGCGGCGCCGCTTGTGCTCTATATTCTCGCGCAAGTCAAGAAGGACGAGCGCTTTCTTTCTATCGCCAACCGCGCCGTCTTCATCGGCATTCTGATGCAGATGCTGGCCCTGATTTTTTTCCTCCTTCGCGCCCGAGATGGCCAGTATTCGTCGCTCGACGCGGAGGGTTTATATCCGACCAGCCTAGCCGCTAGTCCCTTCATTCTCTCCGCGCTGGTCGGCGGTATCTTTGCCAACCTGCTCTATCTCCTGTTGCTCTGGCGGCGTCCCGATCTTGAACGCCATCTTCCCGACGCGGTCACGCTCGACCGCATCACCTACAAAACCATTTGCATTGCCTTCCCCCTGCTCACCCTAATGATCGCCGCCGGCGCCTACTGGGCCAATCGGGCCTGGGGTTCCTACTGGAACTGGGACCCCAAAGAGACGTGGGCGGCGATTACCTGGCTGGTGTACGCTCTGTATCTCCACATGCGCATCACCCGCGGCATGCGCGGGCGCGTTGCCGCCTATTTCGCCGTCGCCGGCTTCGCGGTCGTGATGTTCACTTTCTTCGGGGTCACGTACCTGCTTCCCGGGTTGCACGCTTATGCCTGAGACCGCGAGCGAAATGACGACACCAGGGTTATCGCCGGACTCGAGTTCGCTGTCGATCTTTACCAGCTCGCGCCGGACCTTCTTCAGCACGTCCAGCCAGGCGAGTCCCTCGGAACTAACCGGGCTGCCGGCAGCGCTGCCGCTTGATCCCGAGCTGCCCTGGTTTCGCCTCAACTGGGAAATCAAGGCCTTGGTTCCGATCGCCCTGGTGCTGCTGGGCGGAATGCTGCTGTTTATTCTTGCCACTCTTTCCTGGCAAGACCCCGAGCGTCACCTGGTCCTGATCGTCGCGGGCGCCGGCGCGGTCGCCATCTGCGGCGCTCTGCTCGTGGTCCTCACTTACACCGTGCAACGCCCCATGGTAGAGCTGCAGCAAAAAATCGCCGAGCTGGGACGGGGCGATCTCAACGTTTCCGTCAGCTTCTCTCACCGCAACGACGAAATCGGCGATCTCGGCCGCAACTTCAACCAGATGGTACGGCAACTGCGCGAGAGCCGCGAAGAGATCGACCTGCTGCACCGTACCCAGATGTCGCGCGCCGAGCATCTGGCCACGCTGGGCGAAATGGCCACCGGGCTAGCCCATGAAATTCGCAACCCGCTTGCCGGCATCGCCGGCGTCATCGAAATTATCGGACGCGACCTTCCCACTTCCAGCCCTGCCCGCGCCGTCGTGCGCGACGTGAGGCAGGAAGTCGTCCGCATCAACACCATCGTCACCAACCTGCTGCAGACCGCCCGTCCGCATCCGCCCAAAGTTCGCAAGAGCGATCTCAACACCACCGTCGAACATGCCGTCATGCTTGGCCGTCAGCAGGCGCTGGCCAACTCCGTCGAGATCACCCTGCGCAAAGACCCCTCCCTGCCCCAGGTCGAACACGACGGCGATCAGATTCACCAGGTGCTGCTCAACCTGCTGTTGAATGCCCTGCAGGCCATCGACCGCAACGGAAAAATAACCGTCAGCGTCAAGCCCTACGGCAACATGGCCGTGATCGAAGTCTCCGACAATGGCCGCGGCATCTCGCCTGAACATCTGCCCAACATCTTCCGTCCCTTCTTCACGACGAAAGGCGAGGGCACCGGCCTTGGACTCTCGCTGGCCCGCCGCATCGTCGAAGATCACCATGGCCACATAGACGTTTCCAGCGCGGTGGGCGAAGGCACCACCTTCGCCGTCTTCCTCCCCCTACAGCGCCCCACCCACCCCCAGGCCTGAAGCCATAGCGCCGACAGCTATGTGGCGACAGCGGCCTTGGCCGTGGCGAGGGCACCTCGCCCCTGCCCCGAATCCCTGCAACGCTGTTCCCAAGGTCCAGGGTCGAAGGTCCAAGGTCCAATCCCTTCCCCCGTGCCTCAGCCGCGTTTTCGTAGTAATCTAAATTTCAATGCCCGCTGAGAAGATCCTGATCATTGACGATGAGCGCCTGGTCCGCTGGTCCCTCCGCCAGAAGTGCGAAGAGTGGGGATACGAAGTCGTGGAAGCCCCCGGCGGCAATCCCGGCATCAGCCTGATGCAGCAGGAATCTCCCAACCTCATCCTGCTCGACGTCCGCATGCCCGACGTCAACGGCCTCCAGGTCCTGGAACAAATCAAGAAGTCGCCCGATGCCCCGCCCGTCATTATGATCACCGCCGACCCGCAGCTTGACGATGTCAAGACCGCCATCAAACTCGGGGCCTATGACTTCGTCGGCAAGCCGCTGGATTTCGATGAACTGCACGTCACTATGCAGAACGCGCTGGAAGCCACGCGCCTGCGCACCGAAGTGCAGTCGCTGCGCGGCGAAGTTCGCCGCCGCGCCGGGTATCACGAAGTCGTCGCCGTCTCGCCCAAGAGCATGGAGCTGATGAGCTTCGTGCAGAAAGTCGCCTCCAGCGAAGCCACCACCATCCTCATTCAGGGCGAAAGCGGCACCGGCAAAGACCTCATCGCCAAAACGATTCACTACGAAAGCTCCCGTCAGAACGGACCCTTCGTCGCCATCAACTGCTCCGCCATCCCCGAAACTTTGATGGAAGCCGAACTGTTCGGCCACGAGAAAGGCGCCTTCACCGACGCCAAGCAGATGAAGAAGGGTCTGTTCGAAACGGCCAACGGCGGCACATTATTCCTCGACGAAATCGGCGAACTCTCGCCGCTGCTCCAGGCAAAGCTGTTGCGCGTGCTCGAAGATCAGGTTATCCGCCGCGTCGGCGGCATACGCGACTTGCAGGTCGACGTGCGCGTCGTCGCCGCCAGCAATCGCGATCTGGAAAAAGCCGTCCGCGAAGGCCAGTTCCGCCAGGACCTCTATTACCGCCTTGCCATTATCGCCATCTTCATTCCTCCCCTGCGCGAGCGCAGCGAAGACGTTCTCCCGCTCGTCGATTACTTTATCGAGCGCTACAACCGCAAGTTCAAAAAGTCGGTGAAAGGCATCTCACCCGAAACCCGGCGTCTGTTGCTCGCGCACAACTGGCCCGGCAACGTGCGCGAACTCAAGAACTCCATCGAGCGCGCCATGATTCTCGAGGATGAGCCCATCCTCCGCCCCGTCTACATGCCCTTCGCCGTTGGAGAAGCCGCGCGCAGCGGCCTCACCGCCTTCGAGCACTCCAGCGCCTCCGACAACGGCGACAAGCCCCTGGCCAGCGGTCGCAATCTGCCCCGCCTTTACATTCCCGAAGGAGGCACCTCGCTGGAAGAAGTCGAACGCGCCATGGTCGAGCTGGCCATGCGCCAGGCCAACGGCAATCAAACCCACGCCGCCCGCCTGCTCGATATCAGCCGCGACGCCCTGCGTTATAAGCTAAAGAAATTCGACCTGGCTCCGGCAGGCGAGGAAGAAGCCGCCGACTCCGTCCCCACCGAGAACTCCGCAAGCTAGGACGTCAAGACGGACGCCTCGTCCGCCCCGCCCTTAATGTCGAAGACTTATCAAGTTCGGCAAATTCTGCATTCTCTAGCCACATCCTCGCCGTATATATAAAGTGAGGCGGTCAGAGAACCTCCTATGGCAGAGCTCATCTCGGCGGAGCAATTTCCGGCTGCGGCAGAAGGCGACTTTGCCGGGATCGTACGCCGTTACCAGGCAATGGTCTACAGCATTGCCCTGCACTTTCTGGCAGATCCTTCGGCCTCCGAGGAGGTAGCTCAGGATGTGTTCCTGCAGCTCCATGCCAACTTGAGCAGGTTGAAGTCGGAGGAGCACGTGAAATTCTGGCTGCGCAAAGTGACCAGCCACCGCTGTATCGACTGGCAGCGCCGGCGCCGGCCACAAGCAGTAAGCCTGGAGGATGCGCCCGACCCGCCGGCTCTCAACCGTGCGGAGGACCCGTGGCTTTCGCGCAGGTTGCGGCAGTTGGTGGCTTCCCTGCCGGAGAAGCCGCGGTTGATCGTCATTCTGCGTTACCAGGAAGACATGGATGCGGAAGACATTGCCGAGGTTCTGGCCATGCCCATTGCAACCGTCAAGAGCCATTTGCAGCGTTCGCTGGCCATGCTGCGGGCAAAGGCGGCTCGCGCCATCGGAGAGGTAACGATATGACCGTAAGTAACGACAGGCCCATGCAAGCTGAACCAACCGAAAGTGCGCTCAGAAATGCGCTTCGCCGCCGCGAGGCTCCGGAAGGCTTTGCCGATCGGGTCTGGGCGCGGGTTGCCGAACCGGATTCGCGCAAGCCGATCGGCACGCGCCGCGAGTCCTGGCTGCGAATCTTTGCCGTACCGTTGGCGCGCTGGGCGGCAGCCGCGGCCGTCTGCGTTGCTCTGGTCGTTGGCGGCATCTACTACCGCAATGTTCAACGTGAACGCGCCCAGGGCGAAGCTGCCAAGCAACAACTGATTCTTGCTCTCCGCATCGCCGGCAGCAAGCTGCAGGTCGCGAAGTCCAAAATTCACCAGATCAATGCCAATCGTGTGGCGACGGACCAAAGCGAGAGCCACGAGGAAAAGGAGTAGCCCATGAGCATGAGAAAGATAACGAAATGGTTGCTGACCCTGCTCGCGTTCACTGTGACGGCGCGGGCGCAGGACGTCAAAATCCCTCCCGATGTCGAGAAACTCTCTGCCAAAGCCAAGGAAACCGTCGAGGTCACTATGGATGGTCCCATGCTGCGGTGGGCTAGTAAGTTCCTCTCGGCCGACGATCCGGATGAAAAAAAGGCCGCCAAGCTGGTAGCCGACTTAAAGGGCATCTACGTCCGCAGTTACGAGTTCGACAAAGAGGGAGAATACTCAGCGGCGGAAGTCGAAGCCCTGCGCTCTCAGGTCCGCGGCCCGGGCTGGTCCAAAGTCGTCGGCGTCCGCAGTGTGCGCGAAGGGGATGTGGATGTCTTCTTCAAACTGCAAGACGACAAGATGGCCGGTATCGTCATCATCTCCGCCGAGCCGAAGGAACTGACGATCGTCAACATCGTCGGCCCGCTGGACCTCGATCAGTTGGCGGATCTGGGCGGGGAGTTCGGCATCCCTAAGCTGGACCGGAAAACACTGCCGAAGCCCCAACTGAAGGCCCAAGGAGAGCAAAAATGAAGAGAGCACAAATGAAGTGCGCACAAATGAAATGCCTAGGAGTTCTTATATTCTTGATCTGCTCTGTTCCCTTGGCCTTAGGTGGCGAGCGCGAGTTTCATGGAGTCGTCCACGCCATCGAACAGACGTATGGCGTGCATCACATGCATCTCCCGCTTGTGGGTGCCGTGATGTTCTTCGTGCGGCCGGCAGGCATCGGCGGCATAAAACTTGCCGTCTTTGAGAACTTTGAAATGCCCACCGACGCGGCAGATTTCAGCCGTGTGGTCGAGAAGACGCTTGGGCCGGACTGGCATCCGTTCGTGCGCGTGCGTTCCCGGTCCGACCGTGAAACCACCCTGATCTATACCAATCCATCAGGCGGCAAAATGCGCATGATGATCGTCGCCCTCGAGCCTTCGGAAGCAACCGTCGTGGAGCTGAATCTGAGT
>Ga0187781_10001298_pt1 | contig 18875 bp, 13 predicted proteins | sample 0715_SJ02_MP02_2_FD_132447 | JGI IMG/M metagenome (GOLD analysis project Ga0187781, IMG submission 132447) | Tropical peat soil microbial communities from peatlands in Department of Meta, Colombia - 0715_SJ02_MP02_20_MG | ecosystem: Environmental > Terrestrial > Soil > Wetlands > Peat | place... | reverse complement strand
GCCGACCAGTAAAACGAGGTGGCCGTCCCAATCAGTTGCCGGATGTATTGGGGATTGTCCGCGTGGTGGGAAGCTACTTCGCGGACTGTGGTCTTATAAATGCCCAGTTCGAGCGCCACCGCCAGAGCGACGCTGATCGATTGGTTAAAATAGATCAGCCCTAACGCGTCGCCGCCCAGCCCGCGGAACACAAACCGCACAGCGACGAAGCTGACGACCAGGGACAAACCCTGGCCGAAGACGTTATAGAGAATGTTCTTGGAAAGTTTCGACACGGTGGGACGCGTTCCGCCTCGTCTTCTCCCGGCTTAGGGCCTCGCTTCGGACGCGGACTCGGCAGAGTCTCGGCTGCGAGGGGGTATGGAAACTTGGTTCGACCGAGGGCGGCATGAACCGCCCTCCGGGTCAAGCTGGGGCGCTAATCTGGGTGCGGCGGGCTGGCGGCTTCGGCGCCGAGCGCTCTCGCGGGGGCATCGCCGAACCTCCGCACGCCGCCGAGTTCCAGTAGCGCGAACAGAGCGAACTGGGGGCCATACAACATCGAGCGCCGCCAGCAACGCCTTGGCTCCCGGGCCAGCCGCCACAGCCACTCGAATCCGTGCTCCCTGATCCAGGCGGGCGCCGGGGCGACGCTGCCGCTCACGAACTTGGCCGCGGCTCCGGCGGCAATCACCACGGGGACGCGAAGCTCCGCGCGGTGGGCGAAGATCCAGCGCTCTTGTTTGGGTAAGCCCAGGCAGACCCAGAGCACCTGAGGCTGGGCATCATTGATGCGCTGAATGATCCGGTCGTTCTCCTCCCCGCTCAGCGGCCGGAAAGGCGGCGAATAAGCGCCGGCAATTCGCAGGCCGGGGAATTGGCCACGCAGTCTCGCCGTCAGCCGTTCCAGGACTTCTTCCGTATCGCCGAAGAAATAGCTGCTGTAGCCTCGTTCCGCGGCCAGAGCGGAGAACGCCCACATCAGGTCCGCTCCGCGCACCTGTTTCGGCTCCAGTGCGAGGTGCGCCGCGGCGGCTCGCGCCGTCCATTTGCCGTCGGGAACCGAGAGCGTGGCCGACTCGAGGATCCGTCTGAACTCCCGGTGCTCGAATCCTTCCATGATGCCGTGCGAGCTGGTCACCGCGATCCAGCGCCCGCCCGCATCGCTCTCGATCCAATCCTCCATCCGCCGCATCACCTCTTCCAGCCCGAGCACATGCACGGGAACTCCCAGAACGCGCGCGCAAGGTAGATTGGGTAGAGTGGTCATGGGGGTGAAAGCTCAGGCTGAGGGTCGTGGCCCGTCAGATAACAGCGCGAAGCGCCTTGGAGTGCGGCGGCTTGACGCCGCCTTGGCATCGCCACAGCCTGCCAGGTACGTACAGGCGGTCAAAAGGCGGCGTCAAGCCGCCGCACTCCAAGGCGCCTTCGGCGCAGGCATTTTCAGAGCGGCGAGTGAGCACGCCAAGCTGCCGCCGGCGGCGGCAGCTTCGCGTAGCGCCGTTGGCGCGGCCGCGAGAATTTCGCCTGCCGCAGCTCCCAGCGGCCCCGAAAGTCACCGCGAACGACATCAGCACCAAGCGCAGGTCCAGCCAGAAGCTCTGCCGGCGCGCGTAGAGCAGGTCGTAGCGGAGCTTGTTCCGCCGGGACATCTCGCTATGCCCGTAGACTTGTGCCAGCCCGGTGAGGCCGGGCCGCACGCGGTGGCGCAGATCGAAGCGCGGAATCTCGGCGCGAAAGCGTTTCACCAGTTCGACCCATTCCGGCCGCGGGCCCACAAAACTCATGTCTCCGCGCAAGATGTTCCAGAGTTGCGGCAGCTCATCCATCGCCGTCGCCCGCAGGACCTTTCCAACTTTGGTAATTCGCGGATCGTCGGCCGCCGCCGGCACGGCGCCCCACTTCTGATCGGAGTCGGGAACCATGGACCGGAACTTCAATCCCGTAAACACAAAGCCATCTTTTCCCACCCGCTGCTGACGGTAAAAGACCGGCCCGGCGTCCTGGAGCTTGATCGCCAGGCTGATCAGCCCCCACAAGGGCAGCGACACGACGAGACCCAAACCGGAGAGCAGAATGTCAAATCCCCGTTTCAGCATATCGTTATCGGGCTCCGGCAAGCGGCCCGAACAAGCCTCGAATTAAGGCCAGGATGGCACTGCGGTGCCAGTCGATAAGCCGCGTACAATCCCGCCGGCCCCGCTCCGATCACCGCCACATCGCGCATCAGCATCGGGTTACCTCGCGGTAAAGGTGGGTGGCTGGTCGTGCGGCGAACCCGGGTCAGGCATCTTCAAAGCCGACGATTCTCGAGTGTAGTAATAGCTGTAATACCGGTACCGCGAGGTGTAGTAGCCGTCGACTCGATCGTCCAGCTTGTTGAGGACTGCACCCAGGGTATTCGCGCCGGCGCGATCCAGGATTTGCCGAACCCGACGTAAGGCGCCGCGCGAGGTGCCTCCGCTTTCGACCACTACTACGACGCCGTCCGCCATGGTGGAAAGAACGATCCCGTCCGTCACCAGCAACAAGGGCGGCGAATCGAGCACGATGTGCTCGAAGCGTTGCCGGAGGTCGCCCAAGAGTCCTTCCATTGCCGGCGATGAAACCAGTTCGGCGGGGTTGGATGGAATGGGTCCGGAGGGAAGCACCGACAGGTTGGGCTGCGCGGAAAATGGCTGCAGGGCCTGATCGATGCTGTGCGCCGACGTCAGTAGACTGCTCAGTCCGTTACCCTCACCGTCCGGCAGTCCCAGGGCTTTCACGATGCTTGGCTTGCGCAAATCCGCGTCGACCAGCAGCACGCGTCCGCCCCGCTGGGCCAACGCCAAGGCGAGGTTCACCGAGGCGAAGGTTTTCCCTTCACTCGGGTGCGCGCTGGTTACCAGCACTACTTGCGGCGGGCGGGGCGCGCTGGAGAGCAGAATCGAGGTGCGCAGCACCCGGAAAGATTCGGCCATTTCCGACCCCGGCGCCTTGAGAATCGCCTGCGCCAGGTTGTTGGCGCTGGGCGCTCTCTGGGCATCGCGAGCGAAGTAGCGGCCGTACCTTCCACGCGACCTCACGCCCAGCGGTATGACGGCCAGGGTAGGAACCGTGATCTCGCTCTCGATGTCCTCCGCGGTCTTGAGAGTGCGGTCCAGACCGTCCCGGATGAACGCTAGCGTGACGCCCAAGATCAGGCCCACCAGAACTCCGGCGGCAATGTCCAGCCGCTTGTCGGGCCGCACGGGGGTGGTGGGGACCAGAGCCTCGTCGGCCAGGCGAACGCTGGTGGCACGCAGGCTGACCGATACGGTGGCGTCCTTGAGGCGTTTCAGCAGCTCGTCGTAAAGCTGCTGGTTGGTCTCGAAGTCGCCCTTCAGAATGGTGTACTTGATCAGCAACTGGTTGAGTTTTTCCACCTGGGCTCGCTGCGACGCGACCTCTTGGGAGAGAAGCTGCTCGCGGCGCACCGAGGTGTGGTAGTCGTTTTCGATCCGGTCCGAAATCCGCCGGCGCTCGGCGTCCATCAGGGCCTCAACTTCTTTGATCTGATTGGCCAGTTCCTTGACCTTCGAATAGTTCGGACCGTATTGCGAAGTGGCCGCGGCGTAGTCCGTGTGCAGCTCGGCAGATTTTGACTGCAACTGCGCGAGCAAGGGATCGTCACCGAGAGCGGCCGCTCCCGCCTGACTGTTGCGCGCCGAATCGTAGACCGATTGCTTGTTGGTCCGGTCGACCTGGGCGGCAGTCAGATCGCTGCTCAGCTGCGCCAGGCGTTGCTGCACCACGTTCTCTTTGTCTCCCAGGTTCGCAATCGAGTATTCCCGTTCGTAGTCCACCAGCGCCTGCTGCGCTTTCTCCACTTTGGCTTTGAGTTCGTCAAGCTGCTGCTCCATCCACGCCGAAGCTTGCCGGGTAGTTTCGTATTTGGAGCGAAAGTTCGACTCCACGTAGTTCTTTACCAGGGCGTTGGCCACCTGCGCCGCCAGGTTCGCATCCCCGCTCTCGAAGCTGACCTCCACCAAGCGGCTCTCATTCAGCAATTCGACATGCAAGTGCTTTTTGAAGGCGCGAATGAGATTGGAGGGAGTCGCAACGCGGTACGAGTCTGCGCTCCACGGACTGCCCCAAACTCCCACTTCCAACCCCCCATTCGCCGCCGTGAGCTTCAGCTCCTGCATGGTTTGCCAAGCCAGGTTGTTGTTCTGCAAAAGGTCGACTTGGGTCTGGAGATACGCCGCGTCCGCGGCGGCACTGGGATTGAGTTCGTTGAGCGTTTGGAGAGCGGGCGTCTCCGCCTGCACCTCCATGCGCGCCGTGGCCCGGTATACGGGCCGCATTCGATAAACGACGATCGTTACCAGAAGGGTAGCCACGAAAGCCACGGTGAAGACGGTGCTCCGGCGTTTCCTGAGAGTCTCCCAGTAGCTCCGGAAAGAGTATGCGTCCGAACTCGAGGGCTCGAGGTCCGCCACCGGGTAGCCGGCGTAACCCAGACGATCGGAAGAAGCGCTCGGAGCCGGAATCAGCTTGTCATTTTCGGCCATCGAGATTTAGGAAACCTCCTAGTACGGGAGCCGCCAAAGAGCTGTGTAAACGGCCGAGTTGACAACCGTGTCGAGCGTACGTTTGGCGCCGCTCTCGGGCACATACAGGATGTCGCTGGCTATCAATTTTGGGTCCGGAGCTTGGTTGGAGAGCACTTTCTTGAGGTTGACGCGGAGTTCCTGCTTTCCTTCGGCCGAGCTCGCCATCCTGCGAATGATCACGGCTTGGGCGGGCCTGGCCTCGCGCGTGAAGTTGCCCGCCAAGGCCAGCGCGCGCAGCACGGTCATTTGCTCCTGGTCGCTCGAAAGCAGGAAGCCTCCCGCCTTGTTGACCGCTCCCAGGACGTAGACGATCCCCGCCCGCTGGATCGTCACTCGATCGCCGGGATATAAGTCCACGTTCAGGCTCGCATCGCCGTTCTGCCACAAGCGCCAGACGTCCACCGTCAGTGTGCGTGGGCTCGCAGCGTTCCCCGCCGCCGCGGACTTTGACCCCGGCGCGCCGCCCAGCTCCGCACGGGTGATGATCGCGCTGCTGCCTGCATCATCGCTCAGGCCCTCCGCCTGGGTGAGAAGTTCGAGCAGCGTCGTGTGGCCGTACACCGGGTAAACGCCCGTTTTCTTGGCCGCACCGGAGAGCACCACGGTGTTCCAAGGTGAAGATTTCACCGCGACCGTAATTTGGGGATCCGTAAACAGTCCGGCGTCCAGCAACTCTTTGCGAAGAGCTTGCGAGAGTTGGCTGAGGGTGAGACCCGCCGCGGTCACCGGCCGCGGCAGCATGGGAATCGTGACCATGCCATCCCCGTCCACTCGGTACTCGCGCGAAAGCTCTGGCACGCCGACCACATCGACGTTCAAAAGATCGTCTCTGGCGATCACGTAGCGCGCGCCCGCGTGGTTGACCGGAGCGGCGCCGGGATTATCCGAAGAGGGGAGGGCGAGCGGCGCCACCGCTTGAGGCGCGCCCGGCGTCTGCGCCCATCCGGGCCCGGCCAGACAGACAAAGATAAGGGAAGCGAGCGCAGCCGCGCGCCTAGCCATTCGAAGCGAAGGTAAGCTCCGATGCTCTAACCGCCGGGATAAGAGGGCCATAGTAGTAGCTTCTAGTCGCCTGGAAGTCTTTCTGGCGAAGAGTCTGGTGGCTGATTCTCGCCCCCGTCCTCCTCCCTGTCGCCCCGCTCAGGCAGTGCAAGGACTGCTTTCTGAGAACCGCGCCGGCACACACCGGTTGCTGCAGCAAACCTGGCCCGGCGGGCAGCAGGCCGACCCGCAGCAGACCTCGCCCGGCGCGCAACATTGGTTACGGCAACAGGTCTGGCCGGGCCAGCAGCACTGCCGGCCGCAGCAACTCTGGTGGCTCGGGCAGCAGTGGTTTGTACAGCACTGTTCGGTAGCCTTGTGGCAAAGCGCGTAGCCGCAGCAGCTATAGGCGGCGCTCACCTCCGCGCCATAGCAAGTTCCGCCACAACACATTTCCGAGGAATTGCAACATGTCCAGCCGCACGGCGCCTGGCCGTCGCTGCACAGCCTGGCCGGCCCGACTTGGCCGGGGGCAGGCCTCACCCAGCCGAAAGAAGCCAAGAATCCGCCGCCCACGACTTTGGCGAGCAGGCGGAAAGCCTGCCGGCGTGGGACGGGGCTGGCCACAATTCGCGCCAGATCGTCGATCAGCTCGCTCATTGCACGGCTCCTTTAGATCCAGGAATGCTGAAAAGGGTAAAGCTCCGCCCTGTGAGCCACAGGGTTTGCTCCGAACACCTCAGTGGGGCGGATGTTTATATCTTCGGCTGGACGCCGAACATGGATGAGTCAGAAATTAGAAGATTCTTCGGTAAGCGGAACGAGGGCCAAGGGACCGGCTGCCAAGCGCCGGCCCGATCGGGGAGGCACGGGTCCTGAGTCTTGCGAGAGGATGGGCGGAGCAGAGTGCGTCGGGTTGCGGCAACGGGCCGCGCTGTGCTCTTATAGTGCTTTCAGAAACCATTCTCGAGGCGGGAGGCGCACATGCGAGTTGAGAGGTTTGGGTGTTCGAAGGGCCTGCTGACGCTGATCGCGGGGGCGCTCTGGCTGAGTCTGCCGCCGGCTTTTCACTCTGGACTTCTCTCGTGGCTCTCGGCTTCGCGGGTTTGGGCGCAGCAGAATGCGCCGCCGCCGGCTCCGGCTATGGATAGTTGCACTGTGGATGCGGATGGCACGGCGCACGTCACGCGAGTGATTCCGGTGCCGGGGACGATCAGTCCCGAGGCGCAGAGGTTCATCTCCAACCCGGGCCCGTCGGGCCCGGAGCCGACGCTGGCGCAACGGCGCGCCTTCACCGACGCTTTCCGGAAGGGCCGGGCGGAGGAAGCGCGCAAGCTCTATCCGGTGAACATCGAGGAGAAAACCCTGGGAGGCGTGCGCTGTGACGTGATCACGCCGGCCGAGCCGAGGAGCGCTCCGGCACGGCGGGACCGCGTCTTGATCAATGTCCACGGCGGCGGGTTCAACTCCGACTCCGGCTCGCTGGTGGAAGGTATCCCCATTGCCTACCTCACGCGCATTACCGTGGTTTCAGTCTATTACCGACTCGCTCCGGAGCACCCGTTCCCCGCCGCGGTGGACGACACGGAGGCGGTCTACAAGGAGCTTTTGAAAACCTACCAACCCAGCCACGTAGGGCTCTTCGGCACCTCGGCGGGAGCTATTCTCACGGCTGAGGTGGCCTCGCGCTTGCGGCGCGACGGAGTGGCGTTGCCCGCCGCGCTGGGCATTTTCTCAGGGACAGGCGACTTGAGCCAGCCAGAGGATTCGAGGTCGGTATTCACTCTTTCGGGATGGCAAGGGCATCTCGAGCCCCCGTCGAAGACCCGGCACGCCTCGGAGTACGTGGGCAGCACCGATCCCAAAGACCCCGTGCTCTCGCCGCTCTATGCCGACCTGCATGGATTCCCGCCCGCCCTCTTCGTGACCAGCACGCGCGACCTGCTGCTGAGCGGCACTACTATTCTGCACCGCGCCTTCCTGAGGGCGGGCGTCGACGCGCAGCTTGTGGTGTTTGAAGCGCTCCCGCACGCTTTCTGGTATGACTATCACTTGCCGGAGACCGAGGAGGCGCTGGACCTGATGGCCAAGTTTTTCGATGAGAAGCTGGGAAGGTAGGCAGGTGGGCAGGTCAGTGTGCGGTGGGGAGCGCGAACGAAGGGCCGGGGACGCGCCCAAAGCGCACGGGAACGGCACTCTGAAATCTCAGATTTCAGATTTCAGATTTCAAATTCCAGAAACCTCGACCTCTCAACCTTCGACTTTCGACTTTCGACTCTCGACTTTCGACTCTCGACTCGCAGCTCTCGACTCTCGACTTTCGACTCTCGACTCTCAGATCTCGACTCTCGACTCTTGACTCTCGACTCTCGACTCTCAGCTCTCGACTCTCGACTCTCAGATCTCGACTTTCGACTCTCGACTCTCAACTCTCAACTCTCGACTAGAACTCACACAACGATTCGACATAAGCCGCTGAGCCGTCGCGGAGCCAGCCGTCGAGTTGTGCCGGCTCCTTTAGTTGTTGCCCGCGCACCCGGGGCACAGCCACAAAGCGGCATTTGAGTTCGGGCAACGCAGTCATATCTCCCCAGAGTTTTTCGAACTGCGCCACCGGGAAGACATCTTCCTGGCCCTTTCCCCAGCGCTTCTTCACGTCCTTGAGAGTGATATAAGTCGGCATACGGGCGGCCAGGTTGCGGATGGCTGTGGCGAGCAATTCCGAGTTCGACAAGTGGCTGCGGTCGAGTCCGAAGACGGCAAGGAGTTGGTCGATGTCGATCCAATAGGTGGCGCTGTTGTACCACGCCAAGCGCGATTCAATCTCCTCGCTGGGGAGAGCGAGCCCTTCGATCAGACGCAGCCGTCCGTCGACGTGCGCCAATCCCCCGCCCCGGTCCTCGAGATGGCGCGAGATCACCTCCGCAGTCAGCGCCGCGCCCTGCTCGATGTGGTAACCGAGCAGGCCTGCGTCGACATCGGCTCCCGTGGTATCGATGTTGTGAAGCATCAGGTACTTCAACTGCGGCCTCGCGTCGAACAAGCGAGCCAGTGTGCCATTGCGGATCAGGTTCGCCACCTCGTACCAATGGCCGACCGGATGCAGGCACTGCATGGGGAGATTATCGGTATAGCTCGCGCCTTCGCCCATCTGCCGCGCCCAGCCGATCAGCGAAGCGTGCAGGCTTTCGCGCACCTTCTGGGCCTGCTCGTCGAGCAACTGTTGCGGCATCTCTTCCCAGGCAAATCGCAGGTCGCGCTCCATGGGCACGAGGCGCAGGCCGATAGCCCGGCCGGCCGAAAGAAGCAGGGGGCCGGAATAACCGTAATCGCGCGCGGCGCCGAGATGAGCCGCGATGGCATCGTGCGTCAGGTAGCTGGTGGTGATGATGTGGGGCAGCGCAGCGCCGTAGAGACGATGGGTGCGCCGGCTCTTGGCAAGGTGCACCTCGACGAAGCTGCGCCGGGCAGCGCCCAATTTGCAAAACGGATTGAGCGCCTTCACCACGCCCGCGCCCTTCGTCCAGCGGCTGCCGGCGCCTCCCGCAAACGAAACCACGGCCACCCGCCCGGCCGCCAGCGCCTCGCGGCCGATTTCGGCGTAGCGCGGCTCTAGCCCGCGCGTAGCGTCCAGCAGGTCATCCGGGCTCACATCTTCAATCCGGCTGCTGGCCGGAAGCCGATTCTGCGCCAAGCCGACCCTGCCGCTGCGCAAGTCCGCTTGAATCTGCTCGTGTTCCAGGCGGTCGAATCCGTGCGCGGCAAGCAGGGCCTCGAGGCTTTGGGCGCGATCCGTCTGCTCGGCGCTGTGCGGAATCAGGTGTTCGAAGACGTGCTGCACCATGCCCTGGAATTCCGGGACCTCCTCGCAGGCCGCGGTGAACCGCTCGAGTTCGGCGCGGCGCGCCGGCGAAAGCAGGCGCGACTCGAGGCGCAGGAGCGCAGGGACGACAAGCTGGTAGTAGGCCGCGGGCATCAGGGCGGCGTGGCCGCGCAAATGCCGGGCCTCCGTGCCGCGCTCGTTGATGGCAAAATCGTAGACCACGGGCTCCATGGCAAAGGGCACGGACGACTCCATCTGGCGCCGCGTTTCGCTCATGATGGCCTGCAAGCGGTCCTGTGCGGCCGCTTTGCGGCTGGGATTGAACAGGAAGCCCATGCCGCCGCCCGACATCCCGCCCAGCATCCAGAAGCCCCAGAAGTCGGCGGCCAACTCGGCGCGCGTGCGGCGAATGAGCGTATCGGTATAGAGATTACCTGCCCAAGGAATAATAGCCTGGATAGGACCCGAGAAGTTACGCTCGGTCAAACCGCCCACGCTCTGGATATCGCCGCCTTGCAAGCGCCCGATCAGTTCATCCAGGATGTGGATGGCTTCGCCGCGCGCCTTCCACTCGCTTTCCGAGCGAAGCAAATACTTCTCCGTCACCATCTCGAGAATGGGCCCGACATCTTGCGCCATGCCGCCGTGGACGAGCACCAGGCTTTGCTGGAGTTGGTCGCGCGTCGCAGGCGCCACTTGACTGCGGTCGAAGATGCGGTGATCGGGCAGCAGGCGCCCGCGGCTGACGCTGAATTCGGGGTCGCCTTCCTGGGCCAAGACGCCGTGAATCAGCTTGATTCCCGGCCAGACGCCGCCGGAATCCTGCCAGCCCCCTCCCGAGCCGCCCAGCCATTCGCCCAAAATGGCGCGTGCCGCCACCAGGCGGCGGTCGCGCTCCTCGAGGCCGCCCGAGAGCGCGTGAATCTGGTGGGTGGCGCGCATGCACACGGCGATCAGCGAGGCCAGAAGGCTGGTGGAAACGGCCAGCCGCGAGCCCCGTGGAATATCATTCACCTTGCTGACGATTTCGATGCCCAGACCGGGCTTGCCGGTGAGGCGCATCAGAATGTCTGCCAGCGGCTGAGTGGCGCCCTCCATGCCCGGCGGAACGATGCCGGAAGCAATCACCGCCGCCTTGAGCAGTCCCAGGTAGTCGCGCGCAAAATCGAAAACTTCGGCGATGGAAGTGATTTCGGCGCTGCTCTTCAGATCGGTGCTGACCAGGCGAAGCACCGGTTGGTCGATGACGCGAAACCACGCTTCGACGGGCGGCCTGGGCGCGCCCGAGCCTCGCACGCTGAGGTCGATCGAAACGTTGAGCACGCGGGCGCCTTCCGGGAAATCCATTCCCAGAAAGAAGATGTCGCTCCAACCGCTGTGGCTGAGGTCCATGCGGACAGGCGTGGCCTCGCGCAAAATAGGGAAAAGCTGACTCGCGGTTTCGCGCGCCAGCAACTCGGGGCGAATCCGCAGGGGGGCGTCCTCGGGATGCGCGGCGCGGAACATCCACTGATTCCCGCGCACGGCGCGCACGCTGCGGCGCACCTGATCGGCAAGGGTCTGGAAGCCCAGAGCGCGATAGCCCGCGGCCAGCGCGCTCGAGATCGGGGCGCTGGGACCATCGGCCGCCTGCGCGGCCAGGAAGATATCGATCGCCTCCTCGAAGCGGCGTTTGAGCAGATGGGTGTAGCCCGCAAAAGGGATCAGGGCGCTGGCGCGAGCGTCGTGGCGGACGAGAATGTGAAAGCGGTGGATGGCGTAGAGGAAAAAGAGGGCGCGCACACGCTCGTAAAGGTTGTCGCTGGAGCGCCGGAAACGGTCGAGCGACTCGCATTCCTCGAGCAATTCCGCGAGCGGCGCGGCGCGACAAAGCGAATCGAGAGAGCGGTTCCGGGTTTCCGGATCACCGGCGATGATAATTCGAATCAATCGGTCCATAGTGCGGCTCATAAGGCTTTGCGGAAGGGCGGGGCTTCAGCCCCGCCGCCTTGGGGCCGGGTAAAGGAAGGGCCTTTAGGCTCTGAAGCCGCTTCGCTTCAGGGGCTAAAGCCCATTTTCAGTCGGGCTCGTTGGATGGCGGGGCTGAAGCCCCGCCCTTCCCTCTGTCTTTCATTCCCGTGGGCGGGCCGAAGGCCCACGAAAACTCGGGATGACCCGTTTCGTTTCGTTCACTCCTCCTAAGTGCCCGGCGCGGGCCGCGGGCTCTGCCCGGGGCCTCGGCTTCGACCCATCTCGCGCTCTGCGAGCAACTCCAGCAGATGGGCGAGCACCTCGTCGCGCTCCCGGCCGGCGAGCGCCAGGGCCAGTTGCGCAATCAGCACACCGTAGCGGGCCCCCAGATCATAGCGCTTGCCGGCGTCTTCGAGCGCCAGGTACTGCTCCCGCCGGGCGAGTTCGGCGAGGGCCGCCGAAAGGGTGACGGGGCCGCTCGGCTCGTCCGCCAGCATGCGCCCGAGCAGATCCATGACGGTGGGGGTGAGAACGTGGATGCCGAAGAAGCATAGGTAGTAACCGGCCCGGATGCCGGGCACCAGCAAGCGCTGCTCGGCTTCGGTGGGCGTCGGCTTTTCGACCACCGTCTCGACTCGGTAGAGGCCCTGCCGGCCCGGCACGCGCCGCCCGGCTACTGCACCATACCGGGGCAGCAGGCTTTCACGCGTCGGCTGCACGCCGGAGGCGGAACAGGATTCGGATTCGGCAAGCTCCACCAGGCGCTGGACGCCGAGCGTCGCGGCGCTGATGTACAGGTGGTCGCCGACCAGGTGCAGGAAGGGTTCGCCGGCGACGAACTCATGCGCGCTGAATATGGCGTGACCGTATCCGGCCGGGCGCTCTTGCGGAACAAACCGCACCGCGCCGGCGAGGTTTCCCGCCGCCTGCGCGTAGCGGGTTTCATCGCCAGGCCATACCACGACACAAACCTCACCGATGTTCGCGCTGAGAGCCTGCTCGAGAAGGATGCTGAGAACCGATTTCTCAACCCCATCGTGGATTAAAGTCTGCAAAGGCAGGGCACGCTGATTCGCACCTGCCGCGGTAATAACTGCCTTCCTGACTCGCACGTTGAACGCTCCCCTTCACCTCAATTTGCAGCATCCAAAAAGTGATGTGCTTTGTTTTCATAGACATTCCCGGTTCGTTCGCTCGATTTTGTAGTGGCACCCCTCGTGGGCGCTCGAGGGCGCCCACAAGGGCCGCCCCTACTCTTCATTGCACGACTTTTTGACCTTGTGCTTTGTTTTCACAGACATTCCCGGTTCGTTCGTCGAGTTTTGATGTCGAGTGGCTGAAAAGTGAACCAGTCGGGGAGTCATGCGCCGCCTTCCCGCCCCGGCGCGATGCTTGCGGCCATCGCTTGGTTTTCCGCTCTTCGACTCTTCAACTCATTGGCTCCTCGACTTCCCGACTTCTTGACCGCTCGACTTGTTAACCGAATCGACAGATGGGAACCAGCGGCGGGTGTTGTGGACCAGAAGAGACCCCCACTTCAAAGCATAACGTATATGGCGGGCCTAATCTCCTGCCAACTCGATCAGATAATTGTAGCCTATGCTTCTCCAGTTGTCAAGCAAAAAATACAAGAGAACCGCGAGCCGCTCAATTCTTCGGTTACACGTAATCAAGCAACGCTCGGAAGAGCAACTGCGCCCAAATTCTGGGTGGCCAGTCCCCTCCAGCTTGATGAAACTGGCCCCCCGCTGATGCTGACAAAAGACACCGGGTTCATTGGCTCTTGGGTGTATTCTAAGCTCATGCGGTGGCGGCCGATGCGCCCGTTCATCATTTCAGGTGCCATCTACCTGATGGCTTCTCCCATCCGGACTCTTGCGCAGTGTCCGAAACCGGGCTACGTACATTTCCTGTTCAGGCCCGATCATCCGGTTCGGCATATCGTTGCCGATGATGTGACCGTCGAAGGCGCGCCCGATCTGGAGGGGTTGACTAGCACGAATGTGGAGAGGTGGCTGGAACGGAACCCCTCCGAAGAAGCAGGAGAGACTGACGTAACCATTCAAGTGGAGCCTGAGAGGCTCGCGGCGCAGAGGGCCGAGATGGAGGAGCGGCTAAGGCGGGACGCAGCCGGAAGCGATTCCCGGTGGGTTGAGGCATTAGGGGAATCAGTAAAAGATGTCCTTCAGGATAACGGCTATTTTCGCGCCGAAGTGAGCGTCGAGAAGATCGTCCTAAGCAGCGATGCTGACCAGGACCACGCTTCGCTGGATATTCACATCTCGGAGGGAAAGCAGTATCGGTTGGGTGACATTCAGTTCAACGGAGCGCATGTGTTCCCACCGTGGCAACTGCGAAACCAGATCCCTCTTCGCGACGGTGCGATCTTCGAACTGGACAAACTCCGAGAGGGTGTCAGAAACCTCGACAGGATGTACGATCTGCTTGGATACATCAATTTCACCGCATCCCCGGACGTCAAGATTGATGAAGCAGACCAGCGCGCCTCTGTGACTTTCGAGGTGGATGAAGACAGGCGATTTACGATCGGTCGGGTCGAGGTTCTTGGGCTGCCCGACGCTGCAACGAACGAGCTGAAAGTGCGGCTCAAGACGGGCGATCCTTTCAACCCTGAGCTTGTGGATGAATTTTATCGCGAGAACAGGACTGTCCTGCCGCCCAATGCCTCAAAAGAGAACACCGAATTAACCCAGAACGCTCAGCATAACACCGTTGACGTTGTGTTCGACTTTCGATTCTGCCCTTAAGCGTGCCCGCTCCCGAGAACTGGTCTAGAGTAGCGCAGCATTTTAGCCGACCAGAGTTGCTCGAATCGGCGTTGCGAGAATGGACGTGAGCGAATGAAAGCCGAGGACATCGTTGAACTAAGTACTCTGCTGGCTCAGCATGGCATTGAAATCTGGGTAGACGGCGGGTGGGGTGTGGATGCTTTGTTAGGCCGGCAGACCCGGGCGCATGCTGACTTGGACATTGCCGTCAAACACTCCGACCTTGCCGAACTTTGCAGAATGCTGGAAAGCCGCGGCTACCGACACGTCAGCAGCGGGGGCAGTTGGGAGTGCAACTTTGTCATGGCAGATGGACAAGGCCGCCGAGTGGATATTCACTCGTTCGAGTTGGACGCTCGCGGGGAAAACGCTTTTGGCGTGGAGTATCGGGCTGAGCACTTGACGGGCGAGGGTGTCGTAGGCGGCTGTCGCGTTAAGTGTATTGCGCCGGAATGGATGGTGAAATTTCACTCCGGCTACCCGCTCGACGCCGACGACTTTCACGATGTCAAAGCGCTCTGCGAGAAGTTCCATCTCGCGATGCCGGAGGAGTTCAAGCGGATGGCTGAGAGCCGGCGACCCTCTGGCTCTGCGGCATTTGCACTCGAATAGTCGCTGACGAGCGAGATCGATAGGCGAGCGGGGAAGGTTTTGCTGGAGACGACGGGAGGTGCTCGGAGGAGGAAGACGACTTCGGATTTCAGATTTCGGATTTCAGATTTCAGATTTCGGATTTCAGATTTCAGATCTCAAATCTCAGATTTCAAATCTCAGATCAGATCTCGGATTTCAAAAAAGACTTTTGAAATCCCTCACCTGAAATCAACCCGGCAGTGCTCAGGATGGAACCGGATCGAGGAGGGTGCGAGGAGGCAGGCGGCATCTGTCTCAACTGTATCGCCTGTCGATGAAACGGACGGGACTTCTCCCCGCAATTAGGAAAGGGTGAGACCTTATGGATGGCTATTACTCGAGGAGATCTGGTTGGAAGCTAGTCGTCGGCCGCACGCCGCGGCCTTCGACCGGCTCTTTCGCCTCCACGTCGTAGCGTCTCTTGAGTTGGTTTTCGAACGGCGGGATCAGGGTATCGAGCAACGAGGAAAATTGAAAGAGCAGGCGTTCCTTGGAGAGGGCGCGGCAAACCTGCAACTCTCCCACGGCCTTTTCGCCGGCGCGCAGCGGCACGGAAATGCTCCAGATCTCGCTCGGGCTCGACTCGCCCCAGCGCGACCAGGCGGCCAGAGAGGGAGGGCCGCCATTGGGCCACTCGAAGAAGCGGCACGAGAGGGCATCAAAATCCAAGGCTTCGAGCGCGCTCGCCAGAACCTGCCAACCCTCTTCGATATTCTCAACCTCTTCCAATTGCCTGGCGGCCTTGCGAATCAGGATCTGGTTGGCCATCACTCGCCGCTGTGACTGCACGGCCCGCGAAACGTAATCGTTCAACTCGGCGAATTCCTCGTACCGCAGCCCGCCGGTCAGGAACCAGGCGGAGGCCCCGGCTAAGACCGCCACCAGCGCCACGAGGCTTCCCGTGGACTGAAGAATAACGAGCGACCCGAGCGAAAAGAGCGCGGCCAGCCCATAGAGCCCGAGCACCACCACCTTGAGGGTGAGCCTATTTTGGAGGAGGCGGTGATGGATGTGGTCGCGGTCCGGACGAAACAATGGGCGCCCGCCCAAAAAGCGGCGCAGCACGGTAAGCGAAGTGTCCAGCAAAGGGAGGCCAAAAGCCACAAAGGGAACCACGATGGCGACCAACGTCGAGCTCTTCTGAGAGGTGTGAATCGCCAGCGCGGCCAGCACGAATCCCAGAAAAAGGCTGCCGGAGTCACCCAGGAAGATCGTGGCCGGGGCGAAATTGAAACGCAAGAATCCCAGCAACGCCCCCGCCAGAGTAATCGCCAGAATGCACACGAAGTAATTGGCCTGAATCAGCGAGACCGCAAAAACCGAAAGGGTCACGAAGAATGCGATGCCGGCCGCCAGGCCATCGAGCCCGTCAATCAGGTTGAGTGAGTTCGTCACAGCCACGATCCAGAAGATGGTCAGTAAAAAGCTCAGGAGAGAGCTATGCATGCCGTGCCCAATAAGGGGGACGTTAGCGATGCGGAAGCCCGCCCACCAGACCATTCCCGCCGCCACCGCCTCGACGAGCAGCTTTTGGCGTGGGGAAGCTCCGAAGACGTCGTCGTAAGCGCCGATCAACAAGACCAAAGTTCCGGGCACCAGCAGGGTCAGCAAGGTGCGCCATTGGGCCAGGAAGCTGTCCCGCACCATGTTGGGGATGAGCAGCAGGGCTCCCCAGACCAGCAGGATTGTCATGTAGATCGCCAAGCCGCCCAAACGCGGGATCTTGGGATGGTCGCGGCCCTCGTGCGCTTTTCCGTAGGCGCGCACGCGACGCCCCAGGGCTCTTACCAGAGGTGTCAGCAGCAAAGTGAATAGAACGGAAAGTAAAAAGAGTCCGAGATAAGTTCTCATGATTGCCTTTCGGTATGGAAAAACTCGGTCTTGGCGCCTTGGCCGAGCAACACGTCGACGATGCGGGCCGCGGCTTTGCCGTCACCAAACGGGCTGCCGCCCCGCGCCATGCGCTGATAGGCGGGGCCTTCCGCGAGCAGTCCCTCGCAGCCTGCGATGATCTGCGCTTCGGAGGTTCCCACCAGCACCGCCGTTCCCGCCTCGAGGGCCTCCGGGCGCTCCGTGGTCTCGCGCATCACCAGTGTCGGCTTGCGGAGAAACGGTGCTTCTTCCTGGATTCCGCCGGAGTCGGTGAGGATCAGGTAAGCTCTCGCCATCAGATGCACGAACTGCTCGTATCGCAAGGGCTCAATGAGCTGAATCCGGGGGTGGCCGCTCAGGATCCGGTTCACCGGCTCGCGCACGTTGGGATTGAGATGCACCGGGTAAATAATCTGAATGTCCGGATGGCGCTCGGCAAGGCGCCGCAAAGCGCGGCAAACCGCCTCGAGCGGCCCGCCAAAGCTCTCGCGGCGGTGCGCGGTCACCAGCAGGATGCGCTTGCCATCCTCGTCCCAGCAATGTTCCATCGGAACCGGACGCGCCAGCGTCATCTTGAGCGCGTCGATGACCGTGTTGCCGGTGACGAAGATGCGGTCGGCCGGGGTCTGCTCCTCGAGCAATGCCTGGGCCGCCCGGACGGTGGGCGCGAAGTGATACCGCGCAGCGACGCCCACCACGCGCCGGTTCAACTCCTCGGGAAATGGGTTCCGCAGGTCCCGGGTGCGCAACCCGGCTTCCACGTGCCCCACCGGCACGCCCCGGTAAAAGGCGGCAAGCGCCGCCACCAGGGCGGTGGTGGTGTCCCCCTGCACCAGCACCATGTCGGCGTCGATGCGATCGAGGACGCGGCTGAGGGCGGGAAAGGCCCGGCCGGCGAAATCGCACAACCCCTGGCCCGGCTCCATCAGCCCCAGGTCGAAATCGGGCGTGATCCCGAACCACTCGAGCACCTGGTCCAACATGCTTCGGTGTTGGGCGGTGACGCAGACGTGGCTGCGAATCTCGCCATCGCGGGCGCGCAATTCCGCGATCACCGGGGCGAGCTTGATGGCCTCCGGCCGCGTGCCGAAGATGGTGAGGACTTCCATCATTTCGCCGCCGCCGCCATTTCGCGTACGGCCGAGGATGCGCCGGGACCGAAGCGCGCCGAAGCTTCGATCTTCTCCCAATTCTCTTCAAACCACTCGACGGTCTTCCCCAGCCCGACTTCAATGGGAGTCGATGGCCGGTATCCGATCAGGTCGCCGGCTTTATCCACGCACGACAGCAGGCGTGTTTTAGTGTCCCACTTGCGCCGTCCCACAAAGCGAACACCCGCTGTGTTCCTGGTGAGGCGGTTGATGCTGTTGGCCAGGTCGATCACGCGGGTTTCTGTGGCGGACCCCAGGTTGAATTCCTCGCCCACGGCTTCCTCCATCACGCCGGCGTGGAGCAACCCGTCCACCAGATCGCCCACATAAGTAAAGTCGCGCGTGGCCTCGCCATCGCCCGTCACAGGCAGCGGCTGACCCTTAATCGCCCAGTAAATGAAATTCGGTATGACGTTCCGGTATTGTCCGGGGACCTCGCCGGGGCCGTAGGAATTGAAGAATCTCGGCTTGACCACCTTGAGATCGTGGTGGTGGTGGAAGAAATTGCAATAAAGTTCGCCCAGCATCTTGGTGATTTGGTAGGGGCTGCTCAAGTGCATGGACATGAATTCTTCGCGCAACGGCAGCGGGGCCGTGCTGCCATAGATAGAGCATCCCGAAGAGGCGTACACAAATCGCTCTACCTGGGTGAAGACGGAATACTCCAGCAGGCGGAGCGTCCCCATTCCGTTCACAAACAAATCCTTTTCCGGATGGTCAACGCTGTTCTGGTTGGCGAAGAAAGCCGCCAGGTGATAGATCACGCGAGGGCGTTCGAAGAAGACGCGTTTGAGCTTGACCTCGTCGAGAATGTCGCCTTCGACGAAAAGCACGTTCGGCAACGAGGGCACGTTCCATCGCTCTGCCGAAGACAGGTCGTCGATCACGATCACGTTAGCGCCGGCGCCCGCCAGCGCGCGCGTCAGATTGGAGCCGATCGCCCCGGCGCCGCCTGTCACCAGCACGCATTTGTCTCGGAATTCATCCAGATAGTTCGACGTCATGCCCGCCTCCTCGAGATTTCAGCAAACAGCCTTTCGAACTGGCGCACGCACTCCACTCGCGAAAAATGCGCCTCCACAAAGCGTCTTCCCTTGCGAGCCATCTCGAGCGCCGCCGCGCG